>Ga0075474_10000069_pt1 | contig 30998 bp, 34 predicted proteins | sample DEB08_DNA_2_FD_71485 | JGI IMG/M metagenome (GOLD analysis project Ga0075474, IMG submission 71485) | Aqueous microbial communities from the Delaware River and Bay under freshwater to marine salinity gradient to study organic matter... | ecosystem: Environmental > Aquatic > Marine > Coastal ...
GCTCCACCGTCGAGCAGGTGCGTTGCGAAGGTGTGGCGAAGCGCATGCGGATGGGTGGGAGCCGTCGCCCGCCGGTCGAGCAGTCGCCGCACATCTCGGGGGGCTCACCGTCGCCCGGCCCGGTTGAGGAACAGCGGTTCGTCGGACGTTTCGGAAGCACACAAGGCCGGTCGTCCCGCTGACAGCCAGTTGGCCACCGCAGCCTGCGCCGCTTCCGAAACGGGAATCTGCCGTTGTTTCGCGCCTTTGCCCCAGACCCGCAGCACCCCAGTGGATCCCGTGTCGTGCACGTTGAGACCGCAAAGTTCGCTCACTCGAAGCCCGCTTCCGTAGAGCAGTTCGATGACCGCTCGGTCGCGAAGGTCGATTTCTGCCGGTTCGTTCGAACGAGCCGAACCTGCCAACAAACCGTCGATCTCGGCTGCCGAAAGGATCCGGGGAAGCGTGGCGGTGCCTTTTGGCGCGCTCAACGAAGCGCTCGGGTCGGTGTCGACCCGGCCGGTCCGTCTCGCCCAGTCGAAGTATCGCCGAAGCACCGAAGCTTTCCGGGCGATCGTCCGCCGTGCGTAATCCTGCTGGCTGAGATGGGCGAGATACAGCCGGAGGTCTCGCCGGTGAACGTCGGTTGGTGCTGTGAGCCGCTGCTCATCAAACCACGTCAGCGCTGACTGCATGTCCCGCTCGTACACCGCTCGGGTGGAGTCCGCGATCCGGGTGAGCGAGTCGAGCCAAACGGGAAGATCCCATGCGTCCACAACCTTGACCCTAGCCGCTGGCCGCCAGCCGCTAGGCCCGACGAACCCGGATGCCATCGTGCACGACGAGATCGAGGGCAACTAGTTCATCGATTCGAGACAATACGGAAACCACCGATTCGCCCGAACGGTCGACGACGCGTTCGATGGAAGTCGGACCGTCGTCGATGGCGTCGAGAACAACCACCAGATGCGAAGGCACCGTTGGTGCGGGACTCGCCACAGCCGACCGACGACCTGAGCGTTGCGCTTCGGTGAGTCCCAACGCCACCAGCACGTCTTCTACCGACATCACCGGTGCACACCCCTCGGCGATCAGTTGGTTCGTGCCGACCGCGGCCGGGTTACGCACCGATCCAGGGACGGCCATCACGTCACGCCCGCGCCGAATTGCCTCGTTGATGGTAAGCATGGATCCGCCCGCGGCACGAGATTCCACGACGACCACCAGATCAGAGAACGCGGCGATGAGACGGTTACGGGCCGGGAACCGCCAGGCCACTGGAGCCGCGCCGGGTGGTGCTTCGCTAGCCACGGTGCCCGACGCAACCATGTCCTGCCAGAGATCGGCGTGGCGTTTGGGATACACCACGTCCGGGCCTCCACCGACCACCGCCACTGGCGGAGCGGCCTGCGCTGCGAGCGCACCCTGATGCGCGGCTCCGTCAACCCCCAACGCCAATCCAGACACCACCGACACTCCGGCTTGGGCAAGACCAAACCCCAACTCGCGTGCCACTTCGCGACCCAAACCGCTGCTGCGGCGAGTGCCGATGATCGCCACCTTCGGACCCTCAAACCCCAACGCTTTGCCCCGTCGAAACAGCACTGGTGCTGGGTCAATGTCTTCGCTGAGCAGCGCCGGGTGATCCCGATGTCCGACATAGGTCACCACGATCTTGTTGTCACGAAGCTGGCGGGCCACCGCTAACTCGTCAACCTCGCAAAGTTCGCCCGCCCAAATGTTCGACAGTTCTGAAGCGGCGACGAAAGAAGGAATTGTCCCGTCACGTATTGCAGCTAATGCCGTCGCCGGGTCGTAGGCCTGTAGAACTCGATGGAGGCGTCGAGGCCCCATTCCTTCCAGCCCGGCCAGTACACAAACCGCCACCGAAGGATTGGTGATCTCAACCATCGCTGACCTCCAACGGTGGCCGGGCTCGCAGGCTCAACGCGCAACGAACATCGTCGGGTCGCAGCTCTCTTCCGCCGTCGTCAAGGTCGCGGATCGTGCGGGCAACGCATCGGACCCGCCGCAGCCCCCGACCCGACAACCGCCCGGAGGTCAACGCGGTTTCAAGGATCTGCTGAGCTTGCGTGCTCAACGGTGCGTAGCGGTCGAGGGCTTCACCTTCGAGTTCGGCGTTACATCGAACTCCGCGCCCTCGGGCCAGCTCGCGTACCTCAGCCACCCGCGCTGCGACAACCGCCGAGGACTCCCCTGCTTGTCCCAGCAAGTCGCTGGCGAGCGGCCGATCGACGTGAACCATCACATCAAGCCGGTCGAGCAGCGGACCTGAAACCCGACGGGCGTAGCGGGCACGAGCCGCTGGTGGGCAGCGACAACCGGTGCGGCCACCCATCCCGCAGGGGCACGGGTTCATGGCGGCAACCAGCAACACATGGGCCGGTTGCACCGTCGTACCGCCCGAACGTGCGACCCGCACCACACCTTCCTCCAGCGGTTGCCGCAAAGCGTCAAGCACCGAGGGTGCGAACTCACCAAGTTCGTCGAGGAAGAGCACCCCGCAGGTCGCTCGACTGATCTCACCGGGACGGGCGTGCCCGGAACCTCCGCCAACCAGCGAAGCCATCGACGCTGAGTGATGCGGTGACCGAAACGGAGGCCGGTCCAGTAACCCTCCGGGCGGCAGCGGGAGCCCCGCCGCGCTGTGCACCCGTGTCACCTCCAACGCCTCCTCGGCTCGCAAAGGGGGAAGCAACCCGACCAAACGGCGCGCCAACATGGTCTTTCCTGAACCGGGTGGCCCGACCAGCAGCATGTGGTGGCCACCGGCGGCAGCAAACTCGAGCGCAACCCGAGCCGCCTGCTGACCTCTCACATCGGCAAGGTCGGGTTCGAGTTCCGGAGGTGGAGCAGCAACGCAGTGGGCGTCGACGCTGGGCCAGGGTTCACCGTTGACCAGCGCGTTGGCTGCATCAGAAAGGCATTCCACCGCCCGCACCCGATCGCCGGCGACCAGCTGCGCAACCGGCGCGTCAACGGCCGGCACCAACACCAACTCAGCGTGCAGCGCATCGGCGAGCGACAACGCCCCGGGGACCGGACGTACCGAACCGTCGAGACCAAGTTCGCCAAAAGCTCCTAAGCAGGGACCTTCGGCGGGAAGCTGCCCGGAGGCGACCAGCACCCCGAGCGCGATGGGAAGGTCTAGCCCGGAGCCGGTCTTGAGTACTCCGCCCGGCGCCAAATTGACGGTGATCCGTTTGAGTGGCCACGATGCTCCCGACGACACCAACGCCGCTCGAACTCGATCACGGGCCTCTCGACATGAGGTGTCGGGGAGACCGACAATCGTAAACCCAGGTAACCCGTCGGTGACGTGGACTTCGACTCGTACGGAACGTCCGTCAACTCCTGAAAGCGTTGACGACGAAATGGTGGCCAGCATGAGCCCTCCAACAAAAGATGACGTTTGGAGGTCGTCATTGGCCGACGACGAGCACCCGTTGACCCTAGGCGGGAACTATGACAACACCTCTCGCAGGTAACGAACCACCGCGTCGATCTCCTCGTCGGACAGTCGACCGTCAAAGGCTGGCATCCCCTTGCGGCCGTTGACGATCACCGCCCGCTGGTCGGCGCTATCCGGGTAGGCCTCCAGCACTGCACCCTCGTTGAGTTTCGGCCCAGAACCACCACCACCGGATGTTCCGTGACAGCCCGCGCACCGGCGGGCGTAGACGCTGCGTCCCAACACCAGCACCTGATCCACGTCACCGGATGCCCCCATCGGCACCTCGGGTGGTTCGCCACCGCAACCCGCCGCCAACATCAAGCTCAACGCGAGTGCCCCCACCGCCAGAACTCTCACGAATCGTTTCACCGGCCCTCCCGATGTGGTTCAACAACGCTCGGCCGCAATACTGGGCCGATGGGAATGGATCCTACCCGACCGCATCGCCGCCGTCCGTTCGACTATGTCTACGTCGCTGCCGGTTGCATCGCGGCACTTGCGCTGCTGGTTTGGGTGTTTCTGGGGAGCGCCTAATGCTCGATCCCGCCAAGCTCGGTGACGTAGAGGTTCGTTTCTTGCAGCCGTACCAGGCCACCAAGACCTACCTGTGCCCGAACTGCAACCGCGACATTGCTCCCGGCACCGGACATTACGTGGTGGTTCCCGTTGATGCCGTTGACCTTCGACGGCACTGGCACCGTGGATGCTGGGACGGTCGAAAAACTCGACAGGCACCTCGCTAAAACGCCCCCTCGCATACCTCGATGCCATTCTGGGAGACCACGGCAACATCGAACCGTAACGAACCGCGACGGCCGTGCGAGGCGAGCCAAGCCATCGCCGTACGCCGCAGCGTTCCCTGCTGGCGGTAGCCGACCGCTTCCCACCCGGAACCAAAACGTTGCGAGGAACGAGTTTTTACTTCGCAGAAAACGATCTCGTTGCCTCGACCGAGGACAAGATCAAGTTCTCCACCCTTGATCTGCCAATGGTGAGATAGCAGCTCATATCCAGCGTCCTGATAGTGGCGTGCCACTCGACGCTCTCCCCAACGACCCAACGCAACCCTGGACTTGTCCATGCTGCGAAGGTAACGAAGCCGTGTGACAGGACGACTCAGGTCGCCCTCGGCCCCCAGGGTTACTTGAAGCGCTTTTCCTTGACCTTGGCGGCCTTACCAATGCGATCACGCAGGTAGTAGAGCTTGGCCCGACGGACATCGCCTCGGCTACCAACCTCGATCTTTTCAACAACCGGCGAGTGCAGCGGGAAGGTCCGCTCGACCCCCACGCCGAAGCTGAGCTTGCGGACCGTGTAGGTCTCACGCACACCGGAACCCTGACGACGGATAACCACGCCCTCAAAGAGCTGGGTCCGTTCACGGTTGCCTTCAACCACCCGAACGTGCACCTTGAGCGAGTCGCCCGGCGCGAAGTCAGGGATGTCGTCCCGAAGGTTGAGATTGTCAATGAGATCAGTGGGCTGCATCGCTGCGCTCCGTACGAGTCTGTGTTCGTTCCAATGAGAAGCGACCGGACGCCAACGGCGTACCGGACCGAGAGCCAAGCCTAGAGGGACTGGTCTCCTTCGCCACCCCAACGACCAAGGTCAATCTCAAACTCGTCAACAACTGCTTGTTCCTCTGCGGTCAAGCCACCCCGAAGGTCCAGCAGATCCGGTCGTTCGCGGACAGTTCGTTCGATCGACTTCGCGAGCCGCCAACGCATCACCCGCCCGTGATCGCCTGACCGAAGCACTTCAGGAACCGCCCAGCCACGGAACTCCGCAGGCCTGGTGTAATGCGGATACTCCAGTAGCCCGGTGGCGAACGACTCATCGCCGGTCGATTCGGCATTGCCCAGCACTCCGGGCACCAGGCGGCCGACCGCCTCAATGATCAACGCCGCCGCAACTTCACCACCGGCCAGCACAACATCACCCACCGAGATCTCACCATCGCAGAGATGTTCACGAACCCGTTCGTCGACCCCCTCGTAGCGGCCGCACAGCAAGGAGAAACCCTCGAGTTGCGCCAGATCCGCAGCCAAGGCCTGATCAAACACCCGACCTGCGGGCGAGAGATAAAACAGCGGACGGGGTGGCTCGACCTGTTCCACGACCTCAAACAGCGGTTCGGGCATCATCACCATTCCCGCGCCACCACCAAAGGGTGCGTCGTCGACGGTCTTGTGAACGTCGGTGGCTCCTCGACGAAGATCATGGACCCGGATGTCGAGATGGCCGCTACGGCGACCCCGTCCGATCACCGACTGGTCGGCGAACCCATCAACCATCTCTGGGAAGATCGAGAACACGTCAATGCGCACGGTCACGTTTCGTCCCGTTCGGAAACCGCAGCAGCTTCGTCAAACAAACCTTCAGGCGTGTCGACCGTGATTTCCTCGCCAGCCACGAACGACACGACGAAGCGAACCGGCACCAGCGCCCCCGAATCAAGTTCGAGAAGGTCTGATGCCGGGTTGTCGAGGACGCGGATCACCTGGCCTTGAACCGTCCCGAACTGGTCAATGACTCGACAGCCGATGAGTTCGTGAACCCAGAGTTCGTCGGGGTCTTCGATCGGTTCGCCCAACAGCACCGTGTTGCGCCACGAGTCAGCCTGATCGCGATCGTTGATTCCTTCAAACCGCACCAGCCACGCCTGTTTGTGGGGACGGGAAGAAACCACGACTAGCGGGCCGCGCTCGGTCGCAAGAGACGCGCCTGGCGCGAGTCGTTCTTGTCGGTTGGAAATCATGACGACCGCCAGCTCACCGGTAAGACCGTGGGGGCGAGTGATGCGGCCGACCTCAAGCATGGGGAACGGCCGCCGTCATCGTTCAGTCGACGAACTCGACCTCGATGGAGGTGATGGTGTCGTCGATGCCCGCAGCCCGGACCACGGTGCGGATCGCGCCGGCCACCCGGCCCCGCTTTCCAATGACTCGACCCATATCGCCATCGCCAACCGTCACATCAAGACGAATGCCGTTCTCGGTGTCGCTGCTAACCACCGAGACCTCGTCGGGGTTGTCCACGATCTGCTTTACCAAGTATTCGCAAACGGACTGTGCGGCGTCGAGGCTCACTCGTCGCCTGCCTCTTCGGTTGCCTCGTCGGCTGGAGCGTCCGCGTCCGCGTCGTCGGCTACCGCTTCGGGGGCCTCGTCAACAGCTTCGTCGGCGGCTGCGGCCTCTTCGGCTTCAGCTTCGGCCGCAGCGGCGGCTTCGGCTTCTTTCTCCACCTGCTTGCGGCTCTTACGAGGGCCACGATCCGGAACCGATGAATCAACGGTTTCACCGGTGTGCTCGGTCCAGGCGCCAGAGATCTTCAGCAGCTTGGCAACCCGATCGGTGGGCTGGGCACCGTTTTGTAGCCAGTGCACAGCGCGCTCGTTGTCGATCACGATGACCGAAGGATCCTGACGGGGTTCGTAGGTACCGATGACCTCAATGAAGCGGCCGTTGCGCGGCGAACGCGCATCAGCGGCAACAACACGGTAGGTGGGCTGCTTTTTCTTGCCCATCCGCATCAGACGGAGCTTGACGGCCATGTGGTTTCTTTCCTCGTTCGAAGCAGCGTCCCGGACTCTCGGGGCGACGGTAACCGCCTAAGTCAATCCAATGAAGGGGTCCAATTCCAACCTTGCCGGTGAATTCGACCCCAAAACGCTTAGCGAAGACCGAAATCCGAGAGCCCATCGGCGTCTAAGCCGGGGAGGCTCAGCGGCGTCTTGGGCACCTCGGCTGGGCCTTTCGGGGTTGTCCGACCCCCGCCGGTGCGGTTGCCGCCCTTCTTCCCTCGCTTCGGATTATTCCCTCGGCGGTTCTTCGGCGACTGCTTCTTGGTCCCGAAACCAGCGAATTGCTTCATCATCTTTCGCATCTGACCAAACTGGTCGAGCAGGCTTTTGACATCGCTGGGCTGCATTCCTGACCCGGCGGCGATTCGTTGGCGGCGGCTACTGTCGATGAGTTCCGGCTGGGCCCGTTCGGTGGGAGTCATCGAGCGGATCATCCCTTCGACCCGAGCCAACCGGCGCTCATCGATCTCCATGCCGCGGGCTTCTTTAGGGATTCCTGGCATCATCCCGACCAGGTTGCCGAGCGGCCCCATCTTCTTGACCTGCTGCATCTGCTCTAGGAAATCTTCGAGGGTGAAGGTGCCGTCAAGAAGTCGGCTGGCGGCCTGTTCGGCTTGTTCCTTTTCGAACACCTGCTCGGCTTTTTCGATGAGCGTTTCCACGTCGCCCATCCCGAGGATCCGGCTCGCTAACCGATCGGGGTGAAAGGTCTCAAACTCGTCAAGCTTTTCGCCGATCGACGCAAAGGCGATGGGTTTGCCCACCACTTCCTTGACCGAAAGTGCGGCACCACCGCGTGCGTCACCGTCGAGTTTGGTGAGGATGACCCCGTCTAACTCCAGCGTCTCGTTGAACGCAGCAGCGGTGTTCACCGCGTCCTGACCGGTCATGGCGTCGATCACCAGGAACGTGTAGTGCGGGTTGACCGCGCCTGAGATGCGCCCGACTTCAGCCATCAATTCGTCGTCTATGGCCAGACGGCCAGCGGTGTCGACGATCACGACGTCGCGCCCGGTGCGTGACGCTTCCTCGATGCTGCGACGAGCCACTTCCACCGGATCGGACGGTTCAGAAAAGACCGGGACACTGATTTGCGAACCGAGTGTGCGCAGCTGCTCCACCGCGGCGGGTCGCTGAAGGTCCGCTCCGACCAACAGCGGGCTCCTCCCCTGCCGCTTGAACCAGCTCGCCAGTTTGGCGCTGTTGGTGGTTTTGCCGGCACCTTGCAGGCCAGCCATCAGCACCACAGTGGGCGGTTTCGACGCATAGGTCAGCGACATGGCCTGCCCACCAAGGCTGGCGGTGAGTTCTTCAAGGACAATCTTGACGACCTGCTGGGCCGGGTTGAGTGCTTTGGAAAGGTCGGCGCCTACGGCCCGCTCGCGAATCCGTCCAACCAGGTTCTTCACGACATCGAGGTTGACGTCGGCTTCGAGCAGCGCCAGACGAATCTCTCTCAGCGCCTCATCTACGTCGTCCTCGTTGAGCCGTCCCCGGCCCCGGAGGCGGCCAAAGATTCCGTCAAAGCGATCAGTCAAGTTCTCAAACATGTGAATGCCAATCTAGCGGGCGCTGCTGTGGCTGCCCGGCCCGGCTCGCTTTCACCAGGTGCGCGTCGGGAAAGCAGCTGGTTAGTGTGAACAAGTGGACTTCTCGCTAAGGCAATGGCTAACCATTCTGGGTGCTGTAGTGGTCTTTCTGGTAGCCGCACTCGCGGTTCGCGGTGACCAAACCGGTAGTGCAGTCGCTACTCCACCGTTTGATGGCGTGGCCTGGTGCCAGTCGGCGAACGCCATCAGCACTTGGCGAAGCGTGCTCGACGGCTCGGCCGAAGGTGACTCGATCGACGACGTTGCCAACCTACGAACCGAACTCGATCGGGCCCGCTCCACCGCGCCGGTCGAGCTCCGCACCGAAGTCGCCAGGCTCTACGACCTCATCTTGCTCACCATGCAGGCCAGTCAACGCCTTGACGGTGATCTTGAAGCAGCCATCGTTGACGCCGCAGGCAACACCGACCAACCCCGAGTACAAACGGCTCTCCGCCTCGTCGATGAAGCCGTGGTGGCCTGCGGCCATCGTTCACTGGTTGGCTAACCAGAGGCGACCTAACCCATCAAGGCGTCAACAAAGGCGGTCGGGTCGAACTCGACAAGATCATTGATCCCTTCACCGAGTCCAACCAGCTTGACCGGCACCCCAAGCTCACAATGAATCGCGACCACGATCCCACCTTTGGCCGAACCATCCAGCTTGGTCAGCACCACACCGGTCACATCGACTGCTTCGGCAAATACTTTGGCCTGACTCAACCCGTTCTGACCGGTTGTGGCATCAAGCACCAGCAACGTTTCGGTAACCGAACCCGCGCCTTTCTCCGCCACCCGGCGAACCTTCGACAACTCCTCCATCAGGTTCGTCTTGTTCTGCAACCGGCCCGCAGTGTCGGCCAGCACCAAATCCACCTTTCGGGCATTTGCCGACTCGACCGCATCGAACACGACCGACGACGGATCGGCCCCCTCCCCGCCCCGGACGATCGGCACGTCGCTGCGTTCCGCCCACATGGTGAGCTGCTCGGCGGCCGCGGCACGAAACGTGTCCCCCGCTGCTAACAGCACCGACTGGCCTTGGTCGCGTTGACGGCGGGCCAGCTTGCCGATCGTGGTGGTTTTGCCCACACCGTTGACGCCAACAAACAACCAGACGGCGGGGCCATCAGCCGAACCCGAATGCAACGAACGATCAAACCCTTCCAGCCGTTTGACCAACTCGGTCTTCACCAGCTCCCGCAGGTCAGCCGAGTCGGTCACATCGCGGTCGCTGGCCTGAGAACGGACCGTTTCGATGACGTCCAGCGACGTCGTCACCCCCACATCGGCTCGGATCAACGCCTCTTCCAACGCGTCCCACGTAGCCGGTTCGATCCGGCCCGAAAAGACCCCGCCGAGCAGCCCACCAAGGGCCTGCCGGGCTGTCCCCAACCGGTCCGCGAACGTCGGTCGTGGTTCTTCGCGCTCCTCAACCGGTTGCACCTTGGGAGCAACGTCGTCAACGGTGACCACGTCACTCGGTTCGATCCGGTCGACCGTGAGGGTGTCGTCGCTACGCCGCAGGACCACAAACGAGGCGACGACAAGGACGAGAGCAGCAACAGCAATGATGGCAATAAAGAGCATGGAACGGTCAGCCTAGTGGCCGAACGACCCTGCTCTTTACGGTGTCTTGGCTTCGGCGTTTTCGACTTGGCTGCACCCGTTCAGGCTGGCCCTGTCGGCATCGAGCAAGCAGCCGAAGATCAGTAGAGACCCATAGTCACGTTGATCACCAGTTGCACACCATTGCGATCAACTTCAATCTCAATTCGCTCACCCGGGCGGAAGAACTTGATCCCGGCGGCCAGAGCATCGGAACTGGTTACGGTGCGTCCATCGACCGACAAAATGCGGTCGCCGGACTCCAACCCGGCAAGCTCAGCCGCGGTGCCATCAAAGACTTCGGCAACAACCGCCCCACCCAGACCATCATTCGGGTTCCGGGTTGACACACCAAGGAACCCAAGCTCCAACGATTCACCGTTGACGATCCGCTCCGCGATCAGCACGATCGTGTCGCTCTGCACGGCAAAGCCCACTCCGGCGTTGTCCATCGAAATCCCGTCGGTTCGGATCGACGTCGGCATACCAATGACCTCACCGAACCGGTTCGCCAATGCCCCACCCGAGTTGCCAGGGTTGATCGGCGCATCGGTCTGGACCATCTCAACCGGAACCGGACGCGACGGGTCGGACCCGCCCGAGGGGTTCACCCGCCCGACCGCCGAAACGATTCCCGCGGTGACCGTCTCGGAAAGTCCAAACGGACTACCGACAGCAACCGCTAACTGCCCCAGTTCAACCGATGCACTCGGCGCGAAGGTTGCCGCTTGAAGGTCTAGGCCGGTGGGATCGACTTTGATCACCGCAACATCGCGGGCCCAGTCACCACCAACCACTTCACCGGAGACCTCGATCCCGCTGCCGAGCCGCACCGAAACCTCCGTAGCCCCATCCACGACGTGGTTGTTGGTGACGATGTAGCCCCGTTCGGCATCCCAGATGATTCCTGAACCCTGACCATCGACCGTGCTCACCGACACCACCGACGGCGCAACCTTGGCCGCGACCGAAGTCACCGGTTCAAACAACGACACCAACCCATCGTCATCAGCCTGATCGGCTGATCCGACGGTTGGGACAGCCGACCCGGTGGTCGCCAATGGCAAACCGGACCCTGCGTCGGTTCCGATGTCACCCCGACCAAGCAGGTAACCACCACCGACCAGAAAGGAACTGAGCAGCATCCCGACCAGCACCCCAACGACTAGCGAACCGCGGCGGGGACGGGCGACCGGAGCAGCCGGTGGTTTGGGGACCGGACCTGCCCCGTGATGCAACGGACCTGAAGGTGCGGGCGGCGCAGCAACGCTCGAAGGTTCCGACCACCAACTCTCCGCTGAGAACGGGGCCGGGCGCGGCCCCGAAGGCTGATCACCAACTGTCGATTCGGACGCTTCCTGATTCATGGCACCACCTAAGCGCAGGTTTGCAAACGAAGGGTAAGAGAACGTTACGCCCTCTTAGGATGCCAGAACGAGCCCGCCGCTGAACAGGCGGCAGCCCATCAGGTGGATGAGCAGCTACTTCTCTGCACCCACAATCCACATGGCGTAGTACTGCGCCCCACCGCCATAGGCGTGGCCCAAAGCCGTCCGAGCCCCATCTACTTGGTGGTCTCCGGCGATGCCCATCACCTGCATGGCTGCTTCGGCAAATCGGATCATGCCACTGGCCCCAATCGGGTTCGACGACAACACGCCGCCCGAACAGTTGACCGGAAGGTCGCCACCATCAATCGAGGTCGCACCCTGCTCCACCATCTTCCAGCCTTCACCTTTGTCGGCGAAACCAAGGCTTTCCAACCACATCGGTTCGTACCAGGAGAACGGGACATACATTTCCACCGCGTCGATCTCTCGACGGCGATCGGTGATACCGGCCTGAGCAAAGACGTCGTTGGCGCATTCTTCAGAAGCAGCAGGCGACACCATGTTGCGTCCACCATAGGAGTTCGACTCCGAACGCATCGCCGTGCCTTTGACCCACGCCACCGGCCCGTTGTGAGCTTCGCCACCGGCTTCATCAGTGAGGACAATGGCGCAGGCCCCATCCGACGACGGACAGGTCTCGCTGTAGCGGATCGGATCCCAAAGCATCGGCGATTCGACTACCTGCTCAAAGGTCAGATCGGGCTGATGAAGGTGCGCCTGCGGGTTGCGAAGCGCGTGTTGACGATCCTTGAACGCCACCATGCAACCAATCAACTCGGGAGCTTCGGTCATCATCATGTAACGCCGAATGATCGGTGAGAAGTAGCCACCGGCCCCCGCGTTGACCGAAGTGGCGAACGGCTGCGGAAGCGACAACGCCCACATGGCGTTGGATTCGCTTTGTTTCTCCCAACCGATGGTTAGGACCGTGCGATGAACCCGGGATTGGATCATGGAAGCGGCAACGCAGGCCGTGGAACCACCAACCGAACCAGCGGTGTGCACCCGCATGATCGGCTTGCCAACGCAACCCAACGCTTCAGCGAGGTAAATCTCCGGCATCATGACGCCTTCGAAAAAGTCTGGCGCCTTGCCCATGACCACCGCGTCGATGTCGGCCCAAGTCTTGTCGGCCATCGCCAACGCTTTCGTTGCGGCTTCCCGAAGCATCCCGGCCATCGACCCGGGATAGGTGGTGTCGTACTTCGTCTGGCCAACACCGATGACCGCTGCTTGTTCCTTCGCCATGACTACTCACCCTCCAAGACACAAACCAAGTTCTGTTGCAGGCACGGGCCCGACGTTGCGGTGGCAACACCGCGATCGGCCTCACCTGCCGAAATGCGAGATGCCGCTTCACCAATACGGATCAGGCCACTGGCCATCATCGTGTTCGCCGCGAGCGCCCCACCCGACGGGTTGATCACCGTGCGGTCATCAAGCCCCAACGCCGAGATCAAAAGCGCCTCCGAAGTGGAGAACGGGGCGTGAAGTTCAGCAATGTCAACCTTGTCGTTGCCAACACCGGCTCGTTGCGCCGCGATCACCGCTGAGGTGGCCGACGTGAGGTTGCGCACCCCGAGGGTGTGGGCATCGCTTCGATGGTCAATCCCGCGGATCCAAGCCGGGCGGTCACAGAGCTCACGGGCCCGGTCACCAGCGGCGAGCACGATCACCGCGCCACCATCGGCTGATTCGGGAATGTCTGAAGGACGCAGCGGTTCCGCCACGTATTCCTCCAACAAGATGTCGGCAGCCGATTTGCGATCCCGGCGAACCGCATGCGGGTTGGTGGCCGCATGTTCACGACTGCGACTGGCGATCTCAGCCAGTTGCTGTTCGCTCACCACTCCCTGTTCGAGCATCAAACGCGCCGCCAACGCCTCAAGGCCGTACCAGTCGGGCCAAAGCGGGGCGACGTAGTAGGGGTCAAGCTGGGTAGCGAGCACGTCGCGAAGCGATCCCGGCGAAGACTTTCCGTACGAGTACACAAACGCGGTGTCAATGTCGCCGCATTGCAGCTTGACCCACGCTTCGTACAGCGCCCAGGCGCCGTCCTGTTCGACATGGCTTTCACTGATCGGCGGTACCGGTCCGGTTCCGTCGATGGTCATCACAAACGAGAAAGCCTGACCGGCGAGGAAATCCGACGAACCCGAGCAGGTAAAGCCCATCTCTTGTTGGGTCAACCCGACCTGCTGCTTGGCTTGCTCCATCAACGGAACCATGAACTCCACCTCGGATTCCCCCGGGATGGCTGATTCCTGCCGTTGGGTGAAAGCCACAACTGCGATGTCTCTCACTGGGAGCCTCCTTGATCGACGCGTCCGATTCGTTCGTAGTCGGTGACGACCTCGTCGTCTTCACCGGTCGGCTCCCAGCCAAGAATGTTCTGAGCGCTCATTTCCAGTTCGTTGTCGGGTTTCCACACGGCCCGCACCCGCATCCCGATCCGAACCGCTTCGGGTTCGATGTTCATCACCAGACCCATGAAACCCACCGAAGCGCCGTCCAAGACGATCCAGGCGCTGACGTAGGGCGGGGTGAGATCGGGACGCATCTTGATCGGCACCCTGGTCACGTTGAACGACTCGACGTAGCCGGTGTCAGGAAGTTCGACCATCTCATCGGTGATGGTCCCGGTCATCGGGCTCACTCCGCGGGGCGGGACAAACACCTGCCCGGTGGTGGGACAGCGATCCCCCAGGATCCGTTTCTCGGACATGGCTCGCAGATACTGCGAAAGCGACCGACCAGGGGTGTAGGTGTACTCCATCCGGATCGGGGTCCGAACGCTACGCACCTCTTCAACCTCGGCCGGGACTTCAGTAGCGGTGGAAGCGGCACCGTCATCGGGCACGAACCCGGCGATGTCGGAGATGTGCCCCTGCCGTTCAGAACTCCACTCGACCCGGACCCGCATCCCGGTGCTCATCGCTTCGGGGCCATCAACGAGCACCGCGTGCAGCATCGGTGTTCCGGCACCGTCAAGCAGGATCATTGCCCAAGCAAACGGGCGGCTGAACGGTTGCTGCGGGCGAGGCGCACCGTTCCACGTCCAAGTGATGACCGTCCCGGTTTGTTGCACCGGAACCAATTCGCTCAGTTCCTCAGAGGTGTCCGGGTCGTACTCGAGTGGTGGGCAAAGCACCGAACCGTCGGAGCGTTTCACCCCGAGGATCACGCCTTCGCGAAGGCCAGTCAGGAACGATCCAATGATCGGACCCGTGGTTCGCGTAAACGGGTATTCGAGCACCAACGGTGCCGTAAGTACCTCTTCAGCCATGCTTCCTCCCGAGCGGATGACACCCGTCGGGGCGTCGCGTGACCAGACCGTAGTGTCCGGACCGTCCCGGGAAAAAACGAAAACGAGTGAAACCGTCGAGTTCTTCTCCTTCGCCGTTTCGGGACTACGGTCCCGGCCATGAAAATCGATGTGAGCCTGGGAAGCGACTTTCAGCACTCGGCGGCAACTGCGGAGGCACTCGCTGACGCCGGAGTGCACGGTGCGTTCACCTTCGAAGGCAACAGCGATGTGTTCTTTCCGCTAGTCACCGCTGCCCACGCCGGACTCGACCTTTACACCAACGTGGCGATCGCTTTTCCCCGTTCCCCGATGCATCTGGCCTATCAGGCTTGGGACCTTCAACGAGCCAGTGGCGGTCGCTTCGCCCTCGGGCTCGGTACCCAAATCCGGGCCCACATCGAACGCCGCTACAGCGCGCAATGGGACCGGCCGGTGGGTCGCATGGTGGCCATCATTGCTGCGCTCCGTGCCATCTGGACCAGCTGGGCTGATGGCACACCGCTCGATCACCAGAGCGACTTTTTCCGGTTCGATCTGATGACGCCGCTGTTTGTTCCTCCGGCTCTCAGCGGTCCACCACCTCCCATCTGGGCTGGTGCGCTCGGACCGCAGATGACCCGAGCCATGGCCCGGCACGCCGATGGGATCATCATCCATCCGTTCAATACCGGTTCGTATTTGCAGGCTGTCACCTTGCCGCTGATCGAACAAGGCCGAGCCGACCATGATCGAAACGTCACGCTCAACGTCGGATGCATCGCGGTGCCCAGCTTGACCGACGAGTCGTACCACCGTTCCAGCGAGACGATCCGAGCCAACTTGGCCTTTTACGCTTCAACCCCGGCGTATCGGGTCACGCTGGACCACCACGGACTCGGTGACCTGCAGCCCAAACTTCGTGAGAGGACCAAATCGGGCGAGTGGAGCAAGCTCGCTGAATTGATCGACGACGAGACGCTGGATCTGCTGGCGGTGCGGGGAACACCCGATGCCTGCGCTCAGCGACTGGTCGACGAATACGGCGCGTTCGCCGATCGACTTTCGCTCACCACCCACAACGCCGACGTGGCCGCGTTGGGACAGATGGCGCAGGCGATTACCGAACTGGTTTGATTGCAGCACTGGTTTGATTGCCGGTGCGACCGGTCAGGCCAAACCGAACAGTTCGTGCAGGCGTTCCTTGGCTTTCACGCCGTTGAGCGGTCGCCCGATGATGGCCTTGTTGTCGGTAACGATCACGGGCCGCTGCAACAGTTTCGGATAGGCCAACAAGACCTCAACGACGGCGTCGGGATTGCCGACATAGTCGTCCTCGTTGAGACCCAGCTTGGCGAACTGGGCATCTTTACGCACCAGATCCTCGACCGGGTCTTCGAGTCGATCGATGAGGCTCCGCAGCGCTGCCTCGTCAGGAGGCGTCTTGAGGTACCGGACCTCGTCGAAGGCAACGTTGTTGTCCGTGGCGACCGCCACGGCGTTGGTAGACGAGTTTCAATTGGGGTTGTGGTAGATGATGGTCACGGCCAAGCCTTCTCCTTGTAGCGGTCGCGCAGTTCAAATTTGAGGATTTTCATGGTGGCGTTGCGGGGCAGCGCACCGTCGTGAACTTCAAGTTGTTCGGGAATTTTCTGTGTCATAAGACCGGCGTCCCGGCACGCCTGAACCATTTCATCAAAGGTGAGGTCCGGATGTCCCGCCGCGGTTTCAACCACGGCACAAACCCGCTCGCCACGGTCCACGTCGGGCAGGCCGATCACCGCGGCGTTCTCGACCTGATCGAGCCCGTACAACACGTTTTCGATCTCCGCCGCCGAGATGTTTTCACCTTTGCGAATGATGATGTCTTTGAGTCGGCCGGTCAGGGTGACATGCCCGTCGGCATGACGAATCCCCAGATCCCCGGTACGGAACCTTCCCTCGCCATCGAAAGCATCTGCTTCAAGCGACGGGTCGGTGTATCCCTTGAACAGCATGGGGCCCGCGACTCGAACCTCGCCTTCAACCCCTGGACCCGCATCGGTGCCGTCCGGGTTCACCACCGAAACCTGACATCCGTCGATCGGTGCTCCTTCGGTGGTGGCCAGTTGTTGATCGCTGTCGCTCGGTGACCCGTTGCAGATCATTGGGCATTCGGTCATCCCGTAGCCGTGAACGATCGGCACACCCATGCCTTCTTTGACGGCAAAAAACACTTCCGGCGGTTTGGGAGCGCCGCCACCAGCCATGAGTCGAAGACGAGGCATCACCGGCCCCTCGACCTTTTGATCTTCGGCTAGGAACATCTGGTAGAACGCGGTCGAACCGCCGGCCATGGTTACACCGTGTTCAGCGAAGGCCGCTACGGCCCCACCCGGGGTGAAGCGTTCGATGAACACGGCAGGGTGGCCAAAGACCAGCATCATCACGATGTAGTCGGGACCGCCGATGTGGGCATACGGGAACGCCACCGAACCAACATCGTCAGGGCCAACCTCGAGGGCCTTGCCGAGTCCGGTGCCGGCTGCGATCAGGGTCTGATCGGTGTGCAGAACCCCTTTCGGGTCAGAGGTAGTGCCGGAGGTGTAGTAGCGCCAGCGCACCGGAGCCTCGCCGGGGAGATACTCCGGAGCGGGGGGCAACGAAGCCGGATCACCGGTTGGAAGGTCCGAGTATCCGTTGATGAGCCGCGGTGGGCGATCCAGGTCCGCAGTGACATCCTCAATCATGGCCTGATAATCGAAACCACCCCATTCGCCTGGGTGCAACACAAATTCGGCTCCGGTTTGGCGCAGGCAGAACCCAACTTCGCGATGGCGATAGATGTGAATGATCGGATTCTGGATCGCACCGAGCCGCGACAGGGCGAAACTGGCGACCACGGTCTCGATACGAGTCGGGAGCACCCAAGTAACCGGCGTGCCGTCACCGATCCCTAACCCGTGGAACCCGGCTGCGACCCGTTCCACTTGGTCGAGAAACTCGGCGCAGGTCAGCGAACGACCAGCGTCATCAATCAGCAGCACCTGATCGGGAGTCGCCGCCGACCGGGCGGTCAGCAGCGCCCAGAACGACGTGGCATCAAGAATCGAAGTCGACATACAACACCCCTTTGAGTCGTCGCCTGAACCGTAGTACTCCGAGCCCAAACAGACGAATACCGCCCCCGCAGAGGCGGTATTCATTAGGTGTTCTTGGGCTGGCAGAAACCTGCCAGCCCGGCATCTCTCCAGCCTTAGACGGCGTCGCCGTCGCGTTCACCGGTACGAATACGAGCGGCGGTCTCGACCGAAGTCACCCAGACTTTGCCGTCACCGATCTTGTCGGTGCGGGCCGCGGTGATGATCGCGTCGACCGCGGCTTCGGTCCCGGCATCGTCGACTAGGACTTCGATGCGGGTCTTCGGGGTGAACGTCACCCGATACTCGGTTCCCCGGTAGGTCTCGCTGTGGCCACCCTGACGACCAAACCCCTGCACTTCGGAGACCGTCATCCCTTGCACGCCCACCTCAGCGAGCGCGGTCTTGACGTCTTCAAGCTTGAACGGCTTGATCACTGCGGTTACGAGCTTCATGGTGGTGTTCCGTTTCTGCCACTCCAGTGGCGATCGTTGGCCGGCACCCGCCGACCCCTGAATTGACTGATACAGAACATAGCGGCTTGATGTCTTGTGTCAATGACATTGTCAGGCTTTTGTCAGTATTTAGGCCAAATTGGCGGTGATGCCATCCATCGTTTTGTAATTTGTACTGATACAATGCTCAGATGGTTCGCTTGTCAACCCCCACAACCACACCGGCGGAAAGCCGTCGGCTCATCATCCGACTCGAATCTCGAAGCACGATCCCCCGCTTCGAACAGTTACGGGCCCAAATCTCGGTCATGGTCGCGGTGGGACGCCTCGAACCCAACAGTCGACTCCCCACCGTGCGAGAACTCGCCGAGCAACTCTCGCTCGCTCCCGGGACCGTCGCCCGGGCCTACCGGGAACTCGAACAAGACGGGACCATCGCCACCCGAGGTCGAGCCGGTACCTTCGTCGCCGCCGAACCACCGCAATCCGAACCGCTCCGTGAACAACGCGAACGGATCGCGTCCGCGGCCGACCGTGCCGTGTTCGAACTCAGGCAACTCGGGCTCGACCCCAGCGAAACGGTGCAGGCCATCAACGCAGCCATCACCCGTAACCAGACCGGTGACCAGACCGGGTGATCAACCCCCGATGGGTTTACGCGGTCGGAATGTCCCGGAACGGTATGCCTTTGTCGGGCCGTGGTTCCTGAGGCAGCCCCAGCACGTTCTCGCCCACGATGTTTCGTTGCACCTGATCGGTGCCACCACCAATCCGGGCCGCCCACTGACCAAGGAATGCGTAACTCTGCCAGTACCCGTTGGCATAGGTGTCTTCGTCGGCGAGGGTGGCCGCCGCACCCATCAACCGCATCACCAACGAACCTTGGAGGGCGAGCCGACGCGACGCCGCGAGTTTGATCACCGAACTTTCCGGACCCGGAGCCTCCCCTCGGCTCGCCGCGGTCCGTACCCGATAACTCAGGAACCGGATCGTTTCTTCCATCTCCATCAACCGGGCCAACTCCTGGCGCACCGTGCGGTCGTTTGACAACCCGAAATGGCGAGCGACCTCAATGAGGTCAGCGGTGCCACCCCGCATACCAATGCCGATCCCTTGGCGTTCATTGGCCAACGTCGTCAAGATCGGACCCCAACCGGCGTCGAGGTCGCCCACCACCGCATCCAACGGAATCCGAACATCATCAAGAAAAACCTCGTTGAACTCGGCCCGTCCGTTGATCTGTTTGAGGGGGCGAATATCGATGCCGGGCAGCGTCATGTCCAACAGCACGTAGGTGATACCCCGATGTTTGGGGACGTCGGTGTTGGTCCGCACCAGAAGCATTCCGTGGGCCGCCTCCACCGCGTTCGACGTCCACACCTTCTGCCCGTTGACCACCAACTCATCACCGTCGACCAGCCCCGAAGTACGAAGCCCGGCCAGATCCGAACCCGCACCCGGTTCAGAAAACAACTGACACCACGTTTCCTGCCCGGTCAGCATCGGTGCTAGGTAGCGAGCCTTCTGCGCATCGGTTCCGTGCGCGATGATCGTCGGGCCAGCCATCCCGATCGACTGGGCGTACACCCCCATTGGCACGTCGTAGTCGGCTTCAACCTCCGCGAAGATGGCGTTGAAATGACTGGAAAGGCCACGGCCACCGAAGGCTTCTGGCCAGGTCAAACCGGCCCAGCCATGCTCGTACTTCAGGGTCTGCCAGGCTGCCGCTTTCTGGCGGTGCGCCTCCAACTCTGCTTCGGACCGGTTACGGGCCCAAATCGACTGGGACCAGTCGATGGCTTCGGTTCGGCGGGTGGCGTGAGCGTCAAGAAACTCCCGGCACTCGGCCCGCCAGACGGCCTCCTCGGGACTGTCATCAAAGTTCATGTCAGCTCGCGCCGTACACGGCAGCAGGGGCCGGGGTGCCGTCGATCGAACGGTGCACCAACGCACCGGCTTCGCTCGCCGTCATCATCCGCTCACCAACCGACTCGACCGGGCCCGGTTGCCAACCGTCGCAGACGTTCAACTGCCCGCCACTGACCTCAAACACCCGTCCGGTCACGTCGCAGGCTGCGCTGCCCAACCACACCACCAGCGGGGACACGTTCTCGGGACCTTTAGGATCCCAACCTTCCGGAGCTTGCTCGTCGTAGAACACTCCGGCGGTCATTCGGGTACGGGCATCGGGAGCGACTGCATTGGCCATCACCCCGTACCGTCCCCATTCGGCGGCCTGCTGAATGGTCAACAACGCGATCCCCGCCTTGGCGGTCGCGTAGTTGCCTTGGCCCACCGAACCATTGAGTCCCGCACCCGACGAGGTGTTGATCACCCTGGCGTCAACCGCTTCACCCGATTTCGCCTGATCTCGCCAGTATTCGATGGCGTGGCGGGCTGGTGCGAAATGGCCGTTGAGATGCACTCGCACCACCGAATTCCATTCCTCCTCTGACATCCCGGCCAGCATCCGGTCGCGCAGAAACCCCGCGTTGAGCACCAACGTGTCGAGGCGGCCAAACTCGCTCAACGCCTGCCCCACGAGATCACGGGCCTGATCCCAGTCGGCGACGTCGGCGGCATTCGCAACCGCTTCGCCACCCGCGGCCCGGATCTCTTCCACTACCGACTGCGCCGCCTCGGATGTCCCCGCGGAACCATCTCGTTCAACCCCGAGGTCGTTCACCACCACCCGAGCACCTTCAGCGGCGAACGCTAACGCGTGGGCCCGACCCAACCCTCGAGCTGCCCCGGTAATCACAACCACCCGACCGTCACAGATACCCATGTTCGCCTCCTGATGGCGTTCGACTCGCCCTGCAACCTAGAGGGTGCCACCAACCAATTGCAGATTGAGAACCGCGACAATTCAGCAAAGCCCCGGCACCGCTCATGAACCAAACCCTTCAAGCCGGGATCGGCCAGCGGCCACGTAGCTCTGGTCTTGTTCGATGCCAACGAACCGTCGACCAAGTTCCAACGCCGCGGCACCGGTCGAGGCCACACCTGCGAACGGATCCAACACCAGGTCGCCGGGGTTGGTCGCCAACTCGATCAGGCGGCGCATCACCGCCAACGGTTTCTGCGTTGGATGCTTTGGTTCCTTAATCCGCTCGTTGCCCATGCAGATCGGGGTCTCGATGAAGTTGTGCATCTCGGCTTGGGTCGAGAAGTTCCAAGTGTGGCCCCGGTTCCAGAGGCAGATGATTAGCTCGCAACTGTTCAAAAACCCGGCGCGGCGCAGCTTCGGTGCCGGATTGGTTTTGTGCCAAACCATGAACTGAAAGGTGTCAAAGAGCGGATCGAACACTTCGTGCCAACGACCCAGCAGGTTGTAACTGGTGAACACGAACACGTTGCCGGTCGGTGCCAACACTCGCAGAAACTCGTCGCGCCACTCGGCCGGGTCCAGCACGGTTTGATCCCAGTCAGCGAGATCATTGTTGAACTCGCCTCGCCACTCGGCGTCGATGTTGCCAGTTGAGTACCCGCCGATGCTGTACGGCGGATCGGTACAGATGAAATCGACCGATCCGTCAGGAAGGTCAGCCATCAAAACCCGACTGTCACCGTGAGCAATCCCCCAGCGGTGCTGCCCGTCGAGCACTGGGGCGGTCCAGCGTTCAGGGGTTGTCGGTGACCCGCTCACTCCACAAACTCGGCGACCGTGGCAGCAGTGACTTCTCGCAGCCGAGCCGAACCGATCGGGAAACAACGGTCCGGGGCCCCACCGGCGGCATACACCACCTCATGGCCCAGCAGCGACGGATCAATCAACGTCGGGATCGGCGCCGGATGACCAAACGGTGGCGTACCACCAATGGCATACCCAGAAATGATCCGAGCTTCGTCGGCTCCGGCCATACGCACCGGCGACCCGAGGTATTCGGCCAACCGGTCAAGATCGAGACGGTGATGACCGGCGGTCAAAGCCAGCACGGGACCGTTTTCACTGATCACCAGCAACGACTTGGCGATCTGGGAAAGTTCACATCCGATCGCAGCCGCCGCGTCGGCCGCGGTTCGGGTGCCATCGGGGTAGACGACCGGTGCCACTTCAATACCAAGCTCGTTAGCTGCCGCGAGAAAGCGTTCGGCACCGCCAGCCTTGGCCATCGTCAGCGCCGACCGCGAACCAGCCGACCTGGTCGGGCCCCGGTATCGACCCCTTCGCGGCGTGTGACCTCACCGGCAACCACCGTGGCGACGTAACCAACCGAACGCTGCACCAGACGAGACCCACCGGCGGGAAGGTCGTGAACCAACTCGGGGGTCTGAAGGTTCAACCGATCAAAGTCGATCACGTTCACGTCGGCTCGCATCCCGACTTCGATCGTTCCTCGATCCGACATGCCAAACAGTCGAGCCGTGTCGTGGGTCTGCTTCTGGACCACCCACTCCAGCGGAAGCTGTTCGCCTCGCTGACGGTCGCGGGCCCAGTGGGAAAGCATCGTGGTCGGCAACGACGCATCACAAATGATCCCGCAGTGCGCGCCCCCGTCCGACAACCCAACGACCGCCTGTGGATGGGTGAGTTGTTCACGGATCACGTCGTGGTTGCCGTCCACATAGTTGTAAAGCGGCAGCATCAGCAACGCCCGGCCGTCCTCGGCGCAGAAGGCGTCGTAGGCAGCCTGTTGTGGACTCACCCCAGCCGCTGCTGCGAGTCCGGCCAGCGACCGATCCGGGGTCGGTTCGTAATCCGGGGGGTCGCCCAGCACAAAGATCGAATCCAGCATCCCGGCCGCGAGCCGCGCCATGCCTTCGATCAACCGACCCGTTCCCGGTCCATCTTCTTCGGCAAGGATCGCTTCTCGAACTTCGGGACGACGCAACTCCACGATTCGTTCGGCAATCGGCAGAGCAGCGATTTTCTGGTAGCTCGGACGGAGCAGGAACGGATGGCCCGTGTCCCAACCGACCAGCACCCCAAACGGGCGTCCCGCCACCTGCGGGAAGAGTTTCGCACCCGCCTCGTTTGCCGCCAACGAGGCCTCCATCTGTTCACGCCACAGATCGGGAGCGGCAGGAACCTGCAACATGGCGAACGACACCGGCTGACCGGTTTCGGCACTCAACCGGGTCATCCATTCGATTTCCTTCATGGGGGCGATCACATCAAGCCCCGCCGCACCCGCCGGTGCCAGCTCAAAAACACCCCCGCCGCCGTCACGAAGACCACGACCCAAAGCAAACAGTTCGTCTTCAGCGGCGAACGTCCCCGGTACCGGTTCGCCGTCCATCGCTCGATGAGCCACCGTGCGCGACGTGGAAACGCCAAGTGCACCGGATTGGATCGACTCTCGCACGATCGCTTCCATCTCGGCGATCTCCTCAGGCGAAGCTGGTTCGTTTTTCGCGCCCCGCTCCCCCATCACGTAAGCACGGATGGCCCCGTGAGCGACCTGGGTTCCAATGTCAATCGACCACTGGTGCTGGTCCAACACATCCAAATATTCCGGGAAGGTTTCCCATCCCCAGCTGATCCCCTCGCTCAACGCGGCACCCGGAATGTCTTCGACGCCTTCCATCAGCTGGATCAGCCACTCTTCAGCTCCCGGGCGAACCGGAGCGAAACCAACCCCGCAGTTGCCCATCACCAACGTCGTCACGCCATGCAACGATGTTGGTTCCAAAACTTCGTCCCACGTGGCCTGCCCGTCATAGTGGGTGTGGACATCAACAAAGCCAGGGGTGACCAACAACCCGTCGGCGTCGATCGTTTCTCGGGCTGGGCCGTCAAGGTTCGGTCCAACCGCCACGATCTTCCCGTCGGCGATTGCCACGTCGGCAATCCGACGATCCGCTCCGGTCCCGTCGACGATCGTTCCGTTGGTGATCAGCAGGTCATACATGCCAAGGAGAATACGACCAGTCGCTGCTCAACGGCGAACTGTCGGTCACCAATCCCCAGCCGACGCTCCCGAGACCGGCCAGTCAACCGCGACCCCCAAGCATTTCCTTGGCCCTTGCCGAAGGTCCTAAGGTTGCTTCTCGTCAGGGCGTTCGGCCGGAAACGGCGACCGCTCTCCTACGAGACGGAGACGATGAGGACCATGGCAGGACCACTCGAAGGTGTGAAAGTTGTCGAACTCGGCGTGTGGGTGGCCGGACCTGCGGCTGGCGGGATCCTCGCCGACTGGGGTGCCGAAGTCATCAAGATCGAACCACCAGCCGGTGACCCGGCCCGAACCTTCCGGTACCTGCTCGGGACCGACATGCCGACCAACCCGATCTTCGAGATGGACAACCGTTCGAAACGCAGCATCGTGCTTGACCTCACGACCGAAGAAGGCAAAGCGATCGCTCATGAGCTCATCGCCGACGCCGACGTGTTCGTCACCAACGTTCGACTCGGCGGGTTGGAACGGCTCGGGCTTGATGGTCCTACGCTCACCGCGCTGCATCCCCGACTGATCTACACCGCGATCACCGGTTACGGGCTGGAAGGTGATGACGCCGACCGAGCCGCGTTCGATGTCGCGGCGTTCTGGTCACGATCCGGGATTGCTCACCTGTTGACCGTGCCGGGTCAGGACCCACCGTTCCAGCGAGGCGGAATGGGTGACCACAACGCGGGTCTGGCCGGCGCCGCGGCGGTGTGTGCTGCGCTGTACCACCGGGAACGAACCGGCGAAGGTCAGATCGTTTCAACATCGTTGTTCCGGGAAGGGATGTACACCATTAGTTTCGACCTGTCGGTGCTGCTCGGTTGGGGTTTGACCTTGCAGGTCGGGCAGCGCGAAACCATGGGCAACCCGGCCATGAACAACTACGCAACTGCCGACGGCAAACGCTTCTGGATTGTTGGGCTTGACGGGGCACGTCACTGGCCGCCACTGGCCCGAGTCGCTGGCCACCCAGAATGGTTAGACGATCCTCGGTTCGCCGACCCGCGGGTGCGAGCAGGTAACGCGGCCGAGCTGATCAAAGAACTCGACACCATCTTTGCGTCCAAAACGATGGACGAATGGAAAGAAGTGTTCAGCACCGAGCCGGACTTCTTCTGGGCCCCCGTCCAAACCCCCGAAGACCTGCTTGCCGACCCCCAGTTTTACGCATCTGGCGCACTCGTCGAAGTGCCTGACGGGGCGACCACCACCAACATGATCGCCACACCAGCCGATTTCAGCGGCAGCCCGTGGGCCCCGCGAGCCATGGCCCCAGATCTTGGTGAGCACACGCAAGAAATCCTGACCGAACTCGGGCGCGCTGACGAGATCGAACGTTTGCGAGAAGCTGGAGTGATCGGAACGCAACCGACGGCGTGACGTTCCTGCTGACAAGAAAGGCGGAGGCAGCGGAGCATGTGGGGTGTCTGGCGGGGAACCGGAGTTGTTGTGCTGACCGTGTGCGCGATCGCCTGGAGTTGGCAAGAGATCGAAAGTCGGCCCGTCCAAGAAGCTTCCCCGGCTGAGTTGGAGGTCACCAACGAACCGACCGCGACGACCACCACCACCGCAAGCCCGACACCGTCGACCACCAGCTTGGAATCGGTTCTGGAGCCGACCTGCCAATTGGCTCAAACGTTCGTTGACGAAGCAGCCAAGGAGTCCGATGATCACAACACCGGACCGGTCGCTCAACTCGCAGCAACGTTTTGGACTGCGCTCGCGCAGGCCGGGCCAGAGTATGTCGAAGCTGAACTGAACGCAGTAGCCGACTATTACGCCAACTATTTGGCGATCGCTGAACCGTTCGATTTTGACCCAAAGACCATCATCGCCAACGGTGACAAAGAGAAGCTGGAACAATTGCTCACCCGGCCGGCACCCGGGCTGGAAGAATCACACAACATGATCATCTTCTTTTGCGGTTTCGAGGTGCCCGGTCAGCCCACGATGGACGCCACCGCGTTCGCCGATCTTGAGTCGCTGACGTTACGTCCCAACCCCAGTCGATGATCCCAAACCGTGCATTGCTCGTACTGATCGCCGCCGTCATCGCGGCCGGGTCCACGCTGGCTGGCTGTGGTGAACCTGAGGAGGTCTGGAACGGCCAACGTTGGCCGGAACCTTTCCCGATCGGCTCCGATGAGTCGCCGGCCCAGTGGACCGTAAAGGTGTTGGAAACATTGCCTCACGATCCCGAAGCGTTCACCCAAGGACTTGAACGGTTGAGCAACGGACAGCTGATCGAGTCGCTGGGGCTTTGGGCAGTGAGCGAGATCCGGATCGTTGCCCCAGCCAGCGGTGACACTGTCCGGTCCGCGGCACTGCCCGACGATGTCTTCGGCGAGGGGCTGACCGTGGTTGGTTCCGAAGCGGTGCAGCTCACTTGGCGAGCGGGGGTGGCCTACCGCTGGTCGCTTCCCGATCTCACCCCGTTGCCGTCGTGGACGTTTGAAGGCGAAGGGTGGGGGTTGTGCGCTGACCGCGAAGGGTTCGTGATGAGCGACGGTTCCCACGTGCTAACCCGTCGATCGTTTGAAGATTTTTCTGTCCAAGAAACGCTTCCGGTTCGGCGCGACGCTTCACCGGTTCAATTACTCAACGAACTCGAATGTGTCGATGATCTGGTGGTGGCCAACGTCTGGCGCAGCACCGAAATTGTGGTGATTGATTCAACTGGAACGGTGGTAGCCAGCATTGATGCGTCGCCGCTTCTGGGTCTGGTTGCGGTTGGTGACCCCGTTGAGGATGTGCTCAACGGCATCGCGGCCGAACCGGACGGGACGTTTCTGCTGACCGGGAAGCGCTGGCCGTCGATGTTTCGGGTTGCGGTGGTGGTGGCTGACCCGTAACCGGCTAGCGGAGCGGTTCGTAGCCGGCAACGTCGTGATGCGCCGTGTCGAGGTAAATCTTGGCTTCGGGGACGCCCCCGAACTTGCCGTGACTCCAACGGATCTCGACGTGACCTTCGACAATTCGCGACGTTGCGGTTTCGCGATCGTCGACATCGACCCGCCATCGAACCATCGGCTGGCCGGCGTGCTCGCCCCACAGGTCCACGCTGCGCAGGCTGTACCGGGTGCGGAAATCCCACGGTGTCGTCACCCGGTAATGGATCGGATCGTCGCGAAGGTCGGCCCCCAACACGAAATACGGTGCGGCCTGCAACCTCAGCAGGCGCCAGACGAACGCTTCGCGATCGTTCTTCGCCCCCAGTTGTGCTTTGAGGCGATCAGCGCTGCCGCGGGCAATTTCGAACGCGACCATCTCCCAGTGTTCACGTAGCTCGCTTGGCCAACGACCAGGAAGTGCCTGACGGAGCGTCTTTCGATGTTCGGCATCAAGGTCGGTGGCTTTGGCTGGCAAACCCGCGGCACCAACTGAAGCCACGGTTGCGGCGTAAAGCTCCTGGTAGGAACGAGGGGCAAGGGCAGCAAACCAGTCGTCGCTAGAAGTTTTTCGTTCGGCCAGCGCACGGTCGAACAGGTTCGATGGCGATGCGTTCTGCAAAATCTTGGAACCGTATTTGCAGCTGATCAGGTACACATGGTCGACCCGCAGATCAGCAGGGATCTGTTCATAGGCCGGTGGACGGTGGGGGCCTTTCCATTCGACACTCCACGGTGGACGACCCCGTAACCCTTCCTCGGCTCGGGCGAATCGTTGACCGTTTTCCCAAGCGGTTTCGAACACCTGCCCATGATCACCGCTGGCGTAGGCCTGATCGAGTTGGTCGTACACCGGGTCATCCACGTTGCTGATGAACCGAGGGCGAGCGGCCAACGCTCGAGGAAGATCGCGGAAACCAAACAACCCGAGTCCGGTAACGATTTCGCTGATCGCGGTGCGAGTATCGGCCATTACTGAACCCGGCCCATTACTGAACCCGGCGAAGCGGGATCGGCCCTCCCCCGTCGAAGAGACGAGTGAATTGCAGTTGGGCACCGATCAGGTCGGCGGGGAGATCATCGGCGGTGTACACCGACTTGCCGTCGTAGACATCAACGCCGGTTCCGGTCGCCCGAATCCAGCCGACAACCGCGTCACCCCATCGTTCTTCGAGCAACGCCGCTCGCACCTCGGCGGCCCCGTGGCCAAGCGTGGTCGGAGCAGTACGAGCCACGACTTCTAAGGCCAGCACCCGATGCAACACATCGATGTCTTCAGCTAGGAAGATCGACGGAGGTTCGGTGTGAACCACGGCGTAGGCGACGGTGACGCTCATCGGGGCAAACGAGGGGCTTCCATCCGGTCAACATCATCAGCCGACCAGAAACCTTCAATGGGAAGCGCCGAGTCTCCGCTTGCGTATTCTTTGAGCCGCGCGATGCCTGCCGCATCGAACATTTCGATCGCATCCCAGATTTGCTCCGGGCCCACCGCCCGAAGCGCTTTGTCGCCTTCGCTGCCCGACTTTGGCAGGTTCGAGGTCAGCACCAGAACTCGGCTCGGGTTTTGTGGGTCGTCGCCAGCCCGAAGCACATGGACCCGACCCAGCGTCTTCCAGAGCGTGTCGCTTCGCATCATGCCGGGACGGACCGTCGTGAACGCACCGGACACATCAATGAACCACTGGACCCCTTTGGCATCTTCGGCCCGGAACGTGAACTGCACACCTTTACGAGAGTTTTTGTAGGGCGCTTCGACAATGTTGAACCCGGCATCGGTCAGCGTCCGTTCGGCAATGTCGGCTGCCTTCTTGCCTTCCAGAGTGGCTTGGCGCTGAAAGAACTCGGCCCGGTCATCATCGTTGTCTGGGACCGTGACCTCATCAAAGAGCGGATCTTCACCCAGCACGGTTACTGCTCGCATCCGGGGGCGTTGACGTTCTGCTTCCAAGCGGTCGCTGGCGATCTCGCAGTACTCCTCATCGAGGTCAAAACCGATCCCTCGTCGTCCGGTACGTTCGGCCGCGACAAGCGTCGAACCCGAACCGAGGAACGGGTCAACGACCACGTCACCTTCGTAGGTGTAAAGATCGATCAGCCGGCGAGGCAACTCAACCGGGAACGGAGCGGGATGCTGCACCCGCCGAGCCGATTCGGGGCTGATCTTCCAGATGTCGAGCGTGGCTTCCATGAAGTCATCGGCGGACATGGTGCTCTGGCGGCCTTTGGGAGCAACCCGGTCGAAACGTCCCTTGCTGGCGATGATCACCCGTTCGGTCAAGTCGCGAAGCACTGGGTTGGTGGCTTTGCGGTAACTCCCCCAGGCGACCGAACCGGAAGCACCCTCGGCTTTTTGCCAAATGATCTCGCCCCGTAGCAGCAGACCAAGGTCGTCTTGCAGGATCGAAATCACGTCGGCGCTCAGTGATCGGTACGGTTTACGGCCCAAGTTCGCCACGTTCACGGCGATACGCCCACCGGGTTCGAGCACTTCGACACTCGCCGCGAAGACTTCTCTCAGCATCGACAAGTACTCAAGGTAGGAGGTCGGGATGCTCGGTCCGGTAGCTCTGGTTTCTGGGTCTCCGGAGATGGCCAGTTCGTACTCTTTACCGACGAAATACGGAGGTGAGGTCACCACCAGCGCGACCGAATTCGGTGGCAGCACGCTGGTCATCTCACGGCTGTCACGCCGGTGGATGGCCTCAACGTCGTCAGGAACCGTGTTGATCGTGTCGTCGTTGCTGATGATCGGTGGAGTGAACCGATCGTAGAACTCGGAGGCGTCGTGGCTTTCTCGACGGCCGACCCCAAATGCGGTCGTCGACGTTGATTTGCGGCGTTCGGACACGGAACCCTCCGGTAGTTGACTGTGAGCCTACGCGACTGCGGCGCACTCGCTCATTTCTTGGATGCTGTCATTGTGTCCATCGGGTGTGACACGACCGTTCGCCGCCTGCAAACACCGGGGTTTCTTGCCGTATGTGACGAGCCGCGGCCCGACTGTCACAAGTCAGCCCCATACTGGAGACATCCCACGGGATCCTTTGCGGTCACGGCGACCGCCTTCGACACCGGCGAGCCATTCGCCTTGACCCACGAAGGCATCATGCCCAGCAACGGAATCCCATCCAGGCACCCAATCAACCCTCGCCTTGTGCGGATAGCGCACGCAGCCCGCAGACACGGAATCGTCGCCCTCACCAGCCAAGAACTCATCGTGCTCCCCGATGACCGCCAATTACCGTTCCCCATCGTGGGCCGGCGGTTTGGGCCATCGGTACAAGCCATCGCTACTCGGCTCGGATGGGAAACCCCGGCTGGCCCGCCAGTGATCGTCGCCATCGACCGCACCGGCCAAATGCTGGTACTCGACCATGCCCACCCCGAACCACTCATCGCCGACGATCCAACCTCGGTGATCTCCGACATAGCCCGGCGAGCGTTGGGGCTTCCCACCCCGCACTGTCCCCGCCGAGTCCCTACCTTGATCAACGCAGTCTGGCTCGACCAGATGATGCAGGTAACGCTCGACGCGGCGCTCGGGGACCCACCGCGCTGGCCTCAGCTCATCGGTACGCATCCCTACCGGCCGCCCTGCCATCCGACGAGCACCGAGCTGCTCGCACACCGGCTGGTCCGGCGGATCCCAACTTGGAGCGAGCTGCGACTCGAAGTCATCGAAGGAAACTGCCGGTGGATGCCAGCCTCTGCGTCCTTGGCCGCCTGGCTCGACG
>Ga0075474_10000071_pt1 | contig 30650 bp, 34 predicted proteins | sample DEB08_DNA_2_FD_71485 | JGI IMG/M metagenome (GOLD analysis project Ga0075474, IMG submission 71485) | Aqueous microbial communities from the Delaware River and Bay under freshwater to marine salinity gradient to study organic matter... | ecosystem: Environmental > Aquatic > Marine > Coastal ...
TTCGGACTCCGGCAACAAGTAGGCGGCTAACCGCGGGATCAGCCCCTCGTGTTAGGTTGGATCGATGCACGTTCGCAGCGGATTTCGGCGGCTAGACCCGGGCCGGGTCGCAGTGCTACTGGTCATGACGGTCGGACTTCTGGCAGTAGTGACCCGCGATCAGTGGTCGTGGGTGTTTGCCTCCGGCGAGGCGCAAGAACAAGGTGTTGACGCGCAAACGGTGGACGTCGCCTCGCTCGATGAGCAACGAGAGTGGCTGTTTCGTATTGAGCCAGGGAACGGTTCGGCGGCCCGCTATCGGGTGGAGGAACGGCTCGCCGGGTCGTCCAAGATCACGGTGGGGACCAGCACCGTGATCGGTGGCGACATCGTCATTGACACGGTTGATCCGGCCGCCTCCGTGGTCGGCGAGGTCGTGGTCAACGTGGAAATGTTCACCTCCGATTCGTCGCTGCGAGACAAGCGGCTTCGGCATGACTTTTTGGAGTCGACGCATTGGCCGTTCGCCCGGTTTGTGACCACTCAGATTGAAGGCATGCCCGCGACCTTTGTCGCTGGCGAGCGGGCGGCGGTGACCCTCCAAGGTGATCTCACCATCAAAGAAACCACCCTGGCCGTGGAGTTCGCCGGAGAGGTACAAGTTGATGAGCAGCAGCTCACGGCCACGATGACGACCACAGTTCTCGGTTCGGCATTTGGGGTTGGCCCCATCAACATTGCCCGTCTGGCTCACACCAGCGACGAGATCGTGCTGGAGTTCGATCTGGTAGCCCAACGGGTCACCGGCGAGCTCACGGCCGGATCACTCGACACCGAACTTCCGGCCTTTGAGTTTGCCGGGGGCGCGTTCGCCGAACACGTGCAACCGTTGCTGGAACAGCGATGTGTGGGCTGCCACACCAGCGGAGGTCCAGGTTGGAGCACGCTGGCCATGGATACCGCAGCCGATGTTGCGGTGATTGCCAAGGACATCGCTTTGGTCACCGGGGCCGGATACATGCCCCCGTGGCTTCCGTCCAAGGACAGTCCGGCGTTTCACAACGATTGGTCTTTGAGCGCTGAGGAACTGCAGTTGATTGCCGATTGGGCGGCAACCGGTGGTGGTCTCGACGTTGCTCCAGACACCCCGCTTGTGGCTTCCCGAAAGCTGGTCAATCCCATACGCGAAGACCTCGTCTTGTTGCCGGCGCAAGCCTACGTTGGATCGGTTGATCGGCCCGATGACTATCGCTGCCAGATGCTTCCGATCCCGGATCCGGAGGGTGACGGCACCTGGATTACCGGGTTCACGTTCGTCCCAGATCAAACCTCGATCGTGCATCATTCGATCGTGACGCTGGTGCAAGCCGAGCTGGTTCAAGAGGCGCAAAGCCGTGACGGGGCCGACGGCAAGCCGGGCTGGACCTGCTACGGCGGGAACGGTCTGTCGGGCAGCATGGGCCAGCTTGCTGGTTGGGCACCAGGGCAACAGCCTTCACATTTTCCTGACGGTTACGGCATCTGGGCGCCACCTGGTTCGTTCGTTGTCAACCAGGTGCACTACCACTACGACCACGAAACCCCCGCCGATCGCTCGTCGGTGATCCTGCAAGAAGCCACGGCCGAACAGGCAGCGGCTGGCCTGAAGCGGGTGTCGAGCCAGAACTATTTGACCCCGGCCGAGCTGCCCTGCACCCCCGAGGAGGAAGCAACCGGGGCACCGCTGTGTGACCGCGACGCGGTGCTGGCTGAGGTTGGCGAAAAATATGGCAGGGGTGCGAGTTCCATCCCCGACGCACTCCTTGTCGCCTGCGATGGTGAGCTCGCCGACTACGCAAAACTCGACGGGACCACCTCACACAGCTCGTGTGATCGGCTGGTCGGACAGTCAGGCACGATCTATTCGGTGTTGGGGCACATGCATGAATTCGGTGCTTCGTACCGGATGACGTTGAACCCGGACACCGCGGACGAACGGATACTGCTCGACATTCCGGTCTGGAGCTTTGAGTGGCAGTTGAGCTACGAGCCGGTCGAGGAAATCAAGGTCACGCAATCGGACATCGTTCGGATCGAATGCTGGTGGGATCGAACGCTGCAAGCCATGCCTGAGCCCCGCTATGTGACCTGGAATGAAGGCACCGTGGATGAGATGTGTTTCTCCACGATTCGGGTGCTGCCCGACCGCTAAAGGTTCGGTAATTCCTGGTCGCCCGTTTCAAAACGGGCGGTGTAGCAGCCGCGGACGAAGTCGTGCCCGACGGTTTCCAGCGTCCAGACCGAACCTTTTTCGCAGCCACGACCTCCCACGATGGGCAATCCGTCACGCAGCAGATAGTTGAGTACTTCAGGGATGAGGTCGCCGTGGCTGCACAGGACCAAGTCGCCTTCGACCGAGGCTTCGCTTCTCAAGAGTTCAAGAAGGTTGACGACTTTGGCTCCTTCGGTGAGTTCTCGACGGCGCTCAACCACCAACCCCAAGCTGGCCGCCAGCGGTTCGACCGTTTGTAGGCAACGCGTAGCCTGCGAGGAGTAGATGCCTCTCACTGGTCGGTCAACGAAAAACCCACGGAGCGCTTCGGCTTGTTCGTGGCCCTGCTCGGTGAGCGGACGGTCAAGGTCGTCGCCGTCCCAGCGTGAACGGTCTCGGGCGGTGGCGTGACGAACCAGATGAAGGGCCATACCGGTTTAGAGCGTGACGTGGGTGACGCAGACCGCGTCGCCCCGGGGGAGCGAGGAAGCAGTGTCGGTGGCAGCGGGCCCGTAAAGGTGCGAAAGCATCCCTTGAACGATCCCGCGGTCAACCGCGCAGATCACCGGGTGTTCAACCACCGAGTCACCGAACGGACAGTGCTCAGCGACGATCTGCAAACCATCAGCGCCCTGTTCGGCGTGAGCGGCGAACCCGTGAGCGGAGAGGGCATCGGCTACCGCATGAAGGGCACCGCGAAACGACCGGTGGGTTTCTTCTGGTTCGATGGAGGCCGCCATCGCTCGCCCGTATTCCGAACCGACTTCTTCGGCCATGCGTTCGGCTACGTCGGCGGGGAGCAGTCGAAGGGCCCGGCCCAAAAGGCTGACCAGAATGTCGTCTTGTCGGACATCAACCGCGAGCCGGACTTGTGGTTCGGTCGTTCGGTAGCGTTTCGAGGGTCGTCCGACCCCGCCTTGGGGTTTGGCGATCGCAACTTCGAGATATCCACCAGAAGCGAGTTTGTCTAGGTGGTGTCGGGCCACGTTGGCGTGCAGATCAAAATGGCGGGCGCATTCTCCCGCGGTCACGCCGTCGGCGCAGTCGTGGGCATAGAGATAGATCTCTCGACGGGTGGGGTCACCGAAGGCGGCGGTGATCGCAGTGACCGTCGATGCAAACTCGGTGGGGCTGAGCTCTCGGCTCGCTGACGAATGGTTCGCGGCTGGGCTAGGGGAGGTCGCGGTCACGGCGGTATTCTACCTATGCCGGTAGGAGAAATTCCGGTCGCTGTGTTTGCCGTTGCTGGCGACGACCAGCGTTCCCCCGTCGGGTGTCGCAGGTCGCCACCGTTACTTGGAGTTTGCATGTCCCTTCATGAACAAGACGTGATCGAGGCCCTTCGGCCGGTTCAGGATCCAGAGCTCCACCGGAGCATCGTTGATCTCGGTATGGTCCGGTCAACCACGATCGACGGGGGGCACGTCGAGATCGGTATTGACCTGACCATCGCCGGCTGCCCGCTTCGCAACCGAATCCAAAGCGAAGTGTCCGAAGCGGTCGAAGCGCTCGAAGGCGTGAACCTCGTCACCATTGACTTTGGGGTGATGAACGATGAGCAACGGGCCAACGTGCGGGCGTTGGTTCACGGCGACCCGGCCTCAACCGCCGGTTCGCAGCCGGCTCATGGCCATGCCGAAGGGCGAGCGATTCCGTTCGCCCAAGCCGGAAACCGTACCCGCACCCTTCTGATCGCCTCCGGAAAGGGTGGGGTTGGCAAGTCGTCAGTCACGGCCAACCTCGGAATCGCTTTGGCTCAGCAGGGGCATTCCGTAGCGATCGTGGACGCCGACGTCTGGGGGTTCTCCATCCCGCGGATGCTGGGGGTTGAACATCCCCCGACCGTGATCGACGACATGATCGTGCCGCCCGAAACGCACGGCGTTCGCTGCATCTCGATGGGGTTCTTTGCCAAAGAAGACCAGCCGGTGATCTGGCGCGGTCCGATGCTGCACAAGGCCCTCGAACAGTTCCTCACTGACGTTTACTGGGATGAGCCAGATTTTCTTCTCGTCGACCTCCCACCGGGAACCGGTGACATTTCACTCTCGCTGGCCCAGTTCCTGCCCCGTAGCGAGGCGTTTGTGGTGACCACCCCGAACCCGGCGGCCCAGAAAGTCGCGCAGCGGTCGGCGTTTATGTTCCAACAGGTCAACATCGAGGTGAAGGGCGTGATCGAAAACATGTCTTGGTTCACCGGTGATGACGGACAGCGCTACTTGTTGTTCGGCTCGGGCGGCGGCCGTGAATTGGCTGATCGCTTGGACGTTGACCTGATCGGTCAAGTGCCGATGACCATTGCGATGCGGGAAGGATCCGATCAGGGTGAACCAATCGCAGCGATCGATCCGTCGAATGAGGCGTCGCAGGTGTTCGCTGAGATGGCAAAGTGGGTGTTGGCTCACGGCCCGAGCAAGCGAACTCATCCCGAACTGAAGATCAACTAGCCCCAAGAACCCTGGAGAACTGACGTGGACATTCGTATCGGAGTAACCGACAACCCTCGTGAGCTGGCCCTCAAGCTTGCCGCCGACAGTGACCGGGCATCGGTCAAGGCTGACGTTGAAGCGGCGCTGGCCGGCCAAAAAGAGGTGCTTTGGCTCATCGACGACAAAGGTCGCGAGGTTGCCATCGCTTCGGCTCGTCTCGCGTTTGTTGAGATTGGGCCTGAAGGCGGAAACCCGATCGGTTTCGGCTGAACCTGAACCTGAACCGGCCCGGTCACCTGACCGGGCCGACGAGGAAGCGTGTTCGAGGGAGGTAGGCGTTGGCCAGGCTCGCGGATCTAGCGGTTGCAGAGACCACGCTGACGTCACCGCAGGTGGCGCATCTACAACGGCTGGTGGCCTCCTGGTCGCTGCCCTGCGACCTAGCGTTCGCTGACCTGCTGCTGTATGTACCGACCAACGCCTCGGCTGAGGAATTCGTGGTGATTGGCCATGTGCGGCCCGCGACCGCGGCCACGTTCCACGTCAACGATCCGGTCGGTACCCGGGTGCTCCGGTCACAACGGCCGGCGATGAGTCGCTGCCTGCTTGACGGGCAACGGCTGGAAGTGCCGATTGCCTTTCCGCCGCCGGCGGGTGCGGTGGACGACACGGTGGAGGAAGGGGTTCAGGCCCCGATTGGGACACGGTTCCTGCTCGCCGATCATGTTCCGGTGCGGTGTGGAGACGAGATCATCGCGGTGATGGCCCGCGAAGGCGAAGCGGGTCTCACTCGAACCTTCGGACAGCTCGAGCGGGAGTACCGGGATCTTTTCGGTCGTTTCTGCCAGATGGTGGAAGACGGTTCGTTTCCGTTGGAACGAGCCGAGCAGTCCGGTGAGTTCCGTGAACCTCGGGTTGGTGACGGGGTGCTGGTGTTGGATCGCGAACGCAGAATTGAGTTTGCTTCACCCAACGCGTTGTCGGCGCTGCACCGGCTCGGTGTGCGTTCCGAAGTTGTCGGCCGGCGCCTTGATGCCTTCGGGTTGGCCGACGGGGTGGTGAGGCGAGCGCTCGAAACCCGGTTCAGCACCATCGCTGAAGTAGAACGCGCCGAAGTTTCGATCGTGGTTCGCTGCCATCCACTGCTCAACGGTGGGCGCGCGACCGGGGTGTTGGTGTTGCTTCGAGACGTCAGCGAGCTGCGCAGCCGGGACCGGTTGCTGGTGTCAAAAGACGCGACGATCCGCGAGATCCATCATCGGGTGAAGAACAACCTGCAAACCATTCAATCGCTCCTGCATCTCCAGCAGCGCCGGTTGGATTCGGCAGAGGCCAAGCGGGCGGTCGCGCAGAGTGCTCGACGCATCGGTTCGATCGCCATCGTGCACGAAACGCTCTCCAGCGACGCCACCGACGAAGTTGATTTCGATGTGGTGGCCCGTCGGGTTCTGCGCTTAGTCGAAGAAGGTTTTGATTCACCGGAACGGCCGTTGCGGGTCGGCATCACGGGCAGTATCGGTGAGCTCGCAGGCCAGATCGCCATGCCGCTGGCGGTGGCGTTGGCTGAGGTGGTGCAGAACGCGGTTGATCATGGTGAGGCGGGACGAAACCTTGAGGTCGACGTTTCGCTGTTGGCCGATCCTCGAGAAGTGGGGGTGCGGATCGTCGACAACGGTCCGGGTCTACCCGAAGGGTTCTCGCTTGACCGCGACGTTGGTTTGGGGTTGACGATCGTGCGGACGTTCATCATCTCCGACCTGGGCGGAACGATGACCATCGGTCGGGCCCATGACCGCGAGCCGTTGGGAACGGTGGTTGAGTTTCGGGTTCCGCGTCGACTCAGCGAAGCGACCTCAGTGGGTTAGTGCTCGCCTTCAGCGGGAACGTAACCGCACCACGCCGCTCCAAATGCTCAGAGGATGCTGAGTCGCTGCTGGCGGCGCTGGCGGCGGATGGCCCGACGCTCATCTTCAGAGGTGCCACCCCAGACGCCGGTGTCCTGATTGGTACTCAGGGCAAACTCCAGACAGGCCTCCCGGCAGGAGCATCCGAGGCAGACTTCCTTGGCGGCAGCAATCTGCTCAACGGCTAGACCGGTGCTGCCGATCGGGAAGAACAACCCGGGATCGGTGTCACGACAACGGGCGGCGTTGCGCCAATCGGCATTGTTGTAGAAAGCGTCTGCGGTCAGTGCCATTGGTTCCCCCATTGAGCCGTTTGGCGAGGCTGATCACGTCGATCAGCCCGGATAAGAACCTGTTCTAGTTCTTATCCGATGGATACGCAATAGGTTATTTCGGGTATTCGCGGTGGCTTGGGGAAATCGGTTACCACATCGTTAAAGATCGTTGAACAGATCGGCAAAGGTGGCGTGTCGCAGGCCCGCTGGTGGGGCAAACTGGGGGTATGTCCTCTCATCCGAACGTCATCGCCCATCGCGGAGCGAGAAACGTTGCCAGAGAAAACACGCTGCCGGCCTTTCGGCTGGCGCGCGAACTCGGCGCCGACTGGGTGGAACTTGACGCTCGTCGGACTGCAGACGGGGTGGTTGTGGTGCACCACGATGCGCATCTTGATGATGGGCGACTGTTGGCCGAACTCGCCATTGACGAATTGCCGGAGTTCATTCCCAGCCTGGCCGAAGCGCTCGAAGAGTGCCACGGGATGGGGGTCAACATCGAGATCAAGAACCTCCCCAGCGACCCTGACTACGACGCGGACCACCTGGTCTCGGACGCGGTCGCGGGGCTGGCTCGGGCCTATCTCGGCGTTGACCGGGTGATCGTCTCGTCGTTCAACATGGATGCCCTCGACCGGTTGGCGGCGGTGGACCCGGAACTGCCTCGGGCCTACCTGTTCAGCATCGGTGATCCGGTATCGGCAATTGACCGAGCGGTGGCGCATCAGATGGCCGCCATCCACCCCTACGACCCGATGGTGAGTCAGACGCTGGTTGACCGGGCTCGGCAGGCCGGACTCGCGGTCAACGTGTGGACGGTCAACGACGCCGAACGGATGGCTGAACTGGCCTCGATGGGGGTCGACGGCATCTGTACCGATGCCCCCGACGTTGCCCGCACGGTGGTTGACCGGATGGGTTAGCTGCTGGTCAGCGGCACGAGAAGCGACAGATGGTTGGGAGTCCACCGGAACCGGAGGCGTTTGCTGGTTCCCAGATAGTCGCCGTCCACCTGATAGGGCACGGGCGGGTCGCTTTCGATGGTGAGGTTGTGGACGTCGCGTTGCACGGTGAGATTTCGTCGGGAGTCAACCGGTCGGTGGAGCAAAGCAGACGACACCACCGGCCCGAGCGTGGCCAGATTCATGCGGTTGAGCGTGACCGCGGCGAGCGGTTCGTCGAGTCGGAGTCCAGGCACGAGCTCGATGCTGCGGTTACCGAGGAACGTGTACGGGTCGGCGTTCATCACCACCGTGAAATACCCGCTGGTTGTCGTCCGGCCCTGAGCGTCGAGCACCCGCATGGGTGCGCTCCGAAGGTTTCGCCGTCGGGCCCAGGTGTCAACCGCGGCATACAGAAATAGGGGATGGCCAGCCCAGCGTTTCCAAGGCCCTCGGCGTTCGACCTGCTCGACGACCGCGGCATCGAACCCGACCCCGCAGTGAAACAAGAAATACCGGCCTTCGACCGACCCCAGACCGATTCGTTGCACGTTGTCGGCCGCCAACGCTTCCAGCAGCACCCCGGCCGCGTCCACGCTGTCGTCGGGCAGTCCCAAGATTCGGGCGAACACGTTGGTCGAACCACCCGGAAGCGTCGCCAGCGCGGTCTGGCTTCCCGCCAGCCCGTTTGCTGCCTCGTTGAGCGTGCCGTCACCTCCGAGCACCACCACCAAGTCGAAACCGTCTCGGGCCGCCGACTGGGCCAAACGGGTGGCGTGGCCACGGCGACTGGTTTCGGCCAGCGTGACGTTGTGGTCGGCCGAAAGCGCTTTGTGAATCACGACCCGGCGCCGGGCGGTCACCGATGAGGCGACAGAGTTCACGACGAACAAGATCCGCACGCTGAGACGCTAGCAGCGGAGAAGCGACGAAAGTTTTCCGAACTTTGGCATTCGCCCAATCGCGCAAAACGTTGCCGACACTGGCAGACTTCGACCTTATGAAGGTTGTTGTTTGTGTAAAGCAGATCCCCGACCCGGCCGATCCGGGTGCGCTCGACCCTGAGACCAAGACACTCAAACGGGACTCGAAGCTCATCCTTGACGACTCGGACGCCTACGGGGTTGAGATGGCTCTCCAGCTCGTCGATGCTGCCGGTGAAGGCGAAGTTCACCTGGTGTCGATGGCCCCGAACAATGAGGTCGCCGGTCTTCGGACCGCGTTGGCGATGGGCGCAGCCAGCGCCACCGTCGTGAGCGACCCCGCGCTGCAAGGCTCCGACGCGTTGGCGACCGCCAAGGTGCTGGCCGCCGCGATCGCCAAGCAGGAGCCTGATCTGGTGCTGGCCGCTACCGAATCCAGTGACGGCTACACCGGTACCGTTCCCGAACAAATCGCCGAACTGCTGGGGCTCGCCTCGGTGACCTTCGCCAAGTCGGTCACGGTGGAGTCGGGTCTGGCCAAGGTAAAGCGTCAGACCGAAGCAGGTTTCGACGAGGTCGAATGTGCGCTGCCGGCGCTGGTGTCGGTAACCGCTGGTGTGGTCGAACCCCGCTATCCGTCGTTTAAAGGCATCATGGCCGCCAAGAGCAAGCCCGTCGATGAACTCGATCTGGCCGGGGTTGGCCTTGACGCCAGCCAGGTCGGATGGGCCGGTGCGGGTCAGGAAATTGTTTCGATCACCGCGGCAGCTGAACGCGAAGCCGGTGAAGTCATCGAAGACGAGGGAGATGCCCACGAACGAATCGTGGCGTTCCTCGACGATCTGAAGGTTCTGTAGGGAGGAAGCTGATGGGACTCGACAAGATTTGGGTATTCGGCGAAACCAACGGTGACTCGGTCGCCACGATCACGTTGGAAATGCTGGCCAAGGCCCGCGAATTGGCCGACACCGTAGAGGTGTTCATGGCTGGTGACGGCGACGACTACGCCGAGGAGCTTGGCGATCATGGGGCGCAGACCGTGTACGCAACCGGTGACCTCAACGGGGCCATGCAGGGCGTTTCGGTCGCTTCGGCGGTTGCCGCCGCGATCGCCGGTGGCCTTGACGCTCCGGATGCGTTCCTTCTGGGTACCACGCAGGACGGCCGAGACGTGGCGGGGCGCCTTTCGGTAAAGCTCAACCAGTCGGTGATCACCAACGTCGTGGATCTTGAAGTCGACGGCGACACGCTGGTCGGTTTGGAGCCGGTCTTTGGTGGAACCACCGACGTCAAGACCAAGAACACTTCCGGTACCTCCGGCATCTTCCTGGTTCGCCCCAAGTCGTTCGTGGCCGAAGCAGTCGGTGGCGCCGAAGCCGACGTCGAAGACCTTGACGTCCCCGACCTCGGAACAACCGGCGGCGCTCGAATCCTCAACAGTCACGTCGAAGAATCGGACGGACCCAAGCTCGATGAAGCCGCGATTGTGGTTTCGGGTGGCCGTGGGCTCGGCGACTCCGAGTCGTACGCCATGGTTGATGATCTGGCCAAACTGGTGGGTGGCGCCCCCGGAGCAAGCCGGGCCATCGTTGACGCCGGTTGGGTTCCCTACAGCTACCAGGTTGGTCAGACCGGCAAGGTAGTGAAACCGGCCGTCTACATCGCCTGCGGTATTTCGGGTGCGACCCAGCATCTGGTGGGCATGAAGGGTTCAAAGACCATCATTGCCATCAACAAAGACGCTGAGGCCCCGATCTTCGCAGTAGCAGACCTCGGGATCGTTGGTGACGTCCACAAGGTCATGCCGAAGTTGATTGAGGCGCTCAAGTCTCGCTAACTGGTTTCTGGTGGTCCTTTGGGACCAGCAACCGTTCAGGTAACGAAAAGCCCTCCGGTGAACAACCGGGGGGCTTTTTCGTTCGGCGAGACTCCGGCCGGCAACCGGGAGCGCGACCAACCGGGAGCTCGACCAACCATGAGCGCGACCAACCGGGGTGGAAAACGAGAAATCGCCGCCCGGGGAAGACCCGTAGCGGCGATGCGATTTACCCAACATAGCACATCCAATTTTTCGATGTCGGGTTTTGCCACAAGTTTTTTCTCGGTTCTTGAGCAGGACCAAACATCCGCCCATTTTTCGTAGTTTTCGGGTCTAAGCGGACCGAAAAGGCTCGCAGAGACGCCGGACTGGCCTTAGACCAGCGGCCAGGGCCAACGCCGGCCACCGCTGTCATCGGCCGGAAAGCGGCCGGCCGTGGCTAACGCCGCAATCCGGGATGTCATCGCGGCCCGCTCAAACGGAGAGAGCAGCTCGTCCAATTCGCCCGGGAGCTCACCGTGGAGGCGCCAAAGGTCCTCCAGCCAGGCTTCGTCAAGCGGTTCTCCGGCGAAATCCCAGATCACCGTGCGTAACTTGAACTCTTGATGAAACGCCACCCCGTGGTCAATGGCCCAAATCTGTTCGTCGGTTCCCAGCAGGCAATGCCCGGATTTGCGGTCGGTGTTGTTGATGACCAGATCAAACGCGCAGATCTGCCGGAATTGCTGGTCGTATACCGTTGTCGCTTCGCGCAGTGAGAAGTAGTGCTCTTCGTAGATCGACGGGACGAAAAGCTGCAACGAACCAACCCCGTGGGCGAGGTCGTGGCGGGCAATGGTCGGAGGGACCAGATCCCAACCCAGCGCCTCACTGGTGATGTAGGCGGCGACCTCACGGCGGTACAGGCCGTCGGGAAAATCCCAGAGCGGCGATTCTCCGGCTGCGGGCTTGTAGATGGCTTGCGCAACGTGCTCGTCGTGGCTGAGGTTGACCAGAAAAGTCGCGTTGCTCGAATACGGCATTCGGCCGACCAACTCGGCGCTTCCTTCGGCGAGGAGCAGCAGCGCTTCCCGGTTGGGGATCGGCGGCCGGTCCAGAAACGGCGAGTTGTTGGTCATGAGTGTTTCCGGCGCCTCACCCGGTGCGCTAGTTGCTGCACGCGCACCAGCCACCGAAGCGGGGACTGAGCGGTCGCCCGCAAATCTCACAGGGTGGTCGGCCCGACTCGACCACGGTCCGGGAACGTTCGATCAGCCCCGCGACCTGATCAAGCCGCAGCGAAAACCGGGCTTGGGCCGGTTCCCGGTCGTCGTCAACCAACTCCTCAGCAATGATGATGATGCGTTCGTCAAACGACTGGTAGGCGACCCCCATGGCACCAACCGTCCATGCTGCGACCGCCGGTTCGCGCAACGAAAGGTCGCCAGGGGCCGAGGCGCTGGGGATCAAGGGCAAGTCGGTGAGAACCCGTTCGAGATAGTCGGCGAGACCGGAAACCTGCTGCTTTTCGAGTCGCAACGAAAGCAGTTCTCCATCGCCTCGGCACTGCAAATAAAACACTCGTTCGCCGAGCGGACCGAGGGTGCCGACCGTGAAGAACTCCACGTCATCAAACGAATACGAGTCGGTCATGCCAGACCGGGATTAGCCGTGCCGGCCGTGGAGTTGACCGTGGTGACCAACGGGCCTTCCGTGGTGTACACGACACAGGTAATCGAGCACGGCGAAATCACGATCCGTTGAAAGAGGTCGAGGTGGGTACCGGTGGCATCGGCCACGATCGCTTTGATCACGTCAGCGTGGCTGACCGCCACGATGGTTTCGCCGGGATGCGCCGCGACAAGTTCGCGGGTTGCGGTTAGTGCTCGGGTTTGCATCTCACGAAACGATTCGCCACCAGGAAAGCGGAACCCGCTGGGGTGACGTTGAACCGTCTGCCAAGCATCCAGTTTGCGAAGATCGGCGAGTTTGCGTCCGGTCCATTGACCAAAGTCGCATTCGTTCAGGCCGGGGGCTTGTCGCACCCGAAGTTTGCGGGCCCGGGCGATCGGCGCCGCGGTTTCGCGGGTGCGTTCCATGGGCGAGGCGTACACGGCGGCAACCGCGGGAAGCTCAGCGATGCGAGCCGCAGCCGCCTCAGCCTGGGCTTGACCCGCCTCGGCAAGGTGCAGTCCTGGGGTGCGTCCCGGTAATGAGGCGCCGGTCGTCGGGGTCTGTCCATGTCGGACGAAGATCACCGTTGTCGGAGCAGGAGGGCTAGATCGTCGGACCATCGACCTCTCAACGTAGCCTGCACGACGTGACGACGAGAGATCGGAAATCGACAGCCAACGAGCTTTCGGTGCTGTCAGCAGAGATCGCGGCGTGTCGCGCCTGTTCTCGGCTCGTCCAATGGCGGGAACAGGTAGGACGCGAAAAACGAGCGGCGTACCGAGACGAGCAGTACTGGGCGCAGGGTGTCCCCGGGTTCGGTGACCCCGATGCTCACCTGATGGTGGTGGGGTTGGCCCCCGCCGCGCACGGAGCGAACCGCACCGGTCGGATGTTTACCGGCGATCGCAGCGGCGATTGGTTGTATCGGGCCCTGTACCGAGCCGGGTACGCCAACCAGCCCGAATCGGTTTCCCGCGACGACGGACTGGTCCTGACTGGCGCCTGGATCACTTCACCGGTCAAGTGCGCGCCACCCGACAACAAACCGTTACCCGACGAGCGGGACACCTGTCGGCCGTTCTTCGGGCGCGAACTGGCGCTGCTACCCAACATCCGAGTGATTGTGGCGCTCGGCGGTTTTGGCTACCAGGTGGCCTGCCAGGAGTTGGGGGTTCGCCCCCGGCCCCGTTTCGGTCACGGAGTCGAAGTCCCGCTCGGCGACGGACGGACGCTCGTTTGCAGTTATCACGTCAGCCAACAGAACACCTTCACCGGTCGGTTGACCGAGACGATGCTTGACGATGTCTTTACCCGAGCCCGTGAGCTGGGTGGCACCAACCCCGAACCGGGGCGCTAACCTCTGCTACGTCATGGCTGCAAAAACTCGTGTCCTCGTTCTGGTTTCGTTCCTGTTGAGCTTCTCGCTGCTCGCCTCTTCGTGTGGGTCGTCAAATGACCCCAAGACGTGGGCGGAAGCCGGCGTTGAAGGCAATGTGCAGACGAATTTCTATCGGGCCTGCACCGAAGCCAATCAGGACGGCAGCGAGTTCAGCCTCAGCGACAGCCAAGTGCGGGTGCTCTGCGAATGTTCGTTTGAGAAGTTGGTCAGCTACTTCGGCGGCACGCTCGGTGACGACGGGGTGTTGACCGACGCCTCCACCCCGGGTGCCGGTGGCGGCTTCAGTGACTTTGCTCAACTCGACAAGGACCTGCGCAACGATCCCAGCATCATCCCGGCCAGCGTCGAAGCGTTCCTGACCAGCTGTGGTGCGCTCGCAGCGGGGACCAGCGGTTCCTAAAACCGGACCGGCGGGCCCGGGTAGCTAACGGGAGCGGAATCGTTTCCGCTACCGTGCCGCTATGAACCAGACCACCGGCACCGCATCTCTTGACCTCTCCTTCGTGCGGGCCCAGTTCCCGGCGTTCGCCCATCACGAGACCGGCTTCTGGGCTCATCTAGAAAACGCGGGTGGGAGCTATGTGCCCCGTCAGGTCGTCGATCTGCTCGCCGAACTGTTCGCCCATTTCAAATGCCAACCGGCGTGGGATTTTGGACCGTCGGTCGCGGCTACCGAAGCCATGGACCGAGCCCGAACGGTGATGGCCGAACTGTTTAACGCCGGACAGGACGAGATCCATTTCGGACCCTCCACCAGCCAGAACACCTACGTGCTCGCTCATGCCATGCGCCCCATGTGGAACGACGGTGACGAAATCATCGTCACCAACCAAGACCATGAAGCCAACTCGGGGGCGTGGCGGCGGCTGGATCGCACCGGGATCACCGTTCGAGAGTGGCGGGTTGACCCGCAGACCGGCTGTTTAGACCTCGCCGATTTGGTTCCGCTGATCAACCAACGAACCCGAATGCTGGCGGTCACCCACGCGTCGAACATCGCGGCGACCATCAACCCGGTGCGAGAAATGGCCGACATGATCCACGCGGTCGGCGGGCATCTGGTGGTTGACGGGGTCTCGTACGCCCCTCACGGGCTCACCGATGTCAAAGCCGCCGGCTGCGATGTCTATCTGTACTCGAGTTACAAGACCTACGGGCCTCACGTGGGAATGATGTACACCGACGCGGATCTGCTGGCCCGCATGACGAACCAGGGTCACTACTTCAAACAAGGCGATCCGGTGGCGTACCTGACTCCGGCCGGACCGGACCACGCAGCGATCGGAGCTACGGCCGGGATTGCCGACTACTACGACGAACTTCACCGTCACCACTTTGGTTCGTCAACGGCATCGCGCTTTGAACGGACCCGTGAACTGTTCGACCTTTTCGGCGCCCATGAGCAAACCGTGATCGAACCGCTGATCGACCTGATCAACGCGGCTCCCGACGTGCATCTGGTTGGCGCTCCGGTCGCCGATCATTCGGTGCGGGCCCCGACGGTGGCGTTCCACACCCCGAGGCAGTCGTCTGAGTCGATTTATCGTGCGCTGATCGACGCCAAGGTCTCCTGCGGGTTCGGAAACTTTTACGCCCACCGACTGATGGAGGCGTTAGGTCTCGACATCGATGACGGCGTGGTTCGTTTGTCTGCCGTTCACTACACCACCGACGAAGAAGTAGCTCGGGCCTGCGAAGTGCTCGACCAGGTGTTTTCCTCCCGGCTGGGGTAACCCAACTGGGCGGTTGGGGTGGCCCAACTAGCAGGTTCGGCCGGCTGGCGTTCAGGAAACCGACTGCGGAGAATCGGACGGTATGGCGGTCTGGTTTCCTCGGGCCACCAGTTTGCCGTCCGCGTCGTGCAGTTCGCCGGTGGCAAACAACAACCGTCGGCCCTGTTTGGTAACCACCCCGGTCGCCGTTAACGGACCCCGTACCGGGCGCAGAATGTCAACGGTGATCGTGGCGGTGGACAACCCTCCCGCGGCAAACGCCATAGCCATGTCGAGCATGGCTGTGACCAGACCTCCCTGAACGACCCCGTCGCCGATCGTCCAATGTGCTTCGGGAACAAACCGGAGGGTCACCCGGTCGGGTTCTTGGGAAACGACTTCAGGTTTGAGCAGGTTCACGATCGATGTTTGTTCCAGCGGCGGGAGGCCGCCACCGGAGGACACCAGACGCGGTCCGGTTGGTTCGGGTGTCACCGGGGTTCGGTCGCCCACGGTCAGGCCTCAAGGCCGACACGAACCGCAGGCTGCGCCCAGTCCGGCCAGCGGCTCCGGCTGTTCGCGGCTAACCGATGCATCAGCGCAATGGCGGCGGGGTCGTCGTCACCGGGCCGGGTTTCGATCACCCCGTCTTTGACCATGGCATCGATCACGGCCCGTCCGAGTTCGGTGCGTACCACGGTCAACGTCCAGTCGGTGATGTTGCCGATTCCACCGGTCGAGATGTCGGCGTGTTCGGCCGCGAAATCAGGGCAGTGATGGCAACCCTCGCGGGTCCAGGCGTGACATTCCTTGAGGTTGATCTCGTGATAGCCACCGTCTTTGGTCCAGATCTGGAACACGCCTTTGATGTTCATCTTGGCGATGTTTTCTCGCTTCAAGCCGTACTTGACCTCAAAGAGTTCATCGAAGAGGGAGTCGTCGAAGGATTTGGAGCAGAGCAGCCCGATGTTGAGCTTGATCGGTTTGGAGACTTTGCCGATCTTGCGGTGCCACATGACCGGCGCCACCGACGTCTGGCAGCTCATCCCAACCAGCGCGAGTCGTTCCAGCCCTCGTTGACGAGCCTCGTCGTAGGCGATGGTGTTGGCCGAATAGGTGTAGCGGCTACCCGCCCCCCGCAGCACTTCGTCCCGGTCGGTGGCCACCATCGGGAACGCTTTCCAACCCGGCTCACCGTTGGGGAGGCTCTCAACTCCAGAAGTGAGCGCCCCGTCGATGATGTTGTTTTCGAGACACCAGATGAGGATGGCTGACACCAGCCCACCGTCCTGGCCGGTTTCGTACACGAAGTCGTCGCTGGCTCGGGTCAGCAGAATGTCGGAGTAAATGCCAGCGACTTCGTCGTCGTTGCGCTTCCGGCCGTGGAGGTGTTCGTCGGCTTCGGGTTCCCACATGCGGAAACGAGGACAGGCCCGAGTGCACGACGTGCAACCCTTCTGTCCGTGCCCGCAGTCGCTGGGCCCGAGTTCGTCTTCGAGATGGAACGGCTTGTAGGCACCTGGTTCGTGTTCGTACCCGATCACGTCATGGGGACATGCGATCACGCATCCGGCACAACCGGTGCAGAGCCCGCTCAGGATCACCTCGTCGTGGAGTTCCTTCCACTGGTACGTCCAACGTTCTTTTTTCGGCGCGGTGGTGTCCGGCGAGGTGGTGGCCATCGGCACAACCTAGCGGAGATGACCTAGCCGAGAGATAACCGTGCCGGACCGACGCCGACGACAAGCCGGTCGGTTCGCCGCCGCGCCAACCGGAAAAAGTGAGCGCCCTCGGCAGGACTCGAACCTGCGCACACGGCTCCGGAGGCCGATGCTCTATCCGCTGAGCTACGAGGGCTGGCTTCGTTGAGCGAAGCGATTCGTCACACTACCGGCAAACAACCCTCAGACCACGAGAGGGCACCGGTAGGATCGTCGGTTCGAGGTCGGAACAGACAGGGATGGCATGGACATTCGAGAACATCTTCGATCCGGGTTGAGCGCCGCGTTGGCTCAGGTCGGTGTGGACAGCCACGACCTCGAGATCGCCCTAGAGCGGCCCGCCAATCGCGACCACGGAGACTGGTCGTCGAATGTGGCGTTGGTAACTGCCAAATCGGCGGGAACGAACCCGCGGGCGTTGGGCCAACAACTGGTCGACCTGCTGGCCGCCGACCCACCACCCCACGTCACGGCAGTGGAATTAGCTGGCCCAGGATTTGTGAACTTCCGCCTCGCCGACACATGGCTCCACGACGTCCTCACCGACGTGCTCGAACAAGGCGAAGCCGACTACGCCCGGCACAACCTCGGAGCCGGTGCGCGCCTCAACGTCGAGTTCGTCAGTGCCAACCCCAACAAGCCGCTGCATGCTGGCCATGGTCGCGGTGCCTGCTACGGAGATTCGATCGCTCGGCTTCGCGAACGTTGTGGGTATCAGGTCACCAGAGAGAACTACATCAACGACCGGGGCGTACAGATGGCCCGCTATGGAGAGTCGCTGGCGGCTCGCAAACGCGGTGAAGAACCCCCCGAGGACGGCTACCAGGGCGACTACCTCATCGACTGGGCCGCCGAAATGCCCGACGATGCCGACCCGTTGGACTGGGGCCGCGAGCGGGCGTTGGCGAGCCACCGAGCCACCCTTGCGCAGCTCAACGTGCACCACGACGTCTGGTTCAGTGAACGGTCGATGGTCGACAGTGGAGCGATCGACGAGACGTTGTCGGACCTTCGAGAACGGGATGCAGTGTTTGACCACGACGGTGCGGTTTGGTTGCGTACCACGGCGCTCGGCGACGACAAAGACCGGGTGCTGGTCAAAGGGGATGGCGATCTCACCTACCTCACCCCCGACATTGCCTACCACCGTGACAAGTTCTCCCGGTCCGACCGGTTGTTCAACGTGTGGGGTGCCGATCATCACGGGTACGTGGCTCGCATGAAAGCCGCGATGCAGCTGCTGGGTCACGACCCCGGTGAACTCGAAATTGCCATCACCCAGATGGTTGACTTCACCCGCAGCGGTGAGGAAGTCAAGATGAGCGGCCGCTCCGGGGATTTCATTGCCCTTGACGACATCATCGCTGAAGTCGGCCCCGACGCGGCACGGTTCACGTACCTGATCCAGTCGGTGGACTCCCGCCAGACATTCGATCTGGACGTGGTGGCCGAACAGGGGATGGACAACCCCGTTTTCTACGTCCAATACGCCCATGCCCGGATCTGTTCCATCGTGAGCCGGGCCGCCGACGCCGGGTTCCGGCCGGCCCCGCTGGCCGAAACCAAGATCGAACTGCTGGTACATCCCCGAGAGCTCGAAATCCTGCGCAGTTTGCAGGAACTCCCCGATGTGGTTCGGTTGGCGTGTCTCGACAACGGTCCGCATCGGGTGGCGGCCTGGGCTCGTGAGCAGGCCGCGGCGCTGCACGGGTTTTACCATGAGTGTTATGTGGTTGGTGATGGGGTGAGTACCGAAGTGACCCAAGCCCGGTTGGCGTTGGTGGCTGCTTCACAGGTGGGCCTGCGAGTTGCCCTTGATCTGCTCGGGGTGTCCGCCCCGGAAAGCATGTAGAGGTCGGCGATGCGTCCCGTTCCCCTTCGGCTCCTGCCTGAAACCTCCGAGGTCATCGACGGTGTGCTCCACATCGGTGGCTGCAACACGCTTGATCTCGCGGCCGAATTTGGCACCCCCGTGTTCGTCTACGACGAAACCCATCTCCGTAATCGCTGCCGCGAAGCGGTCGCCGCGTTTGGTCCTGGCGTGGCCTACGCCACCAAAGCGTTTCTTTGCACGGCGATGGCGCAACTCGCGCATCAAGAAGGCATGCATCTCGACGTTGCCACCGGGGGTGAGCTTCAGGTGGCGTTGCTCTCCGGTGTCCCCGCCGAACATCTGGTCCTGCACGGGAACAACAAGTCGATGGCCGAACTGCGCATGGCGGTGGAGGCCGGGGTTGGACGGATCGTGGTGGACAGTTTCGATGAACTGGACCGGCTCGATGAGCTGGCGAACGAAACCGGCACCGCACCGAAGGTGCTGCTCCGGTTGACCCCCGGTATCAAAGCCGAAACCCACGAGTTCATTTCGACCGGCCAGGACGATTCGAAGTTCGGGTTCACCGTTTCTAACGGCACCGCAGCCGCCGCGTTGCAGCGGGCTCGGTCGTCAGATTCGGTTGAGCTGGTTGGAGTACACGCCCACATCGGGAGTCAAGTGTTTGCCGCGGGGTCGTTGGGTCGAGCGACCGAAGTGTTGGCCGGGATCGCCAACGAGTACGAGGTGGAAGAGTTGTCGGTCGGTGGAGGGCTCGGGGTGGCCTACGTCGACGACGAACGGGCCCCGACCATCACCGAATGGGGTCGGGTGGTGCGCGAAGCGTGTCGGGACGCCGGTGTGTCGGCTCGGATCACCGCCGAACCCGGACGGTCGATCGTGGCCGATGCCGCGGTGACGTTGTACACGGTCGGCACCATCAAGCATCTGCCGGGGATTCGTACCTACGTTTCGGTCGACGGTGGGATGAGCGATAACCCGCGGCCGGTGCTGTACGGATCTGGCTATGAGACGTTCCTGCCCCGAGCGGTGGCGGCCGATCGTCCGCAGGCTGTGACGGTGGTCGGCAAACATTGCGAGTCCGGTGACATTCTGGTTCGAGCGGGGGCGTTGCCCGAAGACTTGGCTGTCGGTGACGTGCTGGCCACCCCAGTGACCGGGGCGTACGGCCATTCGATGGGGTCGAACTACAACAAGGTGCTGCGTCCACCGGTGGTGTTCGTAGCGGACGGTGAGGCCCGGCTTGTGGTTCGCCGCGAGACTTTCGACGACCTGATCCGGCTCGACGTCTAGGCCTTCGGTTCGCCGGTCATGCGGGTTGCTGCCGCCCGCCGGTACGATCAGCGGGTGCCGAAACTCTCCATTGGACTGATCGGATGTGGCACCGTCGGTGGTGCATTCGTTGAACTCCTGACCGAACGTCGGGAAATCATCGCGACGCGCACCGGGGTCGAGTTAACCATCGGCCAGATCGCGGTTCGGTCCCCCGAGAAGTACCGTGACCGAGGAATCGCCGCCGAACTGTTCACCGACGATCCCCAATCGGTGGTCGAAAATCCTGAGATCGATGTCGTGGTTGAGTTGATCGGTGGTCTCGATCCGGCCCGCGCACTGATCCGACGGGCCCTTGAACTCGGAAAGCCGGTGGTGACCGGCAACAAAGAACTGCTAGCGGCGCACGGCACCGAACTGTACGCAGCCGCCGCCGCGTCCGGAGTCGATTTGTTGTTCGAAGCCGCGGTCGCCGGTGGGATCCCGTTGGTTCGGGTGTTGCGGGAATCGCTGGTCGGCGAAGACGTCAACCGTGTGACCGGAATTATCAACGGCACCACGAACTTCATCTTGACCAAGATGGCCGAGGAGGGTGCCGATTACGCCGACGCGCTCGCTGAAGCACAACGGCTGGGCTACGCCGAAGCTGACCCGACCGCGGATGTTGAAGGGTTCGATGCCGGCGCCAAAGCGGCCATCATTGCCAGCATCGTGTTCGGCGCGGGGGTAGTCCCCGACGATGTCCATCACGAAGGCATCTCCGGGGTGACCGCCGCCGACATCGAATCTGCTCGTCGGCTCGGCTATGTGATCAAGGCGCTGGCCGTGATCGATCGCGAAGACGGCCCCGATGGCCCGGCGATCGGGGTGCGGGTGCATCCGGCGATGGTTCCTCACCATCATCCGCTCGCCACGGTCAACGACAGTTTCAATGCGGTCTTTGTCGAAGGAACCGCGGTCGGAGAGTTGATGTTTTACGGTCGCGGAGCCGGCGGCGACCCGACCGCTTCGGCGGTGCTGGGCGACGTGATCGACGCCGCGGTCAACCTGATGAACGGTGACGCAGCTCGTCTGGTGATCAGCGATCGGGCCACGGTTCGCTCAGTGGACGCAATGCGGTCCCAGTTCTACCTGACCATGAAAGTCTCGGACCGGCCCGGGGTGTTGGCGCAGGTGGCGGCGATCTTTGGTCAACACGGAGTCTCGATTCAGACCATGGAGCAGTGGGGGGCCGGTGACGAAGCCGAGATCTACTTCATCTTGCACGAGACCACTACGGCAGCAATCCGAGAGACCCTGGCCGAACTCTCGAAGGTCGACGCGGTGCAGGGGATCGGGTCGGTTATTCGTCTTGTAGACGGGCGGTGAGCCGCGCCGTGGTCACGTACCGCAGTACCCGCGGCCGGGCCCCGGAGATCGGCTTTGCCGACACGCTGCTTGGGGGGTTGGCTCCCGATGGTGGCCTTTACCTGCCCGATGCCTGGCCTTCGCTGGATGGGCTGCCCGAGGGGGACTATTCGGCGGTAGCTGCCGCGGTGATGGCCCCGTTCGTTGCTGGTTCCATCGATCAGGACTCGTTTGTCGAGATGGTTGCCGAGGCCTACGCCACGTTCCGTCACGCCGAAGTGTGCCCGCTGGTCGAACTCGAAGACGGGCATTACTTGCTGGAGTTGTTTCACGGGCCAACGCTGGCGTTTAAAGACGTGGCGTTGCAGCTCGTCGGTCGGCTTTTTGATCATGAGCTGCGGCGCCGCAACGAACGAATCACGATCGTGGGGGCCACTTCCGGCGACACCGGGTCGGCAGCCATGGACTCGGTGCGGGGGAGTGAACTGATCGACATGGTGATCTTGTTCCCTCAGGGTCGCACCAGCGAAGTGCAGCGACGCCAGATGACCACGTTGGATGCCCCCAACGTCCACGCGGTGGCGATCGACGGGACGTTCGACGACTGTCAGGACCTGGTCAAAGCGATGTTCGCCGATGAACCGTTCCGGGATCGGGTCCGGTTGTCGGCGGTGAACTCCATCAACTGGGCTCGGGTGATGGCGCAACTGGTGTACTACGTCTGGGCGGTGCAGCAACTTGGCCGAGGTCAGCAGCCAACCACCTTCTGTGTCCCAACCGGCAACTTCGGCAACGTGTTCGCCGGTCACGGCGCTCGCCGTATGGGGTTGCCGGTGGATCGGTTGATCGTGGCCTCGAACACCAACGACATCCTGACTCGTCTGCTGGTTAGCGGCGAGATGCGAGCAGAGCAGGTCGTACCCACCCTCTCGCCGAGCATGGACATCCAGATCTCGTCAAATCTTGAACGGCTGCTGTTTGAGTTGTTGGGTGAAGATGGTGCGGCAACCGAAGCGTTGCTTCGCACGTTTCGACAGACCGGGGTCGCGGCGTTGACCTCGGACCAGCACCAGCAGCTGGTCGCAGAGTTTGTGGGTGGACGATGCTCAGACGACGAGACGTTGTCGATCATCGCCGACGTGCAGCAACGCCACGGAATGCTGGTTGATCCCCACACCGCGGTAGGGATCGGGACCGCTCGGGCTCAACGTCGGGCCGACGAAACGGTGGTCACGCTGGCCACCGCCCACCCGGCGAAGTTCCCGGACGCGGTCGAGCAGGCCACCGGGATCCGACCGGCGCTCCCCGAACACCTCGCCGATCTTTTCGAACGAGACGAACAAGTAAGCAGGTTGCCCAACGATCTGACGATGGTGGAAGATTTTGTGGAGAGCGTGCGTCGCTGATCTGCGGCGCTAGCCTTCACAGAGTCGTTTAGCCCGGCCGGTTGGCTCGCCTTTCGGAAGGCCTCGGTGGGCAGCGGCAGCACCCCGACGATCTGCTTGGCGTTGATGAGTTCCTGACGCGGGCTTGAGGTGAGGAGATAGCCGTGGAGACCACGGAGATGCGACGGTCAACGTTGCAACGAAAAGACCGAGATGAGTTGACCGAGATTGCGACCGCTTTGGGTCGTAAACCGGGGTCGCGAGCCCGCAAAGGCGAGATCATCGACATGATCCTTGACCTGGCGGCTGGCGGAGATGGTGCCGTGGGCGGTGACGACGCAGCCGAGAGCGAACCAGCTGAGAGCGAAGACGCTGCGACCAGTCACGAAGCGGCCGCCAGCGACGCGGGCAACGATGACGCGGGCAACGATGACTCGGGTGACGATGATTCGGGCGACGATGACTCGAGTGACGATGATTCGGGCGACGATGCCAACAACGCGGCTGGTTCTGCCGCCGATGGCAAGACCGAACCAGGAAACCGTCGGCGTCGGCGTCGAGGACGGGACCGTGAAACCCGGTCCGAGGGCACCGAAGCCTGGGATGGGGTGCCGAGCCCGGTCGAAGGTCTGCTTGACCTGCGGCCGGAGGGGTACGGGTTCATTCGGGTCAATGGTCTGCTGGCGAGCCGTGACGACACCTACGTGCCGGTCAAGTTGGTCCGCCAGTTTGGCCTCCGCAAAGGCGATGTCGTGTCCGGCCCTAGCCGACCCGCCAACCGAAACGAAAAGAACCCGGCCCTGATTTCGGTCGAGACGGTCAACGGCGGAAGCGTTGAGCAAGCCACCGACCGACCCGAATTCGAGCACTTGACACCGGTGCAGCCGACGTCGCTGCTGACCCTTGAACGCTCCGCTGACCGCGAGGACCTGACCGGTCGACTGATCGACCTGCTGGCCCCGCTCGGTAAAGGGCAGCGAGGCCTGATCGTGGCCCCACCGCGGTCGGGAAAGACCCGTCTGCTTCGTGACGTGGTCCGTTCCATCGAGACCAACCATCCTGACGTTCACCTGATCGTGTTGATGGTTGATGAACGCCCTGAAGACGTCAGCGAGTTTCGGTCGGCGCTGGTCCATGGCGAGCTGATCGCTTCAACATTTGATCGACCGGCCGATGAACACATCGCGCTGGCCGAAGTCACTGTCGAACGGGCCAAGCGCATGGTGGAAAGCGGCCGGGATGTGGTGCTCATCGTTGACGGCATCACCCGTCTGGTTCGGGCCTACAACCAGGAGGCCGTTCCATCGAACCGAACGCTGGCCGGAGGTTTGGAACCGGCCGCGGTGTATCCGATCAAACGTTTCCTCTCAGCGGCCCGTGCCGTGGCTGAGGGAGGATCGCTGACCATGCTTTCCACCGTCCTCGCCGATTCCGGTTCGGTACTGGACGACACCATCGGTGAAGAATTCTTTGCTACCGCAAATCAGCAACTGCGGCTCGATCAGCGGGCGGCGATGCGACGGATGCACCCGGCTTTGGATGTCGGACGTACCGTGACCAACCGCGAAGATCTTCTTGTTGACGAGTCGGCTGGGGCGGCCCGCCAGGCGCTGCACTCGGCGATTGGTGAACTGCTCGATAGCGTCGGTCCGGTTGGAGCGTTAGCGGCGTTGACCGAACAGGTTGCCGCCACCGCAAACAACGACCAATTTCTTCGCGAGGTCGCTTCCCGCGGCCTTGCCTCCTAGCCTTGGAGATCGCTATGCAGACCGAAATCCACCCCGTGTATCGACCAGTTGTGTTCCAGGACACCTCGGCGGGTACGTCGTTCATTATTCGCTCGACCATTCAGACCAGCGAAACCATTGTCTGGGAAGACGGCAACGAGTATCCGTTGGCCAAGGTGGAGATCTCCAGCGAGAGCCATCCGTTCTTTACCGGTCAGATGAAGATCGTCGACACTGCGGGTCGTGTGGAACGCTTCGAGAAGCGTTACGGACAGCGTCGCAAGGCTGACACGGCCGAGGCCGGCGACGACGAAAGCTGAGCGCTCAATGAGCCTCGATCCCGCACGCCGGGAGGGGCTAGAGCGGGCTCGGGCACGAGCGATCGCCCGGGACTCTTTCAGTATCGACCTTGAACAGGCGTCGGTAACGGCCCGCCCGTTTGGGGTGGTGGTTGCTGACGCGTCGACGCACGTCATTGTTTCGTCGTCGGAGAGCCTTGCCGTGTTGGGCGGGATCTTGATCTGGATGGATCGAGAAGGGCTCGACAAACCCCACCTGGTCTTTGAGCACCACGCCGAGGTGCAGGCCCGCCGTGCCGCGCTGCTGGCACCAGCGGCGACCGTGTTCGGGTTGGTAGCCGGCCGAGTGGTACCGGTGGAACCAGCCGCCCTGACCGAACCTCACCCGACTCCGGAAGGCATCGGCGAACTTGAAGCGATGATCCAACGCTGCGGAGCGGACCGGGTGGTTGAGGACGGCATCGTGCGGGCCGAAGTTGCCGGGCTCGAAGTTGGTCGCATCGTCACCGGGCCCGACGGGTCCCAGTTGGAGGTAGGGGTGGGTCGTTTCGATCGCGAGGCCGGGGTGCTGCTCCACGCCGACCGGCCGATCGAACCAACCCTGGCCGACACGGTCCGGCGCATTTCGGAGCATCGGCGGCCCGGAGCCCCGTCTGATCCGGTCAACCGGATGGCCCGCGAACGTTGGCTGCGTTGTCTGGTCGTTGAAGACCCGGCTGCGATCGGTGTGACCCAACCGGAGTTGGTTGAACCGATCCCGCCCCGGCTCAGCCTGCTTGAGGCAGTGCCCGCCGCGTTGCTTGCCGAAGATGTTTCGGCGGCTGGGGGGCCGCGAGTTTTGGTGGTTTGCTCGGTCGGTGTGGCGTTGGAGCTGATCCCAGCCGCGGCTGATCTGGTGGTTCGTCATCGACCGGATCACGTACGGTTTGTGATCCCGAGCCGTGACCGGTTCCCGACAGTTGAGCGGCTGGCGTCACGCCTGGGAGTGCCGGTGAGTTTTGCCGAACTTGCGGTGCCGTGGGTCGACGGGATCCCTGACGGGTAGCGGCTCGCTGACCCGCCAGAGCTTCTTGCTTGTCGGTGGGGTCGCAGTACTCGCCGTCCGAGTTGCCAGCGCCCGAACGGTGGGTTAGCTTGTGCACCAATTCACGAGCGCCCAACGGGGGGTGTCGCGAAGGCCAAGGACTCCGGATGAAGCCATCAGAGCAGCGCGATCTTCACAGCGCACTATGGCGATCCCACGGAGGATTTGATCTGGTCCTGGCCCCGGTGCTGTTGGCAATGGTCGGGCTCTGGCTTGACACCCAGTTCGGTATTCGGCCCGTTTTGACGCTGACCCTGCTCGTCCTCGGGGCGGTAGGGGCAACCCTGAAGGTGTACTACGACTGGCGGCGGGGCATGGATGCCGCGCTGGCTCAGGCGCAACAGGCTCGAGCCGAAGCCGCTCACCTGCGAGCCCAAACCCAGTCCTTGATGGACGAACGAAATCGTGACAGGGTGCCGTCGTCATGACTTCGACCGCCGCGAACCCGCTCACCAGTTCGATGCAAGGTCCCTCACCGGCGGTTCAGGTCGCGAAGGACCTGGCCCGACGTGGGGTGCTCGTCGCCCCGGTGCTGGTCGGACTCGGCGCGGCATTCTGGGGAATCAGCGGTGCGGCATCGGTGGCCTACGGGTTGGCGATCGTGGTGCTGAACTTTCTGCTAGCGGCAGCCATGCTCGGTTGGGCCGCCCGGATTTCCTTAGCGTTGATGGCAGCCTCGGCGCTGTTCGGGTTCCTCATTCGGCTCGGTCTGATCGCCGTCGCGGTGCTGCTCATTCGTGACGCCAGCTGGGCCGATTTGGTCCCGCTTGGCCTCACGCTTGTGATTTCTCACCTCGGATTGCTGTTTTGGGAGATGCGTTTCGTGTCTGCCTCGCTAGCCTTTCCCGGGCTGAAGCCCTCACCTTCGCAGGATTTCTCTGCAACGGTGACGGCTACGATCTCAAACGACCTCTCCGAAACGAAGGAGTATCAGTGATTCTCGGAGCAGTGCACTTCCCACCGATTGAAGACGTCATCGAGTGGCCGGCGTTTCTTTTTAAGGACTCGGACCTTCTGGCCTTCAACAAGATTGCGCTGATCCACTTCCTCAGCCTGGTCATCCCCACCATCGTGTTTCTGGTTGGTTCCCGCGGTGATGGGCTCGTGCCCCGCGGTGCTCGCACGGTGGCTGAAGGCGTCGTCAACTTTGTCGACACCCAGATCATCCAAGCTGCGATCGGTCACGACGGCCGCAAATACATGCCGCTGCTGACCTCGTTCTTCTTGTTTGTGTTCTTCGGCAACATCACCGAAGTCATCCCGTTCTTCCAGATGCCTGCGAATGCCCGCATGGCTGGCCCGCTGGTTCTGGCCCTCACCGCTTGGGCCATGTTCATCAGCGTCGGCCTGCGCCACCACGGACTTGGCTACCTGAAAGAAGTTGCCTTCCCGCCGGGTGTGCCCAAGGCGCTTTACCTCTTGGTGACCCCGATTGAGATCCTGTCCACGTTCTTTGTGCGACCGTTCAGCCACGCAGTTCGTCTTTTCGCCAACATGCTGGCGGGCCACATTCTGCTCGTCACCTTCAGCGTGCTGTGCATCTCGGTGTGGGGTGCTTCGGCACTGATCATCGTTGAGATCGGCACCTTCCCCGGACTCGTCGCCTTCACCGCCTTCGAAGTTGGCGTTTCGCTCATTCAGGCCTTCGTCTTCACCATCCTCGCTGCCGTGTACATCGGCGGCGCCCTGCATCCGGCTCACTGAGCCTGAGGCATTTTCCAACTATCCAGATCCCGCCGGCTTGCCGGCACCAACAAAACACAGGAGAGCACCAACTATGAGCACCCTGGCTCAACTTGCAGCTGAAACGGCCTACACCGCCGCCGAAGCGAAGAACAACGCTGCCGCGTCCGGCGCTGGTATGGCCTACGGCCTTGCCGCCATCGGCCCTGGCATCGGCATCGGTTACCTGGTCGGTCAGGCTGTGCAGGCCATGGCCCGTCAGCCCGAGTCGGCTGGCACCGTCCAGACCACGATGTTCTTGGGTATCGCCTTCACCGAGGCGCTCGCCCTGATTGGCTTCGTCGTCTTCATTCTTCTGAAGTTCGTCTGATTTCCTTGGCCTCCGGGATCGGGTGGTTTGTTCCACCCGACCGGTGTACGCGGCCAATTTCCTATTCGTACCACCTGAGGTGATTTCGTGACCACGCTCTGGATCCTCGCTGCTGAGGGCGCTACCGATACTGCTCCCCCGAACCCGGTCATCCCTGTGATGAACGAGTTGTTCTGGGCCGCGATCTTCTTCTTTGCCTTGTGGGCAATGATGAAGTTCGTGCTGCTCCCGCCGATTGTCGGGGCAATGGAGAAGCGGGCTGCCACTATCCAATCCGGTAAGGACGCGGCTGATGCCGCCACCGCCGCGTTGGGCGAGGCCCGACGGGATCACGCGGCAGCGCTGGCTGCTGCTCGGGCCGAAGCAGGAACGATCATCGGGGCGGCTCGTGCTGCTGCCGACGAACGTCGGGCGGTGCTTCAAGCCGAAGCCGATGCGGAAATCGCCGAGATGCGACGAAGCGCGCAGGCCGAGATTGAACAGGCCCGGGCCGAGGCGCTGACCGGGATGCGAAGCGATGTTGCCTCGTTGGCTGTTGGTGCCGCTTCGGTGGTGCTCGGAGCTGACATCGACGCCGCAGCACAGCAGAACGTCATCGACCAGGCCCTTTCGGCCAACTGATCGGAGCTGACCATGGGATTGTTGTTCGCAGCAGAAGAAGGGGCCGCAGGCGGTAACGGGTACCTGATTCCTCACGTCATTGACGAGTTCATCTGGGGAACGGTGGCGTTCTCGATCGTGCTGGCCTTGTTCCTGTGGAAGGGGCTCCCGGCGATCCGCGCTGCGATGGCCGCTAACACAGCCCGGATCGAAGGCGAACTGGCGTCGGCCGAGCAGGCTCGAAGCGACGCCGAAGCCGAGTTGCAGGCGTTGACGTCGTCGCTGGGTGATGCCGGAGCCGAAGCCGAAGCGATCATTGCTGAGGCCCGTCAACAGGCGGTCAAACTCGAAGCCGATCTGATCGCCCGAGCCGAAGCCGACGCCCTCGAGTCCAAGGAACGTGCCCGCATCGACGTGGCCGCCCAACGCGAACAGGCGTTGGCCGACCTTCGGGCTGCGGTCGCAGCTCAGGCCCGTAGCGCCGCTGACGCGGTGGTACGCAACAACCTTGACGACAACACTCAGCGTTCGTTGATCGACGACTACATCTCCCGCGTTGGCGCAGGCTGACCCGGACAGGAAAGACCATTATGAGCAACACAATCGACGGTTACGCATCCGCTCTTCTTTCGGTCCTTCGGGCCGAAGGCAACTCCGGAGCTGACGACGAGTTCCTGCGGTTCGCGCAGGCAGTTGAGGCCAACGACGAACTGCGTTCGACCCTCAGCGATCCGCGGATCCCGGCGGCTACCCGTCAGCAGATCGTCGAAGACCTGCTCGGCGGCAAAGCCTCCGATGTCACCACCGCCATGGTGTCACTCGTGGTTGGTGCCGGCCACGCAGCCGATCTCCCGCAGATCGCCAAGGCCCTCGTGAACAACGTGGCCGCAGCCGGAGGCCGGGCCCTGGCTGAGGTCCGTTCCGCTATCGAACTTTCCGATGACCAGAAAGCCCGCTTGGCTGCATCGCTGAAGCAGGCCACCGGTCACGATGTCGACGTCCGCGTGACCGTCGACCCCTCGGTGCTCGGGGGGATTGTCACCACCATCGGAGACACCGTTATCGACGGCAGCGTTCGCAGCCGTCTCGCCCAGGTCAAGAGCCATCTCGGCTGACCGTAATCGTCCGAACCAGACCGAAGACACCAGAGAGAAACCAAACCAATGGCTGATCTACAAATCAACACCGCAGAGATCACTGCAGCGCTGAAGGCAAACCTTGAAGGGTTCTCGCCGTCGGTTGAGCAGACCACCGTGGGCCGCGTGCTCGAGGTGGGCGACGGCATCGCCCGAGTGTCGGGCCTGCCCGACGCCGCCGTGAACGAGATGCTCCGTTTCGAAAACGGAGTGATCGGACTGGCGCTCAACCTTGACGAAGACTCGATCGGTGCCGTGGCACTGGGCGAAGTCGACGGCATCGAAGAAGGCCAGACCGTGGTCGCCACCGGCGACATTCTGTCGGTTCCGGCCGGTGACGGGCTGCTGGGACGGGTAGTCAACCCGCTCGGTGAGCCGATCGATGGCAAAGGCCCGCTGACCAACGTGCAGCCTCGCCGCATGGAAATTCAGGCCCCCGGTATCACCGGTCGCAAGCCGGTGCACGAACCGATGCAGACCGGCATCAAAGCCATTGACGCCCTGATCCCGATCGGCCGTGGGCAGCGAGAACTCATCATCGGCGACCGCAAGACCGGCAAGACCACCATTGCGCTCGACACGATCCTCAACCAGAAGGGTCTGGGGGTGAAGTGCATTTACGTGGCGATCGGTCAGAAAGCTTCGACCGTGGCCCAGTCGGTTGCCACCCTTGAAGAGCTCGGCGCCATGGAATACACCACCGTCGTGGTCGCTCCGGCTTCCGACCCGGCCCCGTTTAAGTATCTGGCTCCCTACGCCGGTTGCGCCATGGGTCAGCACTGGATGGAAAACGGCGAGCACTCGCTGATCATCTACGACGACCTTTCCAAGCAGGCTGAGGCCTACCGTCAGGTTTCGTTGCTGCTGCGTCGTCCGCCGGGGCGTGAAGCGTTCCCTGGTGACGTGT
>Ga0075474_10000077_pt1 | contig 29691 bp, 35 predicted proteins | sample DEB08_DNA_2_FD_71485 | JGI IMG/M metagenome (GOLD analysis project Ga0075474, IMG submission 71485) | Aqueous microbial communities from the Delaware River and Bay under freshwater to marine salinity gradient to study organic matter... | ecosystem: Environmental > Aquatic > Marine > Coastal ...
CCACCGGGTGAACCGATCCCTCCCAGTTCGGTGGGTCCGTCACCTTCGACCAGTCAAGCCCCGGTTACGACCACCACGGTTCGGTCATCGCCGAGCACGGTGCCAGCGTTGACGACGTCCGTACCGCCCCCGACCGTGCCACCCCCGACCGCTCCACCCACCGTTGCCCCCACGACCGTTGCCCCCACAACCACCGCACCTCCGACCACGACCAACCCAGCTCCTGCTTCGACAGGGGTGCGGTAGGTCCGGAGACGCTACGGTTGGGACCGTTCATCCAGAGCGTCGAGTAGCCCGACAACATGACGTCTGGCGGTGCTTGCCGTTCGCAACTAGGCCTCGCATCTATGACCCTGCACGAACTCCTCGAAATCCAACGTCTCGACTTGGAGGTTCGCCAACTTCGGCATCGTCGCGCCAACCTCCCGCAGCGGTCGTCGTCGGAGACGGTGGCGAACGAGATGACCGCTCGGCAGGCGAAACTCGACGAGCTCACATTTGAACGCGACGACCGACTCGGGGATCAGCAGCGGCTGGAAGCGGAGGTGCAGGTCGTTCGGATGCGGGCCGAAGGAGATGAGGCTCGTCTCTACGGTGGCGAAGTCAACGGGATCAAAGAACTTGAGGCGCTCCAGCATGAAATTGCCGGGTTGCGTGAACGCCAAAGCGAGCTCGAGAACCGAGTGTTGACGTTGATGGAACAAGTCGAGGAGCTCAACGGGCCAATCGAAGGACTCGCCGAGGATCAGATGGCGAGCGAAGCTTTGTTGGAACGGTTCGCGGCGGAGATCGCCACCGCGGAAGCCGACATCGACAGAGAACTCGCGACGGTGCTCGAACAGCGCAAGGTGCAGGCCGAACTGGTTGATCCGGCCCTTCTTAGTGAATACCAACGGCTGGAACCTTCGTTTGGGTCGGCGACGATCGTGCAGTTTGATGGCACCGGGTGTGTTGGTTGCCCGTCTCAAATGCCCGCGGTGGAAGTGGACCGGATCCGCCGCCGTGCTGGTGACGATCCAACCAACTGTCAGGAATGTGGGCGTATCGTTCTGCACTAGCGATGCTTGTGTTCTTTCTTGCTGCGGCTGTGCTTGTCGTGCTCTTCGTGTTCGACTCGCCAGCGATCGACTACCGCTGGGTGGCGGCCGGTGGTGTGCTACCGCTCGTCGAGGCGGTAACACTTCGACCCTTGGTGCTGCACACGTTGCTGGGATCGGTGCTGTTGCTGGGTGCAGTGATGGCGTTCACGGTCGGGCAGCGCATCAAACGGCGACGCTGGCTTGGGTTGCCCATCGGCACGTTTGTCTTTCTGGTTGCTTCCGGGGTTTGGACCCGGACCGAACTGTTCTGGTGGCCGCTCGCAGGTTTTGATGGGATCGGGCAGCGGCCACTTCCCGAATTCGACCGACCGTTGACGTTGCTGATCGTTTTTGAAGCGGTCGCAACGGTGGTGCTGGTGGTGCTGGCGAGACGGCTCGGTTTGTTTGATCCGGTTCACCGTCGGAACCTGTGGCGCACCGGCCGGATCCCGAAGGAGAACCTTTCCTGATGCTGATTGTTGTTCGACATGGGCGTACCGCAGCCAACGCAGCCGGGGAACTACTAGGGCACCGCGACCCCGAGTTGGATCAACTCGGGCAGGCGCAAGCCGAAGCCATTGCGGCGGTGTTGCCGACCGGAGCGAGGGTGATCAGCAGTCCGCTGCAGCGGTGCCGTCAAACCGCGTCGGCGTACAGCGAAACGGTTGAGGTAGATGACCGGTTGATCGAGATGAACTACGGAACGTTCGAAGGCGTTCCGGTTGGGGATGTTCCTGCCGAAACGTGGGCGCATTGGCGGTCCGACCCTCATTGGGCACCTCCCGGTGGCGAAAGCCATGCCGAGTTGGCGACTCGGGTTTGGAGCTTGCTGGACGAGCTGGTCGAGGAGGCTGCCGATCAGAATGTGGTTCTGGTGAGTCATGTGTCGCCGATCAAAGCGGTGGCCGCCTGGGCCCTTGGGGTACCGATCGACATCGCCTGGCGTTGCTTCGTGGGGCAGGCATCGATTCTTCGAGTTGGAGTGCAAGGAGCGGCACCTTCGCTTCGCTCGTTTAACGAAATGGAGCATCTGACCCACCTTGTTGAGGGCCCGCGTCAGTGAACGGCGAGACTTCTTCGCCGTGGCAGGTGCCTGAGGCGGAGATTGAGTTTCGCTTCACCGCGTCGGGTGGACCAGGCGGGCAGCACGCCAACCGGGCGATGAGCAAAGTCGATGCGGTGTTTCGGGTCGTTGAATCGACAACCATGCCTGAAGGTTTGCGTCGGCGGGTGCTGGAACGGCTCGGTGAGGTGGTTCGGGTTTCGGTTAGTGACGAACGGTCGCAGCTGCGGAATCGAGAAATCGCGGTTCGGCGGCTGCGAGAAAAGGTGGCTTCCGCGGGTCGGGTCGAGCGTTCACGGCGAGCCACCCGACCAACCCGAGGAAGTCAAGAACGTCGACAGAACGAAAAACGCCGGCGTGGTGAGATCAAACGCGGACGTCAACGGCCTGGACACGACGATTAGTGCTGGTTGGCCGCGGGTTGGCTGATCAAGGCCCGAAGCCTTTTGGGTGGTGGCGGGGAGTCAGCCTGTAAGCGGGGTTCTGTCCGGGAACTCGGTCGAAACCGGTTCCGTGGGCGACCATCCATCTGTGCGGTCTACCCGGGAGTGTCTACGGACGGACCGCCCTCTCCCTGTCTGACCTTGCTCCGGGTGGGGTTTACCAAGCCGTTCCAGTCACCTGAAACGCTGGTGCGCTCTTACCGCACCGTTTCACCCTTACCGGAAGGCGGACCTTCCGGCGGTCTGTTTTCTGTGGCACTTTCCTGCGAGTCACCTCGACTGGCCTACGCCAGCACCCTGTCCTGTGGAGCCCCGACTTTCCTCAACCCCGAAGGGCCGCGGTCACCCAGCTGACTCCCCGTCACCTTCGTTCAGTGTGCCGCGCCAGGTTCCGATCCCGGCACCTACCACCCCAAATGTTGCGGCGAGGAGCAGGTTGAAGACCATTCCGAGAACCGAGACACCATCGCCTGCGACGAGACGAAGGATGGCTCCGATGGACTGCACGACGATGAACGCAGCGGAGGTTGCGCAGGCACCGTTGACAAACGGAGCGTGCGGGGCGCGTCGTCCCGCGGCGGCCCCACCCCACAGGTACGCGGCAATGATGATGAGCATGGCAACCATGGTCCAGTTCGACGGATCGCCATCGGTACTGCTTCCGGCGAGGAGGCGTTGCGCGCCAGCCGCGGGTGCTGCAAGAACCAAGCTGATGAGCGCCCCTCGGGACACTGCCGGGCGAACGAGGACGTGAACCACGGCCCTAGACTACTGGCCTATGGATGACGCCCCGGCTTCTGATGCGGTTGACGCACTGCGTGCCGGACTGCGTCAGATCGCGGCGGCGGTGACCCGAGCCCAGTATCTGGCGGGTCAGGCGGATGTCGATGGTGAACCGGCGCTGGCCGTGGCGTTGCGGGCGATGGCTGAACGAAACCAGGGGCTCGCGCAGGGTTTGTACGCGTTGCTGGCTGAAGAGGCGGGCACTGCAGACACCCGACCCGGAACCGACGACCTCGTGGCTCGCCTGCCGGTCGAAGCCGAAATGTATGCGTCCCTTGCTGAAGAAATCCGGGGTTACGGGCGGCCGGATTTGGCTTCGTGGATGGACAAATTGGCGAGCGCTCAGCGAGATCACGAAGCCCGCCTGCAACTGGCCCGAAACGCCAGCGATGCGTCATGATCGGACGCATTGACCACCGGTCACTGCTGGCCGGTCGATGTCGACAAGGAATGCGGTGATGGGTTCGCTGGAAACATTTGGTGGATGGGCCGGGGTGCTCGGCACGCTCAGCGACGGAGGCGACCTTTCCGCCGAAGCCTGTACTGCGGTACTCGTCGATGTTCTGATCGGTGACGCAACCGACGCCCAAGTCGCGGCGTTTCTGCTTGGCTTGCGGCTCAAAGGAGAGACCGCTGAGGAATTGGCCGGATTGCAGCGCGGGATGCTGGCGGCTGCCACCCCGTTGCTGGTCCCAGACGACGCCATCGACATTGTTGGGGTTGGTGGTTCGACGAGTCGGCGGGCGCACGCGCTCAACGTTTCGACCATCGCCGCGTTTGTCGCGGCGGGGGCAGGGGCGGTGGTCTGCAAGCACGGAAACCGGAAAGCATCCTCAACCTCAGGCAGTTTTGACCTGCTCGACGAATTAGGTGTTCCCGTCGAGCAGAGCCCTGACGAGTTAGGTGCCCAGATTGCCGAACACGGGATCGGGTTCGCGTTCGCCCGCACGTTCCACCCGGCGATGAAACGAGTGGCTGGGGTGCGGGCCGAGTTGGGGATCCCCACGGTGTTCAACACGCTCGGGCCGCTATCGAACCCGGGGAGGGTCACGAGGCAGGTCATCGGGGTAGCGAACTGGGAACTGGCCCAGCCAATGGCCGAAGCGCTGCGAGAAACCGGGTCGGTGCGATCGTTGATCGTGCACGGTGACGGTGGGCTCGACGAGCTCAGTACTACCGGTCGGTCGAAAGCGCTTTCCCTTGATCATGGTGAGCTGACCGAAATTGAGGTCGACGCGACCGACTACGGACTGGCCCGCGTGAAGCCGGAGGCGTTAACCGGAGGTGATCCGGCCACCAACGCGCAGATTGCGTTGCGTGTCCTGTCGGGAGAAGCGGGAGCTGCCCGCGACATTGTGGTGCTCAACGCCGCCGCGGGGCTTGTGGTTTCAGGTCGCGCAAACGACCTTGGTCAAGGAGTTGCCGAAGCGCAGCATTCGATCGATGCGGGAGACGCGCTGGCCAAACTCGACGCGATTCGTATCTGAGAAATGGTTAGCTTGCGGTCGCTGTTCGCGACCGGGGACTGAAGTCGGGTAGTCGGGGGAGTGGTTCGGCGAGCGCCCCGGAAACGTGTTCGAGGATGATGCGGTCCGCGTTGGTTTCGATCCAACGGGCGACACAGAGCAACTCGTCGGCTTCGTGACGGAGCGGAGGAGTGAGCCAGAGGTCGCTGGCTAATGACGGGGCAGCAGCATCGGTCGTGGCCGTTGGTTCGCAAGCCCAGAGGGTGGGTGGGTCGCTGGCTCCGGTGCAGGTGTCGAGTTGCCCGTGACGTAGTTCGATACGGACCCCGTCGATTTGGAAACGGACGGTTTCGGCGCGGCGGAGTAGATCGAAACGGCGCTGCCTGCGCAGCGCTGAACTGAGTGCGTCGGCTCGGTCGCGTACATCGGCTGCTTCTTCGTAGCGTTCTTCACTGGCGAGCGCAGAGATCTTGGCTTCGAGTGGATCAAGCAGTCGATGCGGGTTTTGGGTCAGGCCATCAATCAGTTCGTCTACTACCTGTTGGTATTCGGCATCGGGGGTTTGCCCAGAGCACGGGCAGCAGGCGACACCGATTTGGGCAGGCGTGCAGACGGGGTGTTCGGCGGTGACCGTGGCGCGCACGTTGCAGCGCCGTATCGGCGACGTGGTTTCGATGGCTTCGATCAACCGGCGAGCGCGGGCCGACGACGAAAGCGGCCCGAGGTACAGCGCTCCGTCGTCTTGGACCGTGCGCACCACCGAGAGGCGAGGAAACCGCTCGTTGAGCGTGAGCTTGACGTAGGGGTAGCGGGCGCTGCGGGTGCCTTGCCGGTTGAACCGGGGGAGGTGTTCGTGGATGAGTCGGAGTTCGACGACCGCCGCTTCAAGCCCATTTCGACAAACCCGATGGTCGATCTGGTGGGTTTCGCGAAGCAACTGGCCGATCTTTCGACGTTCGTCGGTGGAAAAGTAGCTGCGAACCCGGGCCCGAAGGTTGGTGGCTTTGCCGACGTAGAGCACTTCGCCTTGTCGGCCACGAAACAAATAGACGCCGGGTTGGCGGGGGAGTTGCTCGGTGAGCCGGAGCTTGGCGGCCTGTGCGTTGCCGGCCATGGTGGGCAACGCAAGCAGATCGTCGAGACCAGTGACCCCCAACGCACCGGCCCGCTCAAGCAGGAAGTGCAATAGGTCGCCCGTAGCTAAGGCGTCGTCGAGTGCCCGGTGAGCGGGTAGATGGTCGAGTCGGAGTCGCGACGCCAACGTCCCGAGTTTGCAGTTGGGTACCTCGTTGCCGACCAGTCGCCGAGCCAACGGAAGCGTGTCAACGGATCGGTTCGTGAGCTTTGGGTAACCGGCTCGAGCCAGCGCCGCACCCATGAACGACAGGTCGTAGCGCACGTTGTGACCGACAAGGACGCTGTTGGGGCCAACAAAGTCAAGAAACGAACCGAGCACCTCATTGATGGCAGGGGCCCGCACCACCATGGCGTCGGTGATGCCGGTCAGCACCGTGATTTCGGGTGGGATCGCCTGCCCAGGATTGACCAACGTCTGGTAGGTGCCGATGCACTCTCCGGCCCGAAGCTTTACCGCCCCGATTTCGGTAATTGCCCCTTCGGAGGCTTTTCCACCGGTGGTTTCAACGTCAAACACGACAAACGTGACGTCGTGGAGTGGACTCCCGAGATCATCAAGGGTTCGTTGCTGAACGAGCATCGAATCGGACATGAGATCAACGGTAGCAGAGCAGTGTGACGGACGAACGGGTGTTCGCCCGCTGGGGGGAATGTCACACCCGGTTTCTACTGTTTGGTTCATGACCTCAACGCACCCTGCTTCCTCCCGGCGTCGACACCTTCGACTGGTGGCAACGCCGTCCACCGAAACCACACCCGCTGTCACGATTGATTGCGAGGCGTGCGCTGTGCAATACAGCGATGCCTGCGATGACTGCATCGTGAGCTATCTGGTGAGCCACGATCAGGGTTCGCCGGTGATCCTCAACCACGATGAGAAACATGCGGTGGACTTGCTCGCCGATGCCGGACTGGTCCCACCGTCAAGATTTGAGTTCCGACCTCGGTTGGCGTGACAGCTCAGCGTTTCAGACGAGGCGACTGGCCGAACAGGTCACCGTCGGAGATCCCTGCTGGCCCCTTGTTTAGGTTTGAGAAATGGCGCGGTGGTGTTCTGTGAGCATCGGGTTCCGTGTGAGGATGGAAGCCGTGACACCGTCGCTTCTCCACCTTCGAGAACTCGGAATTGGCGCCGGGTTGTGCTCGGTTGGGGCAACCTCAGCAGAACCTTTCCCCGAAGTGCGTGCCGAACTCGAACGACGGCAGACCGAAGGACTGCATGGCGGGATGCAGTTCACCTTCAGAAACCCGGCCCGTTCCACCGATATTCGACAAACACTTCCCACCGCGTCGTCGCTGATCGTCGGGGCCTACGACTATCAGCGTGAAGTTCCCGAACGTCCCACCGGCACCATCACCGGCCGGGTCGCGGCTTACTCGTGGGAGGACTACTACCAACTCTTGCGCAACGGTCTCGAACCGATCGCGGCGGCGTTGCGTGAAGCTGGCCACCGAGCCATCGTCGTCGCTGACCAAAACAATCTGGTCGATCGGGCTGCGGCCCACCGGGCCGGTCTTGGCTGGTGGGGGAAAAGCAGCAACCTGTTGCTCCCTGAAGTTGGTTCGCTGGTGGTGCTCGGTGCGGTGGTCACCGATGCGGTGATTGAACCCGACCATGAGCAACCGGTCGGGGACGGATGCGGGAGTTGTACCCAGTGCCTGAGCGGGTGCCCGACCGGGGCCATCATCGAACCCGGAGTGATCGACGCTCGGCGTTGCCTCGCCTGGCTGGTGCAAGCCGAAGGAATGTTCCCGAAACAGTTTCGGCGGTCTCTCGGCGACCGCCTTTATGGCTGCGACGAATGCCAAGACGTCTGTCCACCAAACCGTATTCGTCAGCGTCGCCCCGCCGCGACTGGTGCCGATCAGGCATGGATCGACGTTCTCGAATTGCTCGCCGCCGACGACGCGGCCCTGCTTGCGCGCCTCGGGCGCTGGTACATCCCCAATCGCGACCCGGACTACCTGCGTCGCAACGCCCTGCTGGTGCTCGGCAACGCTGCCGAACCAACCGCTCAGGTGGTCGCAACCGTGGAGCGCTACCTCCAGCATCCCAACTCGATGCTTCGCGCCCACGCCGTTTGGGTAGCCAAGGAGTTGGGTATCGAACTTCCGGAAACGCTCAACGAAGATCCATCGCCCGAGGTTCGCAACGAACTGGTCGAGGCGTAAGGTCGGCATCGTGGTTCGACACCTGCTCGTCACGAACGACTTCCCGCCCAAGGTCGGGGGAATCCAGAATTATCTCTGGGAACTGTGGCGTCGCCTTCCCGCTGATGACGTCGTCGTCTACACCACCCCGCACGCCGAATCGGCAGCGTTTGACGCCGCGCAGGACTACACAGTGTTGCGCAGCCGTGAACCTTGGCTGCTACCTCACCCTTGGCTCGTTCGGCGCATCAACCGACTGGTCGAAGAACACGACGTTGATTTAGTTGTTCTAGACCCGGCAGTCCCCGTCGGCCTGGTTGGCCCTCACCTGAACCGCCCCTATGCGGTGGTGCTGCACGGTGCCGAAGTGACCATTCCCGGGCGGCTTCCCGGCACCCGCCAACTGCTCAAACGGGTGCTCGGCGGCGCCGTCGGGGTGATTGCTGCCGGTGGCTACCCCGCAGCCGAAGCCCAACGAGCGTTAGGCCGACCCTTGCCACCGTGCACCATCATTGCTCCCGGGGTTGACGGGGCACGGTTCCAACCTCAAGACGCGACTGCGGTGGCTGCCACCCGGCACCGCCTGGGTCTACCGGAAGATGCCCCGTTGGTGGTGAGCGTTTCGCGCCTCGTTCCCCGCAAAGGAATGGACACCTTGATCAACGCGGCGAGCAAACTCGAGACCCGGCACCCTGAAGTGTTGGTGGCGATCGCTGGAAGCGGGCGAGACAGCAAGCGATTGCAGCGACTCATCGACAAACAGCAGGCACCGGTCCGGTTGCTGGGCCGGTTAAGCGAAAACGACCTGATCGACTTGTACGCCGCGGCTGACGTGTTCACCATGATGTGCCGAAAGCGCTGGGCGGGCCTTGAACAAGAAGGGTTCGGGATCGTGTTTTTGGAAGCCGCAGCGTCCGGGGTCGCGCAGGTGGCCGGCCGTAGCGGCGGTGCTCACGAAGCCGTCGAACACAACCAGACCGGCCTAGTTGTCGATAATCCCGGCAACGTGACCGACGTGGTGGACGCCCTCGACACCCTGCTTGCGGACCATCCTCGTCGGCAGGCAATGGGGGTTGCGGCCCGACAGCGGGCAGTTGAGCAGTTCGATTACGACACGCTTGCCGGTCAACTCGGTGCCGCGCTCACTGCCATGGGTGAAAGCGGATCATGACTAATCCGGGAAAGGTAATCATCGATACCTCGTGGGTCCTGACCGCAAGTTTCGTGGTAACCGCGACGGCAGCCGCTGCGAATCCGTCCTGGTTTGCCTGGCCGGCGCTGATCGTCGCTCTTGGCCTGTTTGGTATCGGAAGCGTGACCATGCTTTGGGGCTTCTGGGGAGCCGTGCAGCGAAGTCGACACGAAGTGATCTCGGTCGCGGGTCTGTACTTCGGGGCCGGAAGCGCACCGCGGGACGTACGAGTCCAACTGCTCGGCGCAACCGTCGTTCAGCTAGTGGTCAGCATCACTACTGCGCTGATACGACCCTTCACCTCACTCGCATTCGGTACCCTGGTGCCGATTTGCGGGTTGGGACTGATGGGGTTGTGGGCGGCTCGCCACGGAACGTTCCCTCGCAGACATGGTCCGGGTGCCGCAGGCACCTCCAACTAGTTGTTATCGTCCTGAGGGGATCTCACGAAGGGCCGGAAAAACCATGGTTGATCAGACAACAGAGCGGACCATTGTCGCTGCCTCGCCGGAACGCTGTTTCGCTCGCGCCATCGACTTTGAGCAGTACCCAAGTTGGGCGACTGATGTGAAGCTCGCCGAGGTACTCACCCGCGATGACCAAGGCCGGGCGGTTGACGTTGAATATCGGGCGGCGGCCATGGGCCGGTCCACCACCTACACCCTTCGTTACTACTACGGAGACAGCCCAAAACGGTTGGCGTGGCGTCTCCAAGCCGGTGATATCACCCGGCGACTCGATGGCGAATACGAGTTTCTCGAAGTAGCCGGTGATCCAAACTCAACCGAAGTCGTTTATCACCTTGCGGTTGACCTTTCCGTTCCGCTTCCCGGCTTCGTCAAACGTCGGGCCGAGGCACGGATCGTCCGCACCGCGCTCAGCGATTTCACCCGGCATGTTGAGCAGAGCGCCTGAATGGGCTGATGGAGTTTCGCCGGATTACGGGTCTTCCTCCCTACGTCTTCACCATCATTGACTCGCTCAAGGTCGAAGCCCGCCGCAACGGCGAGGACGTCATCGACCTCGGTTTCGGAAATCCTGACCTTCCCTCGCCGGACATCGCGGTCGAAAAGCTGATCGAAGCCGCACAGAACCCTCGCAATCATCGTTACTCGTCGAGTCGGGGCCTACCCAAACTTCGTGAAGCGTTCGCGGCGTTGTATCAACGCCGGTTCGGGGTTGATCTTGATCCCGAAACCGAAGTCATCAACACCATCGGAGCCAAAGAAGGGCTTTCCCACCTGATGTGGGTGCTGCTGCAGGCCGGAGATTCGGTGCTGGTACCGGCCCCGTCGTACCCGATCCATCTCTTCGCCCCGTTGTTCGCGGGAGCCAACGTCCGAGAAATGCCGCTCACTGCCGATCAAGACAGCTTCTTCGAGACGCTCAAAGAACGGTTCCAGTACTCGTGGCCTCGTCCCCGGGTCATCGTGCTGTCGTTTCCCCACAACCCGACGACCATGTGCGTCGACGCCGATTTCATGCAGCGGGTTGTGGACTTCGCACGGGAACAAGAAGTGGTCGTTGTCCACGACCTGGCCTACGCCGACCTCGGATTTGACGGTTACCTGCCACCATCGATACTGCAAGCCGACGGTGCCAAAGACGTCGCGGTGGAGTTGTATTCGATGACCAAATCCTTTTCGATGGCGGGATGGCGGGTCGCGTTCATGGCTGGCAACCCGGCCATTGTCGGCGCGCTCGCCAAGCTCAAGTCCTACTTGGATTATGGAACGTTCCAGCCGGTGCAGATCGCGGCGACGGTCACCATGAACGAAGCGCAGGACTATCCAGCGGAAGCCTGTGCGGTGTACGAAACCCGACGCAACGCACTCTGTGATGGTCTCGAACGGATCGGTTGGAGTGTGCAACCACCGAAGGGAACGATGTTTACCTGGGCACCGATCCCTGAGCCCTATGCCGACATGGGGTCGGTCGAATTCGCGTCGATGCTGGTGCGAGAAGCCAACGTGGCGGTGTCACCTGGGGTCGGGTTTGGTCCCGGTGGAGAAGGCCATGTGCGCTTCGCGTTGATCGAAAATGAGCAACGGATCAACCAAGCCATCCGCAACCTGCGCTCCACGTTGACCCGGCTAGACGTCTGAGATCGACTCGTCGTCTACTTCCCAACCGCGGCTGCGTTCCACCGCCCGCTGCCACCGTCGGTAATCCTGATCGGCGGACAACCGGTGCGGAGACGGGTCGAAACGGCCGGTCTGGGCCCACATCTCACCGACTTCCGCTGCCGAGGACCAGACCCCTTCGGCGATCCCAGCCAGATAGGCAGAACCCAACGCGGTGGTTTCCGGGATCGCCGACCGGATCACCGGAACACCCAACTGGTCGGCTTGGAGTTGCAGCAGCACGTCCATGACCGACGCACCGCCGTCTACTCGCAGGTCGACGACCCGGTTGCTGCTTGCCCCCGCCATCGCCTCAAGCACGTCGCGGGTTTGAAACACCATCGCCTCAACCGTGGCCCGGGCGATATGGGCACGGGTTGTTCCGCGGGTGATGCCAAGAATCGTTCCGCGAGCCCGCGGATCCCAATACGGCGAACCAAGCCCGGTAAGGGCCGGAACGAAAACCACTCCGTCGCTGGAAGGGACCGACTCGACGAGCGGTCCCACTTCCGCAGCTTCCGCGATGATTTCGAGACCGTCGCGAAGCCACTGGATCGCGGCACCGGTGACAAAAATCGCTCCTTCGTAGGCGTAGGTCGTGGATGCCTGCAAGTCGTTGCTCAACGACCACGCCACCGTGCTGAGCAGACCTTCAACGGGAGGCGGGCAGGTATCACCGACGTTCATCAAGACAAACGACCCGGTTCCGTAAGTGTTTTTGGCCTGGCCCGTCTCGAAACAGGCCTGGCCGAACAGCGCAGCCTGCTGATCACCGACAATTCCGCTGAGTGGGATACCCGCCGGGATCGGCAACCCGTCGATGGTTACACCAAACCGGCCCGATGAGGGCCGCACCTCGGGAAGCGCAGAACGGGGAACACCGAGCAACTCGCAAAGGTCATCGCTCCACGCCAACCGGTTGATGTCGAACAGCAAGGTCCGACTGGCGTTGGTGGTGTCGGTCAGGTGAGCGCCCCCAGTGAGTTTCCAAACCAGCCACGAATCGATCGTGCCCAGCGCCAGATGGTCATCGTTTTGCACCCCGCCTTCGGTCAACAACCACTCCGCTTTAGTGCCCGAGAAGTACGGATCAAGAACGAGTCCGGTCGTTGCCCGGACCAACTCAAGGTGTCCCGCCGCATCGAGTTGTTCGCAGCGAGCCGCGGTTCGGCGGTCCTGCCAGACGATGGCCCGGTAGCGGGGTTCACCGGTGCGTTTGTCCCACGCCACGATCGTCTCCCGCTGGTCGGTCACTCCCAGAGCAGCGATCGGTTCGGTCAGGTGCGCCGATAATTCGGCGAGGGTCTGCAACACGGCCTGCCAGATTTCGTTGGCATCATGCTCGACCCAACCAGGTTGAGGGAAGTGCTGGGTGAACTCGCGGTAGGCAAACCCTCGCGGCTGCCCGAGTTCGTCGATTGCGAACGCCCGGACCCCTGTCGTGCCGGCATCAATGCTGATCACCACTCCCATCCACAGCAACCTAGCCGCCGAGCCCGTCGGTCATCTCACGAGAGCGCCGCTAGCGTCATGGATGTGACGGTTTCAGAACCCAAAACGATCGGTGTGCTCACCGGTGGCGGCGATTGCCCCGGTCTCAACGCGGTCATCCGAGCGGTGGTGCGCCGCGCCGAATGGGGTCTCGGATGGCGGGTCCTTGGGTTCCACGATGGTTGGAACGGACTGCTGCACGACGCTTGGGAAGAGTTGACCGTGGTCGGTTGCCGCGGCATTTTGCCTCGAGGTGGAACGATTCTTGGGACCAGCCGCTATCAGCCGTTCATGTATGACGACGGTATGGAACGGGTCAACGCAACGTTGGAACGTCATCATGTTGATGCGTTGGTGGTGATCGGTGGGGAAGGGACGTTGTCGGCGGCCGCTGCGGTGCATCGTGAAGGTGTTCCGCTGGTCGGCGTTCCAAAAACGATTGACAACGACATTGGGCTGACCGAACGCACCTTTGGTTTCGATACCGCAGTGCAGATCGCGACCGAAGCGATCGACCGACTCCACACCACCGCCGAGTCCCACAACCGGGTCATCGTGGTTGAAGTTATGGGCCGTCACGTCGGCCACATTGCTACTTGGGCCGGGTTGGCTGGTGGGGCGACGGTCACGCTGGTTCCCGAAGAACCGTTCGACATCGCAGACGTTTGTGCCCGCCTCCAACGGCGTCACCAGCGAGGCAAGCTGGCCTCGATTGTGGTGGTCGCCGAAGGCGCTATCCCTAAACCCGGCACGTTGGATCTTCCTGAAGCACCGATCGATGCGTTCGGACACCGGCGCCTCGGTGGGATCTGCAACGTGGTCGCCAACGAGATTGAGTCACGGACCGGATTCGAGACCCGGGTCACGGTTCTGGGGCACGTCCAGCGAGGTGGAACACCAACCGCGTTCGACCGGGCGCTGGCCAGCTGGTACGGGGTTGCGGCCGTGGACGCTCTCGCCGCTGAGGACTACGGGACGATGGTGGCGTTCCAAGCCAACAGCATGGTCCGTGTCCCGTTGGCCGACGCAGTTGCCGAGCTGAAAGTCACCAGTCCCGAGTTGCTGCGGATCGCCCGGACGTTCTTTCCGTAATCAACCGTCCGCTTCAACTTGCGTGGTCTGAGGGGCGACGCTGGACGAGGTAGCGGACGTGGTGGTGGCCGGCACATAATCCGGGTCGTAGCGTTCGAAGTCAGACGTGGATACCACCTGTTTGGTGTCGCCGCCGGCGGTCGGCAGAAACGCCGTTTCGCCATCAATGAGGATACGGACACCGATCGCCTTGGTGAGCGAGGTGGCGGTGTAAACCAGTTGGGCTGCGGCGTCGGCGAGCAGACGGGCTTCCACCGTGATTGGCAAACCTTCGGCGTCCACCGCGACCATGTCGATGATCGCGATTCCGTTCTCGTTGACCGAAGCATTGAGCAGAACAAACTCTCGCAGCGCGTTGCTCCATCCCATCTCTTTCTCGGCGTCTGTGCGGATCTCGGTTCCGAACAGCGTCCCGATTCGCGCCTCAAAGTCCGCGGATTGATCAACGTCTCGACTGGTGGCCATGACGACGCTGCGGTCGGCTACGACTGCGAGGAGATAGATCGTGACCGGCTCGGTGGTTGAGCCGGGCGCCACGGTAACGGTGGGGGTCGTCGCGAGATCACTGCGCAGGACATCGGGGAGTTCGGTTTGAGGGATTACCGATGCCTGATCGTCGACGGGAAGTGAACAGGAAAGAAGCGAGAGTCCGATCATGACCGCGACAACGTGGTTTCGGAGGATGGTCATGCGAGATCCTCGTGGTCTTGAGCTTCGGTGCCGATCGGCAGTGAGACCACGAAACGCGATCCGCTCCGACCGTCGGTGCGATCCTCGGCCCAAACCTGACCACCGTGCAGACGGACATGTTCAGCAACGAGAGCTAAACCCAAACCGGATCCGGTTCCTTGACCGCGCCGTCCCCCTTGGCTCCCTCGAGAGAAACGCTGAAAGATCAGTTCTCGTTCGGTTTCGGCCACACCCGGTCCTTCGTCTTGCACCGTGATCGTGACGATCCCATCGGCCTCGTCGATACCGATCGTGACCGGTTCGCTGCCGTACTTGTTGGCGTTGTCAATCAGGTTGGCGAGCACCTGAGCGAGACGGCGTTTGTCGCCGTTGATAAGCAGATGGTCGTGGCCGTTGGGATCAACCGCGGCCAGAGTGCCAGGAGCCTGTCCGGCTGCTTTGCGAACGAACTCGATGACATCGATCGGTTCAGGGTGAAGCGACGCGGTACCGACGTCGTAACGGCTGATCTCTAGCAGATCCTCGACCAGGCTCGTGAACCGAGTGACGTCATCGGTGAGCAGGTCTAGCGCGGTTTGTGATCGGCCCTCGAGAGCCTCACGGTTGTTGTTGAGTACTTCAATCGAAGCGTTGAGGGTCATCAACGGTGAGCGCAGTTCGTGACTGACCTCCGACGCGAACCGAGCGTCGTGTTCGATGCGTTCTTCCAAGGTTTGGGCCATGCGATTGAAGCTGACCGCGAGAGAAGCCAGGTCAGCATCGGCAGGCGGATCGAGTCGGGCAGTGAGGTCACCGGATGCCAACGCTTCGGCCGCTGAGCGAACGTCAGCGAGCGGGGTGAGGGCCCGACGTGAACCCCACGCTCCAACACCTGCCGACATGATTGCGGCCGCTGCGGCCACACCGATCAAAATGAAGCCCAGAGAATTGAGCGTCTCTTCAAGGTCGCTGGCATCGGCGGCTTCGAAATAGCTGGCGTCCACACCCGGGATCGGGATACCGGTGATGAGCATCGGGGTTCCGTTGATCTTGGCTCGGATGCGTGCCGCATTGCCGTTCTCAACCTGTACCCGAAGCGAAATCGGAACCGCGTCGGATCCGAACGCTTGCGGATTAGAAGCAGCCCATTCGTTGTCAACTCGCAGGAGCGGAAACGAGCGTTCATTGATCGTCAACGAATCGAAGATCAGTTGCACTTCTTGAATGTCGGTTCCTGGCCCCAAGCGGCCCTCAACCCGCTGCGCGTTTCTGACCGCCACCGAAAACGCTTGTGCTTCGCGGTTGGCGAGCAGGTTCTGACGGCTCAGCGTGAGCGTGGCGAGCGCGATGGTGACCGCCAAGATCAGCCCGCCGATGGCGTACACCCCGGCGATCCGAGTACTGAGACCAAGCCCGGCCCAGGCGCGTCGCATCACGGTTTCCTTACGGCTGCAACTTGTAGCCGAGCCCTCGAACCGTCACCACGTAGCGCGGCGATGTCGGGTCGGGTTCGATTTTGGTCCGGAGCCGGCGGACGTGGACGTCAACGAGGCGTCCGTCGCCGAAATAGTCGTGACCCCAAACCTGTTCGAGCAGCGCCTCCCGGCTAAAGACCCGCCCCGGTTTGTTCCCAAGCTCGACCAGTAGTCGGAACTCGGTTTTGGTCAGGTGCACTTCGCTTCCGGCCAGGTGAACGGTGCCTTCCGCAGGGCTGATCTGAAGATCGCCGAACTCCATCTTCTCGGTACCGGTTTCGACACTGCGGGCCCGGCGTAGAAGGGCCCGGATTCGAGCGGAGAGTTCTTTGGGAGCGAACGGTTTGGTCAGGTAATCGTCGGCGCCCGCCTCAAGACCGGCAACGACGTCGTGGGTGTCGTTACGAGCGGTAACCATCACGATCGGAACGTCGCTGATCTTGCGTATCGAACGGCACACTTCGAACCCGTCGATGCCGGGAAGCATGATGTCGATGAGGACCACATCGGATGGTTCTCGGGTGAACACGGTCAAAGCATCCTCGCCGTTGTCCGTTTCGTCGACTTCCCATCCTTCGTCTTCTAAGGCCAGTCGCACCGCGGTGCGGATTCGTTCGTCGTCTTCAACGGTGAGGATTCGAGTTCCCATACGTCTGATGCTCGCAGATTGTCGGTGGATAGTGGTGAGGTTTTGCGGATTCGTTATCGAGAACGGCCAAGAATGGTCAGGAGCGCATCGACCACTTCAGGTGATGCTGCGACGAACGGCCCGTTATCGGCCCGAAGATCAACCGTGATCCCGCCAGCTTCACGTACTATCAGCGCTCCGGCGGCAATGTCCCAATCTTTGAGTTCGCGTTCGTAGTAGGCATCAACCCGGCCCGCGGCCACCGCGCAGCAATCAAGTGCTGCGCCACCAAAGCGTCGAATGTCGGCAACTTCGGGTAGCACTGCGGTAAGGAGCGCGGCCTGCTCGGCTCGCACCTCGGGCTGGTAGCTGAAACCGGTAGCGACGATGGCCTGAGCGAGCCTCGACGGTGCGCTCACCGAGAGACGTTGACCGTTGCAGAAAGCGCCGCCACCCAAGGTGGCTTCGAACCATTCGTTACGGATTGGGTCGACCACCAGAGCTGCGAGCTCTTCACCTTCGGCCCGAGCGGCGATGGAAATCGAGTACCCGGGAAGGTCACGTACGAAGTTGGTGGTGCCATCGATCGGGTCGATCACCCATTCGACTCCGCTACGAGAAGCGACGTTCGCCCCTTCCTCACCTACGATCCCGTCGTCGGGACGTTCGCTGGTAAGAACGTCAACCAACGTTGCTTCGATCCAACGGTCCATGGCGGTCACCAGATCAGTGGCGCTGGTTTTGGTTTCGACCGCGAGTTCGGTGGTGAACCGGGCATCGATGAGCGGTTCTACGACTTGGGCCGCGGCGCGGCGGGCCACCTCAAGGAGTTCCTCGGCGCTGGCTGTCATTGCTGTTCAGCTTTCCTCGCGGTTTCCGTGGCTTCCCATTCGCTGAGCGCCCGCAGGGTCAAGACGGCGACAATGGCGACTCCGGCGGCGGCCAGCACCGCGCTCGCGACGCCGACAAGTCCTGCCGTGGTCGCACAACCATCACTGCATTGCAGGTCCATCACGGCGTAGCCGATCAAACCTCCACAGAGGCCAGCCACAACGATGGCGAGCACCGCGGCGATCTGAGCGAACCGAGGGGGTGCTGCGGTTTGCGGTCCGGTGAGTCGACCGGGAGCCGACGTTTTGCGGGGCTCGGCTGGGGACGCTCCGGGTTGCTCTGTCATGTCCGAAACTGTAGCCGGGAAGATTCGCAGCACTCTCGTCGTGTTGGCCTAGAGTTCTCGCTCAATGAGAACGCTGGTGGTGCTGCCGACCTATAACGAGGCAGAAAACATTGAGGACGTGATCGTGCGGGTGCGATCCGCGGTTCCGGACGCCAGCATTCTTGTCGTTGACGACTCAAGTCCGGACGGAACCGCGGAGATCGTTGAAGAACTGGCTGGTCGTCTCGAAGGGATCTCGGTCCTGCGTCGCCCGCAGAAGTCTGGCCTTGGACCCGCTTACCGGGCCGGTTTCGCTCACGGACGCGAGCAGGGGTTTGAGGTGATGGTCGAGATGGACTCGGACTTGTCGCACGACCCCAACGACCTCCCACGCCTCCTCGCGGCGGTCGCCGACGGCGCAGACCTGTCGCTGGGGAGCCGTTACGTTCCCGGCGGGAGCATCCCCGACTGGCCTTGGTACCGCCGGGCTTTGTCGATCGGGGGAAATCGGTTCGCAGCGATTGTGCTTGGGATCCACGTGACCGATTCGACCAGTGGCTTTCGGGCCTACCGGGAAGGTGCGTTCACGCTGATCGGGATTGAGGACGTCTCCGCCGACGGTTACGGCTTCCAGATCGAAATGACCTACCGGCTGTTGCAGGCGGGAGGTCAGGTCACGGAGGTTCCGATCTCGTTCACCGACCGGGTGCGAGGCGAATCGAAGATGTCGTGGCGGATCATCGGTGAAGCAGCCCGACTCGTACTTCGCTGGGGTTTTCGTGATCGGGTGGTGGGCCCGCTGCGAAGGCTCAAACCAGGCGCCTGACCACCGCTTCGTTCCCACACCGTTCAACCATCTGTCATGCTTGGCGGATGCGACGCTGGCAGGTAGCAGGCGGTCTGGTGACCGACGAGCAGGGATTGTTGCTGGTAGCTAACCGTCGACGCAACGGGCGAGTCGATTGGTCGACCCCCGGGGGAGTAGTGGACGACGGCGAGACACCACTGGTGGCGTTAAGTCGGGAAGTACGCGAAGAAACCGGGCTGGAAGTCGTTGACTGGCACGCCCTGTGTTGGACGGTCGAGGTGGAGTTCGTAGACCTTGCGATGCTGTTGACCGTCGAGGTGCATCGGGCCGCCGGGTTTACTGGCGATCTCCGGTTCGATGACCCGGACGGGATCGTGCACGACGGAAGGTTTTTTTACCCTGATGAGGTGGCGTCGCGCCTGGTGCAAAGCCCGGACTGGGTAGCCGAACCGCTAGCTGAATGGGTAGCGGCTCCCTGGTCAGAGCCTCGGGCTTTTGCCTTTACGGCCTATGGCACGCAACCCGATTCCCTGCGGGCGGAACGGCGCACGCCATGACACTGGTACAGCCATGACACTGGTACAGCCATGACACTGGTACAACCGTGACCGAACCACTCTTGGAAGGTCAAGCCCCCGACGGAACCCTCGGGTTTTTGCATGTGGACATGGACGCCTTCTTTGCCGCCTGCGAACTGCTTCGCCATCCCGAACTGCGGGAGGAACCGGTGGTGGTCGGTGGCACCGGAGATCGGGGAGTGGTGGCTGCGGCCAGTTACGTGGCCCGAAGCTACGGGATCCGTTCGGCGATGGGGTCAACTCAAGCCCGGCGTCTCTGCCCAAGCGTCGTGTTCCTTCCTGGCGATCACGCCTACTACAGCGCGGTGAGCGCCCGGATCATGGAACTCTTTGGTCAGGTAACGCCGCTGGTGGAACCGCTGTCGCTCGACGAGGCATTTCTCGATGTGCGGGGTGCATTGCGGGGTCAGGATCAGGCGCAGGCGATGGCAGTAGAACTTCGTCGGGTCGTTTTTGAACAGGAAGGGTTGACTTGCTCGGTGGGTGTCGCCACGAACAAGTTCCTCGCCAAGTTGGCGACCGAGCGGGCCAAACCGACCCCGAGTCGGCAGGGGCCGGTGTTTGGGTCGGGGGTGTTTGTGGTTGAGGCTGGAACCGAACTGGCGTTTCTTTCACCGATGCCAGTCCGAGACCTCTGGGGGGTTGGTCCAGCGACAGAGAAGAAACTGTCTCGGATGGGGATCGAAACGGTGGCCGATCTTCGAACGCAACCGGTTGAGCGACTTCGTTCTGGTCTCGGCACTTCCGCCGGTGAGCACCTTCACCAGCTTGCTCACGCCCGTGACCATCGCCCGGTGGTGGCAAACCAACGGGCCAAATCGATCGGCCATGAAGAAACGTTCCGCACCGACCTCCGAGAACCCGCCGCGCTACATCGAGAACTGGTTCGGATGGTTGACGCCGTCGCGAGCCGTCTGCACCGGGCCAAGATCGCCGGGAAAACGGTGACGCTCAAGGTGCGGTTCGCCTCTTTTGAAACGGTGACTCGTTCCGTGACCTTGCCCGAAGTAACGGCCAGTGCTCACGTATTGCGCGAAGCGACCACGCGGCTCCTTAGCGGGGTCGAAACCAGCGAAGGGGTCCGACTGCTTGGGGTGAGCGTCAGTCAGCTGGGGCAACCCGTAGCGCGTCAGCTGAGCCTCGATGAGGTCGGTCGGCGATCAGTGGTCGAAGCCGATGCCATCGTCGAAGCAATTCGCGACCGTTTCGGAAGCCACGCAATCGGGCCCGCCGCACTAACCGACCCGGGGGGTGGTCTCGACCGAAAGGTCGCCGGGCAGCGGTCGTGGGGCCCAGATGACAGTTAGCTTTCCGATCGACTCAGAATCTCCGCGTTGTTGATTGCTGGCCGCTGTGCGAAAATGGCCGAGACCAAGGAGCAGCGGTGCCGCTTTCTGAAGACGAACAACGGATTCTGAGCGAGATAGAGGATCACCTTTACGAAAGTGATCCGGCGCTGGCCCGCGAAGTGGCACAGACCACGATCTACAGCCATGCGTTCCGTCGCCTGAAAATTGCTGCGGTTGGGTTCCTCGCGGGAATGGGAATCATGGTCGGCTTGTTGTCGGTGTCGTTCCTGCTCTCGTTCGTTGGCGTGCTCGCCATGCTGTTCAGCCTGCTGTGGTTCGTCGACAACCTTCGGATCCTTGGTCGGGCTGGACTGGCGGAGATGACCTCCGGAAGTCGGGTCGGACTTTCCGGCGTGTTCGGCGAAGCGGGCGACAAGATGCGTGACCGGTTCCGTCGATCTGACGACGACGTCGCATAGTCCGGACGCCGGTCGAACTCGTGAGCCGAGTCCTGGCAGTCGACATTGGTGGCACCAAACTAGAAGTCGCGGTGGTTGACGACACCGGAAGGTTGAGTTCGCGGCGGCGAGCCGATTCGCGAGGCCTGCAATCGGGGGAAGAACTCTGGGAACGGCTCGCCGCGTTGCTCGATGCGGTCATGGCCGACACGGACCGCGGGTTGTTGCAGGTTGGTGGGGTTGGCTGTGGCGGCCCGATGACCGAAGGCGGCGAGGAAGTTTCACCACTCAACATTGCAGTCTGGAATAGCTTTCCGCTGCGCCGCCGTATCGCCGAACACATCGGACTCCCGGTGTTTGTGGACAACGACGCCAAGGCGTTGGCGCTCGGTGAGGCGTGGAAGGGGAGGGCTCAAGGTGAACGGAACTTCATCGCGTTGGTCGTTTCAACCGGGGTTGGAGGCGGGATCGTGCTGGACGGTCGCCTCCTCGACGGTGCGCAGGGCAACGCCGGCCACATTGGTCATGTGGTGGTCGAACCCGAGGGCACGTCGCTGCCAAACCACGTCCAAGGGGTTTTAGAAGCCGAAGCCAGCGGAACCGCGATTGCTTGGCGAACCGGCCGAGACCCGTCCGAAGTTGACCTCGCGGAACGGCAACGGGTCGGACAGCTTGTGGGACGAGCGGTTGGTTCGGTAGCCAACCTTCTAGACCTTCGTTTGGCAGTCGTCGCCGGATCGGTTGCTTTGGGGTTCGGTGAGGTGTTCTTTGCCGCGGCTCAGGCCGAACTGGACCGGGTGGCGGCGCTGGAACACTCCCGGGGTGCCGTTATCGTCCCGGGAGGACTTGGCGCAGATGGGCCCCTGATTGGGGCCGCCGCGGTGGGGCTCCGAGGACTTGGACACGACGTGGGGGTGCAATGAGTCAGCTTCGAATGGCCCGGGTATTGCTCACCGCGGTGGTTCCTCGACCGCGGTTGTGGGCAACGGCGATCGTTCAGGTTCGACGGTTCGTTCCCGATGCCTGGTGGAAGCGTGCTCCGTTTCTTCCGTTGCCCGACCCGGCGCTGTCGAAATTCCGAAGCGAAACCCAATACGGAGACCCGACAGCGACCGTCACCGTTGATGATCTGGTGGTCTGGTTGGAGTGGTGTCGGGCTGAACGCCGCCGGAGTTGATGAACCGCTCGGGCCGGTTCGTGGTTCAGCGACGTCGCGCCGACGCCGAGTCGCTCCACGAATTTGTGCCACCGATCGTTGCCGAGGCGACCGTGGTGGTAGCGGAGGTCACCGACCGGGCGTTAGTGCTCGGAAGTCGTCAGGCTGCGTCGCTGGTTGATCCTCAACGAGTCGAGCAGGCAGGTTTGCGGGTGGTGCGGCGGCGGAGCGGCGGTGGGATTGTTCTGCTTCGACCCGATGCACAGGTTTGGGTTGATTTCTGGATCCCGGCCGGTGACCGCTGGTGGTCTGACGATGTGGTTGCCGCGGCGCTTCTGGTTGGGGATCTCTGGGCGGAGGTGCTGACATCGTTAGGGGTTCCCTGTCTCAACGTGCATCGCTCGGGATTGCAGGAAACTCCCTGGTCGGATCTGGTCTGTTTCGCCGGTCTTGGCCCGGGGGAAGTGTCCGATGACGGCGGCGTCAAATGGGTTGGTGTCAGCCAACGCCGGACCAGAGAATGGATCCGCTTGCAGACAATGGTGCATCGCCATTGGTCGGCCGAGGAGGCGCTGATGGCGCTCGATTTGTCATCTGCGCAACGGACTGCCGGGGTGCAGGCGTTAGCGACTCAGGTGGGTTCGATCGGCGACGCGGAGGTTGTCCCCGCGTTGCTTGATCATCTCGCCAACTAACCGAACCCACGCAACGAACGACCTAGCGGTTGATGCGTTGGCGTTTGTCGCCTCCGTTCTGGGGCTGGGGCGCGCCGACGCGGCGCGCACCGACGGGGGAACCGGTGAGGAAATAGTTGCCAGAATGGAGAATGGTGGAGTATAGTGGAGCGAAATGGAGGACTAGGGGGAGTCTGGGTGCAGGCGATCCACCTCCAATCGACACACGACTCCGCACACCAAGCGGACCACAACGGAGAGGGGGGACAGCGACATGACACGGTTCGTCGGCAACTTTGAACACAACCTGGACGACAAAGGCCGACTGATTCTCCCGTCCGCTTTCCGAGCCAAGCTGGCCGAAGGGGCGTTCATCACCCCGCTCGACCACTGCCTCGCCATTCTCCCCGCCGACGAATTCGACCGCATGGCCGACCGCCTCGAAGAGCGGGTCGCCTCGGGTGAGGTCGATGTCAACGCCCTCCGCCATTTCGCGAGTCAGGCCGATGAGGTGGTCCCGGACTCGCAAGGGCGGGTTCGGTTGCTGCCTCATCTACGCGAACTCGTCGGCCTCGACCGTCAGGTCATCGTTACTGGCGCTCTCCGCCGTATCGAAGTCTGGAGCCCGGAACGCTGGGACACCCTCGGCACCGCCGGAGCCGAACGCCTCACCGAAGCGATCGAACGGGGCCACGGCCTCGGACCGAGCTAGCCGCATCGACCAACGAGATAGCCCCCGTGTCTTCCCACCAACCCAAACACGAAAGGAACCGCCAGACACCGAAAAGTCAATGTCGAGCATCTGCAGTCTTCCGATTGACAAATGGAAGATCCGTACTCCGCCCGCTGCCATCAGTTCGACCGGGGAGAAATCCCGGCGGACGCTGTCAATCGGGGGACTGTAGATGAGCGACAACGACTCACGTGAGGGAATGGCGATGACCCCCATGTCCGAAACCGCAGCAAGCGAAGCGACAACCCGAGGCACCGCCACCGCTGGCGACCCGGTGGGCCCTCCGCACGTGAACCCTGCGCACGTGAACCCTGCGCAGGTGGGCTTTGCCCACGTCTCGGTCATGGCTGAAGAAGTGACGGCCGTGCTTTCGGTGGTTCCTGATGGTTGGGTGATTGACGCCACCCTCGGTGGCGGTGGCCATGCTCAAGCTCTTTTGAACACCAACCCCGGAATCTCGATTCTGGGACTCGACCAGGACCAGAGTGCGCTTGACGCCGCAGGTCAGCGGCTTGCGTCGGCCGGAACTCGAGTTCAGCTCTGTCACACCCGTTTCGATCAACTCGGTGAGACGGTCAACCGCCTCAACACCCGACCGGTAACCGGTGCGCTGTTTGATCTGGGGGTGAGTTCACCGCAGCTCGATCGCGGGGATCGGGGATTCAGTTTCCGCCATGACGGCCCTCTCGACATGCGGATGGATCAAACGTCGTCCACCACCGCCGCCGATCTGGTCAACACGCTCGACGAGCGGGCCTTGTCGTCGTTGCTGACCCGTCACGCCGACGAACGACACGCTCGGCGTATCGCCCGCGCCATCGTGGCGGCACGACCGATCTCTACCACAGGCCAGTTGGCAGAAATCGTTCGCGACGCGGTGCCGGCCGCGGCGCGACGCAGTGGCGGCCATCCCGCCCGCAAGACGTTCCAGGCGTTGCGCATCGAAGTCAATGAGGAACTCGTGATTCTGGCCGACGCACTCCGTCTGGCCCTTGACCTTCTGGAACCAGGTGGCCGATGCGCGGTGCTGTCGTACCACTCGGGGGAAGACCGGATCGTCAAACAGGTATTTCGCGACGCGTCGGGTGACGCGCCTCGGCCGCGAGCCGACCTTCCGCCCCCTCCGGGCAGTGAAGCGACGGTCAAGCTGCTCTGGCGGGGAGCTGTGCGACCAAGCGAGGACGAAATCGCCAAGAACCCACGGGCTGAAGCGGCACGCTTCCGCGCCGTTGAGAAACTGCAAGGAGCTGCCTGATGGTCGCCACCACACCGCTGGTTCGTCCCCAACAACGCCGGGTCACGACGGCTCCGAACCCTCGGCTACGGGTTGTTGGTGCTGACGACACGATTAGCAGCATTGGACGAATCGGCTCACTCATCGGCGCGATTGCCTTCGTGGGCCTGCTCGGGATTGCCGCGTTGCATGCGGTTCTGGTTCAGACGCAAGCCGAGATTGATGCCCAGCGCAGCGAAAACGCGGTGTTGCAGGAGCAAGTCGACCAGTCGGTCGTGACGTTGGCGTGGATCGATTCGCCGGAAGGTCTCGAAACGTGGGCCCGAGATCATGGCCTGGTTGTGGCCGAAGAGACGCGGCCGCTGGCTCCGGTAAACGAAGGCGCTCTGCCCGCACCGGCATCCGCTAACCCGTTCGGACCAACTTCTGGGGCTGTGGGGTAATGGCTCCTCGCCCGAGCGCCGTTCGTTCTTCCCGATCGCAGAACGGATCGGCGCACGTCCAACGGGGACGTCTGGGCACCCTTGGGGTGGTATTCACTTTGGTCATCGCTGGACTTGGGTTCCGAGTTGCCGACCTGCAGCTCACACCAGACCCGGCCTATGCCGAGCCCATGGGAACCACGGTCCGCCACGATGCGCTCCCGGCTCGTCGGGGCACGGTGGTTGACCGCACTGGTCGTCCGCTCGCTATTTCGCTTCCGAGCGCCACCATCGTTGCCGATCCCCGACTGGTCCCCGCCGAGCGGTTGGATGATGTGGTCGCCACCCTGGGGACCTACCTGAGTACCGACCCGGAAACGATTCGGTCCCGTCTGTCCAGCGATCGCCATTTCGTGTATCTCGAACGTCAAGTAGACCCGACGGTTGGGGATGCCATCATGGAACTCGATCTCCCCGGCGTCTACCTCGAAGCCGAACCGCGCCGCCAATACCCCAACGGGGATTGCACCGGACTGGCGCTGCTGGGCCGGGTCGATATCGACCATCAGGGAATCAGCGGATTAGAAAAGATCTACCAGGACGAACTCACGGGTACTCCAGGAACGCTGATGGTTGAAGTCGGGTTCAACCGTTCGGCAACGATCGCCGGTGGTGAACGGGTCGTGGAACCGGCGATCCCGGGTGTTGATCTTCCGGTGACTCTCGATCGTGACCTGCAATTCAAAGCGCAGGAACTGATGGAAGAAGCGGTGGTCGCCAGCGGTGCGTCGATGGGAACTGCGCTGGTGATGGTCCCTTCCACCGGCGAAATTGTCGCCGCGGTCAGTGTGGAAACAGACCCGGAAACCGGCGAAGTGGCCTGTTCAAGCAACAACCTTCCCTTCACCCACGCCTACGAGCCTGGATCAACGCTCAAGACGGTAACGATGGCGGCAGTACTCGATCAGGGTCTCGCCACACCCAACGAGGAAATCCCGGTCGATCAGTCCCGCACCTGGCCGATTGATCAGGGCCGAGTGTTTACCGCCACCGACTACTTCACCCACGAAGCATTGACCTACACGCCGACCGAAATCCTGGCCCGTTCATCGAACGTTGGGATGACGGTGCTCGCCGATCGGGTGGGGAGCGATTCGCTCTACCAGAGCTTCCTCGATTTCGGTTTGGGTCAGCGAACAGGGATCGCGTTCCCGGGTGAAACCCCGGGGATCGTGAACCCGTTCGAATCGACGCTGGCTCGCCCAACCGCGAGTTACGGCCAGGGAGTGGCGACCACTCCCATTCAGGTGCTGCAGGTCTACAACACCATCGCCAACGGTGGGATCATGGTGGATCCGGTGTTGGTGTCATCAAAGGTCGGAGTGGCTGAGACCCGCCAGGTCGTTTCGGCACAGTCGGCGAATCAGGTAATGGCCATGCTTCGTTCAGTGGTCGACGACGAGTACGGAACCGGCAAGCAGGCGGCGATCCCCGGATACGACGTGGCCGGCAAAACCGGCACGGCCTGGCAGCCGTGTGGCGAGAACGGGGTTGGCTACACCTGTGTCGGTGGTGGCCGTCACTACACCGCCAGCTTCGCTGGTGTGGTCAGCAACGATGACGGACCGCAGTTCACCGTTCTGGTCGTGATCGACAAACCAACCGGCGCGAACTACGCCGGGGGAGCGGTGGCGGCTCCGGTGTTCGCAGAAATCGCCACCTACGCCGCACGGCAACTTCGCGTTCCCGCCACGATGAGCGCCGTGACGACCACTGCAGTCCGTGCCCAACCTGCGGCTTCGCTGGCCGACGAGGGGCCTGCTTCCGAGGTTCCGTGAGATGCGCTGGGTGGAACTGGCGGAAGTGGTGGGTGGCGATATCGATGTCACCGACGCCAGCATCGAAATTTTCGATGTTGAGCACGACTCTCGTCGAGTCCGGCCCGGGGTGCTGTTCGCCTGTATCTCTGGCGCCAACGTCGATGGCCACGACTTTGCTCAGCAGGCGGTAACCGCGGGTGCGTCGGCTCTGCTGGTCGAGCGACGCCTCGATCTCAACGTGCCCCAACTTGTTGTCGACAACGTGCGCGCCGCACTGGGCCCACTTTCGGCAGCGATTCACGGCAACCCTTCTGAGACGCTGCATGTGGTTGGTGTAACCGGCACCAACGGCAAGACCACCACGGTGCGTCTCGTTGCGTCGCTTCTTCGAGCGTTGGGTGAAACGGTCGAAGAGATCGGCACGCTGACCGGTGAACGCACCACTCCCGAAGCTCCAGAGCTTCAACGGCAGTTCGCGAACGCGCTGGCCCGCCAAGTCACCACGGTGGTGATGGAAGTATCGAGCCATGCGCTAGATCAGCGTCGAGTTGATGGCACTCGATTTCGGGTCGCGGCGTTCACAAATCTGGGAATCGACCACCTAGATCATCACGGCAACCTTGAACAGTACGAAGCAGCGAAAGCTCGCCTGTTCACCCCCGAACTAAGTGAACTGGCCGTGGTCAACACTGCCAGTGACGCCGGGCAACGAATCGCCAGCAAGGGTCAGATCCCGACGATCGCGCTCGATGACTCCATCCGGTCGGTGGCAGTGTGCACCGCCACCGGAAGTCAGTTCCGGTGGCGAGACCAAACGGTGGCCCTTTCGTTGGTCGGCCCGTTTAACGTGGCCAACGCGGTGCTCGCCGCGGAAATCGTTGTCGCGCTTGGCTACGAACCGGAACCCGTCGCGGTGGCGTTGGGCCAGGTGGAGCGGGTTCCGGGCCGGTTCGAAACGGTTGATGCCGGTCAAGCGTTCGCAGTGATCGTTGACTACGCCCATACCCCGGATGGCTTGGAGGCGGTGTTGGAAGCGGCTCGTGTGATCACGACCGGTTCGTTGGTGGTGGTGTTCGGTGCGGGTGGCGACCGGGATCAAGGCAAACGGCCGTTGATGGGTGAGGTCGCCGAACGGCTCGCGGATCGGGTGATCGTGACCAGCGACAACCCCCGCAGCGAAGCCCCAGAGACGATCTGCGCGGCCATCGTCGCTGGGATGCAGAACCCGCCGGAACGTGTCGAACCAAATCGCCGCTTAGCCATCCGCCACGCAGTGCGTTCCGCTTGCAAGGGTGATGTCGTGGTGATTGCTGGTAAAGGACATGAAGCAACTCAGGAAACGGCCGGAACGGTTGTTGCGTTCGACGACCGTCTCGTTACCGCTGAGGAACTACGCGACCGTGAGGATCTGGCCCGATGACCCGACTCTTGTTAGCTGGAGCGATTTCGATGGTGGTTTCCCTGCTGGGAACCCGCGCCCTCATCACCTGGCTAACCCAGCATCGGATCGGCCAACCGATCCGTGACGATGGCCCCGAAGGTCACTTCACCAAAGCCGGCACTCCCACCATGGGGGGCGTCGCCATCGTCGCCGGTGCCGCCGCCGGATATGTCGTCTCCGACTTCTTTGGTGGCATCTACACCCGGACCGGCATTTTCGTCATGATGGCCATCGTCGGAGGTGGCGCCGTTGGCCTGGTCGACGACTGGATCAAAGTCATTGCGGCCCGAAACCTTGGCTTGAACAAGCGGGCAAAGATGCTCGGTTTGGTGATCGTCGGACTCGGATTCGCGTTTCTTGTTACCGAATACACCCATGTTGCCACCAGCATTTCGTTCACTCGATGGGACAACCCGGGCTGGGACATTGGCCGGGTTAGTTGGATGCTGTGGGCGCTTCTGCTCATCGCCGCGACCACCAACGCAGTCAACTTGACCGACGGACTCGACGGGTTAGCCGCCGGTGCCGGAGCCTTCGGGTTCGCGGCGTTTACCGTCATCTGCTTCTGGCAGTTTCGGCATCCAGAATTCTACGCAAACCCCCACGCCCTTGATCTGGCAGTCATCGCCACCGCCATGGTGGGAGGCATCATCGGCTTTCTCTGGTGGAACGCAGCACCCGCGCAGATCTTCATGGGAGACACCGGGTCGCTCGCGATCGGGAGCGGGCTCGCCGCGCTTTCGTTGGTCACCAGCACCAACCTGCTGCTTCCAATCATCGGAGGACTGTTCGTGATGGAAACCGTCTCGGTCATCTTGCAGATCCTGGTGTTCCGGCTCGGCAAAGGCCGTCGACTCTTCCGCATGGCACCGATCCATCACCACTTCGAACTGGGGGGATGGCCGGAAACGACCGTCATCGTCCGACTCTGGATCCTGTCTGGCTTGTGCACGGGCATGGGTCTGGCGTTGTTTTACGCCGATGCCATCAACGCTGGGATCACCGCCTGATGTCGGAACTTGACGCGGTTCTCGCGTCGCCGCGGCGGGCCCTTCTGGTCGGATTGGGGATCACCAACCGTGCCGTTGCCGGCGCGCTGGTCCGACGCGGCAACCATCCGGTTGGGGTTG
>Ga0075474_10000080_pt1 | contig 29094 bp, 25 predicted proteins | sample DEB08_DNA_2_FD_71485 | JGI IMG/M metagenome (GOLD analysis project Ga0075474, IMG submission 71485) | Aqueous microbial communities from the Delaware River and Bay under freshwater to marine salinity gradient to study organic matter... | ecosystem: Environmental > Aquatic > Marine > Coastal ...
CACACAGGTGCTGCATGGCTGTCGTCAGCTCGTGTCGTGAGATGTTGGGTTAAGTCCCGCAACGAGCGCAACCCTTATCGTTAGTTACTAACAGTTCGGCTGAGGACTCTAGCGAAACTGCCGGTGATAAGCCGGAGGAAGGTGGGGATGACGTCAAGTCCTCATGGCCCTTACACGCTGGGCTACACACGTGCTACAATGGTAACTACAACGGGACGCAATACCGCGAGGTGGAGCAAATCCCAAAAAGTTATCTCAGTTCGGATTGCACTCTGCAACTCGAGTGCATGAAGTTGGAATTGCTAGTAATCGCGGATCAGCATGCCGCGGTGAATACGTTCCCGGGTCTTGTACACACCGCCCGTCACACCATGAGAGTTGGTTTTATCTTAAGTCAGTGCGCTAACCTTCGGGAGGCAGCTGCCCACGGTACGGCCAGCGATTGGGGTGAAGTCGTAACAAGGTAGCCGTAGGGGAACCTGCGGCTGGATCACCTCCTTTCTAAAGGAAAAAAAACTTTGAACACAGTGTACGTTTAAAGTAACCACCGTCTATTTGTTTTGCTTTTTTCAACTATGTTGATTTAGAGCAATAATTGGGCGTGTAGCTCAGTTGGTTAGAGCGCGCGCTTGATAAGCGTGAGGTCGGAGGTTCAAGTCCTCCCTCGCCCACCAACACTGTTGGGGGATTAGCTCAGCTGGGAGAGCGCCTGATTTGCATTCAGGAGGTCAGCGGTTCGATCCCGCTATCCTCCACCAACATCTTTAAAATCGTAAATATGTAAGCTGATAACAACGAATAACTGCACAAGTTATTCGTTAAAACACAAATAAAATAACAACAAATAACTACAAAAAAGTTATTAACTAACACAAACTTTTCACTGTGTGTTAATAATTCAAGCGCGTAAGAGCATTTGGTGGATGCCTTGGCATAAAGAGGCGATGAAGGACGTGATAGACTGCGATAAGCTCGGGCTTGCTGTCAATAAGCTTAACCCGAGATTTCCGAATGGGGAAACCCGATTACTTATAAGTGAATACATAGCTTATAAGGGCGAACCTAGGGAACTGAAACATCTAAGTACCTAGAGGAAAAGATATTCCGTTAGTAGTGGCGAGCGAACGCGGACCAGGCCAGTGCTACTTTTTACTAAACCAGAACTGTATGGAAAGGCAGGCCATAGTGAGTGATAGCCTCGTATGGGTAGATAGTAAAAAATAGACATGAGTAGGGCGGGACACGTGAAATCCTGTCTGAATATAGGAAGACCACTTCCTAAGCCTAAATACTACTTTATGACCGATAGTGAACCAGTACCGTGAGGGAAAGGCGAAAAGAACCCCTAGCAGGGGAGTGAAATAGATCCTGAAACCGGATGCTTACAAGCAGTTGGAGCCTCTTTGTGAGGTGACAGCGTACCTTTTGTATAATGGGTCAGCGACTTAATCTCATTAGCAAGCTTAAGCCATTTAGGTGTAGGCGAAGCGAAAGCGAGTCTGAATAGGGCGATTTAGTTAATGGGATTAGACTCGAAACCGGGTGATCTAGTCATGAGCAGGTTGAAAGTGAAGTAAAATTCACCGGAGGACCGAACCCACTAGCGTTGAAAAGCTACGGGATGACTTGTGATTAGGGGTGAAAGGCCAACCAAACTCGGAAATAGCTAGTTCTCCGCGAAAACTATTTAGGTAGTGCGTCGTGCGAATCTTGTCGGGGGTAGAGCACTGAATGGGCTAGGGGGAAGCAATTCCTACCAAACCTAATCAAACTCCGAATACCGATAAGTCTACACGGCAGACAGTCCATGGGTGCTAAGGTCCTTGGACGAGAGGGAAACAGCCCAGATCAACAGCTAAGGTCCCCAAATAATGATTAAGTGTGAAAGGGAGTGGGAACTCCAAGACAGCCAGGAGGTTGGCTTAGAAGCAGCCATCCTTTAAAGAAAGCGTAACAGCTCACTGGTCTAATTAAGAGATCCTGCACCGAAAATGTAACGGGGCTAAAATCATTTACCGAAGCTTTGACAATTACTTTTAGTAATTGGGTAGCGGAGCGTTCTGTAAGCCTGTGAAGGTGATGCGTAAGCATTGCTGGAGGTATCAGAAGTGCGAATGCTGACATGAGTAACGATAAGAAATGTGAAAGACATTTCCGCCGAAATCCTAAGGTTTCCTGCGTAAAGCTAATCTACGCAGGGTTAGTCGGCCCCTAAGGCGAGGGCGAAAGCCGTAGTCGATGGGAAGCAGGTTAATATTCCTGCACCAGCTGGTAGTGACGGATGAAGTAAATTGTGAGTTCTTAATGGATTGAACTTGCAGTGAATTTGTCCCTGGAAATAGCTCCAGCATTAGACCGTACCAAAACCGACACAGGTAGGAAGGTAGAGAATACCAAGGCGCTTGAGAGAACTATGTTGAAGGAACTCGGCAAATTACACTTGTAACTTCGGGATAAAAGTGACCTGCTATTGGGCAACCAGTAGGAGGTGGCACAGAAGAGGGGGTAGCGACTGTTTACTAAAAACATAGCACTATGCAAAGTCGAGAGACGACGTATATGGTGTGACGCCTGCCCGGTGCCGGAAGGTTAATAGGAGGGGTGCAAGCTCCGAATTGAAGCCCCGGTGAACGGCGGCCGTAACTATAACGGTCCTAAGGTAGCGAAATTCCTTGTCGGGTAAGTTCCGACCTGCACGAATGGCGTAACGATTTCCCCACTGTCTCCAACATAGACTCAGTGAAATTGAATTCTCGGTTAAGATGCCGAGTAACCGTGGTTAGACGGAAAGACCCCGTGCACCTTTACTGCAGCTTTGTATTGGTATTAGGGGACAGATGTGTAGCATAGGTGGGAGACTTTGAAGGATTGGCGCTAGCCAGTCTGGAGTCACCAGTGAAATACCACTCTTCTGTTCCTTGATGCCTAACCATACACCGTTATCCGGTGTTGGGACCATGCATGGTGGGCAGTTTGACTGGGGCGGTCGCCTCCCAAAGAGTAACGGAGGCGCGCGATGGTAGGCTCAGAACGCTTGGAAACCGTTCGTCGAGTGCAATGGCATAAGCCTGCCTGACTGCGAGACCCACAAGTCGAGCAGAGACGAAAGTCGGTCATAGTGATCCGGTGGCACTTCGTGGAAGGGCCATCGCTCAACGGATAAAAGGTACGCCGGGGATAACAGGCTGATCTCTCCCAAGAGTCCATATCGACGGGGAGGTTTGGCACCTCGATGTCGGCTCATCGCATCCTGGGGCTGAAGCAGGTCCCAAGGGTTTGGCTGTTCGCCAATTAAAGCGGTACGCGAGCTGGGTTTAGAACGTCGTGAGACAGTTCGGTCCCTATCTGCCATGGTTGTGGAAGCTTGAGAGGATCTGCCCTTAGTACGAGAGGACCGGGGTGGACGTACCTCTGGTGTACCTATTGTAGCGCCAGCTGCATCGTAGGGTAGCTATGTACGGAATGGATAACCGCTGAAAGCATCTAAGCGGGAAGCCAACCTCAAAACTAGGCTTCGTTATAGGATCGTGGAAGACCACCACGTTGATAGGCTGGGTGTGGAAGTGTGGTAACACATGAAGCTAACCAGTACTAATAATCCAATGCTTGAATTATAATGCACAGCGAAAAGTTTTAACTAGAATGTTATAAAAAGTTTGTGGCGGTCATAGCGGAGTGAAAAAACCCGATCCCATTTCGAACTCGGTCGTGAAGGCCTCCAGCGCCGATGGTACTTAGTCTTAAGGCTTGGGAGAGTAGGACGCCGCCTATTAAATTCACTTACATATTTACGAAAATTCAAAAAATTTAAAAAATATTTTCGATGGTTGTTGAAATCTATAATTTTTTTTTGGTAGCCTCGGGCGGACTCGAACCGCCACGGGAGTAAATCCCACTGGATTTTAAGTCCAGACTGTCTACCATTCCAGCACGAGGCCACATGAAGATTAAATAGTCAGTTGTGGAAATGTAATATAAATCTCAATAATTACAAAGGCTTTTTCTAATCATAATTTCTCAATAATTAAGATAGATATCGCTTTTTATCAAATCTCTGTAGTTTTGTTTTTCATATATAATATCTCTTACTAAATTAATTTGAGATGATAAATTTTGATCTATTTCTATTATATATTTATTTTTTAATTCAATTATTTTTTCATATCCAATTGGCAAGTTTTCAAAATTTCTTAATTCGCTCATTGAAAAAGGGCTAATTTGTAAATTGAAGTTTTTAAAGGTATTTTTTCTGACTTCGTCTTTTGTAAAATGACATATTAATCCAATTTGATTAGTATTATTTATATAGGCACTAAAACCGTAATAAGAATATGGAATAGAATTCGATATTTCACTAAATACCCCTAAGTTTTCATTCCAAATAAACTTATTTTGTGGAAATAGATTGAAGTAAGAGTTTTCTAAATTTTTATAAAGCATTACTCCATCACTGAATAATGTAAATAAATTTTCTTTACTTTCGAATGAATTATAAAGTTCATCATAATTTGCATCTAAAATATTTTTATTAGAGTTGTTATATATTTTATTATATAAACTTAGTGTTGATTCAATTGTATGTGACTCTAGTTTTAGAGTATCTTGATGACTAGATAATTGAATAAGTTTTGACAATTCATCATTATTGTTAAAGCTCATCGCAAAAGTGTATTTTATAGGGCTATAAAAATTGCTAAGTTCCTCTAAATTTTTTAAAGAATAGGATTCATTGCTTAGAATTATTAAAGTATCCAAATCTAAAGGTAGGATATTATTTTTGATATCTAAACCATTATCTTCATAAAACTTTTTAATTTTATCAGGCAATAAAATTTCAGTGGTTGAGAAATTTTTTAAATCATTATATTCACCAAAGATTATATCAAAGTCATCTACATTTTTATCTACAATGTTAAGCTCAAAATTAATACTATTTTCTTGCGCATAATTGCCAAGTTCGTAATAAAGATAATATCGATAATCAATGTAATCATTATTCATAATCCCTATTTTTAGGTTTTTTTCACTAATACATTCATCTGAAGCGGCAATAGGTTTGCTATAAAAAAAAAGAAATAATAAAAGAAATTTTAATATAATTAACAATGAAGGGTTATTGCGATTTGAACATTTCTTTGTAGACTCTCTCTTCAATTTTATGATCAGTATCAAAGAGTAGGGGTATTTCTAAACCTTCAGACATTTCTATTTCAATTGAGGTTACATCTTTAGCTTCAATATGGTCTGCATGAGCAACAATTGGTCTTTTTGAGGGATTATTGTTGATTATCTTTATTTTTGCGGTGTCTTTTAAAAGACCTCCTTTCCAATGTCTGGGGCTATAGGCGCTTACTGCGGTAAGAGCAATAACGTTGCTGCCTAAGGGGATAATAGGACCAGAGGCAGAGTAATTATACCCCGTACTTCCTGCAGATGTCGATAAAATCACACCATCACAAACTAATTCTTCCATTCTGATTTCATCATCAATAATTATTTGAAGTTTTGATGCTTGATATTTTTCCCTCCTTATACTGATCTCATTTATTGCTATTGCCTTGACCTCTTTGCCAGTAGGTGAAAGTGTTTTCATAACTAAGGGTCGAAGTTTAATTAGTTGTGCTTTTTTTAACCTTTCAGGAAGTCCGTCTAGTTTAAATTCATTCATCAAGAATCCAACTGATCCAAAATTCATTCCAAAAATAGGCTTTTTAATTTTTAAATAATCATGAAGAGATTTAAGAATAAATCCATCTCCACCCAAAGCAACTATATAGTCGGCGTCTTCTGGACTAGAATTGCCATATTTTTCAATGAGTTCAGCTTGAGCATTTAAATTTTTTTCTAAAGGAAAGGCAACAAAGCTAATTTTCATATTTAACCACCAGTCTCATTCATATATCTATCAACATATCCTTCAAAATTGTTTTTATTTATTTCAAAATTGTGAGCTTTGGGTTTAATAGACATTGCATACTCGATTTTATTAATAATATCAGTTTTTGATTGATTTCTTAGAGCAAATTTTAAATCAACAAAATCATTTTGGCCGAGACACATATATAGTTTTCCTGTGCAAGTGAGCCTTACTCTATTACAAGTATCGCAAAAATTATGAGAAATCGCTGAAATAATACCAATTTTTTGATCATTTACCTTATTGGTAAAGTACCTTGAGGGGCCATTAGTCTTAAAATTAGAAGGGATTAAATTTAATTTTTTAACTAACTTTTCTTCAAAGTTTTTCATTGATAAGTATTGATCAAATCTTTTTTCACCAATTGATCCAATCGGCATAACTTCAATTAACGAAATATCGCAGTTATTTTTTTTACACCATTCGATGATTTCAAAAATTTCTTCATCATTAAAATCTTGAGTTAACACCGTGTTAATTTTCACTTTTATGCCTTCATTATTTGCAGATTTTATGCCTTTTAATACTTTTTCAAGATTTCCCCATTTGGTGATTTCTTTATATTTTTCAGAATTTAAGCTATCCAAAGATACATTAATTCTTTCAATCCCATTCTCTTTAAGAATGGAAGCATATTTTTCTAAGTTTGTACCATTAGTTGTCAGGGTATGTTCGTAAATTTTTTTTTGCTTTTTTAAATCATTTAAATGTTCAATAACCGTGATTATATTTTTCCTTACTAAGGGTTCTCCTCCCGTAAGTCGGAATTTTTTTACCCCCAGTTCATTAAATACATCAATTAATTTAATTATTTCCTCTATGGATAAAACCTCTTGTCTTGGTAGAAATGTTACATCCTCAGCCATACAATAGGTGCAACGCAAGTCACAACGATCTGTGACAGATACCCTTAAATAATCTATTTTTCTTTTAAATTGGTCAGATAACATTTTCAATTATTTCTAAACTTACGGAAGTTAAATCTATAACTTTTTTTCCAACATTCTCAAAGTTAATTGTAATTTTTCCATTAATGGATGATTGAACTTGTCCAATTCCCCAGCTTGGTTGTGCGGGGTATTTAACTAAAGCTCCTGGTATAAAATCATTAAATATAGGGCTATTTTCCATGTTTGTTCTTGTGATGTAAGTACAATTATTTAGTATCTATAATAGAATCATGGATAAAAAAGACAATTTAAACAAATTAAAAAATGTAATTAGCAGCATAGAAAAATCTTACGGAAAAGGTTCTATCATGATGCTTGGAAAAAGAAGTGAAGATATTGATAAATTTGATGTCTATTCTTCTGGCTCTTTGGGATTGGATATAGCCCTAGGTATAGGCGGATTACCAAGAGGAAGGGTAGTAGAGGTTTATGGACCTGAGAGTTCAGGTAAAACTACTTTGACACTCCATGTTATAGCTGAAGCTCAAAAAATGGGAGGGACGTGTGCTTTTATTGATGCAGAGCATGCCCTTGATCCTGGTTATGCAAAAAAACTTGGAGTCAACATAGATGAATTATTGATTTCACAACCTGATACAGGCGAACAGGCCCTAGAGATATCCGATACTTTAGTTAAGTCAGAGAGCATAGACCTTTTAGTGATTGATTCTGTTGCTGCGTTGGTCCCAAGAGCCGAACTAGAGGGAGAAATGGGAGACTCTCTTCCTGGGTTGCAGGCCAGACTAATGAGTCAAGCTTTAAGAAAATTAACAAGTTCTATTTCAAAAACAAATACCATGGTTATTTTTATTAACCAATTAAGAATGAAGATTGGCGTAATGTTTGGAAGTCCAGAAACCACCACTGGTGGAAATGCTCTTAAGTTTTACTCTTCCGTAAGACTTGATATCAGAAGAATTGGCGCCATCAAAGATAAAGATAATATTATTGGAAACCAGACGAGAGTAAAAGTTGTCAAAAATAAAATGGCACCGCCTTTCAAACAAGTCGAATTTGATATTATGTATGGCGAGGGAATTTCAAAAATTGGTGAAATTATTGATTTAGGAGTTCAAGCTGATATTATTGATAAATCTGGCGCTTGGTACTCTTACAAAGATGAAAAAATTGGTCAGGGTAGAGAAAATACAAAACAATTCTTAAAAGATAATCCATCTTTACTGGAAGAAATTGAGACAAAGATAAGGTCAAATTCCAATTCTGTTGAGGAGCTAATGATCGATCCGCCAGTTATACCAGACGATACCCCAGAAAAAAAAATTGAAGAATAAGTATTAATTTTCAAGTAAATTAATCTATATTGCTAGGTTATGATTTCTAACCAAGTAAGAAACACATTTATTGAATATTTTAAAGAACAAGGCCATTCCCATGTGAGTTCTAGCTCTTTAGTTCCAGACAATGATCCTACCTTAATGTTTGCTAACTCCGGAATGGTTCAATTTAAGAATGTATTTACTGGATTAGAACAAAGAGATTATACACGAGCCACTACGTCACAAAAGTGTGTTCGAGCCGGAGGTAAACATAATGACCTAGAGAATGTTGGGTTTACCACTAGACACCATACTTTCTTTGAAATGCTTGGTAATTTTTCATTTGGAGATTACTTCAAAGAAGAAGCTATTTACTTTGCCTGGGATTTAATAACCAAAAAATATGAAATAGACCCTAATAAACTTCTTGTTACTATTTACCATGATGATGAGCAAGCTGAAAGTTATTGGAAAAAAATTGCTAATTTGCCTGATAGTAGAATTATAAAAATTTCAACATCAGATAATTTTTGGTCAATGGGTGATACTGGTCCCTGCGGTCCTTGTTCAGAGATATTTTATGATCATGGAGAAAAATATTTCGGAGGCCCCCCAGGCTCACCTAATGAAGATGGCGATCGGTTTATTGAAATATGGAATTTAGTTTTCATGCAATATGAGCAGATTGATACCAATAATAGAGTTGATCTTCCTAAACCTTGTGTTGATACAGGAATGGGATTAGAGAGAATAACCGCTCTATTAAATGGGAGTAATGACAATTATTCATCAGACCTTTTTACAAATATTATCAATGCCACGCAGGAACTAATAAAAACAAAATTAACAGAAGAAAACAAAGCAAGTTTTAGGGTCATTGCCGACCATTTAAGAGCATCCTCTTTTTTGATTGCCGATGGAGTTGTCCCTTCAAATGAAGGGCGTGGATATGTTTTAAGAAGGATTCTACGTAGGGGAATTCGTCATGCCTATACATTAGGCTCAAGAAATCCTCTGTTCTCCAAAATATTCAAAGACCTTAAAAATTTAATGGGGGGTTTCTATGATGAACTTAATATTAGATCTGCATTAATTTCAGAAACACTAGAGGATGAAGAGACCCGATTTCGTGAAACTTTATCTAAAGGACTAGACATATTATCTCAGGAAATTCCAAAGATTAAAAACAATACATTAGATGGGAGAGTGGCATTCAAATTATATGATACTTTTGGATTTCCTCTTGATCTAACACAAGATTTTTTAAAATCAAAAAATATTGTTATTGATATTGAATCTTTTAATAAATCTATGGAATCCCAAAAAGAAGAAGCAAGAGCTTCTTGGAAAGGCAGTGGGGATACAGCAACTCAAAAAATATGGTTCGAATTGGCAAAAAAATTAAACCCAACTGCATTTGAGGGTTATGAAAAAAATCACATTGAGTCCAAAATTTTGACTGTCCTGAAGAATTTTGAAGAAGTTGATAGTTTATTAGAAAACACTGGTGAAGAATTGGTTATTATTACTGAAAAAACTTGCTTTTACGGTGAATCTGGTGGTCAAGTAGGAGATACAGGGACAATCAAATCAAGTAAGGGAGAGTTTTTAGTTACAGATACAAGAAAAACACCACAAGGAATTTTTATTCATTTTGGCAAACTAATTTCTGGAAGTATAAAAGTGGGAGACAGCGTAGATCTTTCTATCGACAAAGATAGAAGATCTTTAATTATGAAAAATCATTCAGCGACTCATCTTCTTCATGCATCACTGCGAAATATATTAGGAAACCATGTTGCGCAAAGAGGTTCCTTGGTTAATTCTGAAAAATTAAGATTTGATTTCAGTCACAATAAACAAATATCCTCTGATGACATTGATAAGATCCAAGAAGAAGTAATTTCAGTAATAAAAACTGGCTCGAAGTCCAAAATAGAAGTTAAATCTCAAGAGGATGCAATTAAAGGAGGGGCAATAGCACTATTTGGTGAAAAATATGGAGACAAGGTTCGAGTTGTTACTCTTGGGGCTAAAAATGATAATCCTTATTCTATAGAACTATGTGGAGGAACCCATGTAGCAGATGTTAGAGATATTAATAAATTTCTTATTATTAACGAGGAGTCTATTTCATCAGGGGTCAGAAGAATTGAGGCGCTCACTGCCGATCAAGTTGATGAATACCTTTTATTAAAAAAGAAAGAAAAAGAAAAATTAGAAATGCTACAAAATGAAAATATAGCTAATTTAGAAAAAAAAATTCAATCCCTATCAGGGCAAATAAACTTTCAAGAAAATAACAAGGCTATCTATATTAAAAAATTAGAAAATTATTTAGATACTTTAAAAAATAAATCAATCTTATCCAGTGATAATAATAATCAGATTACTGAAAATGTAATTAATGGAGTGAATTATATAACTCAAGTAATTGATGGTCTTCCACCTAAAGAGCTAAGATCAATTTATGATAAATTTAAATCTGAAAAACAGAATTCAATTCTTGCATGTGTAACTATAAATGAAGATAAAGTATCAATAGTTATTGGACTTACTAAAGATTTAACAGAAAAGTATGACGCTAGAACTTTAATTAAGTCCTCATTTTCTCATCTTGGTTCTAAAGGAGGCGGCGGCAGGGTAGATTTTGCTCAAGCAGGGGGAGACCAGAAAAGTAACATAAATAAGGCTTTTTTAAGTATTCAAGAACAAATTTAAGTAAGTTTTTTTTGAAGATTTGTATCTAAGCAACTTAAAAAATCTTCAGTATTCATCCATTTAGTATCTGAACCAACGAGAATCGCTAAGTCTTTGGTCATATGACCAGACTCAACAGTTTCTATACAAGTCCTCTCCAATGTATTGGCAAAATTCATTAATTCCTCATTATGATCAAATTTACCTCTAAAATATAATCCTTTTGTCCACGCGAAAATTGATGCTATTGGATTAGTAGATGTCTTTTCACCTCTTTGATGCTGTCGATAATGTCTTGTAACAGTGCCATGAGCGGCTTCAGACTCAATGATTTTACCATCAGGTGTCATAAGAACACTAGACATCATTCCAAGAGATCCATATCCTTGAGCTACTAAGTCTGATTGAACATCGCCATCGTAATTTTTACAAGCCCAAACAAATTTTCCACTCCATTTCATTGCTGAAGCAACTAAGTCATCAATTAAACGATGTTCATAAATTATGTTATTTTGTTCAAAACTTTTTTTGAATTCAGTATCAAAAATTTCTTGGAATAACTCTTTGAATCTTCCGTCATATTTTTTCAATATTGTATCTTTGGTAGATAGATATACAGGCCATTTTAAATCTAACCCATAATTAAAACATGCTCGAGCAAAACCCCTAATAGATTCATCTAAATTGTACATAGAGAGCGCTACACCCTTATCTTTAAATTGAAATACTTCTTCTTCATTAATTTCACCCTCATCGGAGATAAACTTTAAAAAAAGTTTTCCTGGTTTTGTAATCTTCATTTCAGTGGCCCTGTATTGATCACCAAAAGCATGTCTACCTATGACAATTGGATGATCCCAAGTTCTAACAATTCTTGGTATATTCTGACAAATAATTGGCTGCCTAAATACAGTTCCGTCTAATATATTTCTAATTGTCCCATTGGGTGATCTCCACATTTTCTTTAGATTAAATTCGCCCATCCTATTATCATCAGGAGTTATGGTTGCACATTTAACTCCGACGCCGAAAGTTTTAATAGCATTGGCGGCGTCAATAGTAATTTGATCATTTGTTTCATCTCTTTTTTGAACTGAAAGATCGTAGTACTTAAGATCTATATCTAAGTAAGGAAGTATTAATTTTTTCTTAATGAAATCCCAAATAATTCGGGTCATTTCATCACCGTCTATCTCTACGACAGGATTTTTAACTATAATTTTTGACATATTTTGAAGATCCTAGATATAACAAATAAAATGGCTAAAAAAAATCTATTTTATTGATCAAATAATGCATTTCAGATATTAATTCACCCACACTATGTACTTTCGTTTTCATAAAGAAGTTTCGGCCGCACTAATAATACTTTTTTTATTAGTTGTCTTTTTTTATTTTATCTACAAACCTTTTTTCATTATTTCACTTGTTCTATTAATTTTCACTTTTTACTTTTTTAGAGATCCCGAAAGAGTTGTTCCTCTAGGGGATGATATCCTAGTCAGTCCTGCCGATGGTCTAATAACCAATATCTCAGAGACCAAGGAAGGAAAAAAAAATTATACGAAGGTTTCAATTTTTCTTAGTATTTTCAATGTACATATTCAAAGATTACCTATATCAGGAGTGATCACAAAAGTTGATTACATTGAGGGAAAGTTTATTAATGCAACCTTAGATAAGGCTAGCGATGAGAATGAAAGATTAAAAATAACAATCAAAAATAGTAATAATTTAATTTATGTAACCCAGATTGCAGGTTTAATTGCAAGAAGAATTGTCAATTATGTTAAACCTAATGAAAATGTGAATCAAGGTGAGAGATACGGCATAATTAAATTTGGAAGTAGAGTTGATATTGAATTTCCAAATAATTTTAAGATACTAGTCAATGAAGGGCAACAATGTATTGGGGGAGAAACAGTTATAGCCCAAGAAATAAAATCAAAAGTTGATCAAAGAGAATTTAAAAAAATATAATTTTTAAATTATGAAAGAGTACCCCTTTATTGGATTTATCCCAAATTTAATTACAATGATGTCCCTTATTGCAGGGATTTCATCTATCAAGTTCTCAATTCAAAGTGACTGGAGCTTAGCAGTTTTAATGATCATGCTTGCAGCTTTTTTTGATTTTTTTGATGGTTGGGTTGCGAGAAAATTAAAAAAATCTTCTCAGTTTGGTGCAGAATTAGACTCTCTATCAGATTTTATCAGTTTTGGATTAGCCCCATCATTACTAATAAACCTATCTTACACTTTTAAATTGGGCCAGATAGGATGGATCTTCAGCTTGTTCTTCACTGTTTGTGCTGCTCTTAGATTAGCAAGGTTTAATATTGAAAACCTCAAAGAACAGGCAAAAAATTTTTTTGGTATCCCTTCACCCGCAGCTGCAGGAATTGTCATGATTCCATTTTATTTGAGTTTTATTGAATTTACTTATTTGCCAATAAGTAATGAGTTTTTATCTGCGATATTGATTGTTTTTGCAGGCTCTATGATGATTAGCAGGGTGCCAACACCATCTTTGAAAAATATTAAGTTAAAATCAATTTACTTAAGACTGACAATTATATTCACTATAATCACACTAATCTTTTTAATCACCTATTTTTGGGAAACTGTTTTAATCTTAGCTTTAGCCTATTTAGCCTTAGCTATATTTAACTTGTTTATTTATTTTTTTAGAATTTTCATTCTTATTACTAGATAAAAACTTTGATTTAAGCATTAAGGCTGCGGGCGTAACTAGCAATGTTAAGAACGTTGAAAATAACAAACCAAAGACGATCGCTCTAGATAGATCTACCCACCACTGAGTATCCGGAGAGTTGTAACTGTATTCGAGGTTAACAAAATCAATATTAATTTTTAATGCCATTGGAAGTAATCCTAAAACAGTTGTTGTAGTAGTCAGTAATACTGGCCGTAGTCTTTGAGCTCCTGTCATTAATATTGCCTCTTTAGCATTTTGAGTCTTCTTAAAAAGTCGATCAAATGTATCTATTAGAACAATATTATTATTAACAACGATACCCGCTAGGGAAATAACCCCAATTCCACTCATAACTATACCAAAAGGTTGTTGCGTAATTAATAAACCTAAAACCACACCTACCGTAGACATAACAACTGCAAATAAAATTAATATGGCACTACTAAAACTATTAAACTGGGTGAGTAAGATTACTCCCATTAGAAAAATTGCGATTAGAAATGCTTTTTGCAGAAAAGCTTGAGATTCATTTTGACTCTCATCCTCTCCTTTGAAGATTACATTGACTCTCGGATCTATATTTGCTGAATTAAATTCAGGAAGATCTAAGCCAAAATTATTGGGAATATCAAACTCTTGAATACCTAACCAATGTTTAATCAAACGTACATAAGCGTCAGTCTGATAAAATCTAACAACATCAGATTTAATAGTTTCAATTCTATTTTGATCAACTCTTACCAAATTTCCTGTCTCTTGATTAGTCTCTATTTTAGTAAAGTTAGATATAGGGACGTATCCCGAGGATGTTGGAATTTTAATAGTATTTAATTGATCAATCGTTCTTTGATTTTCGGGTAATCGTAGATATATGGGAATTGAGTCATCACTGTCATCGGGTCTAAATTCGCTTAATTTAAGACCACCAGTAATTAATTTGATAGTGTTGCCAATAATTGCAACACTTGCCCCATACTTGGCGGCCTCTTCACGGTTAACGTAAAGTTGGTATTCTATGCTAGGGGAAGGTAAAGATGTCTCTAAATCTTTTAATCCTTCAAAGGAAGATAAATAATTTTCAATTCTTTTAACTTCTGCAAGGGTAATAGATGGATCATTCGATGTAAGGTTAATCTCAATAGGTTTACCACCAGGTGGGCCCGCTCTTTGAGTTCGAGTTTCAACTTTTATGCCAGGTATAGTAGAAGTTGCTTCTCTTATTTCAGAAATTAAAATGTCTGCTTTTCTTCTTTTATCCCAATCTTTAAATTCAATATTAATAAAACCTATAATATCAGGAGAACTTTCTCGCCTGTTAGATACATTGCCTGAAGTGGTATAAATGGACTCAAATTCATTATTGTTTTGTTGAAGTTCAATAATTTTATTTTCTACACTTCTGACTAATTGGTCTTTTTCAATAACGGACAGGTTGCCAGTAGCATAAACAACGACTTTAGTATTTTCTGCTTCGACTGAAGGAAAAAATGAAACACCCTTTCCATACTTTCCATAAGCTCCATAAATTCCTATGAGTAAAGTAACCGCTATAATTGCAACTTTTAAAGGATGGTTAATGCATACTCTTAAGATAAAAAGATAACTTTTTGTAAAAGCTCCTACTTTAGAAATATCTGTTAGATCTTCATCGTCATCAGCGCTAATTTTTGGAATTGAAATTTTTTGAAGCAACCCTTTTCTTTTAATAGTATTAAAGATTTTATATATTGCTAAAGCGATAACTAAAGACGCAAAAACTTTTAATCCTAAGATTAAATAACCACCTAATTCAAACTTTGAGAGAAAAGCGAATGCAATAAAATTAATCAATGCAAATAGAATAATCGGGACAATGAAGAAGATGAATAAATTTCTTATTTTATGAGATTGAGTTCCTATAATTGGAACAACAATCAAAGCCATTAATAGACTAGAACTCAATACTGAAATGACAGTAATTGGTATGTATTTCATAAACCCGCCCGTAGTACCTGGCCAAAAGAGAAGTGGTATGAAGACAGCAATTGTTGTTAATGTTGAAGCAATGATTGGAAGAGACATTCTTGAGGCAGCTTTAATATAAGCATCACCCAAACCCATCCCTTCTTGAATTTTTCTTTGCGCGTATTCCACGACAACAACCGCACCATCGACTAATAAACCTACTGATAGTATTAGGCCAAAAAGTACGACCATGTTGACAGTAAAACCAAGTGTGTAGAGAACAAGTATTGCAGATAAAAAGGAACCAGGAACAGCGAGACCCACAAGTAGACTTGAGCGAATTCCTAAGAAAATTATAACAACACTCATAACGAGCAAGATTGAAAAAATTACATTATTTTGCAAATCACCCAACATATTCTTAATATTGATAGACTCGTCACCAGAGTAAGTTATCTTAATTTTCGAGGGCAGGGATTTTTGTTCTTCAGATACTAGTTCTTTTACTTGATTGACTGTTTCAACAATATTTGCACCAATTCTTTTAGATATTTCTAATGTAAAAGCAGACTGATTATTTAATCGTGCAAACTTCTCAGGATCCTTGAATGTTCTTTTTAATGAGGCGATATCTTTAAACTTAATAGTTTTTTTATCATTAACTTTGATGGGAGTATTAAAAATATCATTTAAATTTTCATATAATCCAGGAATTTTAATTACAAAACGCCCATCACCTGTGTCAAGATTTCCAGCTGATACAACTTGGTTATTAGATCTAACAAAACTAAGTATTTCATTTAAATTAAGCCCATAAGCTTCAATTTTATTTTGATCGATGATAATATCTAACTGTTCTTCCCTCTCTCCTCCAATCTCTACTTCTAAGACATTTGGTAAAGACTGAATCTTGTCTTTTAAATCGTTAGATATTTTTTTTAGTAGGAACTCGGACGCATCACCGCTGATCGAAACGACCAGAATAGGAAAAAGACTTATGTTCACTTCACTTACTTTAGGCTCATCTGCATCATCAGGTAAATCAGATTTTGCTCTATCCACTTGCTCTCGTGTGTCCATTAAGGCCTGGTCAGGGTCAAATCCAGCATTGAATTCTAATAAAACATTTCCACCACCTTGGTAAGAAGTGCTGGTCATTTCCTTTTTGCCTTCAATATTAGAAATTTCATCTTCAATCGGTTTAATTAAAAGTTTTTCAGAGTCTTCTGGACTAATTCCTGTTAGGCCCAACGCTACATAAATGTAGGGTAAATTTACATCTGGAGATGACTCTTTTGGGATATTGTTAAAAACTAAAGAGCCAGATACGATAATAAATAAAAAAATTGAAATAGTTGTTCTGTAATACTGACTTGCGATATTGACTAAATTCATGTTAGTTAAAAATTAACTTTTTCTCCATTTGATACATATTGCTGACCAACAATTATAATTTTTTCAATCTTGTCTAAACCAGTTACTAGCATATAGTCCGATGTATCTTCAATAATTTCAATTTCTTTGAATCCTACTAAATTGTTATCAGTTATTACTTTGACACCAAGTTCTCCTTGATCACCTAATGCAAGAATTGAAGGAGAAATTTTATGAGCAAGAACCTTTCCTTTGCTGATAGAGATTATAGAAGATAGGCCATCTTTATATCTCAGATCTTTATTGTTTACCTTTACGACAATTTCAAATGTTTTTGTTCAGGATCAGCGATTGGCGATACGTAGTCAATGACGCCTTGAACATTTTCACCTAGGATGGTTATTTCAACTTCATTTTCATTTGAAATATTCATTATTTCATTTTCATTAATATATCCATAAATCTTAAGCGAAGAGAGATCGATAAGTTCATATACCTTTTCACCGGGCATCACTAGTTCACCAGCGATTTTATGATTATCTAATAAAATTCCATCAAAAGGTGCGTATAAGGCAATTTTTTTAAATTCACTTTCCGATAAGAGGTCCAACGCAAACAATTCTAAGTTAGTTTCATACTCATCTAATTTGACTACCAAATCATTTTTTTTTACAAGATTACCAGCCGTAACTAATACACTATCCACGGTAGTCATTATCTCAGATTTGACTTGAATTCTTTGATGTGCTTCAGTTGTAGAACTAAATTCTATGGTATCTTTGACTTCATAGCCCTTGGACTCTAATACCTGGACATTAAATAGCTGTGTTTCGTTTTCTGCAGTAGTTTTTTCCCACTCTGAAGCAAAAAGTGGAAATGTTAGTAGTAATGAAAATATTATCGTTTTAAAGGTGGAATTTGTCATGTTGTAAGATTAATCTCTCTAGATATATGTAATCGAATTAATATCAGATTATATACAAAATGAAACAGTGGTATAAAAACAGAAAAAAAGACCATTTTTATCAATTAGCTAAGAAAAATGATGTTATCTCGAGAGCTTATTACAAATTAGAGGAAATTGATAAAAAATATCAAATTATTAAAAACTCATCGCATGTATTGGATATTGGTTGTTGTCCTGGTGGATGGACCCAATACATTTTAAACAAAAATAGAAATCAAAGTGTAGTGGGGGTCGATATTCTCCCAATGGAGAAAGAATTTAGTAAGAATTTTACTTTTTATAATTTTGATTTAAATGAATACGATAAGATTTCATCTCTTTTCATGTCAAAAGATTATTATTTTGATGTCATTATTTCTGATATAGCCCCAAATACATCGGGTAATCAGTTCCTAGATCAGTCAAATAGCTATAATTTAAGTTTGCTATCTTACCAATTTATAAAAAACTTTTTAAAACAAGGCGGATCATTTTTAGTCAAAAATTTTCAAGGAGAAGATACAGAAGCTTTATTTAAAGAAGTTAAATCTCAATTTAAAAAAGCAAGTTATGTTAAACCTATTGCTTCAGACAAAAAATCGAAGGAAATTTATATTTTAGGTTTAGAAAAAAAATAATTCTTCAGCCAGACATTTAGTGAGGATAGGTCATTAAAAATTTTTTTTTTATTATTATAGGATACTTCAAATGATTCACGATCGTATTTATTTGAGTAATTGATTTTAATAATAGGAAAAGAGAAATTTGATTTATAAAAAGTAATATTAGTCTTTGAGTTTTTTGTATCAGCTGTTTGTATTGAATAATTTTTCCATATGTTTTTAGATAGCCCATATGAGTAAGTACTTAAAAGATATTGAAATGTTTTTTTTGGAATAGAATAATTAGGATTATTATTTAAGTTTATAATTTTCAATATATATTAAAATAAATGGTACTTTTAAATTCTTCAAGTTGTAATTTTGGTTGGAGACCTGATAATTTTGAATTCACAAGCATCAAAGGTTTAAAAAGTTCTTTTTATGAAATAGCAGGTTTGAATGGATTATTGACTATGTTTATATGCAACCATTGTCCATATGTGAGGTCAATTGAAAACAAAATATCAATTGAAACAACTCGTCTGAAAGAGTTAAGCGTAAATTCCCTAGCAATTATGTCTAATGACCAATCTGCATATTCTGAGGATAGTAATCATAATTTATTGAAGCAGACCTTAAGAGCTAACTTTGATTTTGAATATATAGTTGATAGTGATCAGACTATAGCAAGAAAATTCCAAGCTTTGTGTACGCCAGAGTTTTATTATTTTGGTAAAGATTTTAAATTACATTATAGAGGAAGACTGGATTCAAATGGAAAAGATCCAGAAATGGGTGAGCCAGAATTATATTATGCTGTTGAAGAAGTAATTTCTAAGGGGTATTGTTCCCCACAACAAAGTCCAAGTTTGGGTTGTTCGATAAAATGGAAAAGTTAATAAATAAGAAAAATATTGCTATTATTGCTATTATTGGTTTTTTTTTAATTTCTCTTTCATATTTTTTGATTTCTAAATCAAACAAAGACACGGAAAAGTATTTTGATATTTATCTAGCTAGCCTCTACAACGAGGATATTCAAGATATTGATCAAAAAATGACTTACTTGTCAAAGATTGAAGATCCAAATGTTTCTTTTTTTGCTGATTTGAATTTAGCTTCAATAGAGAATTTAGATAAATATGAAAAACTTGATAGAGATATAATTCTTTTAAAAAAAGCGATTATTGATTTGGACCCTGGAACTTTAAAATCATTATCTTTAGATGAAAATTTTATTTTTAGCGATATTGCAAAAATATATTATCTTAATTTAGATATAAATAATTTTGACATAATCTATCAAGATAATAGTGAAAAAATTGAAAATTTTTTCATCAAGGCTATCAGTCGATTGAAAAATGAAAATAGTTAAGCTTATTGGCTTTTTACTTATCCTTTCATCTTGTAATCAATATTTAGGAACTATAGAACCCGATTATATTCCAAGTAATGATATTGAAGAAGTGTTCTTAAGCAATGCAATTGTCTTAGATAATAACGAAGAATTTAAAATAGGAGAGGTGCTCTACCCCCCTGATAAAAAGTTGAATTTTAAAAATTCAATTGATTTTCAAAAAGTGACTACCATTGATAAAAAAACTAATTTTTTATTTCTAGAAAATGAAATTTATTACAACAAGAAAAATGATTTTTATTCATTAAATAAAAATGATTTCAAAGAAATAAATCGTAATAAAATCAAACTAAATAAAGATGAAGAAATAATTCATATTTCCTCTTTTGAAAAAAATCTCTTTGTCTTAACAAATCAAGGTAAAGTTTTTAAATTATTGCAAAATAATTTTGAATTAATACAAGATTTACAAATTTTTTTGAGCCAAAATACTTTTTCTAAATCCTCAAAAATAATTGCCTTTAGTGTTTTTGGTGATGTTATTGAAATTGATTTAAAAAATAATATTTTTGCTGTTAATGGAAATTTTGATGTTAATCACGGAATAACAAAATCTTCAAATATTTACCCCTATAATAATATCAATATAATACTTTATAATTCTGGAACATTGGTTTTTTTAAACCAGCAAAACAATAATCCAGAGACTTACTATTATTTGGAGGATTTAAACATTCTATCCCAAGTGGGTATATTCGAAGAATTTATAGACGCCCCATTTCATATTGATAATTTTATTTATTTTATAGAAAAAAAAGGATTAGTTTCTGTTTTCAATCCAGTAACTTCTGAAATTTTATGGGAGACTGATATTTCCAGCCCCATTATTGACTATTTCATTGATGAAAATAAAAACCTATATGTTTTAACCTACAATAAAGTCAATATTTTTTCATCTCAAGGCCAATTACAAAAAGATATATCGCACAAACTTGAAAATCCTTTTAATTTTTGGATCGACGATGCAAATCTCTATTTAGCTAATCAAGATGGATTATATATTATAAACTTAGATGGAGATCTTATTTATTCAATTAAACAAAAATTTCAAGATTTTTTAAAAGTATTTAATAGTAACAATCAATATTATTTTGCAGATAGTAAAAATCTTTATACTCTAATTGAATAACTACTTCATAATTGGAAAAGTAAATGAGGGCAAATCTCATTTATTCAATCTTTTTTCTAAGGATCATAGAACTATTTCAAATCCGAAAGAAAATACAACTGTGGACATAATACGTAAAGAAATTTCTACAAATAACTTTCATTATTACTTATATGACACTCCAGGTTTTTATAATATATCAGAATTCAAAGAAATTTATGACAGAATTAAAAATCTTAAAATTTCTAATATTAATTTTATTTATCTATCTGAAAACTTTACTGATCAAGATTTAAAAATTTGTAAATATATTAATTCTCTAAACTTAAAAATTTATTATTTTAATTTCAAATCTTTAAACTTTATAAATTTTATTCCAAATTTATTTTCAAAAACTTTTGCAAATCAAAAAGATAATTTCTTAGATCTATATAATTTTTTATCAGATAAAAATTTAATAACAGATGAGACTTTTCAAAAAAAGGAAATAAGCACTATTGTTATTTTTGGTAAAGAAAATACTGGTAAATCTACTTTGTTTAATAAAATTACTAATATTCAGTTATCTAAAACATCGCCCCAACTGCACACAACTCGTGACTCCGTTAATTGGGATATTCAATATCAAAAAGAGACATTACGTTTTATTGATACGGCAGGATTTATCAGAAGCAGATCTAATAGAAAAAATAATGATTTTGAGAAGTTTTCAATCAATCAATCAGAATATTTTATTAAAAATGCATCACTTATAGTTTTATTGTTAGATTCGACTTCAGAGTCAAAGTTAGATCTTTCACTTATTGGATCGCTTTCAAAGAGAAATAAGCCTTTTTTAGTTCTTGTAAATAAAATGGATTTAATAATGGAAAAAAATATCTATCAAAAGAAATTTTTAGATTATTTATCAAATAATCATAATTACTATAGTTCTTTAAATATTCACTTTATATCAGCAATAAATTTATCAAAGTCTAAAATTTTAGAATTAATACACGATCATTTAAATAATAAATTTTTCTTTAAGACTTCATATTTAAATAAAATGATCAAGTCTATTAACGGGGAATTAGGTAAAATTCAAAAAAATTCTAAAGAATTTAAAATCTACTTTATTACTGCATTTACTGTTAATCAAAAAAACTATTTTAAGATTTCTTGTAATTTTAATAAAAAAAATATCAAACCGCATATCAAAAACTTTTTATCAAAAATATTAATTAGAGAACTAAATCTAAAGGGTATTAATTTTAATTTAATATTTTAAATTTAAATTATATTTTTTTGATAGATCTTTTTGTAGAGTTTTTAAGTAATGTTTTAGGGATAAATTAAAATTGTTTAAGTGAACCTTAAAGTGGCTTTCTTCTTCTAAAAGTAACTCAAAAATCATATTTTCTGCAAACTTATCTAATAACAAATTTATAAAAAAAATTAAATTACCAACTGAATAATAGTTTTTTTTGATTAATTCATAGTCGTATTGATATGAGATCATATTTAAATCATAGCTATCATTAATAATAATTATTTTATTTATTTCATTAAATTCTTGATTAATGAGTTGGGTAGCTTTTACATAGTCTTCTATATTTAAAAAATCAATTTGAAGTTGTTTTTTTATGGAGTCGTTTTTCCAATTGCTATCTTCTGAGATCAGAATGATATTGTCTTTTTCTGAATACTTTATTTTACCATGATAATGAATAATTAAACTGTTATTCAAACTAGCTTAATTTGTTCTTTTTGTTGTTTTTTTAATGTTTGATCAATTAGAGGAACGGGATATTTTTTTGTAAAACACGCATCACAATAACCTTGATTGCCATTAACTGCTTTATAAAGCCCTTCTAAAGAAAGATACTGTAAAGTGTCAACTTCTAAATAGTCTTTTATTTCTTCAAGATTTTTAATATTAGCAATCAGATTGTCTTCATTTGGAGTGTCGACCCCATAGTAACATGATCCAATTATAGCTGGTGACGCAACTTTAAAGTGTATTTTTTTTACTCCTGCATTTTTTAAAAGACTTACGATTTTTTTACTAGTCGTCCCCCGAACTATAGAGTCATCTATCAAGGTAATTGACTTGCCTTGAAGTAATTTAAGATTGACATTGTGTTTCATTTTTACTGCCAAATCTCTTAATTCTTGTTTTGGTTGAATAAACGATCTTCCCACATAGTGATTTCGAATAATGCCAAGTTGAAAAGGTATTCCGGAAGCTTCCGAGTATCCTATAGCTGATGCCAATCCAGAGTCAGGAACAGGAATTACTATATCAGAATTATTTTTTTTATTTTCCAAATATAGTTGCTTGCCAATATTAATTCTCGCTTCATAGACATTTTGATTAAGAAAATTTGAATCAGGTCTTGCAAAATAAATATACTCAAAAATACAAAATGTTTTATTAACTTTATTGGCTATTGAAAATGATTTTATACCCTTGTCATTGATTAAAAGGATTTCGCCAGGATCAATTTCTCGCTCAAATGTAGCATTGATAATATCTAAGCCACAAGTCTCAGATGAAAGGACAAAACCGTTATCTTTTTTTCCTAAAACAAGGGGTCGGATTCCATTAGGATCTCTGATTGCTATAATTTCATCATTGTATGTAATTATGAGTGAGTATGCCCCTTCTACTTTTCTAAGAGCATCTTGAATTTTTTCAATAATATTAGTCTCTTTACTTTTGGCTATTAGATGAAGAATAACCTCAGTATCCATATCAGATTGAAAAATACACCCATCTTCAAGTAAATTTTGTTTTAAATAATGAGCATTAGTAATATTGCCGTTATGTGAAATAGAAATATTGTCTTTATTAATTTGGGCATATAAAGGTTGAATATTTTTTTCTTCGCTACCACCAAATGTGGAATAACGATTATGACCATTTGTTACTCTAGGATTTTCAATTTTTTCATGATCAAATCCGGCATATACTTCAGAAACTTTCCCTATACCCTTTTTAAAAGAAAATAACCCACTTTCTTGAAAATAAAATACCCCAGAGGCCTCTTGACCCCGATGCTGTAGAGCATGAAGCCCCAAAATAGTGGAATAGATAGATTCTTTTAAATCATATGTCCCAAAAACAGCACAATGATCGATAAATCTATCTTGATTAATATAACTCATCAGTTTTTTTTAAATTCTCCTTCGGGACTTTATCATTGTTTTTTTGATTAATATTTAAATTATTGTCATTTTTTTTATTAAGAATTTTTTCATAAAAAGAAATATTAAATTCAGTAAGAGGGTTATTAATTGTTATATGTTTATTAAGAAAAATTGAGAAGGAAATATAAAAGAGAAAGGTAAATATCAAAAAACCATAAGCTCCTCCAATAACTATATCAATTATTTTAAATTCTAGTTGTGATGGTGGTTTGATATTGATTGCCTTTTCCAAAATAGAGTAGGCTATATAAACTATTAGAAATATGGATATAAAAGTAATTATCTCAAAAAAAATTTTATTTGAGTCTGCTAGATTATTAAAAAATTGTATATCCAATTTAGTTAAAATGGAGTTCGATGCTTTTTTATAAAATAGAAATGGGATAGAAATAGATAAAAGAATTTTTAGACTGTAGTTAATTGACTTTGTAGCACCTTTAAGAGCAAAAAAGATTGTAAATAAAATTAAAAAAGTTAAGTAAATATAGTCGATATAATTTAAGTTATTAAAAGCCATTAACTATTTTGAAGTTTTTTGACACCTAATAGAAATTCGTTCATTAACTTATTCTTTGATTTCAACATTAAATTACATTTTCCAGAGTCTTCAACCACTCCATTATTCAGAAAAAAATAATTATCACCTGTTTTTAGAGCGCTTTGGATGTCATGAGTAATTGTGACGGCAGTCATTTTTTTCTTTTTGATGATTCTGATAATTAATTCATTGATCATATCACTATTTATGGGATCTAAGCCTGTTGTTGGCTCATCTAAAAAAATCACTTTAGGGTTTTTAAAAAGAGCTCTAGCTAGTGCTACTCTTTTTTTCATACCACCGGAAATTTCTGAGGGATATTTATCATAAATATCAGCAGATAAACCTACTTCTTTAAGGGAATTTATTACTTTATTTTTATAATTCTTTTTACCATCAATAAAATCAATAAATGCAATATTTTCAGCAACTGTAAGACTATCAAATAATGCCCCGTACTGAAAAAGCATTCCAAACTTATCTATATCTACAATTTTCTTTTTATCGTAAAATATACTTCCTTCATCATTTTTAATTAATTGGTAAATAATTTTAAGTAAGACAGATTTTCCGCATCCTGATTTGCCAAGAATTATTGTTGATTTATTTTTTTCAATCAAAAGATTAATATTTTTGAGAACGTGATTAGCTCCAAATTTTTTGGATAATTTTTCTATTTTTATTTCCATCTTAAAAAAAAACCTCAGTAAGAAAATAATTAAAAATTAAAATTAAAATTGAGGATATCACTACAGCATTTGTAGTAGCAGAACCAACACCAAAAGCACCTTTTTTAGAATAAAGACCGTTATAACAACTAATGATAGATATGATAAATCCAAAAACTGTGGCTTTAATAACTCCTGATAAATAATCTGAAAAACTTATAAAATCTATGGTATTGATCAAATACATATTTTCATTGAAACCTAAACGATAAACACTTACTAAGTACCCACCCGCAACACCAATAAAATCGACAATAGTAACAAAAATAGGCATGGCTAGCGTAAGACTTAATACTCTTGGAGTCACAAGATAATTAAAGTAATTTGTATTAAGTGTTTTGAGGGCATCTATTTGCTCTGTAACTCTCATAGTTGCTATCTCTGCTGCAATAGCAGAACCAACCCTTGCTGAAATCATCAAACCAGTTAAAACGGGACCAAGTTCTCTTGTTAATGTAAGTACCACTATATTTGGTATAGCTGACTCAGCAGAAAAACGTGAAAAACCCGTGTAAGATTGTAATGCTAGAACCATTCCAGAAAAAATTCCTGTTAGGGCTATGATGGGGATAGAAGAAATAAAAATTTCAATAAAGTATTTTAAATTATGTCGAAAATAAAATTTGGGTTTAAAAATAAATCTAAAAAAAAGATAGATAAATAAAACTATTTTACCAATTACTCTGATAAAATTAAGAGCAGTAGCGCCAATACTTTCAATAAATTGCATTTAATTAATGGTTATTATTTTTATCCATACCCAGAAATTTGGTATATTTATCATCGAAGTATAAATCAATCTTTCCTGTCGGACCATTTCTTTGTTTAGCCACAATGAGTTCAGCTTTATTAAAAACCTCTTCATTTCTATCTTTCCAAGCATCATGTTTTTTTTGATACGACTCCTGAGATTCATCGGGCCCTCTGGTGGGTTCATTTCGTTGGAGGTAATAGCTTTCTCTATAAATAAACATTACAACATCAGCGTCTTGCTCAATACTTCCAGACTCTCTTAAATCTGAGAGTAGAGGTCTTTTATCATCTCTATTCTCAACTTGACGAGATAATTGGGAGAGAGAAACTACTGGTAAGTCAAATTCCTTTGCAAGTTGTTTTAAACTTCTTGTAATCTCAGATAGCTCATTAACCCTGTTATCTCTGCTGCGTTCTGATTTAATAAGTTGAAGATAATCAATCAAAACTAATTTTATGTTATAAAGCTTTTTGTAGCGTCTTAATTTTGAGCGGAGTTCAGAAACAGTCAGATTTGGGCTATCATCAAAGAAAAAATTTAATTGATGTATTTCTTGATAGGTTGATGAAAGTGCAGCTGAGTCTTTTTCATTTAATTCACCTTTGCGAAGTTTATCACTAGGTATACGAGATTGTTCCGCTAAAATTCTAAGACCTATTTGTTCTGCGGACATCTCTAATGAGAACATCACCACAGAACCCTTTTCCTCTTCATTTGAATAGTATTTTGCAGCATTAAATGCAATATTAGTAGCTAGTGCTGTTTTTCCCATTGAAGGTCTTCCGGCTAAGATTACAAGATCGGAATTTTGCAGCCCTCCCAACATATTATCTAAATCATTAAAACCAGACACAACTCCAGAATACTGACCTTTTTTCTTAAATGCTTTTTCAACCAGTTGAAGAGAGGATTTTGTAACAGAAGCAAAATCTTTAAATTCATAATTTTCATTTTTAAAGTTAGATAAATCAAATATTTTTTTTTCTAAATCTAAAAATATTTCTTTTATATTATTGGATGTTTGAAAAGTTGTGGCCTCATTATTCTTGTCTTGGGTTAGTTTAAAGAGTTCTCTTCTAAGATATAGCTCCTGAAGACTTTCAATGTAATTTAAAAAAATTTCTTTTGAAAAAACTATTTGATCTATTTGAAGCGTTAGATCTTTTAAGGTTTGGGAATGAATATCAGGAATGTAATTTTTAATAGTATCTGTGGAGATATTTTTTTGAGATTGATGAAAATCCTCAATCACTCTAAAAATTTTTAAATTTTCAGGGTTAGCAAATAAATTATGTGAAATATGTTCAAAATGTGTATCTAAAAGTTCAGGATGCTTGATTAAATATGAGAGTAAAATAACCTCAATATCATTATCTTTTAAGCTGTCGTAAGTCTTTTGCACAAATATAAATTAGTAGGAATTTAATAAAAAGATAGTCTTAGGAAGAACTTTTAGGGGATAAGATCTCAATATTCAGTGAACAATTTACTTCTGGGTGAAGATCTATCTCAACAGAGTATTCGCCAATAGTTTTAATCTTGTTACCAAGTTTGATTGATTTTTTTTGTATAGAAATACTGTTGTCATTAAGAAATGTAACAATATCAGATACTGAAAGAGATCCGTAGAGTTCACCATTATCTTTTGCTGCAATTTCTTTTGTAAATTTTAGAGCATTAATAGATTGCGCGGTAGTTTCTGCACGGGACTTATTTTCATTATCTTTAATGAGTAAATTCTGCTCATTTAATTTTATATCTTCAATATTTTGTTTAGTGGCAATTTTTGCTTTACCATTAGGGATAAGATAATTTCGAGCATAACCATCTTTGACAGATACAACAGATCCAATATCCCAATTTTTTTTAAATTTCTCTATAACTACAACTTTGGTCATGATTACATTAAGGATAAAAATCTTGCTTGTTTAATAGCTTTAGTAATTTTAGTATGAATTGATCGAGACATGTTTGTAACTCTTTGAGGAATTATTTTTCCATTTTCGTTAGTAAATTTTTTTAATAAATGGGTATGTTTGTAGTCAAGGTTTAAGAGCTCTTCATTGGATATATTTAGATTTTTTTTCATAGCTTAATTATCTTTATTAATTTGAGGAGTTGCTTGATCAATATTATCGTTCGATTTAGTAATCAAAAATCTTAAGCAATCTGTATTAAATTTTAAAAAACCATCTAATTTTTTAGGAAATTCACTATTTGCATCAAACCTTATGAATTTGAAGGAACCTTTAGAATATTTATTGATAGAAAACTTCAGGTTTTTTATTCCCCAATCCTCTTTGTAACCAATAGATACCTGATTATCACTAAAGAACTGCTCAATAGATGTATTTAAATTTTTCATCTGATCATTGGCAAGATCAGGTTTTACTATAATAGTTGTTTCGTATATGTTAGACATGTAAAAAGAGTGTCTACACATATAATTTAGCCATGTCAAATAAAAATCTTTCTATTCTTTTCACAGGACAGGGTTCGCAATACCCTGAGATGGGAGTTGAGTTATCTAATAATTTTAGTTGGGTTAAAGAAAGATATAAACAAAGTTCTGATATTTTAGGCTACGATGTATTAAAAAAGCAAGAAAACCCTGAAATATTAAATTTAACCGAATATAGCCAGCCCTCAATTTTTATTTATACATCAATTATGATTGATTTTATGAGGGAAAAACTAAAAAACTCTGCTTCTAATATCACACTCGCTGGACATTCTCTTGGAGAATATGCAGCCTTATATTTTGCAAATAGTTTGAATTTTGAGGATATGTTGAGAGTTGTTAAATTTAGAGGGGAAGCCATGTCTATTGTCTCTGATCCTTCTAAATATATGATGTATGCTATTTTAAAAAAGGAAGATCAAGTTTTAGACCACTCAATCTTCGGCAATGGGGTTTATCTTGCCAATCTT
>Ga0075474_10000087_pt1 | contig 27946 bp, 25 predicted proteins | sample DEB08_DNA_2_FD_71485 | JGI IMG/M metagenome (GOLD analysis project Ga0075474, IMG submission 71485) | Aqueous microbial communities from the Delaware River and Bay under freshwater to marine salinity gradient to study organic matter... | ecosystem: Environmental > Aquatic > Marine > Coastal ...
GGTGTTGGTGTTGCCGTCGGTGTAGGTGTTGGCGTTGGTAGTGGTTGAGCAACGGAGGGGTTATGGCTGGTGATGAGGCAATGAGGGCATTTGGAGATTCGCTCCCGGCGCCGGTGTTTGACAATCCGGCATGGGTCACACCCCGACCGCTCGCTGAAGCAACGGTGGCGATCGTGACCTCGGCGGCCATTCACCAAAGTAGCGATGAGCGGTTCACTGCCGACGACGCCGGATATCGGTTCATCGACCGAAGTGCCCGCGACCTCGTGCTCGGCCATTGGAGTCCGAACTTTGACCGCACCGGGTTCAGCCTCGACATCAACGTGGTTTTTCCCATAGACCGACTCGAAGAACTCGCCGCTGACGGCACCATCGGTCGGGTCGCAGACCGTCACCTGTCGTTCGCCGGCAACCAACCCGACGATGTTGCGGTGCTGCGTCACGACAGCGGCCCCGCCGCGGCCGCGGCGCTCAAAGCCGACGGGGTCGACATCGTCTTACTCACACCGGTTTGACCGCTCTGCACGCGCACCGTGAGTGTGCTCGCCCATGTGTTCGAAGCGGCAGGGATCGCCACCGTCACCCTCGCCTCCACTCGCTCGGTCGCCCAACGGGTGGCACCCCCTCGGGCGCTGTGGTGCGGGTTCCCGCTCGGCCGACCGCTGGGACGTCCGGGTGACCCGGCCTTTCAACACGACGTTTTGCGTCGGGCGTTTGCCCTGCTCGACGCACCAACCGGTCCGGTGCTGGTTGACCATCCCGAAATCATCGAAGCCGACGAAACCCCGTTCACCTGTCAGATCCCCGCCGCCTACGACCCTGACGCATCCGAGGCAATCACTGAGGTTCGCGGGTTGAGAAAAGCTTACGAACGTTCGATCACGAAACGAGGCGTAACCCAAGTCGGTCGAGCGGTAGACGCTGACGGGATCGAAGATGCGGTACGTGCGCTGGAACGCATCGCCGCCGGGACCCCTTGGCGGGAGGCCAATATCCCCGACGGCAACACCACCGCAGTGGTTCACGACATCCGCTCGTACTACGAGGAAGCGTCGCTTGAACTGGTTTCCGGACCGCCGCCTGAGGGGCGAGCCGCCGAAGCCTGGTTTTACGAGACGACCCAAACCGGGGGTGTCGTAATGGCAGCCCGAAACCAAATCCGGGAGCAGGGTGCATCGTTCCCGGTCTGGTTCTACATGGCACCCGGTCACCGATGAGCAGCGAACTCGCTGAAGTTGACGGGCGACGGGCTCGCCGGTTCCACAACCGTGAAGCGGTAGTGGACGCCATGCTCTCGCTCTACGCCGAAGGAGAACTGGCCCCGACCGTGGCGCAAGTCGCGGCCCGGGCCGGTCTGTCTGACCGCAGCCTTTTTCGGTACTTCGCCGACGCCGAGGAGCTTTACCGGGTTGCGGTAGACCGTCATTTGCAGTCCACCCAAGAACGGATCCCGGTACCGGGACCCCGACCGTCGACGACCCATCAACGGATCACCCGGTTCGTCAACCATCGGCTTGACCTTTACGAAACCAACGCACCGATCGCTCGGGCGGGCCGGCTACACGCCGGACGCAGCGAGGTGCTGGCCGCATCGCTTGACCAGAATCGCCAGCGGATGCGAGCCGATGCGTTTGCGTACTTTGCCGAAGACCTGGCGCGACTTTCTTCCGATGAACAGCAGCTGGTTCGACCTCAACTGGCGCTGGCGGGAACGTTCGAGGTGCTCGAAGCGCTGCGGGTTCAACAAGGTTTGAGCACCGCCGAAGCTCGACGAACGCTGACCCACACGCTCAGCTTGCTGCTCGGACTCGACGCTGCCAGTTCACCAACTGATTCCAACCCTCGGGAAAGGCCCCGTACATGACCCCACTCGTTTCATCAGGATCCTCATCAGCCTCACCGGCGGCTGTCTGGTCGGTGCTGTCCGGCTTCTTCGATCTGGCAACGTGGGCCGATGGGGTTGACCACTCCAGCGCGCTCACCGCGACTCCGGTCGGGCTGGGCGCGACCCGACGGGTACAAGTCAAGTCCTCGGTGCTGATCGAAGAGATCGTGCACTTCGAGCCGGAGTCGGTTCTGGCCTACCAGATCCGGGGTCTACCCCCGGTCGCGTTCCAGGTTGAAAACCGCTGGCAGCTCACCCGCCGCGCCAACGGCGGCACCGACATTTCGCTTACCTTGACGATGGAGCCACTACCCAAACCGATCGCCAAGCTAATCGCACAACTCCTTCGACGACGGATGGCTTCAGCCAACCGAAAATTTGTCAAAGACCTGATCACCGCCTCGCAACACGCCAAGGCCCCTCACCTGGCTGACAATGACGGAGCATCGCAATGAACCAACCCGACCTGATCATTTTGCTGACCGACGAAGAGCGGGCCGCCCCCAGCTATGAAAGCCCTTCGCTGCAGGCCTGGCGCCGCGATCATCTCCCGGCCCGCCGCTGGTTCACCGACAACGGGGTGAGTTTCCAACGCCACTACGTGGCGGCAACCGCCTGTGTGCCCAGTCGGCCGTCGCTGCTCACCGGCCAGTACCCGGACCTTCACGGCGTCACCCAGACCGACGGGCTCGGTAAAGCGTTCTCCGATAGTCGCATGCGTTGGCTTCGTGAAGGCGAAGTCCCCACCATCGGCAACTGGTTTCGGGCCGCTGGCTACGACACGTATTACGACGGCAAATGGCACATCAGCCACGCCGATTTGATGGTGAACGGCAAACCCCTCGCCACCAACACCAACGACGGGCACGTGATCCCCGACGCGGTGCAGGCCTACCTTGACGCCGACCCGCTCGACGGTTTTGGGTTCAGCGGATGGGTCGGGCCCGAACCGCACGGTGGTATCGCTGCTAACTCCGGGTATGTGCGCGATCCGCTGATCGCGGACCGGGTCGTGGCCTGGCTCGAGGACCGGTACGCCCGGCGGGCGGCCGGTGACACCGCAGCCCAACGACCCTTTCTCCTGATCTGTTCGTTTGTGAACCCCCACGACATCGTGTTGTTCCCGCTGTACATGCGGCGGGGCCGGCCGTTCCCTGACTCGGTTGCCCCTCCACCGGCGATTGGGCCGTCCCCAACCGACAACGAAGACCTCACCAGCAAACCCGCGTTGCAGATGGCTTACCGGGATTCCTACTACTCGGGGTATTCGGTTGGCCCGGTAGTTCGGCGCTCCTACCAGCGCAACGCCTCGGAATACCGCGCCCTCTACCACCGCTTTCATCACGACGTTGATGGGCCGCTTGATCGGGTGCGCCGAGCCGTGACCGACCATGCCGACGACGCAGTGCTGGTATTGAGCTCCGACCACGGCGACCTGTTGGGTTCACACGGTGGCCTGCATCAAAAGTGGTATCAGATGTACGACGAAGCGGTTCGAGTTCCGTTCGTGGTGGCCCGGGTTGGTCAGCAAACCACCGAACCGTCGGTGGTTGATCGCACCCCCACCTCGCATGTGGACCTGCTCCCGACCCTGCTGGGGTTCGCTGGTCTCAACGAAACCGAGCTGGCCAGCGAACTTCGTCGCACTCACAGCGAAGTGCATCCGCTTCCAGGCCGCGACCTGAGCAACATGATCAACGACCGGTCGGCACCGCCGGTGGACGGTTCGGTGTATCTCATCACCCGAGACAACATGCTTGAAGGTGACGGTTCAGCAAGCGCGATGGCTCGCGCTGCGGGACGGATGGAGCCAGCGTTCCCGATGCAGATCAAAGTTCCGCAGTATGTCGGAACCAACGTCGAAGCGGTGGTGACCACCATCGACGGCCGACTGTTCAAACTGGTGCGAACCTTCGACGATCCGGCAACGTGGAGCGAACCCCATGTGCGCCAGTTAGCGGCCCGCCGTCCGCTGGGGCCGGTGTACCGCAGCGAAGTGATCCCCGACCAGTGGGAACTCTATGACCTTGATGCCGACCCGATCGAAGCCGTGAACTTGGCCACGGACCGTTCGCTGGCCTCGACGGTCGAGCTGCTTGTTGCTGAACTCGATCGGGTTCGAGCCGCCAGCGTTCCCGCTCGGAACCAGCCGTGGGAGTACGCGACCCGTCCCGAACGGATCGGCCCGCGGCGCAAGCGTCCCCCGCGTCCGGCTCGGGCGGCTCGCCGGCTGTTGCAGCGGCTCGGCCTGCATCCTGATGACGACCAGCCGACGTCGTTCGATGTCACCGGTCGACGGGCACTGGTGGTGGCCACCAACCACGACAAGCTCGGTTCTGGCAAGGACACGGGGGTGTTTGCTTCCGAACTAACCGTGCCCTACTACGCCTTCGTTGATGCCGGGATGACGGTAGATGTGGCGTCGCCGTTGGGTGGTGTGATCCCGGTGGACCCGTCGTCGCTGCGACCAGTGATCCGCACCAGCGACGATGATCGCTACCTTGCCGATGGTGACCTGAAAGCCCGTTTGACCAACTCGCTGGCGATCGCGGAAGTCGACATTTCGGTGTACGACATCGTGTTTCTGGCCGGAGGCTGGGGCGCAGCATGGGACCTTGGCACTTCGGAGCCGCTCGCCGATCAGGTGTCGCTTGCTGCCGCACAGGGAACGGTTCTCGGCGGGGTGTGTCACGGCCCGTTGGGTTTGGCTGCGGCCAAAACCCCAGAAGGACGTCCGTTGGTGGAAGGCCGTCGCCTGACCGCGGTCACCGATAAGCAGGTCCGCGAACTTCGGATCACGGACACGCCGCAGCACCCGGAGTCGGTGCTGCGGGCTGCTGGTGCCGTCTTCGAGTCGTCGTCGAGGCGACGTGACATGTTCGCCAACCATGTTGTCGTCGACGGCGATTTGATCACCGGTCAGAACCAGAACGCGGGACCGATGGTGGCCCGCGAGATGATGCGCCGGTTGGCCGAGAAGCAGGCGGCGGCGAGTCACTGAATGGCATTCCGCCCGGGTTTGGGCAACGATCAGATCATGACCGAGCCCTCCACCACCTTCCGTGTTGCCGACTTGGAACCTCAAGACGCGTACAAGCTCACCTCCGGGCTGGTGGTTCCCCGTCCCATTGGTTGGGTTGGGACCGTTTCGGCTGACGGCCACGACAATCTGGCGCCGTATTCGTTCTTCAACCTGATCGGAAGCGATCCACCCCACGTGGCGTTCTCGGCCGGCGCGGGACGTCGAGATAGCTTGAACAACGTGCGGGCAGTAGGCGAATTCACGCTCAACATCGTGACCGCCGAAACGGTTGAGGCGATGAACGCCACCTCGGCGTCGCTCGCGGCCGATGATGACGAATTCGACCATGCCAAACTCACCAAGTTGCCTTCGTTGGAGATCCGACCGCACCGGGTCGGGGAGGCAACGGCCAGCATGGAGTGTCGGGTGATCGACATTGTGCACATCGGCAACCCCGAAGGGGGAAACGATCTGGTGATCGGCGAGGTACTGCTGGTTCATGCCGCCAACCGGGTGCTTGATGGCACCCGAGTGGATCAAGAACAGCTCCGGGCCGTAGGGCGTCACGTCGGGTCTTGGTATTCCCACGCCACCGACCTGTTCGCAATCGACCGTCCCGCTTGACGGTCACGGTTTCGGTCGAATGACGAACGTTCCGGTTCTGGTTGGGGCGGCTGCGGTTCAGGTAACGGCTGAACCGGGAGACGGTTTGGACTGTGGGTCGCTGCTGGTGGAAGCGGCCCGTCAGGCGCTCACCGACGCGGCCGGCACCCAGTTGGCGTCCCACGTTGATCTGGTGTTGGTCACCCGGGGGCTGTCGATGCTTGACGACGGTGCGGCGCGCATCGCCGACGCCATTGGATCACCGGAGGCATCCGTCGTTGCCTACGAAGTGGGGATACCTCAACAAACGCTGCTCAACCGGGCCATCAACGCGATCCGGTCCGGTCAGGCTCGGGTAGTGGTGGTGGCTGGTGCCGAAACGAAGCGACGCGACGACCTGGCCCGCCGGGCCGGGTTGACGCTGCCGCCACCTCCGCCCGGACCCGGTCGTTGTGACCAACTCCTCGCTCCTGAAGGCGAGATCGTGGCCCGGCCCGAGATCGACGTTGGCGCGGTCGCACCGGTGCAGCAGTATGCGCTGATCGATAGCGCCCGTCGGGCAGCTTATGGCTGGTCACTGGCCGAACACCGCGATGACATCGCCGAACTCTGGGAGTCGTTCAACCGGGTAGCGGCGAGCAATCTGGCCGCGGCTTTTCCTGCCCCTCAGACCAAAGCCGAACTGCGTGACCCGTCGCCGACTAATCGGATGTTGGCGTTCCCCTACAACAAGTGGCACAACAGCCAGTGGGGAGTCGATCAAGGTTCGGCTTTGGTGATCACCTCGCTTGAGGTGGCCAGAAGCTGCCAGATCCCCAGTGATCGGTTCGTTTTTCCCCTCGTCGGCGTTGAATCGTCACAGTCGCTGTCGTTGTCTCGTCGAGCCGAAATGCACCGCTGGCCGGCCATGTCGGTGCTGGGCGCGGCGGCTGCCGAACACCTGGGCTGGCCGCTTACCGAAGTTGATGCCACCGAGTTGTATTCCTGTTTCCCAGCCGCGGTGCGGGTGCAACAAACCGAGCTGGGGTTGGCCCCCGACGCTCCAGCCACCATCACCGGGGGGATGAGCTTCGCCGGTGGTCCGTTCAACAACTTCGTGTTTCAGGCAACGGTGGCAATGGTGCAACGGTTGCGTTCCCAAACCGCCACCACCGGGTTAGTCACCGCGGTGAGTGGCCTGTTGACCAAACCCGGCTTGGCGGTCTGGAGTACTCGCCGCCCCGATGGTGAGGTGCTGATCGCCGACCTGGCCGAGCAGGCCGCGGCGGTGACCGAAACGGTGCCGATCGATGATGAACCGGCGGGTCCAGGGACGGTAGCGAGCTACACGGTGGTGCCGGTCGATGAGGTGCCGTCGCGGGTCGTGGCCATCATTGATCTTGACTCGGGGGCCCGGGCGGTTGCCGCGGTCACCGATACCGCGCTCGGTCAGCGGGTCGTTGAAGAAGAATTCATCGGCGCAAGGGTCGCGGTGACCGGACGCCACTTCGAGCTCTGATTGGGGCCGTTACCGGGTGGCCGAAATCAGTAGCGGTGCCAGAAGCTCCCAGTCGCCGGGCACCAAACCGAGAAGCTGACGCCGGTCGCTGGCCGCCAGATCGGCCCAACCGAGTTGGTCGATGTCGGCGACAATCTGGTCGTGGTTGTCATGCAGCGTCCGGTTGGAGGGGTCAAGCCCGGTAACGATCGCCAGTCCGGTCGGGGCCACATCGGCGGTGACCACTTGAAGATCGGGACGGTACCGGCGCAACGCCACCACCGTCTTCCAGACGTCACCCGACCAGACCGCGGTGGTGCGTTGACGAGCCGCGGTCTGCTCATCGATCGGGTTGCAGTCGTGGATCAAAATGACACCGTCGGGTGAACTGTGCCGCTCAAGGTTTGCTACGTCACGGAGCGCTTGTTCCCACCAGTGGAGCCCATCGACAAACGACAGGTCGATGGTGCGACCATCGAGCGGGTCGGGCTGAGCAAAAAAGTTGTCACTGGTGGTGGCGACGATGGTGGTGTTGGCGGGCGGGTTGTCGACCGCAGGTTCGGGATCGATACCGATCACGGTGGTGTGGTCGGACACGAACGCCAACGAATGACCCTGGTGCACGCCGATCTCGACGTACAGGTCGGGTTGCACCAGTTGATGGGTTCGCCGCAGAAGCCCGTAGTAGGTGGAGATGGGTTCGCTCATGAACGTCGCCAGTACACGCCGGTCCAGTCGACTTCGACGATCGGGTCGTTGATCTCGTTAGCTGCCCGGAACTCGTCGACCGCTTGGCGGCACGGTTCCCAAGCCCCGTAGTCGTCGACGATCACGAAACCGCCGGGGCTCACCCGGTGGTAGAGCGCTTCAAGAGCGTCCATCGTGGACTGGTAGAGGTCGCCGTCGAGTCGCAGCACCGCCAAGCGGGAGATCGGTGCGTCAGGCAAGGTGTCGGCAAACCAGCCTTCGAGGAGCTGCACTCGCTCGTCGAGTAATCCGTAGCGAGCGAAGTTGGCTCGCACCTGTTCAGCGCTGATCGCCAACGTCGCAACCCCGGACAAATCGTGTCCTTGGTCAGCCGGGAAACGTTCACCATCGGGGGCGGGGAGCCCTTGGAACGAATCGGCAACCCAGACCGTGCGCTGTTCGTCGCCCCAAGCTTCGAGAATGCCTCGCATCAGGATCGTGACGCCACCCCGCCAGACTCCGGTTTCGATGAGATCACCGGGAACGCCTTCGCTCAGAACGGTCTCGACCGCGGCACGAACGTTGGCCAGCCGGTGACGACCCACCATGGTCTCGGCGGTGGGTGGCCAATCGTGGCCGTCGAGGCGTCGGGTAGGATCGCCGCCTCGCCGGGTGAGCCGCCACTTGTGGTCCCGGAGCGTTCCCGCCAATTCGGAGGGGGTTTGTGGTCCGGGCCAATCAGCGAGCGCGACGTCGTGGACTTCTTCATCGAGGAACAGTTCGCGGGTAAGGCAACCCATGAGAAGGTCGATGTAGCGGTCGGGGTTCGTCATGGGTGCTGAGCCTACGGTTGTTCGCTTGCCGCGTCGCCCGGCCGGTTGTTGGTCAGCGCGCTAGGTTTGCCGGATGGATCCGAAGTATTCGCAGGCCGCTGATCAGTTCCGTTCCTCGATTCGTCAGTTTCTTGACGAGAACCTGCCCGCTGACTGGCAGGGGGTGGGGGCCTTAGCGGGCGAAGCCGCGGCCACGTTCACCGCCGAGTGGCGCATCAAGTTGGCTGACCGAGCGTTGCTGGCACCGTCCTGGCCCAAAGAATACGGCGGCGGTGGGTTGAGCGAACTCGAACAGGTCATTGTCGCCGAAGAATTTGAACGAGCCGGGGTGCCTACCGGTGGGAGCAACGACGCGTTCAGCATTCAGATGGTGGGCAACACCATCCTTCACTGGGGGACCCCCGAACAAAAAGCGCATTTCCTGCCGAGAATTATCAGCGGCGAAGATGTCTGGTGTCAGGGCTATTCCGAACCGGACGCGGGGTCGGATCTTGGTTCGCTCGGATGTCGGGCGGTGCTGGACGGTGACGAGTGGATCATCAACGGCCAGAAAATTTGGACATCGGCGGGTCAGTGGGCCAACTGGATTTTCGTGCTCTGCCGTACCGACATGGATGCGCCCAAACACAAAGGGATCTCGTTTCTGCTCTGCCCGATGGAACAACCAGGGGTTGAGGTTCGCCCGATCAAGATGCTGTCCGGCGATCACGATTTCAACGAGACATTCTTCACCGATGCCCGCACCCCCAAAGCGAACGTGATTGGTGAGGTCAACGCCGGCTGGGCGGTGGCTATGACGTTGCTGGGCTTTGAGCGAGGCGAAGCGGCGGCGACGCAGCCGATCATGTTCCGCGCCGAATGGGACAAGTTGGCCCGCAAAGCGGCAGAAACCGGCGCCAACCAGGACCCGGTGGTGCGCGACCAGCTTGCGGCTCGCTACATCGAAGTCGAAATCATGCGGTTCCTCGGGATGGGCACGCTGACCCGCTTTCTGGCCGGTCATCAGCCGGGCCCAGCCGAGTCGGCGTTCAAGCTTTACTGGAGCGAATACCACAAGCGGGTGACCGAATTGGCGGTCAGTGTTTGCGGGCCCGCGGCCATGGTGACCGAGTCGACCGCCAAGAAGTCTTTTCATTCGGACCTGCCGGGCGCTGCGAACGATGCCGGGTCTTGGGTCGGTGCGTTCTACAACGCCCGAGCGGGCACGATCTACGCCGGAACAAGTCAGGTGCAGCGCAACATCCTCGGTGAGATGGTGCTTGGACTTCCGAAGGAACCCCGCCCGGCCTAATAGCTATCCGGCGTGGCCGGTTCGCCAGCGTCAACGGGAGGTCACGAAACCGGTGGGTTGCAAAATCCGTCGGCGGTGTGCCACCGCTGTGTCGTAGCGGCCAACTACCGTCCCAGTCGTGGCGAAAGCGAAGAGCTCCTCTGATTACGATGCCGATTCCATCCAGACCCTGGAAGGGTTGGAGGCGGTCCGCAAACGGCCCGGGATGTACATCGGTGGCACGGGCTCCGATGGGCTCATGCATCTGGTTTGGGAGTTGATCGACAACGCGGTCGATGAAGCATCGGCGGGTTTCGCCAACAAGGTTGAGGTCACCTTGCACCGTGACCGGTCCATCGAGGTGTCCGACAACGGCCGCGGAATCCCGATCGACCTGCACAGCAAGCTCAAAGTGTCGGCCCTCGAAGTGGTGTTCACCGAGTTGCATGCCGGTGGCAAATTCGGGGGTGGGGCCTATTCGTCCTCAGGTGGTTTGCACGGAGTTGGGGCTTCGGTCGTCAACGCGCTGGCCTCCAAGTTGGTGGTTGAAGTTGACCGCGACGGACACACCCACCTGTTGGGGTTCAACGAACGAGTGGCAGGCCAGTTCGGTGGGGGTGCTGCCGGGACCGGAACGTTCAAGAAGGGTCACACGCTCGACCGGGTGAAGCGGATCTCTGCGAGCAAAACGGGGACCCGGGTGCGGTTCTGGCCCGATTTCGACATCTTCGATCCGGAAGCGGCGATCGATGTCAACGAGATCTGTACTCGGGCGACGCAGGCCTGTTTTCTGGTGCCTGGGATGAAAGTCACGGTCACCGATAAGCGTTCAGCGGCGGCCGCGGGTGGTAGCGAGCGTCTCGCGGAGCCGTTTGCGTTCGTGAGCCGGGGTGGTCTTTCTGATTTGGTCGAGCACCTGTCGTCGGGGGCTTCGGTCAACCAGATCATCGCCTGTAGCGGCATCGACACGTTTACCGAGAAAGTTCCGGTCAACGGCAAGATGACCGACGTCGAGCGTGAATGCCGGGTTGATGTGGCACTGCGTTGGGTCCAGGGGTACGACACCCGCATCGTGTCGTTCGTCAACACGATCCCCACCAGTCAAGGCGGCACCCATCAGGCCGGTTTCGACAAGGCGCTGACTCGGGTCGTCAACACGGTGTTGCTCAAAGACAACCGGAAACTGGCCAAGCTCAAGAGAGAAGAAAAGCACAAGGCCATCAAAGACGACGTGCAGGAAGGTCTGGTGGCGGCAATCAAGGTGACCTTCCCCGAACCGCAGTTCCGCGGGCAAACCAAACAGGAGTTGGGGACACCCGCGATCGAGGGGATCGTCAGCCGGATCGTTTATGAACAGATGAAGGAATGGTTCGATGCCGGCGGCGGGCCTCGCAGCCACGTAAAGGCGATCGCCGACAAGTTGGCATCGGCGATTCAGAACCGGGTCGCGTCGAAGCAGGTGTTGGAAAACAAGCGAAAGACGGCCCGCTTGGGCTCGACCGGAATGCCCGAGAAGCTGGCCGATTGTCGGGTGCACGGTCCGGGTAGCGAGATCATCCTCGTCGAAGGTGATTCGGCAGCGGGTCCCGCCAAGCGGGGTCGCAATTCGGAGACAATGGCGATCCTTCCGCTACGCGGCAAGGTGGTTAACGCGGCGAAGGCCAGCCAGAAGCAGGTGCTCGACAACGCCGAAGCGCAAGCATTGTTCACGTCGGTCGGTGCCGGGGCGGGACGAGATTTCAACCTCGAAGATTCACGGTACGGACGGATCGTCATTCTCTGCGATGCCGATGTTGATGGCAGCCACATCCGCTGCCTGCTGCTCACCTTGATCCATGAATACATGCGGCCCATGCTTGAAGCCGGCAACGTCTACGCCGCGCAACCGCCGCTGTACACCACCAAGGTCGGTGACGACATCTACCGGGTGTACAGCGACGAAGAACGCGAACAGGTCACCGACGAACTCTGCAAAGGCAAACGCAAACGCGAAAACATCAAATGGCAACGGTTCAAGGGGCTCGGCGAAATGAACGTGGACGAACTCCGCCACTGCGCACTCAACCCAGAAACCCGCACCTTGCGACGGCTCACCATGGACGAAGGCAAGCAGGCCAAAGAGGCGGCCAAAATGTTTGATGTCTTGATGGGCAACGACGTCGGGGTGCGGCGCGATTTTCTCGTCAAGAACAGTGCCTTGATCGATCTCGAAACGCTCGACGTCTGATCGTCGGCGGTGCGCCTAAAGCGAAAAGTCGATGACAGCGCGGATGTTTTCGCCGGCGTGCATCGCTCGGTAGCCCTCGTTGATCTCGTCGAGCGAGTACCGGCGGGTGATGAGCTCGTCGAGTTTCAGCTTGCCCTGATCGTAAAGACGCAGCAGCTTCGGGATGTCAGAGCGAGGGTTGCAGTACCCGTAAATTGACCCGTGCAGGTGCTTTCCGCTCATAGCCAAATCGACGGTGTTGAGCGAAATCTCGTTCTGGAGCATGTTGCTGAGTGAGGTGAGGGTGAGGCTGCCGGCTTTGCCCACTAAACCCATGGCGGGGGCGAACAGGTCCGAGGTGGCGTCACCAACCGTGAGGATGACTTGGTTGGCCCCACGACCCCAAGAGAGTTCTTCTACCAACGGGCCGGCTTCTGCGATAGACGCAGCGGCGTGGGTGGCTCCCATGCTTTGAGCGAATTCACGTTTCATCTCTACTGGGTCAACCGCGATGATGTTGGCGGCACCGGCCATCGCAGCGCCCTGCACCGCGTTGATCCCGATCCCCCCGGTTCCAATCACGACCACGGTGTCGCCGGCGGAAACCCCGGCCACGTTCACCGCGGTGCCCCAACCGGTGGCCACACCGCAGGAACAAAGCGCCACCGCTTCGAGCGGGTACCAGTCTCCGACTTTGACCAACGAGTTCTCGTGCACGACCGCGTATTCGGAGAAGGTTCCGATACCGCTCATGGCTTTGGCTGGGCCGTTGGGCCCCATGAAGCGATCTTCGCCGGCCATGATCTCGGCACCGTTGTCGCAGAGATACTGCATCCCATCGGCACACGACGGACACCGACCACAGGAGGGGATGAACGAGGCGGCGACGTGATCGCCGACCTCAAGTCCGCGCACCCGGTCACCGACGGCTTCGATGACCCCCGAACCTTCATGGCCACAAACCATGGGCAGGACCGCTTCGGTGAAGTCGCCGAGGCGAATGTGTTCGTCGGAATGGCAGAGCCCGGCGAAACTCATCTTGACCAGCACCTCTTCAGGCCCAGGGTCGGCGATCTCAAATTCCTCGATCGTCCAAGGTTGGTTGACGGCATAAGCGACTGCGGCACGTGTCTTCATGACCACGACGCTACGCCGATGGTCGCCTGCTGTCACACTCGTGGACTAGAACGAGAACATGTCCACCTCCGATTCGGGTGCCTCACCGACTCCTCCGCAGCGTTTGTCACCGTCGGGAGCCAGCACGTTCACGCAATGTCCGCGGCGTTGGCGAATGCGCTACATCGAAAAGTTGCCGGACCCTCCGGGGGAAGCAGCGCTGGTCGGCACCTTCGCCCATCGGGTGCTCGAAGTGTTGATGGATCTGGACCCTACCGAGCGCACGGTTGACACGGCCCGAGCCATCGCCGCTGACCAATGGCCGCAGATGGCCGACGACAATGACTTTCTCGCGTTGGGGTTCAACGAGGCCGAAGCCCGGTCGTTTCGGTGGAAGTCGTGGAACGCCATTGAGGGGCTCTGGGCAATAGAAGATCCCCGAAACGTTAACGTTGAGGCCACCGAGCAACGGGTCCAGACCGAGCTGGGTTCGGTGCCGTTCAGCGGAGTGGTAGATCGTCTCGAACGCGAAGCAGATGGTCTGGTGGTGTCGGATTACAAGTCCGGAAAGGCTCCGTCTCCGCGTTACCGGGAGAGCCGGCTTGATCAGGTGCTGCTTTATGCCGCAGCAGTGCACGCGTCGACCGGGGAGATGCCGGTCCGAGCCCGCCTGCTGTACCTCGGCGATCGCCACGTTGCGACCGATGTGACCAACGCGGCGTTGGACTCAGCGGTAGGTCGTCTCGGCGACACTTGGTCAGCGATTCAGACGGCGTGCAGCACCGACTCGTTTGCCCCAACTACAGGCCCACTCTGTGGCTGGTGCCCGTATCTGGATCGCTGCACCGAAGGGCAGGAGGCGGTGGCAGCCCGACCGGCGGCCGGTCGCTGAACATCAGTACCGATCGCTGAATATCAGTGCCGGTTCGCGGCGGTCAGTCTGGCGACGAGTGGGTCATGCCTGAGTGACGAAACCGCCGCCAGAAATACCGCAACCCAAGCAGCCCGATGAGTGCGCCCACTACCGCCAGCACACCGGTGCCGGCCACGATCGAATCCGGTACGGGGTCAGCAGGCTTGGGGGCGACTCGGGGCCCGGGGGACAACGTTTCGGTTGCCGGCGATTTGGTCGTCGGAGATGAGCTGGGTTCTGGGTCGTCGCTCACTGGTGTCCCGATCAACGCATCAACAGGTGCCGCTTCGTCAGGTTTGGGTTTCGGGCGCTGACGGTTGGCTTGAGGGTCATAGGTCACGAAGCACCTCCTCGGCAATCGGTCCGGTGTTCTTATGATCGGCGGCCGGGTGAGGTTCGGCCAACTCGGGAACCACGAGGTCAAACAATGCTTCAAACTCGGCTGCCGCGTCGGCAGCTCCCGGCCGGGCACCTAACGCCGACACCGGAATCGACGAGGCCGACGCCTCAGGGACTGCAGCCCGAAGATGGATGGGGGGAAGCACCAGACCAGGGTGGTCGGCGCGAAGCTGGGCATCCCAGTATTTGGCGTCGCGGGTGCGGCCCAACCGGTTGACGGCCACCCCGGCGACAGTGAGTGGGTCGCTGTGGTTTCGCCGTTGCGACACTCGGTCGATGGTCCGAAGCATCTGGGTTACCCCGTCAGAGGCCCAGGCCCCTGGTTCGGTGACGACCAGTGCCCGGTCAGCGGCGAACAACCCGTTGATCGTCAACAAGCCCAGAGACGGTGGGCAGTCGATCAGCACCAGATCCTGCTGTACTCCTTCGAGGGCTACCGCCAGCCGGTCGTTGGCACCGATGGGATCGGTAAGCAGTTGCGGCTCTCGGGCGGCGAGGCTCGGGGTGGCGGCGACCACCGATGGGGGACGAACCCCGGCCGGTTCGGTCGGCCAACCGCTGACGACCCGCAACCCGGCCAGCGCTCCTGAACGTTCTTCAGCCAACGCCGCATCGACGGTGAACGCCGGATCCCAGACTGCGAGTCCGGTGGTGGCGTTGCCCTGCGGGTCAAGGTCGACCACTAACACGTCGATGCCACGACGCCACGCAACCCCGGCAAGACCGAGGGTGACGGTGGTCTTTCCGACCCCGCCTTTCTGGTTGACAACCGCGACAACAGGCACGCCCGTACCGTATCGCTCGGGTGCCACGCTTGGCTATGCCGATACCGCAGTGCTTGGTTGTCGGTCAGGCAGCTTGTGGACGGGTGGCAACCCGGACGATGTCGTCAAGTGCGTCGATCAAGTCCGGGTGTTCCTGAAAAAGCTGGTCGATCCGATAGTGATCCCAGGGTTCGATCAGGTCTTCGGTGTCCAACCCGAACCGGACCCATTCGGTGGCGAGCTGGCGAATCGCGGCGTCAACCGCTGGTTCGGCTGCCGACACCGAGAAGTTGGCCATGTTTTCGAGTTCCCAGTCCGACGGGTGAGCCAGCGAGCCGCGCACTGCGTTGAAGCGATACCTCAATGCTTGTGTCGCAATCTTCGCGTGGTTCACCGCTACTGGACCCCCGTTGATGACCAAAACCTGTTGCGATCAGGCCAGAAGCTTCCAACCCGGTGAGCAACTGGTATCTACAGTAGAGATCGGCCCGGTCGTAGTGGGGGATGGTTCGCGCGTTCAGCGCGAGGTTTCGCGCCCAGCGTGAAGATCTGGTCGGACCGGTGCCGGACAGCACCCTTCGGCGCAGATATCGGGGCGGACCGGTAGTGAACCGAGCGCGCGGCGATTGACCGGGGTCGACGAGTCAGACGATGCAGCCCGTTCCGCTTCGATTCGTTCCCGGATGAGATCGACCCACATCTCAATGAACGCGGAAGCAGGCCCGGTGCCCGGCGCTTCGGCTCGGGTCATCGTGATCCCCACCGCTTCGGCGGTGGCTGCTGCCTGCGTGTCGAGATCCCACATCACTTCCATGTGGTCGCTGACAAAACCAAGCGGAACGATCACCACCTGCCGGACACCTTCTTCGGCGAGCCGGGGGAGCACATCGTTGATGTCGGGTTCCAGCCACGGCACCTGAGGAGGTCCGGATCGACTCTGCCAGGCCAGCGTCCAATCGAGTTGGCCGTCGTCGAGCCGTTCGGTCACCAGCCGTGCCGCTTCGCGAAGTTGAGCTTCGTAGTCACAACTGCTGGCCATCGACGTTGGGATCGAATGTGCGGTGAACACCAATGTCGGTTTCGAACCGGTGGCTCGGTCACCCTCGCCGGCGGAGGCGTTCTGTTCACGCAACGCCTGCAACGCCGATTGGGTTGCGGCAACAAACGGTTCGATGAAACCAGGGTGGTCGTAGTAGGCCCGCACTTTGTCGATCGTTGGGACGTTCAGTTCGGGCCGACGCTGCTCAACTCGATCACGGGCTTCGGCGATGTTCTCCCGATACTGACGACACCCCGAATACGACGAGTAGGCCGACGTGAACACTGCCAGCGCTCGCGAAACTCCATCCTCGGCCATCGACTCGATCACCTCGTCGAGGTAGGGCTGCCAGTTTCGATTACCCCAGTACACGGGAAGGGTTGGTCCACCATCACGAAGCGCCGTTTCAAGCGCGGACCGTTGACGGCGGCACTGCTCGTTGAGCGGACTCACCCCGCCAAACGCCGCGTATTGTTCGCCCACCACCGCCAACCGCTCACGAGGAATGTTTCGACCGGCCGTGACGTTTTCAAGAAACGGAATGACATCGTCGGGGCCTTCGGGGCCTCCGAAGCTCACCAGCAAGATGGCGTCGTAAGGGTTTGAGGTCATCTGGTGACTGTAGAGCGATCCGCGCCTTTTCGTTTTGGAAGCCGCTCGCTAGCCTCACGGGCGAGCGGTGGGCGCTGCGTCTTCCACGTTGTTGTGGACGGGCACCTTGCCGCGGTACTGACATGACGTTCACGATCGACCCTACTTCCGCTGATTATTGGCCCGACACCCCGGCCGACCTGCGGATTCCCGCGTCAGGAAAGCGCCTGGTGGCTTTGTTGCTGGCGGTGGTGCTGTTGTTGACCGTGGCGGCCGGGCAGGCATGGACCGCGGGAGCCGAAACGGTTTCCGACCTCCGAGACGGTGTCCCGACTCGCGAAGAGGTGCGTGCCCTGCTCGACGAGGTAGCCGAACAACAAGATCAGGCCCTCAGCGAACTCACCGCAAATGAGGCGCAGCTGGCAACGCTGATTGATGAGCGGGTAGAGCTCAACGCCGAACAGCAACGGCTTGTTGATGACATTGAGGAAACCACCCAGAACCTGCGGGTGTTGGCCGTCGAGTCCTACATCACGGGAGGCGAGGTGGGGACGCTCGAATACCTAGCCGCAGTTCAAGACGCCAGCGACTTCTCGTGGCGCCAGCATCTGGTCCGGTCCCAGACCGGTTCGACCCGCCAGGCCGTCACCGAACTCAACAGCCTGTACGCCCAAGCCGATGGAGCGGTGTTGGCCAGCCTGGCCGAGTCGGAACGGTTGCAGGATCGCATGGTGGAACTCGAGTTGCTGCTGATCAGCCTGCAAGATCAGCAACTGGAACTCAACGAGGTCATGGTGGCCGCCGAAGCATGGGACCGCACCGCGATCGCGGTGGAGGAAGGACGCTACGGGCTGGTTTCCGACGAGAAGTGGGAGAAGCTTCGCTGGTGCGAATCGAGCGACCGTTACGACGCGGTTTCTCCCAGCGGTACCTACCGAGGCGCCTACCAGTTCGATTACGCCACCTGGCAGACGGTGGGGGGAACGGGTGATCCGGCCCTGGCCCCACCGACCGAACAAGATGCCCGAGCACGCGAACTGTACGCCCGACGCGGCTGGTATCCGTGGCCGGTTTGCGGCCATTTCCTCAAGTAGAACGCGTCGCCGAACCTGACCGGGTTGACGTAGCGCCTCTGAGGTTGGTTTCGCTCAGCCGCCCAGCAGGCGAGCGGCAATTTGGCTGAGGCGACCAGGTTCGGGCGGTGTCCAACCGGCGGGCACCAAACTCGGTGCTTTGACCTGCAACACCGTGAGCACATCGTCGGCGGACGGGTTGACCATCGCGGTGTCGGCGATCACGACCGTTGGCACCGTCTCGTTGCCGTTGGCGTGCGTCCGAACCGTGGCGGCGTGCGCCGGGTCTTCCCAGATGTTGTGTTTTTGTAGCGGCACACCGTGGGCGACGAGATCACGTTCGAGGCGCATGCAGAAACCGCATCCGGGTCGCCAAAAGAAGTCAACCACGGTGGTGGGTGTCGGGCTGGAGGGGACGTTGGGGTTAGCAGGTTCGCTCACCTGATCCAGCCTAGGCCTCTCGGACAAATCCGGCGTTAGCGTTCAGCGCTATGACGTTTGTGATGGGGGCGACCAACCGCGCCGGTAACGGCTGGTTCTCGTGATCCTGATCGACGTCGACTCGGTATCGATGAGTCGCCCAACTCGCCCCTTGTTTCAGAACGTTTCGGTGACGGTTTCCTCCGGTGACCGACTGGGGGTAGTGGGGATCAACGGCACCGGAAAATCTACGCTGCTTTCGGTCATCTCGGGATCTCGTGAACCGGAAAGCGGTCAGGTTCGGCGAGGGCGAGGGGTGACGGTGGCCGCCGTCGATCAAGTCACGACACTGCCGGCCGGCACCGTTCGCTCAGCGGTGGGTGGGGGCTGGCGCGGTGACGCTGCGATCCATCGACTGGGACTAGCCGACGTGATCGACCGGAGCGTTGATCAACTCTCCGGTGGACAAGAAAAGCGGGTGGCGCTCGCTCGAGCGCTGGTTGCCGACGCCGATCTGCTGATCCTTGACGAACCAACGAACCATCTCGACATCGACGCCATCGAATGGCTGGAACAAGAACTTGAGCAGTTCCGCGGTGGGTTGGTGGTTGTGACCCACGATCGCTACGTCCTAGACCGGTTGACAACCCGCGTGCTCGAACTTGACCGAGGCGCGGCATACCTGCACGACGGCGGCTACGACGGATATCTCGAGGGTCGAGCGGCTCGTGAAGAACGGGCAGCAGCCCATGAATCAACCCGTCAGAACCTTGCCCGGCGGGAGCTGGCCTGGCTGCGTCGAGGGGCCAAAGCCCGAACCCGCAAGAGCCGTTCTCGTATCGAACGGGCAACCGAACTCATCACGACCCGGGCTCAAGCGGCGGCCCGAGAAGGCGACCTTCCTCTCGATGCGTTGCATCGGGAAACGCCCCGGTTGGGCGATCAGGTGGTGGAGTTAGAACACGCAGTGATCGGGTTTGAGCCGACCATTCCGCTGATTGGCGATCTGACCCTTCGGCTGGACCGTCGAGAACGGCTCGGCATCGTGGGCGATAACGGAACGGGAAAGTCGACGCTGCTCGAGGCGATCGCCGGGAAGCGGGCGTTGCTCGGCGGGAACCGAGTGCAGGGACCGACCGTGTCGATTGGGTTGTTCGACCAACGCGGCCGTGACCTCGATCCGACGCTTCGGGTCCGTCAGGTGCTGGCCGGGGATGGAGCCGAACCGGACTGGTGGGATGTCGCTTTGCTGGAACGGTTCTGGTTCGACAGCGACGCGCAGAAGGCCCCGGTTGGGTTGCTTTCTGGCGGCGAGCGACGACGGTTGCAGTTGGTGTTGACTTTGGCCGCTCGCCCCAACGTCCTCTTGCTTGACGAACCAACCAACGACCTCGACCTTGACACGCTGCGAGCGCTTGAAGATTTCCTCGACGGTTGGCCGGGTGCGGTGGTGGTCGTGAGCCACGATCGTTCGTTCATGGACCGCACTGTCAGTGATGTTCTGGTGGTGGGGGACGGGCTGGCTCGGCGTTGGCCCGGAGGCTACGGCGGATGGTTGGCCGACCGTGAAGACGGTGGGAACCGTCGGAGCCTCGACCGGTCGAGGGATCGTGAGACTGCCCGGTCCGGAGGGTCGCAGCCGGCATCCAGTCCGCAGTCGGCTGGTCCTCGGCGGTCTCGGTCAACGGTGCGCCACGAACTCAAAGCAACCGAACGGGCCATGGCCGAAGCCTCGGCTCAGGTTGCGGAACTGACGACCTTGCTTGGTCAGGCGGGAACCGATCATGGCGAGCTCACCACCGTCGGTTCTCAGCTCGCCGATGCCCAATCACGGTTGGATTCCGCCGAGGAACGATGGCTGGCGTTGTCGTCTGAACTCGACGAGATCGACGGGAATGGGTGACGCCAACTCGGCCGCTAACCTTCAGGGTATGACCGACACCGCAGCTGGCAAGACCGACGAAATCCTGATGGTGACTGACGGGGCGCGTGCCACCGTGTTCGACATTCGGTCCCGAGAAGACGATGCGGAAGGCCTCGGTCTGCGGGTTGAGGTCACCGGGGCGTCGGGGGTCGATTACACCTACGACCTGTCTTTAGAACCCGTCGCGGACGCAGCCGAAGACGACTGGCTGTACAGCCACGACGGTTTGACCGTGATCATCCCCGCCAACAGCGTCGACGCCATGCGGGGGGCCACGCTCGACCTTCCGTCGGTTGCCGGTCAGGGCGGCCTAGTGATTCGCAATCCCAACCGCCCCAACCCGCTCGGCGACCTCGGGCAACTGGAGTTGACCGGCGACGCCGCCAACAAGGTGCGAGTTCTGCTGGCCGAACGAATCAACCCGGCGCTGGCCGCTCACGGTGGGTTCGCTGAGCTGGTCGGCGTTGAAGGGTCAACGGCTTACGTGACCATGGGTGGCGGCTGTCAGGGATGTTCCATGAGCGCCGCAACCCTTCAAGAAGGCATCCAACGGGCCATTCTCGAAGCGATCCCGGAAGTGACCGACGTGATCGACGCCACCGACCATCAGCAGGGCGAAAACCCGTACTACACCTGAGCAGCAGGCAACCTGAGCCGGTGAGAGGTCCGGTTTGGGTTATTCAGCCAACAGTGCTTCGACGCTGCGGGCGATGCCGTCGGCGTCGAGCCCGAACCGGGCGTGGATTGCCTCGGCGGTGTCGTGCGGTACGTATTCGGTCGGAACACCAAGAACGCTGATTCGGCAGCTTGCACCGCGTTCACCGAGCGCATCTCGAACGCCAGCTCCAGCTCCACCGATTCGCAGACCATCTTCGACCGTAACCACGATCTGGTGACCGGCGATGTCATCGATCATGGTGGGATCAAGTGGGCTGACCAGTCGAGGGTCGTACACGGTGCAGTGCACGCCGCGCTGGGCAAGTTGTTCGGCGGCTCCAACTGCGGCCGGCAGCATCTGACCAAACCCGACCAGAGCCACCGTTCCATCGCCTTGTTGCACTCGGCGGGCTGCGAACCCCCGGCCGACCTCAAGATCTGGGACGTGAGCGGCGGGTCCGCGAGACCAGCGGATCGCTACCGGGCCGTCGGTGACGGTCATGGCATCTTCGAGCATCTGCTGAAGTTCCTGATAATTCGACGGTGCAAACACGGTCATTCCCGGCACTTTGGTGAGCAGGACCAAGTCGAGGATCCCGTGGTGGGATGCGCCGTCGGGACCGGTGATCCCGGCCCGGTCAAGACAGAAAATGACGGGAAGGCCGTGCAGTCCCGCATCGAGGTTGACCTGATCGATCGCTCGGGTCAGGAACGTTGAGTACACGGCCACCACGGGTCGCAGACCCCCCATAGCCATACCGGCTGCCGCGGTCACCGCGTGTTGTTCGGCGATTCCGACGTCGATGCAGCGATCCGGGAAACGATCACGAAACGGCAACAAGCCGGTGGAGTCAGGCATCGCCGCGGTGATGGCGACCAGTTCGGGGTGGCGATCACCAAGTTTGACCATGGTTTCGCTGAATGCTGCGGTGTACGAACCGTCCTTGACCGAACCGGTGTCGTGCATGTTCTTTATGTCGTCGGCTTCGGCGGGGCCGTACCCCCGGCCTTTCTGGGTGAGCACATGCACCACGACCGGCCCATCGAACTCGCTGGCGTTGGCCAGCGCCTCTTCCATCGATTCGATGTCGTGACCGTCGAAGGGACCGATGTAGCGGACCCCGAGATCTTCGAAAAACGCCGACGGTTCCCACATTTCGCGCAGCGCGGCCTTCGACATCTTCAACCCGCGGTGGATCTGTTCGCCGACCCACGGGATCCGTTCGGCGATCTCCTCGATTTTGGCCTGCCGCCGCATGTACACCGGGTTGTTGCGGATCTTGACCAGGCTTTCGGACAGTCGCGAAACGGTAGGTGCGTAGGAGCGGCCGTTGTCGTTGAGCACGATGACCACATCGCTGCCGGCATGGCCGAGATTGTTCAAGCCTTCGAAAGCCATACCGCCGGTCATGGCGCCATCACCAATAATGGCAACCACCCGGCGGCGTTCGTCGTTGGCGCGGAATGCGGTGGCGAGACCGTGGGCGTAACTCAGCACCGTCGAAGCGTGACTGTTTTCGATCCAGTCATGTTCGGATTCGTCTCGGCTCGGGTAGCCCGACATGCCACCGGCCTGACGGAGTTGGCGAAAACCGTTGGCTCGGCCGGTCAGGATCTTGTGGATGTAAGCCTGATGGCCGGTGTCCCAGAGGATGGCATCGTGAGGGGACCGGAACACTCGATGCACGGCGATCGACAATTCGACTGCGCCAAGGTTGGATCCGAGATGCCCGCCAAGTTCGGTTACCGAATCGATCACTAACGCCCGGATCTGTTCGGCGAGGTCGTTGAGTTCCGCGATCGAACGGCCTTGAAGGTCTTCAGGTCCGGAGAGGGCGCTCAACAACATCGCTGCTCAGCGTACCGGTGGGGCCGGGCAGAAGTCTTGTTAGGAACGGAGCGAGCAGCAATCCGACCCCCAACGCGATCAGACCGCCGAAGGCGTCCAGCCAGTAATGGTTGGCTGTGACCATGATGGCGAACAAGGTCAGGATCGGGTAGCACCAGACGACGATTCGGGTGATGCGGCGGCGCAGCAGCGGAGAAAGCGCAACCGCGCACCAGACAGCCCAGGCGATGTGCAGGCTGGGCATCGCCGCGTACTGGTTGCTGATGTTGGCGATCCGCTCGGTTTCGAACGACCAGAGCCCACCCAACTCGGTCAACGTATCGACGAAGGTGTGGTTGGGATTGCAGGCACCGAACGCCGATTCGCAGTTGCCGAGAAGGCGAGGTGGCATCAGCGGAAACAGTGCGAAACCGATCAACGCGGTTCCAGTGGTGAGGCACAGCGTCGAGCGCATGAACGAGTAGCGCAGCGGTGCTTTCACAAACAGGTAGACCATGGTGCCGATGGTGATCACGAAATGGAATGTCCCGTAAAAAACGTTCCAGCCGATCAGAAACCAGTCCCAACCCAGAAACCGTTCCTGCAATTCGGGTTCGATGTAGAGACCCAAGGCGGACTCGAAGTCGATCACGCTGATCGCGTTGGCATAGGACTGGCGCACGATCGACGCGCCGAGCGCCGAACCGAACTGGTTCCTAATCAACGAGTAAACCCCGTAGAAACCGGCGACCAACAGAACCTCCACCCACCAACGAAGTGGCGGGTGGTAGGCCGGGGCAGGCACGACGGTGTCTTGTGGCTGGTCGGTGTGCGGTTCGTCTGACACGGGAACTGGTGGGAGAGGCTTTCGGGGGGTTGGTTGGCGAAATGGACGATTGAGGTCGGCGAGCGACCCGGCTGAAGCGAAATCGTACCGCCTTGACGTTACGGTAAAAGTCGTCTCGCGATGTGACCAGCCTCGCCTTCTCGTCAGTAGATGGAGGTTGGATTGTGCGTGCGGGTCAGAAAAGGTTTTCACCCCGATTGTTCGTCGGGTTTATCGGCTTCGTTGGGTTGGTGGCTGCATGGTTTCTGCTGGCCTGGCTCGATTTCGGACCCGCGGCCGATTCTGGTCATGCAGACCAGCCGGGCCCAAGTGCTCTGCTCCGAGGTCAGTCGGCTCTGGGCCCTCGAGAGGCTATAGGTCAGCTGGCGGCCGGATCGCGTGGGTGGTTGGAGCGTATGGTCGAGGTGGCGGTGCACACCGATGATTCTCAGGCTGAACCTCCGGTTGCCCGTCAGATTTGGGTGCGTTCGGTTTGGGATGGGGCAGAGGTCTGGCTTGAGCTGTGGGTGGTCAACCCCGACCAGTTTGATCCCGACCAGTTTGATCCCAACCAGTTTGATAGGGCGCGCCAGGAGCGTTGGCAGGGAAGTCAGGCCGAAGCGGGCCGAGATGCGGCGTTGCGCTCGATCGTTGACGAGCTCTCGTTTGGTCAATCGGTCGAGGTGACGATGGCCGCGTCGCAGGTCGTGTCGGTTACCGGTTCATCGGACGCTGATCAGGCCGGGGTTGGTGTGTACGACCGATGGAGGATCGGAGCTGGGGACGCCCCGTTTGGTCAGTTGCAGGACCCGGCTGGCGAGGTCGTCGGTCGGTAGGGCTACTCTGAGGGCGGTTTTCTGGAGCGTTGAATTCGGAGGCACTGTGCTCGACCAAGATCTGATTTCGGAGACGTTGACGTCGGCTCTGCGAACGGGCGGCGATTTCGCCGAAGTGTTCGTGGAGGACAAGCGTTCATCGTCGGCACTGTTCGACGACGGACGGGTTGAGGAATTGACCAGCGGACGCGACCGTGGGGCCGGGATTCGGGTGGTGGTCGGTGACACCACCGGGTTCGCACACACCGCCGATCTTTCCGCCGACGGGTTACGGACCGCAGCTGAGGCCGCGGCGGGCGCGGCCCGCGGTGGTGGAGGCGGCACCCGGGTGGTGGCGATTGGTGCACCAGCGCAGGACGTAACGGCCAGCGCCCGGATCCTGCCCGAAACCGTCGCCAAGGCGACCAAAGTGGGACTCCTGACGTTGGCCAACGAAGCCGCTCGCAGCGCCGGTTCGGTGATTTCGCAAGTTTCGGCCCGTTACGGAGATTCCCGGAGGCGAATACTGGTCGCGAACTCCGACGGGTTGATGGCCCAAGACGATCAGGTTCGGACCTTGTTCAGCATTTCGTGTGTGGCGTCGGGTGATACCGGTTTGCAGACCGGCCGAGAATCGACGGGTCGCACGGTTGGCTTCGAACTCTTCGACGAAACCGACGTTGAGGAGATGGGTCGGCGGGCGGCCCAGCGGGCAATCACGAAACTGTCGGCACGTCCCGCACCGTCGGGGTCGATGCCGGTGGTGGTTGGCCCCGGTGGCGGTGGCGTGCTGTTCCACGAGGCATGTGGGCATGGCTTGGAAGCCGATCTGGTAGGCAAAGCCGCGTCGGTGTTCGCCGGCCGTGTCGGTGAGCAGGTGGCGTCTCCGCTGGTCACCTTGATCGACGACGGGACTATGGCTGGGGAATGGGGACATTTCGCGATCGATGACGAGGGCCGACCTGCGGGTCACAACGTGCTGATCGAAAACGGTGTGCTCACCGACTACATGTGGGATCTCCTGCGGGCCCGCAAGGAAGGTCGGATAAGTTCAGGGAACGGTCGGCGGCAGAGCTACCAGCACCTGCCGATGGTGCGAATGACCAACACCTACATCACCGCCGGTGACGAGGATCCGGCAGCGATCATCGCCGACACTGCGTCGGGCGTGTACGTGGCGCAGCTCGGTGGGGGACAGGTCAACACCGCGACCGGCGATTTCGTGTTCGGAATGACCGAGGCGTACCTGATCGAAGACGGGCAGATCACCGATCCGATTCGGGAAGGAAACCTGATCGGTAACGGCCCCGAAGTCCTAACCAGAATCGACCGGCTCGGAAACGATTTCGCGATGGGTTCGCCCGGTACGTGCGGCAAGGACGGTCAGGGAGTCCCGGTTGGCGACGGCACGCCAACCTTGCGGGTAACCAGCCTGACCGTCGGTGGCACCGCGGGCTAACGATGAGCGAACTACTAGAGATTGCGGAACGGATCGCGGGCTGGGCCAAGGCCGGTGAGCAGGTCGAGGCATTTGTCAGCCGCGATGACGAGACCGAGGTTCGGGCCTACCAAGGCGAGGTTGAGTCGTTGGTTCGGGCCCAGTCGCAAGGGGTTGGGGTGCGGGTCGTGGTTGAGGGCCGGCAGGGGTATGCCTATGCGGGAACGCTCGACGATCAAGCCCTTCACGACACCTTGCAAGAAGCCCGTGACAACGCGACTTTTGCCGAACCTGATGCGTTCAACGGGTTAGGCGAACCCGATGGGGTGCTGGTTCCTGACCTGAACCTGTTTGCCGAGGAACTCGCGGGGTATTCGATTGACGACAAGGTGGCGCTCGCTATCGAACTGGAACGGGCGACCAGAGCGGCCGACCCGCGGATCTCAGGGATCGAGTCTGCTGAATACATCGACAGCGTGTACGAATCGGCGGTCGCGACTTCGGGGGGTTTGTCGGCAACTACCCGCGAGACCGGCTGTTACGTGTCGGCGTACGCGCTGGCCGAGTCCGGTGACGAAACCCAGACTGGTTTCGGGTTTTCGATCGGTCGTCATCCTGGCGAGCTGGATCCGGTGGTAGCGGCGGCCGACGCCGCCGAACGAGCCACCCGGCTACTGGGTGCGTCAAAACCTCCTTCGGAACGACTCACGGTGGTGCTTGATCCCTGGGTGACCGCGCAATTCCTTGGCATTGTCGGGCACACGCTGACCGGGGAAGCGGTGCTGAAAGGGCGCTCGTTGTTTGCTGGTCGGGAGGGGGAGATGGTTGCTCACCCGTCGATCACCTTGGTTGACGATCCGACCAACCCGGCGGCGTTCACCGCCAGCCTGGTTGATGGTGAAGGGCTCGCGACCCGCCGAACCTCGCTGCTGGTTGATGGTCAGCTCACCGGCTACCTCCACAATTCGTATAGCGGTCGCCGTTCCGGAACCGCTTCGACCGGTTCAGCGGTGCGGGGCGGTTTCAAAAGCGGCCCAGGGGTGGGGGCACGGGCCCTTTCGCTGGTCCCGGGAACTGCGAGTCAGGCCGAGTTGATCGCCGGGATCGACAATGGATTTCTGGTGCAGGGTGTGGCCGGACTTCATTCTGGGGTGAACCCGGTATCCGGTGACTTTTCCACCGGGGCTGAGGGGTTGCGGATCCGCAACGGCGAACTGGCGGAACCGATCCGTGAGGTCACGATCGCGTCAACCGTGCAGCGGCTGCTGCTTGACGTGTTGGCGATCGGTGGTGACCTGGAGTGGCTTCCGATGAGCGCGGCGGGGGTGACGTTGGTGGTTGCTGACGTCACCATGTCTGGCGCCTGAACTCCGGTCTGATCCTCCGGCATCACCGTCGGGGCCGAGAATGGCTCTAATCTCGGGCGTCTACTCGTCAGGGAGAGAACTGCTTTGGAGATCCTTCACGCCATTGTCCTCGGCATCGTGCAGGGGTTGTCGGAGTTTCTTCCGATCTCGTCGAGTGGCCACCTCGAACTGACCCGCTGGTTGTTCGGCTGGGACACCCTGCCCAGCGAACTCGAAACGTCGTTTGACGTGGCGGTCCATCTCGGCACGTTGACCGGCGCGTTGGCGTATCTCCGGCGCGATGTGTTGCGCTACGCGTCGGCAGGGTTAGGCCCGGTGGTCGGCAAACCGTTGGGCACCGATGGCCGGGTGGCATGGTTTCTGGTAGCGAGCGCGGTTCCTGCCGGGGTGATCGGTTTGTTGTTCAAGGATCAGATCGCCGACCTGGATCGCATCTGGATGATTGCGGTCATGCTGATCGGGTTCGGGTTGTTGTTGCTGGTCGCTGATCGTCGACCGCAACGCCGCACCAGCACAGACTTCACGCTTCGCGACGCGCTGGCGATGGGGTTTGGGCAGGCGCTTGCCTTGCAGCCGGGAGTGAGTCGCTCCGGGGTGACCTTGACGGTGGCCAGGTTTCTTGACTTTGAACGTGACACCGCGGCGCGGTTGGTGTTTCTGATGAGCTTGCCGGTGATCGCTGGGGCGGGGGCAGTTTCCGCGCTCGACAGCAACGTGCCGTCGTCGTTTTGGCCACCGTTTCTTTGGGGGATGGCGGCTTCGGCAGTAACTGGTTGGATCGCGGTGTGGGCAA
>Ga0075474_10000088_pt1 | contig 27862 bp, 25 predicted proteins | sample DEB08_DNA_2_FD_71485 | JGI IMG/M metagenome (GOLD analysis project Ga0075474, IMG submission 71485) | Aqueous microbial communities from the Delaware River and Bay under freshwater to marine salinity gradient to study organic matter... | ecosystem: Environmental > Aquatic > Marine > Coastal ...
TTCGGCAACCTTCCCGCTCGACTCTCGATCCGCGGTTACACCACGTCGATCCTGAGCGATCAAACGTCGGTAGACCTTGAATTCGCGGATCTGGCCCAGTCGTCGGCGTTTGCCGTGTTGGCCCTGATAACGGTTGCCGCAGTGGTGTTGGCCACCCGCCGCCTACGCCGCATCGAAGTTCCGTAACCGGTCGCTGGGTTTGCAGCCGGTCGCTGGGTTAGCGTCCGGAGAAGTGAGCTTTGCCCGGTCCGTGTTCGAGGAATGACTGAACGCCGGTGGTGCAATCTTCGGTGGCAAAACAGGCCCCGAACATGGCGGCTTCAACCGCTACCGCCTCGCTGAGCGGCAGGTGCAGTCCGTCAAGGATCGCTCGTTTGGCCATCCGGAGCGCAGCCGGGCCGGAGGCGTAGTCGGCGGCTTTGGCCAGCGCCTCATCAAAAAGCAGGTCAGGGTCGTGCACCGACGACACGATCTGGTGGCTGCGTGCTTCTTCAGCCCCGACGTGGCGACCGCTGTACACCATGTCTTTGGCCATGGTGACTCCCGCCAACCGGCTCAGGCGTTGGGTACCGCCCCCGCCCGGGATCAAACCGAGCTGGATTTCGGGAACACCGATCCGCCCGTCGTCGGCCATCATCCGGAAATCGGTGGCGAGGGCCACTTCGAGCCCTCCTCCCAGCGCGAACCCGTTGATGGCTGAGATGGTGATCTGCGGGAGGTTTTCCAACGCCAGCAGCGCGTTGTTGAACAGGTGAGAGAACTCGGTTGCGGCCTTGGCGTCGAACGTAGGGAACTCGGAAATGTCGGCTCCCGCCGCGAAGTTCTTTCGTCCACCGGTGACGACCACGGCCCGGGTTTCTTCGTCGCTAGCGAGTTCGCCACAGATGGCACCGATGGCGACCATCATGTCGGTGCTGAGGGCGTTTACTTTGGGCCGGTCCAGTCGGATAACGGCAACGCCAGCGGTCACGTTTCGTTCAAGTTGTACATGCTCTGCCATGTCAGCAACCTAGCCGACACCGCAAAGCGGCCGAGCGGCAACCTTAGAGATACACGATCCCGCGTTCGAGGTGGACCTCAGCACCAATGAGTTCCCGGGAGGTGGCGGCGGTCATCGCCTCCGGGTCGGTGCTGGTGACCCAGAGCCGGCCACCGTCGTTGCTTCGGGCAATAGCCACCAACCGTTCAGGCCCGTGATGACCGTATTCGACGGTGACCCCTTCAACGGTGCCGGCCCCGGTGAGGTCCGGATCGGCTCGTGGCACCACGGGTCGGCTGTGGTCGAAGTTGGTGATGTCGGCCATCTGGTCTGGGGGTGTTGTCGAGAACACCCCGAGGGCGTGTTTGGCGGTGTGCCCACCGTTGCCTTGCACCAGTCCCATCGCCCCCGGATTGTTGCGAAGCTGGCGAATCATGGCGATCAACGACTGGCCGGCGGCAAAGTTCAGGGGTGCCCCCATGAATCCGAGGCCTCCGCTGACCGTCAGCGGTCGAGTGCGATCAACTCCCATCACCGCGGTGCTGTAGCGGACGATCGAAGGGAAGCAGCCGTACAGGTCAATGTGGTCGAAATCGTTGATCGGACCCCAGCGGTGGGTCACTGCGTTAACGGCCGCGTCCAGCCCCGGTACCGACGGCAGCGCCGCTCGGGTCAACAACACGTCGGTGTCGGCGGCGGTCACGGTGCCGTGCAGATAGACGGCTTGTTCCGGAGCGAGTCCCAGCCTTTGGGCTGCTTCGAGGCTGGTCAGGATCACCGCACCGGCTTGATCCACCCGGTTGTTGGCACACATCGCCTTGGTGTACGGCCAGGCCACCATCCGGTTGGTCGCCGATGGGTTACGGATCTCAGCCGCGCTCGCCGCCGGGGTAGGGGGCAGGTCCGGGTTGCTGGCCGCCACCGACGCATAGCCCTCCCAGAGCGTCGCGGCGAGGTCTCGGGACGCATCAAGGGTTTCGTTGGCGGCCGCCCGCAGAATGCTCTCAAACACCGCGTAGGTGTTGCGGGGCAGATCACCACCGCGTTCTCGGTCGATGGGTGCATCCATGATCAACGGGGCACCCCAGGCTTCGGGCGGATCGTCGGCGGGATGGTCGGCTGGCTTCGGTCGGTCACGTCCGGCTTTGCGAAGTTCGTCTCGGCTGGCGTTGGCTTCACCACCGACCATCACGGCAACGTCAAGGTCCCCTCGACGAATACGGTCCCCGAGTTCGGCGATGAACGCCACCGGCGTGTTGCCACCCCAGGTGGTGAGCACGGAGGCGCATTCGGGGGCACCGACGGCTCGACCGATGACCTGGCCCGGGTTGGGATGAGAAAACAATCCGTTGCACACCCCGATCAGATCGATATTCGATCCGGCCAGTCCCGCATCGGCCAGAGCCGCCCGGACCGCGTCGATCATCAGGTCGACCGGCTGGTTTGGTTCTTCGGCTCGGGGGTGGGGGAGCACGACTTGGGACCGGCCGACGAGTACAGGAGTTCGGGGGGAAAGAGTCACCGGCGTAGGGTAGGGCCCGTTGACCGTTGAGAGGAACACCGATGACTGTGAGCCCTGATCAAATTCTGTTGACCGACCGGGTTGCGGTCGTGACCGGCGCGGGTCAAGGAATTGGTGAAGCCGCGGCGCGAGCGCTGGCCCAGTTTGGTTGCCGAGTCGCGATCTGCGATTGGAACGCCGAAACACTGGCCACGACCGCCGAAACGATCCGGGCTTCGGGAGGCACCGTGCTCAGCTCAGTGCTCGACGTTCGCGACCCGGCGGCGGTCGAAGCGTTCATCGGTGAGGTGGCCGGGGAGTTCGGTTCGATCAACGTGCTGGTCAACAACGTGGGAGGTGGCTTTCACGCCGTGTTCCAAACCGTGTCCGCTAACGGCGAAGCCGCCCTGATCGCGGAGAACTTCGCCACCGTAACGAACTGTCTGCGTTCGGCGATTCCTCACCTTGCCGAGGGAGCGTCGATCGTGAACGTCACTTCGGTCGAAGCCCACCATGCGTCCCCTGGGTTCGGGGTGTACGGCGCCATGAAAGCCGCGGTGGAGCAGTTCACCAAGACGCTGGCGTTGGAACTCGCCGACCGCGGGGTGCGGGTCAACTGTGTCGCCCCCGACATGATCCCAACCCCCGGCGATGCTGGTCTGGCCGGTGACAGCAGCGCCATGTCCGACGAGCACTTCCCGACGCCGTTGCGGCGCATGGGTTCGGTTGACGAATGCGCTTCGGTGATCGTGTTTCTGGCTTCAGATTTGGCATCGTTCGTCACGGGTTCGTCCATTCCGGTCGATGGGGGAACCACCGCCGGCGCGGCCTGGAAAGTGGCGCGCGACGGCCACTTCAGGATGTGATCGCCGGCTAGGCCGGGCGACGGTTACGCACCACCACCGACTGGCTCGCTACTGCTTGCAGGTTGCCTCGCTCGTCCCAGATCCGCAGTTGCCCGTGCCCGAAACCGTTGCGGATCCCGGCTGCTTCGATGTCGAGCAGATACCACTCGCTCGGATCGACGTTCATGATCCTCAGGGTGTTGTCGAGACTGTTTGAGGTGACCGGGGAGGAGACGATGGTGCCGATCCCCATTGGCACAAAATCGCCGAGCACCGAAAGGGTGGCGGCGCTGTTTTGCAGTTCGTCGGGCGGCCGGGCCCAGAGGCACACCCGGCCCGGTCCGTGACCGGTCGGCCCACCTCGGTCGTCGCCGGTGGTGCGAGCGAAGCGAAGGTCGATGTGTTTGCCGAGCGAATCGGCGTCGTAGTCGTACTCTCGGCTTTTGCATTCCGCGGGGGGTCGAGCGGTTGGTGCGAGCGGCCAGGTGGCATCAAGGGCCAGGTCTCGTTTCCCGAGGGCACCAATAACGGTGATGATCTCCCGATCACCGACTCGTCCAATGATCCGGGCCTGACTGGTTTGTTTGCCGGTAACCGACACATGCACGTCGAGATCCATGATCTCTCCGACCGGTGCGAAGTCCAGATACTGGGCGGTAGCCCAGACCAGTGGGCGACCGGTGGTTTCTTCTAATGCGGTGGTGGCGGCGGCCAACCCGGCTCCACCGAACAGGAATCGTTCGCGAACGCTGATGTGGGGGCGGATCGGTAGATACCAACGGTTCGGGTTGTGGGTGGCTTCAAGCCCAAGCCACTGCCTCGGTGAGATCGCGGTCATTGGAGTACACGCCGGATCTCGTCGGCGGCCCGCTGCGGGTTGGTAAACGGCCCGAAGTGGGTGTCGTCGGTCCACGCCACGAACTGACTGTGGGGGATTTGCTCAGCGATCATCGGGGCAAGCTGGGCTGGGTGGCCTCCGTCGCCGCTGCCCACGATCGTGACCGGTGCCTGGATGGTTGGGAGTTGAGCGAACAGTTCCGGGTCCACCCCTTCGAACGTTCGGGCCTCGGTTTCTGGCGCGCATTTGAGCGTGACCTCATCACCGTCGGGTCGGAAACCGAACCTGACGTAGTCGTCGAGCACGGCCGGATCGATGGCATCAAAGGGGGGTCGTGACCCGTAGCGTTCCCGAGCCGCGGCGTAGTCATCGAAACTGGGGCGTCGCCGCCGGGCCGATTCGGCGAGCGGGCTGGGGCGTTCTTCGGCGGTCGGGAGCACGATCGGTTCGTACAGCCAGGCTCGCCGGATGGTTCCGGGCCGCCGCAGTTCGGTAGCCAGCACGGTGGCACCTCCCATGGAGTGACCGACAAAGTCGATGGGGGTATCGATACCGAGATGGTCGAGGACGGCGCAGAGGTCGTCGGCCATACCAGCCCACGCGAACCGGCCGTTTTCGGGTATCGACGAATCGCCGTGGCCGCGCAGATCCGGGGCGTGGCAGGTTCGAAAATCGGCGAGGTGGTTGGCGATCTGTTGGTAGCAGCGGCCGTGGAATCCGGTGGCGTGGACGAACAGCAGCAGTGTTCCGGTGCCGCCGAGATCGTGGATGGCGAGCTCGACCTGATCGCTGGAACGGGTCGTTGTGGTCACGAGGACCCTTCGGGCAGGAGGTAGTAGCCGTCGTCGTCGGCTGCGACTCCAAGGACAGTCATAAACCGTCCATTTCCGAGGGTCATGGCACAGAGAGCGGCGAGTTCGATGATTTCGATGTCGCTGAAGTGGTCGCGGACCTCGGCCATGAAGTCGTCGTCGATGGCGTGGTGTTGGTGGGCGAACCGGTCAGCGAACTCGGCGGCGAGTTGTTCTCGTTGGTCGAGTCCGTCAAGGCCCTGGGTGGCACCGACCGGGCAGCTCACGACCTCGTTCACTGACTGTTCGCTGAACCCGTCGGCATCGGCTCGGGGTGAGCGGGTGTTGAGACAGACCGGGCAACCGTTCGCGGCGGCGATCCGTAACCGGGCCACTTCACGCAGCCGAGCCGGTAGCGAAGTCTGTTCATAGATCGCGGTTGCGTAGGCCCCCATGCCGATCGCAACTTGGGGTTGCATCATCAGCAGTCGTTCTCGTTCGAGTCCGGAGCCGGCGGGGACGTCGATTCGTGCCATACGGTGATCCTAGGAGGCGTCGGTGGGCTCCGACGCATTTCGTGATTACCTGCTTCGGTTGGGATGGTCGAGTAGCAGCGCCGCCCAGTCACCTTCGGAGATCCGGTGGGTGATCGTGCGTTGATGGGCAGCAGCGGCCCGAGTTTCTTGGGCACCGGTTAGCACTCCGGCAACGATCAACCGGTCGGGAAGGAACGGTCGTAGGAGCGGACCGAGTTGTTCGTGAAGGTCGATGGTGACGTTCAACACGGCGAGGTCGCAGCCGGTGATAGTCGCCGCGGTGTCTCGGAGGTCGCCGATCTGGGTCGTGACCCGGTCGGCAACGCCGTTGCGTCGGGCGTTCTCGGCGATGATCGCGGCGGCGTCCGGGTCGAGTTCGTAGGCGGCGGCGTAGCCCCCGAGCCGGGCGGCGGCTACCGACAACACCCCACTGCCGGCACCGAGGTCAGCCACCCGAATGTCGTGGCCGACCAGCTCGGACAGCATGGTGAGAGCCAACCGGGTCGAAGGGTGGCTGCCGCTGCCGAAGGTCCGGCCCGGGTCGATCCCGAGCGTGCGTTCGTCGCTGTCGGTCGTCCAGGCCGGGGCGAGCAGAAATCCTCCCGCCGAGGTGGTGGTAGCGAAGGCTCGCCATTGGTCGGCTCCTTCGTGGTCGTCCACTGCGGTGATGGTCCCACCAACTTCGGTGACGGCCCGCTCGGCCGCCAACCGGTCGGTGAACGCGGCCCGAAACAGCCCGTCGAGTTCTTCCACTCCTACGGCACCAAACTCCCAGAGGGCATCGGCGAGCAGTTCAGGGTTCGGCAAGACCGAAACCTCAACGAGGTAATGCACCGCTACTCGCCCTGTTGACGCAGGAAACGTTCGAATTCGGCCGCTAACTCGTCGCCGTCGGGTAGTTGCGCTTCGGTTCGCCGGTCGTAGCGCTCTTCGAGTCGGCGCACGTAACCCTGGATGTCGTCGTTGCCCATGGTGGCTTCGTTCACCCGTTGTTCCCAGGCTCGGGCTTCGTCGCTGAGATCCGCCCAACCAGTGGGCAGCCCGGTGATCCGTTCGAAGCGTTCGAGCAGCGCCCTTGACGCTTTCGGGTTAGGCGATCCAGCCACGTAATGAGGAACCGATGCCCGCAGCGACACCGCAGGGACACCTCCTCGTTCAAGGCGTTCGTGGAGCACCCCGATCACACCGGTTGGGCCTTGATAGGAAGGTTGGTCGAGCCGCATGACGCTGGCCAGGTCGGCATCGGTGGTTGACCCGGTGATGGTCGGTGGTCGGGTGTGGGGGATTTCGGCCACCATCGCCCCGAAGGTCACCACCAACGCGGCGTCGACCACTTCGGCAACTTCGTTGATGATTTCGGAAAACGTGCGCCACAGCAGGTGAGGTTCGACCCCGTCGATCAGTACCAAATCGCGGGTTTGGTCGGGCAGGTTGAGGATGTGGATCCGGTGGTCGGGCCAGTCGATCACCCGGCTGCCTTGCTCATCGAACCCGATGGTGGGACGCCGTTCGCTGTAATCAAAAAAGGTGTCTCCGTCGATCTCACCAACCTCAACGCTGCCGAACTGTCGCAGCATCTCCAGCGCGCCGGTGGCGGCACCACCAACATCGAACAGACCTTCGAAGGCGGTAACGAGAATGGGTGATCGCAGCGGTGGAAGTTCGCGGGTCCAGTGCAGCAAGGTCACGACGTCAGCATGCCCGAGCGGCCGGTGCTTTTGCGAGGCACCGGTGGTCTAGTTGAGGCGCAGAACCCGGCGGGCGTTGTCACGCAGGAACTTGGGCCAGACGTCATCGTTAAACGGCACGTCACGGAGTTCGGTGAAGATCCGGTCGAGCGACAGACCCATCGGGAAGTAGCCGGCGTAGATGATCTTGTCGGCACCGCGAGTGTTGGCGTAATCGATGATGGCTTTCGGATAGTGCTTGGGGGAGAAAGCCGATGTCGAGTAGTGCAACCCGGGCCATTTGAGCATGAGCTTGACCGCGAGCGCTTCCCATGGCTCACAGCCGTGGCGGGTCACGAAGGTCAACTCCGGGAAGTCGTACATGACTTGGTCGATGCGTTCGACGTGCTGAGGCCAGAACGGCACTCGAGGGCCAGGGATTCCGGCACAGCAGAAGATCGGGATGTCGAGTTCGCAGCACAGGGCATACAGCGGGTACATCTGAGGGGCGTCGATCGCCACCTGAGGTACCCGGCCCGACGGGAACGCCGTGATGGCTTTCAGGCCGATCTCGTCGTGGAGCCGACGAACGGTCCGGATGGCGTTAACCCCTTCGTTGGGGTCGGGTTCGAAACAGGGAATGAACCGGTCGGGATGGTTGACGGCACAGTCCCAACCGTGGCCTTCTCCATCGGCGCGCACACCGACCATGGCCATCTCCACCCCACAGCGGTCCATGAACGGCAGCAGCAGCTCTGCGCCTTGCGGCGGGTCGATCAGGTCGCCTTCGGGACTACGGGCCTGATCAGAGAACGGCACGTCCTTGAACATGTATTGCGCCGGGAAGTTCATCTGGGACGATTCGGCGTCTTTGAGCGCCTGTTCGAGGAACTTGTAACGATCCTTGCCGTAGTTCCCTGCTGTCGTCCCCATCATGGTGTCAATGGCACCGATGTTGTCCGGAAAACCCATGCTTCCCCCTGCGTGTTGTGTCGGCCGAGACCCTAACCCAGGGGGCCGGAACCGGCGAAGTCGTCAGCGCAGGTAGAGGTATTGGGCGTCGACGAACAGATGGTCGACACCGGCGTCGTGCAGGTGCCCGGACAGGTTGACGGTTTCTGATTCGCCATGGAACTGCATGCCGTGATCGGCGAGCAGCACCACCGCGGTCCGCTCCAAGCGTCCCGCTTGTTCGATGGCGTGCAGGATTTCACCGGTCCGGCCGTCGCTGTCGGCGATTGCTGCGCGGACCATGTCGCTGTGAGGGCCGCCTTCGTGGCCGGCGGCGTCGGTGAGGTTCAGCGTGAACCAGGAATAGCGGGGGAGTGCCCCGTACTCGCCTTGCCAGATGCGGCAGGCCTGCTTGGTTGAGTGAGCATCCCAGACGCTGGCTTGACGGTACGGCGTGACGTGAAGGAAGTCGTCGGTTCGGTGGCGGCGTCGGTCGTCGTCGGTGAGTTCGCCAAGACGCTCACCGGAAGCCATCTGTGCATAGGTGGAATAGTCGGCGCCCCGATCGGCGTATTCGTAGGTGGTGACCGTGAACGCATCAGGGTCGCTTCGTTTGATGGCCTCGTGCAGCGTTTCTACCCCAGGGGCGAGATGGTCACGACTGTTGATCATCTGCGGGTAGTCGAGCAGGTCGACGAGGGTGTCGGTGGCGCGTTCGTACCAGGTGTTGTGCAGGATCCCGGACCGACCGGGGAGCACACCGGTTCCCTGAGTGGTGTGGTTGGCCAGCGTTGCGGTGGGTAGCGCAGCAAGACAGCCATGCCGGTAGGCAGTGCCTCGTTCGATCAGCGAAGCCACGTGAGGGGCGAGCCCGTTCTCGGCTGCTTCGTGAAGGGCGTTGGCGTTGACCCCATCCCAGAGCAGGACCACGACATGGTCGGGTCGGGTGTCGTAGTCGATCAGGTCGCGGACCTCGTTGCCGTCCTGCATGGCGAGACGGTTGCCGCCGCGTGGTCGATGCCGGCCGTCGATGCCGTCGCTGACCGGTAGCTGTAACAGTGCGGCGAGCGTGGGGGCGACGTCAACGGACCGGAGATGTTCGGGAACGATTCCTTGAGCCCGAATACCGGGACCGGCAGCGATGAACGGTGCCCGAGCTTGGCTGGTGCCCAGCGATCCGTGGTCACCGGCGTTGCCGTGATAGCGGTACTCGGGTGAGTGCAACACGACCAGATCAGGGGCGTGTGGCGAATCGAAATACTGGATGATCGATTCCATCGCCAGCGGTGTGGCGTGCCGGCCGAGCCGCTGGTCAGCACCGGTTTGTTCGTCTCGGGAATGCAGGCGTTGGTCGTGGGCCGGGTTGGTGAGCGGATGCTCACCGTGTTCGCTGACCACGACCGGTTCTCCGTCGACCCCTTCGACAAATTCGATGGCTCCCTGATGGCTGGCGACCCGGAACCCGGTGTTGGTTCGTCGAATGGTGGCGTCGACCACCGAAGTGAGTGACGGATCGGTCAGGACCGCTTCCGCGGTTTCGGCGCTCATCGGCCGAACACTACTCCTCGTGCTGTTGACATTCGCTCCAACCGGGTTAGCGTGTTCTTCGTGAGTTGCTTCTCAACCCTTCTGCTTCTCGTGTAGGCGAGCGCCCAGCGCGCTCGCCGAACCCCTCGTGCCTCAGGCCGGGGGGTTTGTTGCTTTTCGGTACCAGTTTTCGTTCCATCATTCATTGTCAACCTGCTGAGGGAGAGATCCATGAGCACCATGCCGTTCGAGAAATACCGCCCCTACCCAGCGGTAGAGCTTGCCGATCGCACCTGGCCCAACAACCGGTTGGAGGTGGCGCCGTTGTGGTGTTCGGTGGACCTCCGTGACGGAAATCAGGCGCTGGTGGACCCCATGGACTCGATCCGCAAACGTCGGATGTGGGACCACTTGGTTGCCATGGGATTTACCGAGATTGAGGTTGGGTTCCCGGCCGCGTCGCAGACCGATTTTGATTTCGTTCGGGAGTTAATCGAAGGGGACCTGATCCCCGACCACGTCACGATCCAAGTGTTGACTCAGGCCCGTGACGAGTTGATCGAACGGACTTTCGAAGCCATCGAAGGGTCGGCTCGAAGCATCGTGCATCTCTACAACTCAACGTCGACCACGCAGCGTCGAGTGGTGTTTCGTAGCGATCGGGCGGGGATTGTCGATATTGCCGTGGCTGGAGCCGAACGATGCCGCGACTTGCGGGCTCAAGCAGCCGACCCGTCGGCGATCCGCTTTGAGTATTCTCCGGAGTCGTTCACCGGCACGGAACCCGATTTCGCGATCGAGGTTTGTGAAGCGGTGATGGATGTTCTGGAACCGACCCCGGACAACCGGTTGATCTTTAACCTGCCCGCCACCGTCGAGATGTCCACCCCGAACCTGTACGCCGATCTGGTCGAACGGTTCCTGCGTGACGTCAAAAACCGCGAATCGATCATCTTGTCGCTGCATCCGCACAACGACCGGGGTACTGCGGTGGCGGCCGCCGAGTTGGGCGTCATGGCCGGAGCCGACCGGGTGGAAGGAACCTTGTTCGGTAACGGTGAACGAACCGGCAACGTGGATCTCGTGACGCTGGCCCTCAACCTGTTTACCCAGGGGGTTGACCCTGGGCTCGATATCAGTGACATCGAAGAAGCCCGCCGGGTGTTCGAGTTCGCCAACCGGATGACGGTTCACGATCGCCACCCTTACGTTGGCGATCTGGTCTACACCGCGTTTTCGGGAAGCCATCAGGACGCCATCAAGAAGGGGATGGCCGACATTTACGACGTGCAACCCGGTGAGCCGTTGGAGGGTGAGTACGACGTTTGGGATGTGCCGTACCTGCCGATTGACCCTCGGCATCTGGGCCGTAGCTACGAGGCGGTGATCCGGGTCAACAGCCAGTCGGGCAAGGGTGGGATCGCCTATGTGATGTTGCACGAGTACGGGTTCGACCTGCCCCGGCAACTTCAGGTCGACTTCTCGAAACGCATTCAGAAAGTGACCGAAGATTCCGGTACCGAAATCACCTCCTATGAGATCCATCGGCGGTTCATGGCGGACTATGTAGAGCCGGCAAACCCGTCGATCGAGTTGATCGGTCATCGCTCGTCGAGCGACACCTTAGAAACGGGCAGCACCTCGTTGGAGGCCAAGATGTTGATCGACGGTGAGGAGCGGATGCTGACCGGTGAAGGCAACGGTCCGATCGACGCGTTCGTCACGGCGTTGACCGAAGCTGGGTTGCTCAACGGGAGCATCGGCAACTATTCCGAACACACCATGGGTTCAGGGTCGGATGCGTCGGCAGTGGCCTACGTCGAGATCGAAACCGGTGCTCGGGACACCATCTGGGGGGTTGGTATTCACGGATCGATCGTTTCGGCGTCGCTTCGGGCCATCACCTCGGCGGTGAACTCGATCCGAACTGGTCAACCACAGGGTTAGCCCGTACGGTACCGAGCATGACGTACTCGGTTTTTCGCCTCAACCACGTTCATCCCGATCCCCATGACGGTCACGAGCAGAGCGACCGGTATCGGGCTGCGCTTGACATGGTGGAGTTCCTTGACAAACGCGGGCTCAACGCGGTGCAGTTCGATGAGCATCACGTCAGCAGTGTGGCCTGGTCGCCGACCCCGATGCTCAACGCCGGGATGGTGCTGGCCCGCACCGAGAACGTGCTGTGCATGATCGGTGCGTTGCTGCTGCCGTTACATGACCCGATCCGGGTTGCGGAAGATCTCGCAGTGCTGGATTTGGTCAGCCGGGGACGGATCGTTGTCACCATGGGGTTGGGGTACCGGCCGTTGGAGTACACCGCCATGGACAAGGAATGGTCCCGCCGGGGTCGCATCATGGACGAGTCGCTTGATGTGTTGATGAAAGCGTGGTCCGGTGAACCTTTTGAGCATCACGGGGAGACGGTTCAGGTGCTGCCGAAACCGTTCACCAGCCCCCACCCGCAGATCATGATTGGTGGCTCCGCGAAGGCTTCGGCCCAGCGTGCCGCCCGACTTGGGCTGCCGTTGTACATGAACGGGAACCCACCAGGGATCAAAGAGTTGTACGAAGAACTCTGTGCCGAGAACGGTTCGGTGCCGTTCTGTATCGCCCCCGAAGAAGCCCCGCAGGTGCATGTGGTGGAGGACCCGGATCGGGCGTGGGCCGAGCTCGGTGAGCATTTCCTCCTCGAAGCCCGCACCTATGCCGATTGGCAGCCGGAGGGTCAGAACTCACCGGTGCATTCTCATGCGGCAACGGTCGAGGATCTCCGGGCCGAAGGGATCTACCGGTTCTTGACCCCGGATCAGGCCCGCGAGTTTGCGACGCAGAAAGGTTCGGTCACGATCCACCCGCTGGTCGGAGGGATGCCGGTTGACGAAGCTTGGCGGTCGGTCGAGTTGTTCGCTGACGCGGTGCTGACTGCGTGAACCCCGACCCCGTCAGTGACCAGGATCTGCTGGCGTTGACCGCCCGGGCTGGTCTAGCCAGTCACGATCTGGTCGGTTGGATGATGTGGGATCCGCGGGCGCTTGCCGATTTCGAGGCGCTTGGGGTCACGGCTCCGAAAGTTTGGATCCTTGCCTGGCGGCTTGCCCCGTTGGGCAACGTGCCAGCAGCGGTGGCCGCCGCCACCACCTATTCGGTGCATCCGGCGGTGGTGGAGGCCGTGTTGGGTGTCGTGGGGGCTGCGACCACCCCCGACGAGGTGTTGCGGGTACGCGACGATGCGGTGCTGCCCGGTCTCGCTGAAGTGTCCGAGGATCTGGCTTCAGATCTGGGGTTGCTCGCTACTGACCTGTGGCGCGCCATAGACGCGGTCCATGCCGGGGCTCGACCGTTGTTCGCCGCTCATCGAGCTCGGGCCGAACGGGCTGAGGATCGTCCTGGCCTTTCGGCCTGGCTGGCCGTGAACTGCATTCGGGAGTTTCGGGGCGACAACCATTGGGCCTTGTGCGCGGCTGCGGATCTCAACGACGTCGAGGTTGGGTTGCTGCATTCGGTCATGGTCGATGTTGCCGAATACGGCGACGAGGAATGGATCGCTCGTAGCCGTGGCGCTGACGATGCCGCGATCGACACCGGTTGGCGGCGCCTCGCCGACAAAGGGTTGGCAACGGGTCAGGCAATCAACGACGAAGGCCGACGGTTCCGACGCGAGTTGGAGTTCCGTACTGATCAGTTGACGGCTCCGGTCTGGCGGGAGGCTGGGATTGCGACCACGCAGCGGTTCTGCGAGCTGGTGGAACCGCATCACGAGTCGTTTGTGGCTCGGATCGATGCCACCGCCGGGCCACGTTGGATGCCAGCGGTTCGGACCCGTCTCGCCTAGCGGCTAGTTACCGGTCGTTGACCAGTGCCAGGGTTCGCCAGGCAGGTTGTAGAACCCGTAGTCGGCGGCGATGGCTCGCAGCGCCTGAAAGACCGCGCTCTGGGTGGAGCGAATGATCCGACCTTGATAGGTGAAGTCGATCGCTAATCCCACTTCGTGCTGACTGCGGCCGGGTCGGGCGGTCGGGGGCCGACATTGGCTGGCTGGCATTTCCCAGATGGCGTAGTCGGACGTGCCACAGTTTGAGCGTCGGAGTTCGATCTGTCGGTCCACGTTGCGGTACCCGCCACCGCCAAGTTCGAACCCGCGGGCCGACATGGCCGCAAGCAGCCCGCGAAGTTCGTCTTCGATGAGGGCGTTAACGAAGAACCCTTGGACATTGACGATCTCGAAATCGCTTCCGGGTGGCACCGTGACCCCACCGTTGGAGGGGCGCCTGAGTCGGGCGAGCTCATCGGCGATCCGCTGCTCTTCCTGACGGATCTCTTCGGCGAGTTCGGCGTCGAGTTCGGCTAGCGCCGCTGCTTCGCCGAGCCGATGGTCTTGACGGTCGAGGGCGTCGTTGAGCAGGTCCTGTTGCACTGCGAGTGCGTTGGTGAGCTGGGCGAGCTGCTGTTCCATGGCGGCCTGAGCGGCGTCCGCTTCGATGGCGGCTGCGGCGGCGATGTCGCGTTGTTCGTCGAGCTCGCTGGAAATCTGGCGGAGTTGATCGATCGTTTCGAAACTCGATCCGGTTCCGATACTGGCCAGCGTTTCGGCCCGACTCGTGGCCCACGGATCACTGGTCAACGCCTCCACCGCGTCGAACCCTTGAAACGAAACGTACGACTCGACCGCCGCCATTTCTAGCTGCCGTTTCGTTTTGGCTTGTTCGGCTTCGAGGTTGACGATCTCGGCCTGTGACTGGGCGAGGGTTTCTTCGGCCACGACCACCGCTCGTTCCGCCGCTTCGGTCGCAGCCTGTTGCGCGTCGACGTTGGCTGACGCTGCGGTCAACGCCGCTTCGAGGTCGCCGATTTCGGCGGTGAGGGCGTCGACTTCGGCCGCGACTAGGGCTGCTTCTTCTTGCACCTGGCGTCGTTGGCGCCGAAGTTCGTTGGGGCTGGTTGCGGTCCCGGCGCTGGCCGAAAGCGCGACCGCCACGGTGAGGGCGAGGAACGTCAACCGGTATCGGCGCGGAACGGAGGGAGGCGGCGGCGTATGAGGCATGGTTCGCGAAAAGCAAAACGTCGGAGTTGCTTCGGCACGAAACTAGCTGATCGAGCCCGGCTCTTGTCGGTTGGGGGGGGGTTAGAGCGGTGGGGTTCCGGCGATGGTTGGTTCCGCGTTGTTGAGTTGTTCGATGGCGAAACCGGCCGCAGCCCGGTAGTCGGCCATGTACGCCTCAATGTCGGCGCCTGCGATGACATCGTTGATGTCGTCGAACTTTCCACCGCAGCGTTCGTCGACCACCCCAAGAATGCCGATGGGTCCGGCCCCCCGGTTTCGCAGGATCAGGGTGGAGATGTCGTCGCGCAGGGCGTCTTCGTAGGCGGTGAGCGCCTCCGGGGTTGGACCGTGGGTCACCAGCGCCGCACCGAGGACCCGTGCGTCGACGATGGCCTGGCTGGCACCGTTTGATCCGACCGGGTACATCACGTGGGCGGCGTCGCCCAACAACGCCATTCGCTGATCGCACCAGGTAGGGGCCGGATCGCGATCGACCATCGGGTACTCCCAGACCCCGTCGGCGCGGCCCACAAGATCGGCAACGTTGAGCCACCCGAAATCCCAGTCGTGGAAAGCGGGGAGAAACGTGGACGGGTCAACTTGGCGGTTCCAACCGGCCTGATCCCATCCGCGATCCGGGTCAAAGGTCAGTTCGGCGATCCAATTCTGGCGTTGCAGGCCAGTTCGGGGATCGGTCTGCCCGATGGGGTAATGGACGAACCGTTGGTTGAGGTTCCCAATAAGGGTGAACGAGGCTCCGGTGCGGATCGGAGGGCCAAGGGCGGTGCCTCTCCAGAGGACCGCTCCACCCCAGATCGGCTCACCTTCGTCGGGGAAAAGTTGCCGGCGGGCCGCTGAATGAAGGCCGTCGGCGCCGATCAGCAAGTCGCCGTCGATGTCACGGTGGTTTCCGTCGCGGGTATCGAACCGGGCACGGATACGGGTGCCGGTCTGCTGGTAGCCAACCAGGCGGTGTCCGGTCATGACCCGGTCGGCCCCGCATCGTTTCCGGACTTCGGCGAGCAACATCATCTGGAGTTCGCCGCGGTGAACCGAATATTGAGGCCATCGGTATCCGGCGCGGAGTCCTCGAGGCTCAGACCAGACCTCTCGTCCGTTGCTGGCCACCAGCGCCCATTCTTCGGTGGCGACACCGAGCCCTGCGAGTTGATCAGCGAGGCCGAGGTCAAACAGTTCTCTCACCGCGTTGGGTTGAAGGTTGATGCCGACCCCTAACGGCTGAAGTTCCTGAGCCGATTCGTACACCCAAACATCGACGCCGATCTGGTGGCAGGTCAGGGCGGTCACCAGCCCCCCGATCCCACCTCCGGCGACGATGACGGCCACGGCGCTAGTCGTTCTTGGCGGTCAAGCCACCGTCGACGGGGATGATGGCACCGGTGATGTACGACGAGGCCGGCAGCGCTAAGTTGAGGGTCATGTGGGCCACTTCTTCGGGGTCGCCGTAACGCCGGAGGGCGGTTCGACGGCGGGCGAACTGGTCGCGCAAGTCCGGTGGGATCTCGTCGGTCATCCCGGTCAGGATCGGCCCCGGACAGATGGCGTTGACCGTGATCTTGAACACGCCGAGGTTGACCGCCAACGAACGGGTGAGCCCGACGACCCCGTGTTTGGCCGCGGTGTAGGGGGTGGCGTTTCGTTGCGCGCTGATTCCTTCAGTGGAGGCGATGTTGATGATCCGGCCTTCACCGCTGGCTTTGAGATCGTCGAGGCAGGCTCGTACCAGCCGCTGTTGGGAGGTGAGCAGAACGTTGAGGGCGAGATCCCAAACCTGATCGAACGACGGGTCGTCGATGGGGCTCCCCGCGGTGATGCCTGCGTTGTTGACGAGAATGTCGATCGGTCCGAGTTCGTGGCGGATTTCGGCGATGGCCTGCTCGATGGCGGTCGGGTCGGTGACATCAAGCACGGTGCCGTGAGCGGTTCCTCCGGCGGTGCGGATCTCGTCGACGACCGCCTGAACACCGTCTGGGTTGAGGTCGGTGACCGCTACTCGGGCTCCTTCGTCGGCAAACAGAAAAGCGGTGGCCCGTCCCATCCCGGATGCCGCTCCGGTGATGAGGACCACTTTGTTGGCAACGGAACGGCTGCGGTGGGTCAGGCGGTTGGTCATAGGTATTCCCTAGCAGTCGGTGAGGCGTCGGTTGAAAAGCGGTATTCGATTCGGTGGTGGTACTGCTGCCCGGGACGAAGTTCCGGGCTATGAGCCCACTCTTGATGGGGAGCATCGGGGGGATGTTGCGGTTCGAGGGCTAGCCCCGCGAACGGGCAGTGGTCCCGTCCGCCACCGTGGGTCCCCGGGAGATGCACACCGGTGTAGAACTGGATAGCTGGATGATCGGACCAGACGTCAAGGATCCTTCCGCTCGTTGGGTTCTCGACCCGGGCATGGTGGCGGAAGCCGGAACCGTTGATCATCAGGCAGTGGTCGTAGCCGGTCTTGGTTCGTGGCGGTGTCCGATCGCCGATCCGCCGCCGGGTTCTGAAGTCAAGATCGTCGCTGACCGGCTCGGGGGCACCGCTGGGGATCAAGGCTTCGTCGACGGGGATCACCGTGTCGGCGTTGATGGTGATCAGATGGTCATCGATGGTCGGCTGCTGCTCGGCCAGATTCCAGTAGGTGTGGTTGGTGAGCGAACAGATGGTGGGTTTGGTGGTGGTGGCGGTCAGGTCGAGCCGAAGGCTGGCCCCGCTGAGGTGGTAGCTGACGGTGGTTGTTTGTTCGCCAGGGAACCCCATCTCGCCGTCGGGGCTTACGAGAGTGAACTGCACCGTGTCGGCTGCGGTCTGGGTCCCGGACCAGAGTTGCCGGCCGAGCCCGTGGTCGCCGCCGTGAAGAAGGTTCGGTCCTTCGTTGGCGTGGAGTTGGTGGGTGACGCCGTCGAGCGTGAACTGGGCCCCGGCGAGCCGGTTGGCGTAACGGCCAACGGTCACTCCGAGATACGGGTTTCGGATCGGGTCGTAGCGGTCGTCGTCGTGGTCGAGTCGGAGGGTGACGTTTCCGAGGTTGCCGTCGCGGTCAGTAACGAGCAGTTCTTCGAGCGCTGCTCCTAACGCCACCAACTCGGCCCGCACCGGTCCGTCGACGGTTGGGTTCTGGTTGACGAGCGTGAACCGGTCAAGCGGCATGGCCGAACCCTAGGCAGAATCGTCCGTTGAGGCGAGAGCGGCTACCGTCCTAGGCATGCAATTGGGACTCACCTGGGGCTATTGGGGTCGGGGTATGCCCGACAATTTTGTGGAGATCACCGTGGCGGCCGAACAGGCCGGTTTTGACGCGGTGTGGTCCGCGGAATCTTGGGGTTCGGACGCGTTTTCTCCGCTGGTGCTTCTGGCTGCGCACACCGAGCGGATCCGGCTGGGCACCGGGGTGGCGCAGCTGTCGGCCCGGACACCGGCCGCCACCGCGATGCACGCCATCACGTTGGATCACATCTCGCAGGGGCGAACAATTCTGGGGTTGGGGGTGTCGGGTCCTCAGGTGGTCGAAGGATGGTACGGGATGCCGTCGAAACGCCCGCTGGCCCGCACCCGCGAATACGTCGAGATCCTTCGGCAGGTGTTCGCCCGGGAAGAACCGGTGGCGTTCGACGGAGACCATTATCAGTTGCCGTTCAGCGGTGAAGGTTCCGAAGGGTTGGGTCGCCCCTTGAAGGTGATGACTCACCCGCTGCGGGACATTCCGATCTGGATCGGGGCCGAAGGGCCCAAGAACGTGGCGCAGACCGTTGAGATCGCCGACGGCTGGTTTCCGCTGTACTACTCGCCGTGGCGGGCCGATGTGTATCACGACCAGATCAAAGACCGGAAGCTTGGTTTCGAGATCGCGGTCAATGTCTCGATGCGTGTCCACGACGACGTGGAGGAGGCGCTCTGGCCGACCAAAGCCATGCTCGGGTTCTACATCGGTGGGATGGGGGCAAAAGGCCAGAACTACCACACCAAGCTGATGGCCCGGATGGGGTTTGAAGAAGAAGCGTTCCGTATTCAGGACCTGTTCATGGAAGGCCGCCGCGACGAAGCCATCGCCGCGGTGCCAACCGAGTTCGCGGACGAAATTTCGATTGTCGGTTCGGTCGAACGGATCAAGGACCGGTTGCAGGCGTGGGAAGAAAGCGCGGTCACGATGCTCAACGTCGCTCCCCGGTCGGTTGACGAGGTTCGCCTGCTGGCCGAACTGGTAAAGGGCTAGTTCGTTGAGTCGCTGGGCGGAGCACTCGTCGGCTCCGCGTGGCGACGACTACGACGAACGTTGGCGGGCGCTCGCGGCTGCTGGCCAGTCGGTTCACGGCGAAGCCGATCTGCTCTGCACCCTGCGCGGGTCCGGTTCGATGCTTGATGCCGGATGTGGCACCGGGCGGGTAGCGATCGAGATGGCCCGCCGAGGGTTTTCGGTGGCGGGAGTGGATCTGGATGAAGCGATGCTTTCCACCGCCCGAACCAAAGCACCGGAACTCGAATGGCAGCTCGGCGACCTAGCCGACGTGGAGCTTCAACGACGGTTTGATCTGGTGGCCCTTCCCGGGAACGTGATGATCTTTTTGGCCCCCGGAACTGAAGCTTTGGTGGTAGCCAACCTTGAACGGCACCTCGCCGCGGACGGCCTGCTCGTCGCGGGTTTCCAACTCCGCCGGAGCCGTTTGTCGCTGGATCGTTACGACCAGTTGTGCGCCGACGTGGGGTTAGTGGTGGACCAGCGCTGGGCCACCTGGGATCAGGAACCGTTCAACGCGGACGGCGCCGAGTATGTCGTCTCGGTGCATCGACGTGCCACACTCAGCGGGTGACTCCGGCCGGCCAGATTGACGATGACCATGCGGTGGCGGCCCGCGTGGCCCATCAAGCGGGGGAGTTGCTGGTTGACCTCATCCGCAACCCGGTGCAGGACCGGCGTTGGAGTGGGTTGGAATACGAAGGCGATCGGCGCGCTCATCGGTTCATCATCGACGAATTGCAGCGGCTTCGTCCCGACGACGTAGTGCTTTCCGAAGAAGGCCGCGATGACCCGATCCGGCTCGAACGAGACCGGGTCTGGATTGTGGACCCGCTCGATGGGTCGAGCGATTTTGGCTATTCGCCTCATTGGGCGGTGCATGTGGCGTTGGTCTCGAACGGTCAACCGGTGGCTGGTGCGGTGGCGGTACCGGGGTGGGAGACGACGTGGGCCACCGACCCGTCCCCTTCGCCAGTGGCTCGTCCGTTGGACGACGGGTCGAACCCTCGGGTCGTGGTCGCCCGTTCCCGGAGCCGGTTTGATGGTTTTCGTATCCAGCAGGCGTTGGGGGCCGAAATCTTTTCCATCGGTTCGGCCGGGGTGAAAGCCATGGCGGTGGTCCGAGGCGAGGTCGACGCCTACGTTCACGGCGGTGGACTCTACGAGTGGGATATTTGCGCGCCAGCCGCCGTGGCGGCATCGGCCGGTTTGGTGTGCTGCCACGCCGACGGTTCGCCGTTGTCGTTCAACAAACCCGACGTCTGGTCGCCGGGTCTGATCATCAGCCGGCCCGAACTGGTTGATTCGTTAGTGGCGGCGCTGGGGTTGGGTCTGCGCTGATTGCCCCCGGTGGTGACTGCGAGTCTTGGTGGAGCAGCGGTCTAGTCTGGGCGGGTGGCTGTCAAGAAGGTCAGGTACCAATCTCGCTCGGTTGAACACCACGTCGCCGCGCCCCGGACCGATGTCTGGCCAGCGGTGACGGCTCTGCTCGGCAACGGCCACTGGTCGGTTCAGGACCTTTCGGTCGAACCGCCGTGGCGGATGGCGGTGGAACTGTCGCGCCACAACACCGACCTGGTGTTTCTGCAGTCAACCGTGCTGATACGCGACGACGGCGACTCCTGCCACGTGGCGTGGGCACTGGTGTTCGATCCGGAACCAAGCCAGGCCGGAATGGCCGTCGCCGAGCGACTGTTGGATGAGATGCGAGCCGAGTTGCAGGGGTTGGCCAAGCAATTCGGGTAGCCGAGTTCTGGCGGGCAACCTTTCGGTCACGCTGCCATCCAAATCGCGCTGGTTGTGCGTACTATCTGCCTTCATGCCCTCGTCTCTTGGTTCCTCGGTTAGTCGTCGTCTCCGGTTGCTTGTCGTTGCGTTGCTGTGCTCCGCGGTGGTGCTCGTAGGGGCCTGTGGTGGTGGCGGCGATGACCCCGCCGAAGACGAGTCGGAAACGTCAGCGGAGTCGACGACCTCAACCACCTCCAAGGCTCCGGAACCTGAACTGCCGCCGGGACCGCCAACCACTCGCGGACCGGCCCCCGAGTTGGTCGTTGAACCGATCGGCTCGATGGGGTCGATCACGGTTATCGCCGGTGATCCGATCTACCACGGTGTGCTCGGTCAACTCGCAACCGACCGAAACGTCGTCGCGGCGGCTGCGCTTCCTCCCGCCCCAGTCGCGAACGGTGTTTCCCCGCTGACCGGTCTACCGCTGGCCGATCCGTCGGCTGCGAGTCGCCCTGCGATCGTGGCCAAGGTTGACAACACCAACAAAGGCCGTCCGCAGGCGGCGCTGAGCATGGCCGACATCGTGTACGTGACCGAAATCGAAGGGGGCAGCACGCGGCTGGCTGTGGTGTTCCATTCGCAAACTCCCGGCGAGATCGGTCCGATCCGCTCCGGTCGAACCACCGATCTGACCGTCACCGGCTCGTTGAACTCACCGATTTTCATCTGGTCGGGTGGCAACTCGGTGCATCGCGAACTTCTGCGCCGGTCTCCGCTGGTTGACTTGGGAGCGCTTCGTCGCAACGAGTACTACCGGGCGCCGGGTCGTCCCGGCACCTACGACCTGATGACCTCCGCACCTGAAATGTGGCAGATCGCAGCCGAGGCCAACGATGGTGGCGCCCCTCCCACGCATTTTGAGTTCCGTACCGACAAAGTCACGCTTCCACCGAGCGCCACCCCGGTAGCTACCGCGTCGCTGAACTATCCGAGTGCTTCGGCTAGTTGGAGTTGGGATGCTGCGGCTCGGGTGTTCCGCCGCACCCAAAGCGACAAGGTGTACGTCGACGACGCGGGGGTGCAGATCGGTGCCGCCAACGTGCTGATCGCCGAAGTGCCGTCGGTGTTCACCGGCATGATCGACTCAGCCGGCACTCGGGTCGACGAGCAGTTGTTTGTTGGATCGGGACGAGGTTGGGTCCTCTCCGACGGTCACAAGATTGAGGTGACCTGGACCAAACCTTCGTTGGGTTCGGTGGCGACCTGGACGACCGCCGATGGCATCCCGGTTGCGATGCTGCCGGGGCAGACCTGGATTGAACTGATCGGCGCGGACCGGACGACGTTCGGGTAGGTCGTCTGGTTGGGGGAGTCCCCCTTAGAGCCGTTCGATGAGGGTGCCGGTTCCGAGCCCTCCACCGCAGCACATCGACACGATGGCGTAGCGACCGTTGCGCCGTTGCAGTTCGTGAACCGCTTTGGTGGTGAGAATGGCGCCGGTGCCACCCAGCGGGTGACCGAGGGCGATGGCGCCACCGTTGGGGTTGACCCGGTCCGGGTCGGCTCCGAGTTCTTTCTGCCAGGCCAACACCACCGACGCGAAGGCTTCGTTGATCTCGAATAGGTCGATGTCGTCGATGGTCAGGTGGTTGTCGGCCAACAGCTTCCGGGTGGCGTCGATCGGTCCGGTAAGCATCAGCACCGGGTCGGTGCCGACCAGACAAACGTCAACGATGCGGGCTTTGGGAGTGACGCCGAGCTGGTCGGCTTTTTCGCGGGTCATCATGAGCACCGCACCCGCCCCGTCCGATACCTGACTGGAGGAACCCGCAGTGTGAACCCCGTCTTCGCGGGCGACCGGTTTGAGCGTCGCTAAACCGTCTCGGGTGGTTTCGCGCAACCCGCCGTCACGGCTGACGCTGATGGTCTCTTCGGTGGGGTTGCCGTCGGCATCAAGCACCGGCACGTCGACGGGAATGATCTGGGTAGCAAACGCCGACTGTTCCCAGGCTTGAGCCGCAAGTTGCTGGCTGCGGTACCCGTACTGGTCGGTGTCGTCGCGGGTGATGCCCCACTGGGTGGCGATTCGTTCGGCACCTTCGAACTGTGAGGTGAATTCGTAATGCTCCCAGTACCGCTTGTTGACCGGTCGTCCGAAGTCCTTGTTGGTGGTGGTTGCCCCCATCGGAACCCGGCTCATCAGCTCAACCCCGCACCCAACCGCGACGTCCACCACTCCGGCTTTGACCATGGCGTACGCCAAGTTGGTGGCCTGCTGAGACGAGCCACATTGGGCGTCCACGGTGGTTGCCGCCACCTCAAGGGGCAGTCCGGCGGCAAGCCAAGCGTTGCGGGTGACGTTCATGGTTTGCATCCCCACTTGGTCGACGCATCCACCAACGACCTGACCCACCTCGGCGGGGTTCACGCCGGTTCGGTCAAACAAAGCCTTTTGTACATCGCCGAGGAGGTTGATGGCGTGGGTAGACGCGAGTTCACCGTTGCGCCTCCCGACGGGGCTGCGGACGGCATCGACAATCACGACTTCGCGGGCGTTGCTGGCTGGTTCGGTCATGGCGCTGAGGTTAGAGGAGAAGCGGTTCCGATGTGCAGCCTGAAGGGTTTGTTCGCGGTTCACCGCCCAGACCTGCCACCATGGTCAAATGTCGAACTCCGCGAACCCTGTTGATCGTGTCGTTTTTCGGACTTGCCCGCTCTGCGAAGCGACCTGCGGCCTGCAGATAGAAGTTCGCGATGGTGCGGTGGCGCGGATCCGGGGCGACCGCGACGATGTGTTTTCGCATGGCTTTCTCTGCCCGAAAGGTTCGACGCTTAAACAACTCCACGAAGATCCGGACCGTTTGCGACGCCCGCTGGTGCGGACCGGGGTTGGTTCGGACGGGGAACCGATCTTTGGCGAGGTGAGCTGGGATGAGGCCTACGCGGTGGTTGCCGAGCGGTTGGCCGACATCCGTAGCCGGTACGGCAACGAGTCGATCGGGGTGTATCTCGGTAATCCCAACGTCCACAATCTGGGAGCAGGAACCCACAACCGACCGTTTCTGAAAGCGTTAGGCGCACGTTCGATGTTTTCGGCCAGCACCGTCGATCAGATGCCTCGCCATGTCGCCTCCGGATACCTGTACGGCAGCGGTGGCTCCATGCCGGTTCCCGACCTGGACCGAACCGACCTGCTGGTGATCCTCGGTTCAAACCCGCTGGTTTCCAACGGCAGTATCTGTACCGCCCCCGGTTTTGGTGATCGCATGAAAGCCATTCAGGCTCGGGGTGGTCGAGTGATCGTGATCGATCCCAGCCGAACCGCGACCGCGGCGACCGCCGATCTGCATCTGGCGATTCGACCCGGTACCGACGCGGTGCTGCTGGCTGCGGTGGTGCGCCTGCTGCTGGCGGCGGGGCCTCTCCCCGAGACGCGAGTGTTGGCGTTGGTCGATGGGGTTGCGGAGCTTCGTGAATCGGTCGAGCCGTTCACCCCCGAACTGGCGGCCACGGTCTGTGGTGTGGAGGCCGCGTCGATCGTTGCGTTGGCGGCCGAGATTGGCGGGGCGACCCGGGCTGCGGTCCACGGTCGGCTGGGTACGACCACGGTGGAGTTCGGGACGTTGACCACCTGGTTGATCGACGTGGTGTCGATCGTGACCGGCAACCTTGACGAACCGGGGGGCGCCATGTTCCCGCGGTCAGCGACCGAACGGGTTCGCGCCGCTCGGCCCGGCCGCGACTATCAGGTCGGACGGTGGACAAGTCGAGTCAACGGCAACCCGGAGGTTCAGGGTGAACTCCCTGCCGCCGACCTTCCGGACGAAATCTTGGTTCCCGGTGACGGCCAGCTTCGGATGATGTTTACGGTGGCTGGCAACCCGGTTTTGTCTTGTCCGGATAGTCGCCGGATGGATGAGGCGTTGGCTGATGTCGAGGCGATGGTCAGCGTCGACATTTACCTCAACGAAACCACCCGCCACGCCGACGTGATCCTTCCTCCAGCCGACGCGCTCGAAAAGAGCCATTACGACCTGGCTTTTTACGGGTTGTCGATCCGTAACGTGGCCAACTATTCGCCCCCGGTCTTTGCCTCGGATCAGCCTGCCGAGGACGAGATCATGGCCCGGCTGACGTTGCTCGCCCTCGGGATGGACGCCACCGACCCGAAGGTGGTTGATGACCAGTTGGTCGACCAGTTGTTGGCCAGCGAAGTCATCGCACCTGGTTCTCCGGTGTTCGGTCGGGACCCGGAGGAGTTAGCAGCCATGGTCACCGGGGAACGGGGCAGCGACCGGGTGCTTGATGTGCTGGTCCGCACCGGCGCCTACGGTGACGGTTTCGGGGCGGTGCCCGACGGGTTGAGTTTGGAATGGCTCCTAGCCCATCCGCACGGCTGTGACCTGGGGGCGTTGGAACCTCGACTTCCGGAGCTGATCAGCACCGCCTCGGGACGCATCAACTTGTTTGCCGGCCCGTTCGGCCCGGAGTTGGAGCGTTTGGCGCTTCGGGTTGGGGACTGGGCCAACGATGATCGCCTGCTGCTGGTTGGGCGTCGCCACCTGCGGTCCAACAATTCTTGGATGCACAATCTGGAGGTGCTGGTGCGGGGCCGGTCGCGCTGCACCCTTCAGGTCAACCCGGTCGATGCCGCGAAGCTGGGTTTGGTAAATGCGGGCCAGGCTCGAGTTCGTTCCGAAGTGGGTGAGGTGGCGGTCGAAGTGGAGGTCACCGATGTGGTGATGCCGGGTGTTGTTTCGCTCCCGCACGGCTGGGGGCATGGGGTGGCGGGGACGAAAATGGCGGTGGCGGCCCGCTACGCCGGTGTGAACTCCAACCTTTTGACCGACCCGAGTGCGTTAGATCCGCTTTCCGGCACCAGCGTGTTGAACGCCATACCGGTCGAGGTGGAGCTGGCCCACGAGCCGGGTCGGTAGAGGGCGACGGAATTCTGTTCGGTGTGGTTGGCGCGTTGATGGCCCGAACAGGCACGCTGTACCCATGATCGATCCGAACCTTGACTTGTCGCAGGACTTTGCCGAGCGGCCCGGAACCGCATTGGTGGTGGGTGGCAGCGGCGGATTGGGCGCATCGATCGTCGAGGCGTTGATCGCTCGAGGCAGCGACGTGGCCTTGACGTTCCGGTCCAACGGCGATGCTGCCGACCGCCTGGCTCGTCAGGCCGGAGATCATCAGCGTCGAGCGTGGACGGTTCAGTTGGATCTGCGCAACCATGCGGGCTGCCGAGCCGCGGTTGATTCGGTGAGCGAAGACGCGGGCGGGATTCACACGCTGGTGTACGCGGCGGGTCCTCATGTTCCTCAGCGCCACCTGAGTCTGGTCTCGCCCGAGGAGGTTCGTGACCAACTCGAAGCCGACGCCGCCGGGTTCTTCGCGGTGGCCGTCGCCTGCCTCCCGCATCTGCGCCGTAGCGAAGGCAGCATCGTGGCGGTCACCACCGCAGCTACCGACCGTTACCCGGTTCGTGACGGCCTGTCGTCCATTCCCAAAGCCGCGGTTCAGGCCGCAGTTCGGGGAATCGCCGCCGAGGAGGGACGGTTCGGGGTTCGAGCGAATTCGGTAGGACCCGGCATGTTGACCGACGGAATGGCCGAACGGTTGATGGCGTCCGGCGATCTCGACGACGAAGCGCTGGAGGTGGCCCGCCGCAACATTCCGCTTCACCGGTTTGGAGTAGCCGCGGACATCGCCGAAGCCGTGTGTTTCCTGGCGTCGCCCCGAGCCGGTTTCGTAAGCGGTCAGCATCTCAATGTTGACGGGGGCTTCACGGTCTGACCGTCGACGGCTAGCGTCCTGTCGTCTCGCGTTTCCAAACAGTTTTCGCGTTTCCTAAGGAGGAACTGTGTACCCAGGTGCTCACGCTGCAACCCGTCCCGATCATCCGGCGATCGTCATGGCCGGTTCGGGTGAAACGATCACGTTTGCCGAGTTGGATGAAGAAGCGAACCGGCTGAGCAACCTGTTTCGCGGCATCGGTCTCGAACCCGGCGATCACGTGGCGTTCTGCTTAGAGAACCATCCTCGGTTTCTCGCGATCTGCTGGGGTGCGCACTACGCGGGGTTGATCTACACCGCGATGAGCAGCCGGCTGACCACCGAAGAAATGGCGTACATCATCGAGAATTGTGAGGCGAAGGCGTTCATCACCTCGCCCTACAAGGCCGATCAGGCCGCGGTGTTGTTGGACCAGATGCCTGACGTGGAACTGCGGTTGATGGTCGATTCGGTGATCGACGGCTACGACAGTTACGAAGATGCGGTGGCGGCTGCGTCGCCGGACCCGCTACCGGACCGGGTTGCCGGGCGCGACATGCTGTACAGCTCGGGCACCACGGGCCGACCCAAAGGAGTGCTGCCCACGGTGGTTCCGGAGCCGTTGGAAACCGCCGGGAGTGGAGTTGGCGGGCTCGGGGCGTTGTTGTTCGGGTTCAACGAGAACTCGCGGTATCTGTCACCGGCTCCGCTGTACCACGCAGCTCCGTTGCGTTTCTGCATGGGGATCCACATGAGTGGCGGCACGGTGGTGGTGATGGAACGGTTCGATCCTGAGGAGTATTTGCAGCTGGTCGAGACCCATCAGATCACGGTGTCTCAGGTGGTGCCGACCATGTTTGTGCGGATGCTCAAACTCGATGAGCAGCAGCGCACCCGCTACGACGTGTCCTCGTTGCAGGCCTGTATCCACGCCGCGGCGCCCTGCCCGGTGGAGGTGAAACACAAGATGATCGACTGGTGGGGTCCGATCATCCATGAGTACTACGCCGGTACTGAAGGCAACGGGTTCGTGTACTGCAACAGCGAGCAATGGTTAGCCCATCCGGGAACGGTGGGGGCTGCGGTGCTTGGGGTCATCCATATCTGTGATGACGAAGGTCAAGAAGTTGCGGTTGGCCAAGAGGGCACCGTCTACTTCGAAAGCGACACGGCGTTTGAGTACCACGGCGACCCAGAAAAGACCGCCGGTTCTCGGTTGGCGAACGGTTGGTCCACGCTGGGTGACGTCGGCCGGGTCGATGAGGACGGGTTCTTGTATCTAACCGACCGCAAGGCGTACATGATCATTTCTGGCGGGGTGAACATTTACCCGCAGGAAGCGGAGAACGTGCTGACCATGCACCCCAAGGTCGCCGATGTGGCCGTGATCGGGGTTCCCAACGACGACTTCGGTGAGGAGGTCAAGGGGGTGGTTCAGCCGGTGGA
>Ga0075474_10000090_pt1 | contig 27774 bp, 26 predicted proteins | sample DEB08_DNA_2_FD_71485 | JGI IMG/M metagenome (GOLD analysis project Ga0075474, IMG submission 71485) | Aqueous microbial communities from the Delaware River and Bay under freshwater to marine salinity gradient to study organic matter... | ecosystem: Environmental > Aquatic > Marine > Coastal ...
CTGGTTGAGCAGCGCGTGTCTGCTCGGCGCTTTCCTTGTTGTTCCCTGATCGTGACCGGTTCTTCGACGACCCTGACTTCCGGGAATTGTCCCGGTTGCCGTTGTCATCACCCGATGAACCGCCTTGCCGTGACTTACTGCCCTTCCGGCGACGATTTCGATCGTTTTTCACCCGCGGGGCTGCGGGTTGAACCCGAGCCCGAACTCGAGCTTCTTCTTTCAATCTTCCCAATAGGCCGGTTTTGGCCTCGGTAATCACTTCAAATTCTGCGTCGTCCTCGTGAACACCGAGCATGTCGAGTGCGGCTTCACGGGCTTCATGCACTGTCTTTCCTGTGGTTTCTACCCATTCCATGTGTAGACCCCTTTCTGTGGGTAAACGCAGCGTTAGCGCTTCGGCTTCTTGTGCTGCGGCGAGCCAGGTTCAGTCGTTCGTCCTCCACTTGAATGGTGACGAGAAGGTGCGTTGCCGGTACGGCCGGCACCTGTTTGCTTTGAACTGCTCTTCTTGGATGATTGTTCGGTCTTCTTTGAGCCAGTCTTCTTTGATGAGGTGTCGTTAGAACGCTTGTTGCCTGACTGGTCCTTCTTTTCGGTGGTTCGACCACCGGAACCCGCTCGTTTCCCTGCGGATTCGTTCGCGCCATCTGATCGGTTTGCATCACGGGTGCGGGCCACTTGCGCCCCCAGGCTTTCCTCGCCCCGGTACAACGATTTGGTGATGTACGCCTGTTGCCCGATCCGATACAGGTTGCTGATCACGAAGTACACCACCAGCGCGGCCGGCATGGTGAGCGAAAATACGGGAAGCATGAAGGGCAGAATCTTCATGATCATCTCTTGCTGCGGGTTGACGACTGCTCCGGTGTTGCGGCCGCGGATCTGCTTTTGCTGGTACAAGCTTGACACCAGCACCACGACAATCAGCATGATGTAGGGGAGACCCTTGACAATGCTTTCGCTCGCCACGTCAAGCGCTGACCGTGACAAGTCCATGCCGAACGAGAACATCTCGGTGGGCCGGTTCAGTACGTCTTCGCCGACCCCGGTTAGATCCTTGTACATCTGTGTGGTTTGCGGCAGATTGCTGGGATCAAAGGGGAGTTCGTGATTGGAGATTCCTGCGACATCGTTGAGGCGACTGCCGCCCCGTCCCGCGGTCCAACCGGCCTGAATACCGATGTCGGTTACCCGCTGAGTCACTCCTTGGACCACTCGGAACAACACAAGAAAGACCGGAAGTTGGACCAACATCGGCAAACAGCCGCCCAGAGGGTTGATGCCGTTGGCTTTGTAGAACGCCATCAACTCTTCGTTGAGTTTCTGCCGATCATCGCGATGTTTGTTCTGAATGGCTTTCAGTTCGGGTTGAAGACGCTGCATCTGCAACATCGACCGCGTGCTCTTGAGCGTGAGGGGAGTTACGACGATCATGACCACCATGGTCAACGCCACCACGGCCACGCCATAGGACGGGTAGAGATCGTAGAACCAAGCCAAAATGGACGCAATTAGCTCAAACATGAGGTTTCCTGACGGGATGGGACGGGGTCATAGCCGTGGGTTCCCCACGGGTTACAGCGAACAATGCGGGTGACAGCCAGCCGGGTTCCCCGCCATCCGCCGTGCATCTCAAGTGCTTCACGGGCATAGGTTGAACACGACGGCACGTGGCGGCACGGAGAAACCCGGCCAGCAAAGACGTACTGGTAGCCAGCCACCAATCGGTCCAGAACCCGGGCGCCCACGTTCACGTCGAAGCTCCAACCGGTAACGACGCAGGCTTGTCTGTAGGAGTAATCAGAAGGTGAGCCATGGTGCTCTGAAGTTGGTGATGTGACCAGTGCTCAATTGGGCCGGTGACCCGGACGAGATAATCGCCCCCAGGCACTCCGGAACGGGTGTCCAGTTCATGGATTACCGCTCGGATTCGACGCTTGGTACGGTTCCGAACCACCGCGTTTCCCACGCTGCGTGGTACTGCGAACGCTACGCGTGGGATTGTGGTGTTGTCGGTCCGCGAAACTAGTCGAATAGGACCCCGACCATCTTTTCGTCCCTCGGCCTGAAGCCTCAGAAACGATTGACGGCCCGAAAGCCGACCGATCATGCCGAAAGGCGAGCTCGACCCTTTAGCCGGCGAGCACGAAGAACTGCTCGTCCGCCGCGGGTGGACATACGCGAACGAAAGCCGTGCTTCTTGGCTCGTTTTCGGACATTGGGTTGGAACGTGCGCTTCATGAGCTCTCCCTTACGACAGGTAGAAGAATGGACCTGTCAAACAACGGCTTTCACCAGCGGTGAAAACCCGATACATCAAGGGACCAAACTAGGTCGCTGAAAGCCGCGCGGCAACACGATCGTCACTCGCGTTGTGCTTGTCGATCCTCGATATCCACCATCAACAGATCTGGGGACGAACCTGTGGACAAACTACATTCATGTCATTTCATCTTTCATTCTTGTAATTCATTCGCGAAAAACTGGCTCTGAGCAGGCGAAATACCACCCCGCGGTTGGTCAACTTGCGACATAGCCCGAAGTTGGTAGGTTCCCGGAACTACTAAACAGCGAGTGACCCCGCGGTAGCGGCCTCAACTCCTGAGGTAGGAAATCGATACGTGCGATGTTCCAGAATTTGGGTTCATTGCATCTGGGTGCGCTTGAAGGGACGACGCCGTGGGGGAATCAGAGGACGCAGAAGGTGTATGGACAAACTGTGCAGCAAGCATTCGTGCTCAAGTAAGTGACGCAGTCTGGCGGACCACCTTCAGCGGGGCACAAGCGGTTGGGTTTGATGAAGGGGAGTTGGTGCTCCTTGTTCCTAACGGACTGCAAAAGGAACGAATCGAGGGCCGTTTTCTTGGACTCGTTCGTCACGCCCTCGAAGAAACCACTGCCAATGAAGTATCGGTACGGGTAGAGATCGACACCGACTGGAGTTTGGACACCGACGACGACCTGGATTGGTTCACCGACGAAATCGAAGTCCCGCCCGTCGCGCTCACCACCGGTACCTCCCCAACAACCAGCCAATCACCCACCTCATCGCTTCTTCGAGACGAAAAGTTCACCTTCGATCACTTTGTGATTGGTCCCTCAAACCGTTTTGCTCACGCCGCCGCACTTTCGGTCGCTGAAGCTCCTGCTGCCAGCTACAACCCGTTGTTCATCCACGGCGACTCTGGGCTGGGAAAAACCCATCTCCTTCGAGGAATCGCACATTACGTAGCTGACCACTATCCGGCCTACCGAGTCCGATACGTCTCTACCGAAACGTTCCTCAACGAGTTCGTGGAAGCGATCCGCACCAACGCGTTGCCTTCGTTCAAACGGCGGTACCGGGACATTGACGTGTTGCTCATTGACGACATCCAGTTTATGGAAGGTAAAGACGGCCTTCAGGAAGAGTTCTTCCATACCTTCAACGAGCTCCACCAGAACAACAAGCAAATCGTCTTGACCTCAGACCGCACCCCTGATGCCATGCCGACCCTTGAAGATCGTCTACGTAGCCGGTTCAAGTGGGGTTTGATCACAGACATTCAGCGCCCCGATCTTGAAACCCGCCTCGCCATTCTTTCCCGCAAAGCCGAATCAAAGACGATCATCATTCCCGATGGCGTATTGACCTTCATCGCCGAGAACATCACCGAATCCATTCGAGAACTCGAAGGTGCCTTGATCAAAGTCACGGCCTACGCAAACCTCACCCAACAGCCACTCACCGTAGATCTGGCCTCCCTGGTGCTCAGCGACCTCCTCGACCAATCGGCCAAGAAACCGGTGACCGCCGAACGGATCATCGAGCTAACCGCAGAACTCTTTGATCTCAGCGTTGCTCAAGTAATCGGCGGAAGCCGCCGGCGGCCGCTAGTCGACGCCCGCCAGATCGCCATGTTTGTTACCCGGAACATGACCGACCTTTCGTTCCCCGACATCGGTAAAGCGTTTGGGAGCAGGGACCACACCACCGTGATGCACGCCTGTCGCAAAATCGAGGCTTGCATGAGCGAACGGCGTCAAGTTTTTGACCAGGTAACAGAACTCCAACAACGGTTGACCCGTTAAGAATGGCTGCCGGCCAACACCACACCCTCAAACCCCTTGTGGGTAACGTTGGGGACATGGTGTTTGCCAGTGGTGAATACCCCAAGCACAACCTCGTTACTGTCCACGACAACCCGTTTCTCAACCCGACAACGGTGCACAAGGTGGATGGGTTGGGGACAGAAAAAGCCCAAGATTTCAAGCGAAAGAGATGTTCGTCCCCAATCCACAGGACCTATGAACTTCTACTATCGTTATCAATCCAACATGGAGCAGCAATAACACCATGAGCATCAAGTTTCGATCTGAACGAGACGCCCTCCTTGAGGCCCTCAATGCAGCAGGCCGCGCCGTGACCACACGGGGTGGAGCGCTCCCGGTGTTGTCTGGGGTGCGCCTCGAACTGGCCGGGAACCAACTGACGATCACCGGTAGCGATTTGGATCTCACCATTTCGGTTGGTCTCGAGGTGGCCGGTTCTGATGACGGCGTCGCGGTGCTTCCCGCCAAACTCATCTCCGATGTGGTTCGCTCGTTGCGCCCCGGTTCGGTTGACATCACCGTTGAGGGCGAAGACGCCAACATTGTGTCGCAACCCTCGGAGTTCTCGCTTCGGGTGATCCCCGCCGATGAGTTTCCTGAACTGTCAGGCGCCAGCGGCGAACCGGTCACCTTGGACGCTAATGAGTTTCGTGCCGCCATCGATCAGGTGGGCAAAGCCGCTTCCAGTGATGACTCTCGACCGATTCTGACCGGGGTGTTGATGGCCGCCGAGGAAGAAGGTCTCCGCTTGGTGTCCACGGACTCATACCGTTTGTCGGTTCGCGATCTCTCCGGTTCAGAAATCCTGAAATCCGGCCAGAAGGTTCTGGTGCCGAGCCGGGCCCTCAAGGAGCTATCCCGAGTCATTGGCGACAACGACAGCATTTCGTTGCAACTTGCCGACCGCGACGCCAGCTTCCAGGTTGGTTCGGTGCGGGTAACCACCCGGCTGATTGAAGGCGAGTTCCCGAACTATCGCGGCCTGATCCCCAGCAACCACCCAAACCGGTTGACAGTCAACCGAGAAGCTCTGCTTGACGCCGTCCGTCGAGTTCGCCTCATGGCCCAAGAATCAACACCGATCCGTTTGGTGATGTCCAGCGGGGGACTGGAGCTGGTCGCGGTTACTCAAGACGTCGGCCAAGCCCACGAAGCCGTAGACGCCAACTACACCGGTGACGACCTGACCGTGGCGTTCAACCCGGAGTACCTCATTGACGGTATCGAGGTTGCACCCGGCGACGAGGTGACCTTGGAGACGGTCGACGAACTCAAACCGGCGCTGCTGAAGTCAGAGGACGATCCAAAGTTCCTCTACCTGCTGATGCCAGTTCGTGTGAGCTAGCTCTACGGTGCGCTTACGGACCCTTTCGCTTACGGATTGGCGTTCGTATGAGTCGGTGGAGCTTTCTTTTGATGATGGGCTCACGGCGATCCTGGGAGAAAACGGTGAGGGTAAAACCAACCTGATTGAGGCCATTGCCTGGTTGAGTGGGATCGGTTCGTTTCGGGGTGTGACCGATGATGCGCTGGTCCGTTCCGGTGCAGAGTCAGCGGTTCTGCGAGCGGTGATCCAAACCGACGACGGACGTGAGCAACTCGTCGAAGCAGAGATTCCACGGGTTGGACGGAACCGGGTCCAAGTCAACCGGCAGCGAGTTTCACGGTTGAGCGACCTGCTAACCGTGTTTCAAGTTTCGGTGTTTTCGCCTGATGACCTGACGCTCGTCAAAGGTGGCCCCGGTGAGCGGCGAGCTTGGCTCGATCAAGCATTGGTCAGCCACAACCCCCGATTGACTGCCTTACGCACCGAGGTTGACCGGATATTGAAACAACGAAACGCCTTGTTACGGGGTGTTCACGGGCGCCTCGACGCCGACGCGGAACTTACCTTGGAGGTCTGGGACACGAAATTGGTCGATGCCGGCGAAACCCTTCGAGATGCCCGATTGACGTTGCTGGAGCAACTCCAGCCCCATCTTTCTCGGGCGTACCAGGAAGTTTCTCAACAACGTGACAACGCGGTAGCGCAGTACCAGTGTTCCTGGTCGGGCTCATTGGCTGATGCGCTGCACGATTCTCGGGGGTTGGATCTTCGCCGCGGACTAACCACCGTTGGGCCCCATCGAGACGAAGTGTTTCTGACCATTTCGGAAAACCCAGCCCGCACGCACGCCAGTCAAGGAGAGCAACGGTCGTTGGCGCTCGCGCTGCGGTTAGCGGTCGACTCGGTGGTTCGAGAAACTGGCCTGATTAGTCCGGTGCTGCTGCTTGATGATGTGTTTTCGGAACTGGACCCGGGGCGGGCTGCCGCGTTGGTGGATGCGTTACCTAACACCCAACGGTTTTTGACTACCGCTGCCGGTTTGCCACCCGGTACAGAACCGGCACGAGTACTCACCGTCGCTAACGGACAAATCTCGGCGACCAGCCAACAAACAGCAGGGGAGCGCGGCGATGGTTGATCGTCGAAAGCCAGAACAAACCGACCCTCAGTCGATCGCCAACAGTCTCGAACGGTTGCTCGGCGGCTTAAACGCGCCAACCGTTGACATGTTGTCGAGCGTGTTTGGTGAATGGGAAACCATCGTCGGTCCAGACCTCGCCGAACGGTCATCGCCAGGGTCGGTTGATGGTGATGAGTTGACCATTTCAGTTACCGATCCAGCCTGGGCTACCGAGTTTCGTTGGCTAGAAAAAGAGCTGATTGAACGGCTCGCTCAGGTGACGGGATCGGATCGGATTCAGCGGCTTCGAATACGGGTCGTCTGACACGCCTGAGTCACACCAAACTGCTAGTGTGATTGCACCGTGAATGGCTTCTTTCAACTGCGTGCAATGACACGTTTCTGGTCTGAAAAACCCCTGATTTTTTGGGAAAATGTCCGTCTTTTGACGGTGAGCCTCGGTACATCTCGAAACTCCATGGAAGCACTGAACGGTCAGGTCTTCCCGTCCTTGAGAATTGCCTGAGGAGCACCCGTTGACTTCGTCTGATTCCAACTCCTACGGCGCTCAAGACATCACGGTTCTTGAAGGGCTCGAAGCGGTCCGCAAACGACCCGGCATGTACATCGGTTCCACCGGTCCGACCGGCCTGCATCATCTGGTGTGGGAGGTGGTCGACAACTCGGTGGACGAAGCGATGGCGGGACACTGCAAACGAATCGACATCACGCTTCTCGCCGACGGTGGATGCGAAGTTTCCGATGACGGTCGTGGCATTCCGGTTGACAAGCACCCTAAATACGAGGATCTCACGGCCGCCGAAGTGGTGCTGACCGTGCTTCACGCCGGCGGCAAGTTTGGCGGTGACGGGTACAAGGTCTCTGGTGGCCTTCACGGTGTTGGTATTTCAGTGGTGAACGCGTTGTCGCGTCGGGTTGAGGTTGAGATCGACCGGCAGGGCAAACGGCACGCTATGGCGTTCGGTAACGGTGGCGAACTTCAAGAACGCCTGGCGGTCATCGGTGACACGCCAAACAACGGAACCACTGAGCCGCGTACCGGCACCACCGTCCGATTCTGGCCCGATCCAACGATCTTTGACGAAGTTGAGTTCCGGTTCCAGACCCTGCTTGAACGTTTTCAGATGATGGCGTTCCTAAATCGGGGCCTGGAGATCCGGGTTCGTGACCTCCGTGCACCAACCGCACCAACTGATGAACCTGGCGAAACCGACGAAGCAGAAGGCTGGACGACGTTCTGTTACGAAGGCGGAATCATCGATTTTGTGAGCCACGTCAACAGCTCAAAAGAAGCGCTGTTCGCCACCGTGGGGTACTTCAGCGGTGAAGAAGCCATCGATGACAACCCTCACGAGGTCGAGATTGCTTTCCAGTGGAACACCGGCTTCAACAGCGACGGACTTCACAGCTTCGCTAACGGCATTGCCACCCTCGAAGGCGGCATGCACGAACAAGGCTTTCGTACCGCGGTGACCCGTACCGTGAACGCCTACGCGCGAGACAAAGGGCTCCTCAAAGAAAAAGAGGACAACCTCCAAGGTGAAGACATCCGCGAGGGTTTGACGGCAATCATTTCGGCGCGGATCGGGGAACCGCAGTTCGAAGGCCAGACCAAATCGAAACTCGGCAACGTTTCCATGCGGTCGTTGGTTGAGAAGGTCACCAACGAAAAGATGGCGAGCTGGCTCGAAGAACACCCGGCCGAAGGAAAAGCGATCGTTACCAAGGCCACCAACGCGGCTCGGGCCCGAGTTGCTGCGTCCGATGCACGCAAAGCCATCCGGTCAAAGTCTTTGCTTGATGGGGCTGGCATGCCCGACAAACTCAAAGACTGCTCGGCTAAAGATCCAGCTCGACGAGAACTTTTCATCGTCGAAGGCGACTCAGCCGGTGGTTCCGCGGTTCGAGCCCGCAACCCTGAAACGCAGGCGATCCTTCCCATCCGCGGCAAGATCCTCAACGTTGAACGAGCCCGCATCGACAAGATGCTGAAGAACAACGAGGTCCAAACGTTGATCTCTGCCATCGGGGCCGGGTTTGGCGAAGAATTCGATGCGTCCCAAGCCCGCTACCACAAGGTCATCCTGCTGGCCGACGCCGATGTTGACGGAAGCCACATTCGTACGCTGCTGCTGACGTTCTTCTTCCGTCAGATGCGACCGCTGGTAGAAGCCGGTTTCGTCTACATCGCCCAGCCACCGCTGTACAGCACCAAAGTTTCAACGCGAGAGACGGTGTATCTCAAAGACGACACCGCCAAGGATGCGTTCCTCGCCGAGCGGCCGAACTACACCAAAGACTTCCAGCGCCTCAAAGGCCTTGGCGAGATGGACTGGGACGAACTTCGAGACACCACGATGTCGGTGGACTCACGGTCGTTGCTGCAGGTTTCAGTGGAGCAGGCGGCGATTGCCGATGAGGTCATGTCGATCCTGATGGGTGACGACGTTGAACAACGCAAGAACTTCATCGTTACCAACGCCCGCGAAGTACGGAACCTGGATTTCTAAGAGGGGATGAACGATGTCTGATACCCCACCCGAGGAACTCAACGGCGAAACGGCCGAAAACATCACGGTGATCGAGATTCAGTCGGAGATGGAAACCTCCTTCCTCGACTACGCCATGTCGGTCATTATCAGCCGAGCACTGCCCGATGCCCGAGACGGTTTGAAGCCAGTGCATCGCCGCATTTTGTGGTCGATGTTTGATCAAGGGTTCCGTCCCGACCGGGCTCACGTGAAATGTGCCCGAGTTACCGGCGACGTGATGGCACGTTTTCACCCGCACGGTGACTCGGCGATCTACGACGCACTGGCCCGCATGGCGCAGCCATTTTCGCTACGTCACCCGCTGATCGATTTCCACGGCAACTACGGCTCTCCTGAAGATCCTCCGGCTGCCGCCCGTTACACAGAATCCCGGCTGCATCGTCTGGCCATGCAGATGCTGGCCGACATTGACGAAGACACCGTTGATTTCATCGACAACTACTCAGGCGATTTCACCGAACCTGCCGTGTTGCCGGCCCGGTTCCCGAACCTGTTGGTCAACGGCAGTCAGGGCATCGCGGTGGGAATGGCGACCAACATTCCGCCCCACAACCTCAACGAGGTCTGTGCGGCAGTTACCCACCTTCTCGGCAACCCGGAAGCCACCGTTGATGAACTCATGGAGTTCGTGCAAGGCCCGGATTTCCCAACCGGCGGACAGATTTTGGGGCGCCAGGGGATCGAATCGGCCTACCGGACCGGTCGTGGATCGGTGAAGATGCGGGCCTCAACCGAAGTGGTTGAGATTGGCACCCGTCAAGCCATTGTCGTTACCGAGTTTCCGTACCAGGTTTCGGCGGGTGCGGTGGCACGACGCATCGCCGAATTGGTCAACAACCGTGAGATCGAAGGAATCGCGGACGTCAACGACGAATCTTCAGGTGACGACACCCGCTTTGTCATCACGCTGAAACGGGATGCCAACCCTGAAGTCGTTCTGAACAACCTCTGGAAGAGCACCCCGCTGCAAACCAGCTTCGGGGTGAACATGGTGGCGCTAGTCGGCGGCGTTCCTCGCACCCTGAACCTCCGCGACGCGCTGGTGGCGTACGTCAATCATCAAATTGAGGTTGTCACCCGCCGTTCCGAATATCGACTTGATCAAGCCCAGAAGCGACTGCACATTGTCGAGGGTCTCCTCAAAGCACTAGACCTCATCGACGAGATCATCGCTGCAATTCGCGCCAGCGCCGATCGCGGTTCGGCACGCGAAGCGCTGATGTCGGCACCGTTCGAGTTCAGCGAAGTTCAGGCCAACCACATTCTTGACATGCAACTTGGTCGCCTGACTCGTTTGGGCCGCTCCGACCTTGAGTCCGAAGCGACCGAACTCAACGAGACGATTTCTGAACTGCAAGCGATCCTCGGTGATGATGCTCGGCTGCGGGCCGTGATCATTGAAGAGTTGACCGCGGTGTCCGACGAGTTCGGAAGTGATCGTCGTTCACGCCTCGAAATCGATCCGGGCGAGTTTGACATCGAGGACCTCATCGACGACGACCCGTTGGTGTTCACGATGACCTCAACCGGCTACGTCAAGACCACCCCCGCCCAAGAGTTCCGGGCGCAGGGCCGGGGCGGCCGGGGGATCGCAGGGGCCAAGGTCAAAGATGAGGACACGATGACGCACCTCATTCACACCACCGCCCACTCCTACTTGCTGTTCTTTTCGAATCGTGGACGGGTGTACCGCCTGAAAGCCCACGAGATACCGGTAGCCAGCCGTACCTCGCGGGGAACGGCGATTGTCAACATGCTGCCGTTGCATGAAGGCGAAGCGATTCAGGCAATTATCGACACCCGCGATTATGAGACGAACCGCTACTTGTTCTTCGCCACGGCCAAAGGCCGGGTCAAGAAAACCCGGTTCACCGCCTACAACTCGTCGCTGCGCGCCGGGTTGATCGCGATCAAACTCAACGACGACGACGAACTGGTCAAAGTCATTCCGACCAACGGGGTCTTCGACATCTTGTTGTCGAGCGGCTTTGGTCAAACCATTCGTTTCACCGAAGACAAGGTTCGAGAAATGGGTCGCAACGCGGCAGGCGTGATCGGTCTGAAGTTTAAGAAGGCCGGTGATCGAGTGGTGTCTTGCGACATTGCTCGGGAAGGATCGTCGCTGCTTCACATCACCCAAAACGGGCACGGCAAACGCACCAACGTCGATCAGTTCCCGGTCAAGGGCCGAGGCGGCATGGGCGTGGTCGGTATTCGGATCAGTGAAGAAAAGGGCCCGGTGGTGGGCACCTTGATGGTCGACGACGACGACCAAATCCTGGTCATCACCCGACAAGGCGTGATGATGCGAACCCGGGCCGGCGACATTTCGGTGCAGGGCCGAAGCGCGGCTGGTGTGCGCGTCGTTCGGGTTGACGACGATGACCAAGTGGCATCAATCGCCCTCGTCCACCACGAAGAGGGACTGCTTGCCGCCGAAGAGTCAACCGATGGTGCCGCACCACCCGATGGCGAAGCGGCCCCGGACGTTAGCGGGTCAACCGATGGTGCCGCACCAACCGAGACTGAGGTTCCCCCCACCGACGCCTAACCACGGCGCTCGTTCTTCTTCCCCTTCACCAAGCAACCCGGCAACAGCCGGATAGGGGAGAGGTGCCATGGCCAAACGGCTGAGGGTGTCGAATACGCGTCGATGTGCGAACTGTTCAGGACAAATGGTTCCGTGGTTTCTTGTGGTGCTGCTCGTTGCGGTCGGGGTAATGGTGCTGATCGCGCAACTCGGCGCCTTGGTTGACGACGCCGCACAGGCTCGAACCGCCGCGGACGCGGCGGCGCTGGCCGGTGCCCGGTTCGGCCAAGCGTCGGCTCGCGAACTAGCCGAAGCCAACGGGGCCGTGCTGGTCTGGTTCACTCCGACCGCAGATGGAGCCGAGGTGCTGGTTCGGGTGGGCCGTATGCGGGCCCGAGCCCGCGCCGTTCGTGAACTGGTCTGGGCGCGTGACTCGGCAGGGCGGTGACGGTGCTTCCCTTCGACCGGAGTTCTAGACCAGACTGCCAACCATGGTGATGGCCTTTCGGGAAGTCGTGCCGGTTTCGCTGTTCAACAACGAACCGTGGCGGTGGCGAGTAGCGACCCGCAACGCCTCAAAGCAGGGTTGGCTCCAGTTCGACATGGAAGATCTACATGCCGACCTTATGGAGAAAGCTTGGGTGCTTTCCGAACATGCTGATGACGCGGTGGTGTCTCTGCCCGGTTCGCAGGGACCAGCGGGTGAGGTACTTGCACTCGTGAATCAGGCGTTGGCCGATCACAACCTGCCGTTGGTCGATGATGGACCAGAACCCCCACTGGAACGAGCGGCGCTTCGAATTCACGAAGATCTGGTGTTGATGGAGCGCAAAGACGACGAGTGGGTGATGACCGCAGGTGCGGTGTGTTTCCCGACCGGTTGGAGCCCGGCTGCGAATCTTGGCCGGTCTCTGGCTGGGATACATGCGGTAGTGCCCCGCTTCGACGACATTGCTCTGGCCGTGGATCGACTCTTTGCTCGGCTTCGGCCGGGATCCATCGTCTGGCGTCCGAACTGGTCGGTTGTGGATACCGCGACGTTGCGACTGCCCGCCGGCCAACGAAGAATGGACCCGCAAACCACCACCGTCGACGATCTGCACCTTCGAATCGAGCGTCAGACGCTGCGGCGCCTCGTGGAACATCCTGATGCCATGGTGTTCACGGTTCGGGTGCACCGGTGGCCGCTCTGGTCGGTGCTTCCTGAACTCGACCTAGGGCTGCTGCAAACGCTTCAAACCATGCCCGATGACGTCGCCAACTACAAGAATTTGCTGGCCTGGCGCGAAACATTGGTGGAGTACGTTGAACAAGCGTTGGGCAACGAGAAGTAACAGCCTGAACCCATAGGTCGTAGCGTTCCCCGTACACTAATGAAGTCCTATGAGTGATCTCCCCGACGTTGACGAAGCGGTTTTCCAGCAAGCGACTGGTGGTATGCCAACGAGCGGTATGGATGGCGCCGCGGCAGGTTCGGTGCTTGGCCGACCCGAGAAGAAATCCGGCGAAGCGTTCCTAGACAGTTTTGGTGCTTGGTTCTCGAAACGGTCAGCTCAACGGCTGCGGGCCCGCCGAGTTCGTCGCCTCGTTCGTCACATCGAACCGTGGTCGGTCATGAAGGTCGCCTTGATCTTCTACTTCTGCCTCTGGGGCATTTTGTTGATCTCCGGGGTGATCCTGTGGAGTTTGGCGGTCAGCTCAGGATCGATCGAAAACATTGAGTCGTTCATCACCGACCTGTTCGCGTTGAAGAGTTTCACGATCAACGGAGATCAGGTGTTTCGTGCCGCCGCCCTTGGCGGCTTGGTCATGGTTGTTGCCGGTTCAGGTTTCACGGTGCTGATGGCTGTCCTTTTCAACTTGATCTCGGATTTGACCGGCGGTATCCGCATGACTGTGGTTGAAGAAGAGACCGCTCGGCCTCGCCCCAAGCAACTGCGGCCCCGTCAAGTTTCTGGAGTTCAACCGGTCACCGTGTTTCAGGAAACGACTGCACCTCAACCGGATGTGGATCTCCCGGTCGGAGATGTCGTCAACGCGGTTGACGAGGGATAGCGTTACCTACCGCACGGGGCTATAGCTCAGTTGGTTAGAGCGCACCCCTGATAAGGGTGAGGTCGCTGGTTCGACTCCAGCTAGCCCCACGCTAGGAACCCTGCGGGCTTGCAGGGTGTTGCCGTGCGGAACGTTCGGGAGGCGCCGATGGGTGGAGGATTGCCAACGCTGATCCGTCGAGCCATGGTGGCGATCGGGGCGGGACTGATGGCTGCCGCGCTGATTCGGGTCCGGGGTACCGGCGGAATTGCCCCTCAGACCGGTGGTTGGCGCGAGCTACGCGGCGACGACCTGCTCTGATGAGTCACGTTTTGCTGTTTGGAGCAGGGGCGACCGGTTCTCGTATCGCCCGCCAACTGCAATCGACCGACACGGTGGAGGTGTTGGAGGTTCGTGACGTGAACGCCGAGGCCGCGACCCGGTTGGTGTCCTCGTTAGGACGTGGCTCAACGGTTGGTGCCGGCCGAGGCGTTGATCCCCGTATCGACATGGTGATCGTGGCGACCCCACCCGGAACGCAGGTGGGGTTGGCCCGCCGGGCCGTCAAAGCGGGGGTTCCGGTAGTAACGACCTCTAATCAGACCGCGGAGGTTCGTCGGCTCCTCGAATTGGACAGCGAAGCGAGGATGCAACGGGTTCCGGTCGTGGTTGGCGCCGGGTTCATGCCGGGGTTGAGCTGCCTTCTGGCCCGTCACGCCGCCCGGGCGTTTGATGAAGTCGACGAAATCCACGTGGCCAAAGTCGGCACCGGTGGACCCGCTTGTGCCCGGCAACATCAGCGCGCGTTGAGCACCACCGGTGTGGATTGGCGCGACGGGGATTGGATGCGCCGGGCCGGCGGTTCTGGACGGGAGCTGGTCTGGTTCCCGGAACCGGTCGGCGGCCGCGATTGTTACCGTGCCGCGTTGGCCGACGCCTTGCTGCTCGCACCGAATTTCCCCGGAGTGCAGCGGGTAACGGCCCGGCAGGCCGCGACTCGACGCGACCGGTTGAGTGCACCACTCCCGATGCTTCGTCGCCCTCACCCCGAAGGCGGCATCGGAGCGATACGAGTTGAGCTGCGAGGCCGGGTCGGACAGGAACGCCAAGTCTCGGTGTTGGGAGCGGTAGAACGGCCGGCGGTAGCGGCGGGGGCGATGGCGGCTGCGGTCGGAGTGCACGTTCTCGAGGGTCGGTTCCCACCAGGTGCGGCCGGGTTGGCCGCGGTGTCGGACACGGTTGGTTTGTTGTCAACGCTGGCGACGCGAGGAGTGAAACCGGTTCGCTTCGAAGGCATTTCGACGTTTGTGTGACGAACGGTTGGCTCAGGCCCGGTTCAACAGATCGATGATTTCTTGATGGATGTGGCCGTTGGTCGCCACACCAGAACCGTTTCGCCAGGCGTCAGGGCCGGTGTCGCCGACTGAACTCGAGAACGTGCCACCAGCCTCGGCAAGAATGACCGCCATCGGCGCAATATCCCACGGGCTGGCCTTGGGGTCGATCATGGCTTCGGCGCGACCAGTCGCGACCAGTGCGTACCCGTAGGCGTCACCCCAGGTGCGAAGGACCGCGGGACTTTCCATCATGCGGGCCAGCGCATCGGACTCCCAGTAGCCGAACCCGCTGGTCATGGCATACGCCCCGTCCAGGCTGGCGTGGGTGGACACGCGGCACGGTTCTCCGTTGCAGGTGGCCCCCAACCCTCGACCGGCGGCGATGGTTTCGCCGAGGGCAGGGAGATGGATCACTCCAACCGCGGGGCCATGTTCGTCAACGAGCGCAACCAAAGTGGCGTACAACGGCACCCCGTGAGTGAACGCTTTCGTCCCGTCGATCGGGTCGATCACCCAGGTGCGTTGGTTGCAACTGGAAACGTCGTCGTGCTCTTCACCGATGATCCCGTCGTCGGGTCGACTGGCTGCCAGCCGAGCTCGAACCTCGGTTTCGGCGGCAAGATCGGCGGCGGTTACCGGAGATCCGTCACCTTTCTTGACCACATCCAGCCCGGGCTGACGGAACCACTGCAAGGTGGTGGCGCCCCCGGTCTGGGCGAGGTCAACGGCCAGTTGGAGATCGTCGAGCGAAGCAGCGGGCGCGCTCACGAAGTGCCTCCGGCGCTTGGGGTGCGGGGTTTGCGGGGGAAGAATGCTGCGGTTTGCGCGACATAGTCGGCGTACCCGGGCCGCCGTTTACGGAGGCTGCGTTCAAGCATCGGGACACCCGACACCCGCATCAACATGATGCTCATCAGGATCGGACCGACAACCGCGAACGCCGCGTCACCGGTTTCGGCCGCGACCAGCCAGATTCCCCACCAGACACAGAAATCACCGAAGTAGTTGGGGTGCCGGGTGTAGCGCCAAAGGCCAGTGTTGAGGACCGAACCGGCGTTGGCGGGGTCGGCTTTGAACCGGGCCAACTGGATGTCACCCACTGCTTCAAAGAACATCCCGACCGCCCACAGGGCCGTACCAAGGATGGCCAGCACCCCAAGCTTGGGACTTTCGGGGGTCATGGCGAGTTGGACGGGAAGGCTCACCACGAACATCACCACCCCTTGAAGTCCAAAGACGGTAAACAGCGACTTCAGTGGAAACCCGGCCCCTTGCCGCCGCCGCATCGACTGGTAGCGGAAATCTTCAGGCTCCCCCCAGTTGCGCCACAGCAGATACCCGCCGAGCCGCAACCCCCAGACACTGACCAAGATGAGTAGCAGGGTGGACCTTCCATCATGTCCGTCACCGACCGCGGCGCTGGCCCAAGCCACCAGCACAAACCCCAGACCCCAAAAGATGTCGACGATGCTGGCGTTCTTGAGCGCCAAACTGAGGAGCCAAACGGCCACCATCAAGCTCAAGACGGCAAGGCCGGCGGTTCCAAGTACGTCAAAGTGGCTGCTCATTCGTTCATGCTCCGTTGGGTTGGGGGGTGATGTGGTCGTGGATCCAGTCGTCCATTTCGAGCCAACGATCCACCAGCCACGAGGCAATATCTTCGTCGCTGGTGGGAAGCGAAGCACGGGCGTGCCGGGTGCCGTGCACCACGACCGGGCGCTTCTCAGTGATCGTCGCCAGAATCTCGCTGATCGAACTTCGGCCTTCGACGCCGTAGTTGGCCAAAATCACGATGTCGGCTTCGGGTGCTCCCCGGAGCAGGGCCAACGTTCCCGCCGGGCGGGGGGCAAGGACGTAACGCAACCGTTCAGCACGGTCGGCGAGGTCGGGTCGGTTTCGGCGGAGCCGGGTGATGGTGCTGGCGTGGCGTTCCGGAGTCCGGAACGTGCCTTCAGGGAAGATCACACACGAATCTCGTTCGGTCATTCGGGCCGCTAACTGCTCAACTTTTCCGAACAGCGGTGAGCCAGGACGGGGAGCTCGGTCGATCCAGACGTTGTGGGTTCGGTCCCCGACGATGTCCATCGCGGGCGCCCATTTGAGGTCCTGTTTGAGGGTGTAGAACGCCCGGCGGCCTGCTGCGTCGACAAACAGCAGAGGTATCAGCGCGTCGATGTGGCTGGAATGGCGGGCCAGCACGATGGTCGGCGGCCCATGGAGAATGTCGGGGTTATCGAGCTCGATGGAAACCCCGGCAAAAATGTGCAGGTTGCGGTAGTGGCGTCGCCCCCACCAGCACTCGAGTCGGTAATTCGCAGCCATCCAACCCGACGGGTTTCGCCGTCCATTGGCGAACCAGAGTCCGATCGCGGTTGCCGCGATCACCCCGGTGATTTCAGTCCAGACCACGGCACCGGCCAGCAGCCAGTAGCGAACCAGTCGCCCCCGCCAGTGTCCGCTCACTAGGTCGGCAAGGTACAAAACGGGAAGAACAATTGGGCTGGCGATCAGGGTGAGAAGGCCGCTCACCGCGACCATCAGCAGGCTGACCGGTCGTCGAATCGCTTTTCGAGGAAGTGAGGCCACGCAGAGACCGTAGTGTGGGAGTTCATGACCGATGTGCCTTTGTGGTCTCCATCTCCAAGCCGGGTGTCGAGCGCCAACCTGAACCGACTGTTTCAGTACGCCCACCAGCATCACGGGGTGGCCTTGTCCGGTGTTCCCGCCGACGATTACGCCGCGGTTCACGCCTGGTCGGTTGCCGACCCCGGAGCGTTCTGGGCGGCGGTCTGGGATCTGCTTGGGGTGGTTGGTGACCGCGGTGAACGGTTGCTGGTCGAAGGGGATCGGCTGCGGGACTTCCGGTTTCTTCCGGATGCCACGTTGAACGTGGCCGAGAACCTTCTGGGAGAACCAAGCGACGAGTTGGCGTTGCTGTTCCGCGGGGAGGACGGCGAAGCGGTTGACGTGACTCGGGCCGATCTGCACCAGATGGTGGCTCGGGTGCAGGTGCTGTTGCGCGACGCCGGGGTAGGGGTCGGTGACACGGTTGTGGCCTGGTTGCCGAACCGACCCGAAACCTATGCCGTGATGTTGGCGGCCGCCGGTCTCGGGGCTGTGTTCGCCAGCACCTCACCGGATTTTGGAGCCGATGGGGTGATTGACCGGTTCGGGCAAATCGAACCGACCGTGTTGTTTTCGGTGCCGGAGTATTCCTACAACGGCAAGCGTCATGACTGTTCGGGTCGCCTAGCCGAGATCGAAGCTGCTTTGCCGAGCCTGCGGGCCTCGATCGTGGTCGAACCAGGTTGGCTTGACGCGGTGACGATGGTTCCCGCCACCTTTGAGCGCCTGCCGTTCGACCACCCCTGGTACGTCTTGTTTTCGTCGGGCACGACGGGCAAACCCAAATGCATTGTGCACCGCACCGGTGGGGTGCTGTTGAAGCATCTTGTCGAGCACGTATTCCACTGCGATGTTCGATCCGGGGACCGGGTGTTCTATTTCACAACCGCCGGTTGGATGATGTGGAACTGGTTGGCGTCGGGTCTGGCCACCGGCGCGACGCTGGTGCTCTACGACGGGGCACCCACGTTTCCGGACGCGAACCGCCTGTTTGACCTGGCCGATGAAGTTGGGGTGACCCTGTTCGGGACGTCGGCGAAGTTCCTTGATGCCTGCGCCAATGCCGGGGTTCGCCCAGTCGAAACCCACCAGTTGTCGTCGGTGAAAGCGTTAGCGTCGACCGGTTCGACGTTGACCCCGGAAGGGTTCCGGTTCGTGTACGACTCGATCGCTTCGGACCTACATCTGGCGTCGATATCGGGAGGAACCGACCTCTGTGGTTGCCTCGTTGGCGGGAACCCGATGCTTCCGGTGTACGCCGGGGAGATCCAAGGGCCGGTACTGGCGATGGACATCGACGTGGTTGACTCCGAAGGTCACCCGGTTGCCGATGGGATCGAAGGTGAATTGGTGTGCCGGTCGGCGTTTCCGTCGACCCCGTTGCGGTTCTGGGATGACCCGGGGGATGTTCGCTACGACGCGGCCTATTTCGACCGGTTCCCGGGCTTGTGGCACCACGGCGATTTCGTTTCGCGCACGTCTCGCGGTGGTTATGTCATCTCGGGCCGGTCTGATGCCACGTTGAACCCGGGTGGGGTACGGATTGGCACCGCCGAGATTTATCGGCGGGTGGACACGATGCCAGAGATCGAAGAAAGCGTGGTGGTGGGCCAACCCTGGAACGGCGACACCCGGATCGTGCTGTTCGTGAAGATGGCGGGCGGCGAAGCGTTGACCGACGAGGTACGGGACCGTATTCGGACCCGGATTCGTTCCGAAGTGACCCCTCGCCATGTGCCGTCGGTGATTTTGGCGGTTGATGACATTCCGCGAACTCGTTCCGGCAAGATCACCGAACTGGCGGTGCGTGACGTGATCACCGGACGGCCATTAGCCAACGTGGAAGCGCTCGCCAATCCCGAAGCGCTAGAGCATTTCCGTAACCGCCCCGAACTGTCGGCCTAGGCGCGGCGACACAGACTGGCCTTTTCGGCCCGTGGCCGTCATCATGTGGCCATGGCTGAGTTTGATGTGGTGATTCGGGGCGGCACCGTGATCGATGGGACCGGGGCACCGGCTCGCACCGCGGACGTGGCGGTCACCGATGGGCGGATCGTGGCGGTAGATGACGCTGGCTCGTTGGGTTCTGCGACGAGAGAGATCAATGCCGATGGCGCACTGGTAACCCCCGGGTTTGTCGATGTGCATACCCATTACGACGGCCAAGCCACCTGGGAGTCCACGATGCAACCATCGTCGTGGCACGGGGTGACGACCGTCGTGTTTGGAAACTGTGGGGTCGGGTTCGCTCCGGTTCATGCATCGGATCATCAACGGTTGGTGGAGTTGATGGAGGGCGTGGAAGACATCCCCGGTACTGCGTTGCATGAAGGTTTGCCGTGGACGTGGAACTCGCTACCGGAGTACCTCGATGCGCTGGACGGCGCCAAAGATATGGACATCGCCGCGCAGGTCCCGCATGGGGCGTTGCGGTTGTTTGTGATGGGGGAGCGAGGGGCTCGGCGAGAAGACGCCACCGCAGCCGACATCACCGAGATGGGGTCGTTGGCCGCGGAGGCGATCGAAGCTGGCTTCTTGGGGTTCACCACCAGTCGTACCCAAAACCATCGCACGTCTACCGGGGAGTTCACGCCGACGTTGACTGCGGCCGAAGAGGAACTGGTGGGCATCGCCGAAGCGGTCGGACGTACCGGCCGAGGGGTCTTGCAATTGGTCAGCGACTTTTCTGACATTGACGGCGAGTTCGCGATTGTGCGGGCCATGAGCGAACGGTCGGGACGACCGATCAGTTTCACGCTGGTCGAAAGCTCACGCAGTTTCGACTATCACCGTGCGTTGCTGGCCCACGTAGAGCAAGCTCGAGCCGATGGTCTGATGGTTACCGGCCAGACCGCGGTGCGCCCCATTGGTTTGCTGCTCGGGTTCGAATGCACTTTGAACCCGTTTCTTCGCAACGAGGTGTATCGCGAAGTCGCCGACCTTCCGTTGACTGAACGCACTCAGGCCCTCCAAGACCCGGCCTTCCAGGAACGGCTTCTGGCTGCGGCTGGTGGCCGAGACGCCACGTTGGTGGGAGGTCGGCTGATCGAGAAGTTTGATTCGATGTTCGCGCTTGGTCGCTTCCCGAACTACGAACCCGACCCGAACACTTCGATCGCAGCGATCGCGACCCGCACCGGTCGCACCGCCGAAGCGGTGGCGTTGGATGCGCTGTTGGAACAGGACGGCACCGCCATGTTGTGGGTTCCGTTTTCTAATTATGGACAAGGAAACTTGGACGGGACCCGAGAGCTGTTGACCCATCCGTTCACCGTGCCGTCGTTGTCCGACGGTGGCGCCCACGTGGGCACGATCTGTGACGGTTCGTTTCCGACGACGCTGTTGCAGCACTGGGGCCGTGATCGCCAACGAGAACGAATCGATCTCGAGTTTCTGGTGCAACGTCAATGTCGAGACACGGCGCGTCTGGTCGGATTGGGCGACCGAGGGGTGTTGGCGCCCGGCTTCCGAGCGGACCTCAACGTGATCGATTTCGACCGTTTGCAGGTGCATGCTCCCGAGTTGCGCTACGACCTGCCGGGTGGTGGCCGACGGGTGGTGCAGCGAGCCGATGGATACCTGCACACGCTGGTGGCCGGGGTTGAAACCTATGCCTCAGGCGAAGCGACCGGTGCGTTGCCGGGCCGGTTGGTACGGGGACCGCAAGCGGCGCCGGTGAGCTGAGATGGCGGAACCTTTGGCCGCCGGTGCGGTCACGGTGCTGGACCGGCAGGCCGAATGGTCCGCCGCTGACGTCGCTGACTCGAATCGGTGGACCTACCAGTTGAGCGACACCGACCTTGTTGAGTTGACCGAGGCCCTCGCGGTTGCTCGCAGCGCAGCCGATGACGTATTGGATGTGAGCCGTGAAACGTTCCCACTTCCCACGCTGTCGGTTCGTCTGTCCGAGATCGCCGACGAACTGATCAACGGCCGCGGCTTCCAGAGAATTTCCGGGTTGCCGGTGGAACAGGTTGGGACTGAGGACTCGTCGTGGATCTATTGGGGGATCGGGCTTCACCTCGGCGTTCCCTGGCCGCAGAATGCCAAAGGCCACCTGTTGGGCGATGTGAAAGACCAAGGGAAACGCCCTGATGATCCCACCGCGCGAGGCAACGAGCTTGGCGGGGTAGGACAGGTGTTTCATTCCGACGGTTCGGATCTGGTCGGTTTGTTGTGTCTCGATCCCGGGGTTCGGGGCGGTGAGAGTTTGATAGCCAACGCAGTTCGTGCTCACAACCAACTGGTGGTTGCGGATCCTGAACTCGCCGGGGTGCTTTACGGCGGATTGCCCTATGACTTTCGGGGTGAACAACGCGACGGCGGAGACCCTTACTATCGGGTGCCCGCGTTTTCTCGGCATCGCGACCGTCTGTTTGTCCGCTACATACGGCCCTATATCGAAGCTTCGCAACGGCACCCGGACGCACCACGGTTGTCCGACGATCAGCGGGCCGCCATGGACGCTTTCGACGCGTTACTCACCGCGACCGACAATCAGGTAGAGATGACTTTTGCCGCCGGGGACATGCAGTTCATCAACAACTATCACGTGCTGCACGGCCGTCGGTCGTACGTCGACGATCCGACCACTGGTCGGGTGCGGTGGTTAAAACGCCTGTGGTTGGCGACCGATTTGTTGGGTCCCGAAGACCGTCCGGAACGGTTCCAGGCTGCGGGAGCGACCACCCACTGGGCGGCCCGACGATCCAAGGCGTAGCGCAGCGACGATCACAGGCTGGTTCGCTGCCGTGGCTGCGATAGCGTTTCGGTCATGTCCAGCTTTCACGAATTTGCAATGGCATCGCTGGCCGGAGACGAGGTTTCGTTCTCGCAGTACTCCGGTTCGGCCTGCCTAGTGGTCAACGTCGCATCTGCTTGAGGCCTTACGCCTCAGTACGCAGGTCTGCGTGCGCTTCATCATGATGACAACGGGGTTCAGGTTCTGGGTTTCCCGTGCAACCAGTTCGGTGGTCAGGAACCGGGTTCGCCTGAAGAAATCCGGGCGTTTATCACCGACAAATACGACATCGATTTTCCGGTGTTTGCCAAGATTGATGTCAACGGCGACGATGCCTGCGAGTTGTATCGCTGGCTGAAGTCAGAACAGCCAGGGGACGGCGAGTCCTCCGACATCACTTGGAACTTCGAGAAGTTCCTGGTCGGAGCCGATGGTCAGGTTCTGGCTCGGTTCAGCCCGATGGTTTCGCCAGAAGAGGTGGCACAGCAACTCCCTGAGCTTCTGGGCTGACCCAATCACCTTCGCCTGGTGCGGTGGTGAGTCATGGCGTTCGCCTTGGGAGGAGTGTCGGCACCGGCGCGATGAGGCTCCGTAGCTGCCCGTCGAGTCGTCGTCGGGTCGGTTCTGCGTGCTGTCGCGGTTTGCCTCCGGCGGGTTTGTTCGACGTTTCGAATCGCTTCCGCTGGTCAGGTAGGCAACGATAGGGGCATGACTTCTTTGCTTCCCGTGACCCCGGATCTGTTGGTTGAGCTTGAGTTGATCAAGCGCTGCAAGTACGCCTACCTGCGCCTTGTTGACCAGCATCGGTTTGATGAGCTGGTTGACGTGCTGACCGAAGACTGCACCGCGTCCTACAGCGACGGTAAATACGCATTTGATGACCGGGCGGGGATCATTGCCTTCCTCCACGAAAGCATGGGGTCGGTCGAGTTTTTGTCCAGCCACGCCTGCCACCAGCCAGAGATCGATGTCTTTGATGACGGCACCGCCACGGGCACCTGGAAACTTGAGGATCAGGTGATCGTTGGTGATTTCAGTGTGAACCTGCGAGGCGCGGCGTTTTACGAGGATCGCTACGTCAAGACCGAGGCCGGCTGGCGGATTTCGCACACCGGGTACAGCCGGACCTTTGAGGAGATGTACCCGCAGGCCGGTGTTGCCGGGCTCGAGTTGCACGCCAACGGTTTCACTGGCCTGCGAAAGTAACGCCGTTCGGTCTTTCGGTAACCCAGATCAAGCGGGTCCGGAAAGGGCGAAGTCACAAAGCGCTCCAAGAGTGTCAGTCTGGTGCCCATGCGAGAATGGGATGATGTACGTCGGCTGGAAAGTGTCCTTACCTATAGGAGGGTGCTGAGTTCTGTTCTGGCGCTACTTGTCGCATCGGCAAGCTTGACTTTGGTCGTGACGCCGGCATCGGCCGGTCCGTTGACAGCCGATCCCGAGTCAGCGGCGCAAGACAGTGAGGTGACCGCGCTGGCATCAAACCCGCCCCATGACGTGCAGTTGCGTCGGGTTGGTGCCCAAGGCTTTCGTATCTGGTGGCGCACCCCCGACATCAGCGGGCAGAGCCCGATCGTGGGCTACACCGCCACCCTCGAACCGGGAGGAGCGACCTGCACGCTTGGCTTTGACGAGTCCGGCATGGCGATACCGAACTGTTCGGTTATTGACACCGACCTGTTTGAACCGGGGGTCGAATACCGGGCGTCGGTGCGGGCGGTCAACGAGGCTGGCTACTGGTCCGCGTGGTCTGCCGAATCAACGCCCCTCACCTTTGTGGTGATCCCGGGAGCTCCTCAGAACGTGAAGGTGGAAACGTCGTCGCCGAGTCATCTTCGTGTGATCTGGACGGCGCCAGCCGATTCGGGGGGCAGCCCAATCGTCGCCTATCAGGCGTTCGCCGACCCTCAACCCGGTTCCTGCATTGCTCAGGCCCGACCGGATACGAACGAGTACTCCTGTGTGATTTCAGGGGCTTGGGGGCTCGAGTTGCGTTCTTCGTATCGGGCCACGGTGTATGCCCACAATGTGGTGGGGCGCTCAGGCCCGGCCACCTCCTCGATGAGCGCCGAGATTTGGGATCGTCCAGATCGGCCAACCGATGTGCGGGTGTACCAGACAAGGCTTGGCATGTTGGACGTGGAGTGGACGCCGCCCACCGAAGACGGGGGTCGCGAGATCATCTCCTATGTCGCGACTATGGAACCCAGCGGCGACTCCTGCACGACAACCGGCGATGAGACGAAGTGCACGATCGTGAACAGTCTGAACCCGGACGCCGAGTACCAGGTGAGCGTGGAAGCCTTCAATTCCGGAGCAGGTTCAGGCCCGACCGAACCGGTCGGGCGGCTACCGAGCCCGTCGGTGCCGGTTGACGTGGTGATGGAGTTCACTGATTCGGGCGCACCTCAAGCCCGGTGGAACGCACCGTTGAGTGATGGTGGTAGCCCGATCGTGTTGTACAAGGTTCGGGTTGATGGCAGCAACCAGGTCCCGGAAAGTATTCGCCGTCGGACATGGTCACTCGCGAGCAGATGGCAGCGTTCCTCGCCCGGTTTATCGAGACGATCGAGCGTAGGTCGTGTTCGGGAAGGCACCCGTTTACCGATGTGACCTCCGAGTGGGTCGACGATCCGATCGGATGTATCTTTCAGTTGAGGATCACCAGAGGCACGGGATATTTAACCTTTTCACCGAAGAATCCTGTGACCCGTGAGCAGATGGCGGCGTTCATGGCCCGCACCTATCGGTATATCACCCGCTAGCCGGAACGGTTCGGGTTCGCTACGTGGACGTTGCGGTCGTAGCGGGCGTTGCCAGACGAGGTTTGAGCATCAGCGCTTAGTAGCGCGGGCCGCCGCTTTCACCCGGCCACCGACTCCCGCCGATAACGTCGGCGTGGTTCCAGAACGCATCGGGATCCAGCGGTCCGGCGTTGGAGATATTGCGGCTCTTCATGGCGTTGGTCACCAGCGTTGCCGTGGCAGGGCCAGCCATCGGGAGGTAACGAGATACCGGATCCCACGGCGAATCCAGCAACCGCAGTTCGCCGTCCAACGTTTCGACGTGGATCGTTTCCATGGTGGTGGCCACGTCAACGACGACCGGAGCGAGGTCGTAACCCTGGCCTCCACCGATCTCCCGGCTGTACTTGGTCCACCATTCGTGCTCGGTCCAGTCTCCGGCCGGTGCACCAGCTTCACCGGTCACTTCACCTTGGTATTCCACAAAGGTGTATCCCTGGTGGGTGGCACGGGCGCCGACCCGTGACCCCAACCGGTAGTAGTCGATATCGCACAGGTACTTCGGCTGGCCGTTGCGTTCCGCCGAGATAAACACCGCTGCTTCCTGGTCGATGCCCATTCCGAGGTTGTAGAGACCGTCCACGCCGTTCCATCGAGCGGGAACTTTGATCGATACGCCGTATTCGGGTTCGCCGTGGATCGGCACGCAGTAGATCCCAACCGTGACCGTATTGTCACCGGTCGGTTCTAGGCCGGCGGGGAGCAACGGTGCGATGTTGCCTTCCGCGGTGGGGTAGGTCATGACCAGTTTTGGCCACCCGGAAATCTCTCCGTTGCGACTGGTGGGTGCGGTCGTTGTGGGTTCGCTCATGGTCAGATGTTCGCACGCGGGACCCGAAAGCACGAAAATCAGAACGCGAACGATTTTGCACCCCCGGAACAGGTCTGTGACGCTAGGGCTATGGCCAACCCACTTGAAGGCATCAATACCTCGAACGATCCGTATGTCATTGTCAGCTCAGACACCCATGCCGGGCTCTACGTTGAGGACTATCGGGAGTACCTCGAAAGCTCGGTTCACGATCAGTTCGATGAATGGCTCAAGACTCGTCATGAGCATCGGGCCATGGTTGAGGAACTCAACGGCGACTATGTCGAACAGTGGGAAACCGAGAACGAATGGGGCCTCAAAGGTGCCTACGACCCCGACATTCGCGACAAGGCCCTCGACGCGGACGGTATTGCTGGCGAGGTGATCTTCGCCGATGGTGATGCGGTTACCGGTATGGAAGCTCCGCCGTTTGGTGCGGGTCTTCAAGCTGGCGTGATCACCGATCCGAAGCTGGCCTGGGCCGGGGCCCGAGCGCATAACCGTTGGCTCGAAGAGTTCTGTGCATCCAATCCGCCTCGTCGCGCCGGTGTGGCGCTGGTGCCGGTAACCCACGGGGTCGAGGAGTCGGTCAAAGAGGTGTATGCGCTAGCGGACAAGCCTGGTATCCGCGGGATCATGATCCCCACCATGTGGCACGGTGCCCCTTCGTACGGCCACGAAATGTACGACCCGATCTGGCAGGCATGTCACGAAACGGGGCTGGTCGTGCACACCCATTCGGGTGAGGCCGACACCGAGGCCTACAACGAGAACATGGCCCAGTACATGCTCGAAGTGGCGTTCTGGACCCACCGGCCGCTCTGGCAGTTCCTGTTGTCGGGCAAATTCGACAAGTTCCCGAACTTCAAATACGCACCGGTGGAATGCGGATCTTGGTGGCTCGGCGATCTTCTCTGGAAGACCGACGTCATGTTTGGTGGCACGAACTGGAAGGTCAAGAAGATGAGTTCCCGCACCAAGGGACTCATTGAGCGACTCCCGTCGGAGTACGTCGGAACCAACGTGTTCATCGGCGCCTCCACCATGGCCAAAGTGGAACTTCGTCGTCGCTACGTCAACGGAGTCGACGCCCTCATGTGGGGCACCGACTATCCCCATCCGGAAGGGTCGTGGCCCCACACCCGGACGCGGCTCGAAACCGACTTCACCGAGATCCCGGTCGAAGAAACCCGTCTGCTGCTTGGTCTCAACGCGGTGCGTTGCTACGGGCTCGATGAAGGCGCACTCAACGAGATTGCGGCCGAGATTGGCCCCCGACCGACCGACCTTCACCAAGACCTCGACCGTCGGACCGATCCCAACGCCATCCGCGAAGCTCGCTGGTGGTTCGACGACTACGGCGTCCCCTGGCCGTCCTAGCCATCAACCGACTGCACCACGTCGGCTTCTTGATGGATAGCTGAGTGATGAACGTTTTGATCATCGGGGCCGGGATCGCTGGCCTTGCCGCCGCCGATCGACTGGTGGAGCACGGGCTGGGTCCCGACCAGATCCGAATGGTGGACAAAAGCCGAGGGGTTGGGGGCCGGATGGCGTCCCGGCGGTTGACCTGCGAGCTGGGTGAGGCCCGGTTTGACCACGGCGCCCAATTCTTTACCAGTCGCAGTTCCGAGTTTGCTGCGCTTGTTGACGCCGCGGTTCGCGATGGGGCGGTAACCGAATGGACCCGAGGGTTCGGTGCCGAACCCGACGGGCACCCCCGCTGGAGGGGAACTGACGCGATGACGGCTTTGGCTAAATGGCTTCAGCACCGGGCCGG
>Ga0075474_10000091_pt1 | contig 27698 bp, 21 predicted proteins | sample DEB08_DNA_2_FD_71485 | JGI IMG/M metagenome (GOLD analysis project Ga0075474, IMG submission 71485) | Aqueous microbial communities from the Delaware River and Bay under freshwater to marine salinity gradient to study organic matter... | ecosystem: Environmental > Aquatic > Marine > Coastal ...
CTGGAATTGACTCAGGGGGTCAGGCCCCAAGAGATATGGATATTACCGTTAATCCAAATGATGTAAACGAGGTGCATATCGCAGGAGTGTTAACTTGGCGTTCCCTTGATGGCGGGAATAATTTCGAAATCAGTTCAGATTGGGTTCCGGGGAATGCGGCAAGTTCCGGATTAGGATATTGTCATGCCGATGTGGATATTTTGGAATTTGTTGGCACTACACTCTACGTAGGATCTGATGGAGGTATTTTTAAAGCCCCGAATACGACTGAAATCACGGCTGATTATTACACCGATTTATCCACAGGATTGGGGATAAGACAATTTTATAAGATTGGGGTGTCTCAAACGCCAGATGTCGTGGTGACGGGCGGCTCTCAAGATAATGGTTCTTCATTTTACAGTGCCCAAACGGGAGAGTGGATTGATTGGATTGGCGCTGACGGAATGGAAGGTTTTGTCGATAAGGACAATCCGAGTTTATTGTACGGAATGATTCAATTTGGCGGGATGTACCGCACAGAAAATGCAGGAACTACCTTGCTCAATCTTCCAGAGCCAGGCTCTGGATCTGGGGCCTGGGTTGCGCCTTTTGAACAAGATCCTTCAGTGCAAAACACAATTTACTGCGCCTTTGAACAGGTGTTTAAGAGTCTTAATAAAGGGGGGAACTGGACCCCAATTTCCCAAGATTTCGGAGGCGATCTTAGTCAAATGAAAATTGCTCCCTCTGACAATCAAATTATCTACGCCTCAAGAGGCGCTCAGTTATATCGTACTATGGATGGCGGTGCGACTGATTGGCAAACCATGACGCCACCAGGTGGGGTAAACTCCATTGCCATTCACCCGACAGATCCAATGCGAATTGCTGTGGCAGTTACAGGGAGTGCAAAAGTTCGTGTCTCTGAAGATGGCGGTCAAACTTGGAATTCACTTACCTTGAATTTGCCTGATTTTAGCGCCCTTACCGTGGTTTGGGATGACAACGGAAGTAATGGGCTTTACCTTGGAATGGATTACGGGGTTTATTATATTGATGATACCTTCAGTGAGTGGCAACCCTTTATGACTAATTTGCCCAATGTTATTGTGAGTGAATTAGAAATAAATCAAGCCAACGGAAAAATTTATGCGGGGACCTATGGTCGTGGGCTTTGGTCTTCGACTAAATATGGTTTTGTAGTGGCCAATGAAGATTTTGAGCAAACGCAAATGAGTTTGGCCCCTGTACCTGCCAAGGATCATTTGAATTTAGTTTTGGATACACCCCAAACCTCAAGTATTCAGATCTTTGATCTTCAAGGTAAGCTGCTCTATTATGAGCCATCGACCTTTTTACAAGGCGCATATAAAATTGACTTAAAGGAGTTTTCATCGGGTCTTTACGTACTGCGACTCAAGGGGGCCTGGGGTCAAATCACTAAAAAATTTAGCATCGAATAAGCGCTAGAGATGGATTTTTCGTCAAAACTATTGGCTCGTGCCGTGGATGAAATGGCCTTATTGCCGGGGATTGGGAAGCGCACGGCCTTACGTCTGGTGTTGCACCTGCTTAAACAGCCGAAGGGGCGGACCTTGGCCTTAAGTCAGGCATTAACGGAGCTGCGAGAGCAAAGTCAATTTTGTAAACAATGTCACAATATCTCAGACCAGCCCCTATGTGACATTTGTGTTAATGTGAATCGAGACAAATCTATAGTTTGTGTGGTGGAAGATATTCGCGATGTTATGGCTATTGAGAATACGAGTCAGTTTAAAGGCGTTTATCATGTCTTGGGGGGCAAAATTTCCCCAATGGATGGCATAGGGCCTCATGATCTTACCATAGAGTCATTAGTGCAGAAAGTTCGGTCAAAGGAAATTAAAGAATTGATTTTTGCATTGAGCTCAACAATGGAAGGCGACACGACAAATTTCTATATTTTTAAGCAAATTGAAGACCAAGAGGTGGTTATGACCACAATTGCGCGGGGTATCGCCGTAGGAGATGAATTGGAATTTGCCGATGAGGTGACCCTCGGGCGCAGTATCGTGCATCGTATACCCTTTGAAACGTCTTTTAAACAGAATTAAAAAAGTATTTGGAGCTATCGGTAATCATACTGAGTTACAATGTCCAGCATTATGTTTGGCAGTGCATCGATTCGGTATTGGCTGCCGTTGATGAGATCAAGGCCGAAGTTATCCTGGTTGACAACGCCTCTAGTGATGAAACTTTGGTCACTATAACACAGGATTTTCCGCAAGTGAAGCTTATCGCTAACGTTGAAAATATCGGCTTTTCCAGAGCGTATAATCAAGCAGTAAAACAGGCCAAAGGGACTTATCTCTGTATTTTAAATCCCGACACGGTTATTGGGGAATCAGTGTTTAAAACCCTTTTAAAGTCCACCAGGACCCAGAGTAATATTGGAGCTATTGGCACTCAATTTATTGATGGAAGAGGTTGTTTCTTGCCTGAGTGTAAGCGGGTAGTGCCCACACCTCTTGGAAGTCTAAGAAAGTTGCTGGGTTTCGCTGGGCATAGAGATGTTTACTATCATGACTCAATAGCCCCTGATGAGGAAGGCCCAGTCTCCATTTTGGCAGGCGCATTTATGTTTTTAAAACGATTGGATTACCACGAATTAGATGGATTTGACGAGCATTATTTTATGTTTGGAGAAGACATTGACTTTAGTTACAAACTCTTGCTAAAAGGAAAGCAAAATTATTATTTGGGCACTCAAAAAATAATCCATTACAAAGGAGAAAGCACTCAAAAAAATCGACAGTATTTGGAACGATTTTATGGGGCAATGGTGCATTTTTACAAAACACATTTTTCTAGAAGTCGATTCAAAGTATTTTTAGTGTCCTTACTGGCTCAAGGGCTCATTTTATGGCGCGGCTTATGGCCAAAGGAACAATCAGCACAGGTCCCGTCTTCAAAGGCTGTCTTTTGGGTCAGTGATAGTCTCGAGCCGAGTGATGCGTTGGCCCATTGGTTGCGGCAAAAAGTAAACGTTCTTAATTTGGACTCCTTTAAAAGGCTAACGCCCGAAGGCTTAAAAAACACCCCACCCGAGAACGCTCTTTTGGTTTTTGACCGGGCTTCTTTGACCTATGACACCATTATTGAACTCATGTCTTTAGGGGCGTCTTACGGACAACGGTTTAGAATATGGCACAGTCAAAAGCAATTACTCATCGGAAGCGATTCGAGTGACGCGCACGGCGAGACGCTCATCTTGCGTTGAATAGCGCTTTTTTAGGGAAATTGTACGCCTGAGAATTCTTGATTTAACTAGGATTTTGTGCCAAAGGAATTGTAAAATATTCAACAAAAACCTGATATTTTCGTTAATTTTGCAAAAATTAAAGACAACCGCCGACCTATGGCTAGATTTGAATTAAGACTGCCCAAAATGGGCGAGAGTGTTGCCGAAGCAACCATCACCAATTGGTTAAAAAACGTAGGGGATACCATTGATATGGATGAGCCTGTTTTGGAAATAGCCACCGATAAAGTGGACAGCGAAGTCCCTAGTGAAGTTTCGGGTGTTTTGGTTGAACAGTTATTTTCAGTTGATGATTTAGTGGAAGTTGGTGCGGTTTTAGCCGTAATCGAAACGGATCAAGATTCGGCAAGTACTGCCCCTGTTGCTCCTGAGGCCTTGGAGGTAGATATTGCTCCAGAGGTGCTTGAGACGGTTAGCCAGCCTCTAATTCAATCAACATCAGACGGGCAGACAGTAGTAAGCAGTACTGAAGGTCGTTTTTATTCGCCACTTGTGCGCAATATTGCTCAACAAGAGGGGATCGGACAGGCAGAACTCGATGCCATTATGGGCTCTGGCAAAGAGGGTCGTGTAACTAAATCCGATATTTTAGATTATGTGGCGCAACGTGCCTCTACCCAAAACGCGGCACCATCAGCCCCATCGACTGAATCAGTCCAAACCCCGCAAATTATAGAGCAAAAGTCTCCAGAGATAAGTTCGATAAAGCCTACAGAGAGTAGTGCAAAGCCACAGTCAGTGCCCTTACAGCAAGGTGATGAAATTATTGAAATGACCCGTATGGGCAAACTCATAGCGCATCATATGACCGCGAGTGTTGCCACTTCTGCCCACGTTCAGAGTTTCGTAGAGTGTGATGTGACTAAAATTTGGCAATGGCGCGAGCGTGTGAAAAATTCATATGAAGCTCGAGAAGGAGAAAAGCTGACGTTTACCCCGATTTTCATGGAAGCGGTCGCACGGGCCTTAAAAGATTTCCCGATGATGAATATCTCGGTTGATGGCGATAAGATCATTAAGCATCGCGCAATTAATCTGGGTATGGCTGCATCCTTAAACGATGGAAATTTAATCGTTCCTGTAATTAAAAATGCAGATCAGCTCAATCTCGTGGGGATGAGTAAGGCGGTAAACGACCTCGCCAAGCGGGCAAGAGCGAACAAATTAAAGCCCGATGAGATTGCTGGAGGAACCTACACAGTGACCAACGTTGGTAACTTTGGAAGTATCATGGGCACACCGATAATCAATCAACCCCAGGTCGGTATTTTGGCTTTAGGGGCCATTCGAAAAGTGCCGGCAGTAATAGAAACCAGCGAAGGAGATTTTATTGGCATCCGTTATAAAATGTATTTATCCCACAGTTATGACCACCGAGTCGTCAATGGTGCGCTCGGAGGCATGTTTGCAAAGCGGGTTGCGGATTATCTTGAAGCTTGGGATCCTCAGCGTGAAGTTTAATCAATATGGCCTTAACCCTCAACAAACCGATTTGTTTTTTTGACCTTGAAACCACAGGGGTTCAAGTGGCCATTGACCGTATCGTCGAGATTTCCATACTCAAAGTCTGGCCGAACGGAAACAAAGAATCGGTTACCTGGCGCGTTAATCCAGAGCAACCAATCCCCGCTCAGGCCACTGAAATACACGGTATTGATGATGCTATGGTGGCTAGTGAGCCTAATTTTAAGACCTTAGCCCCTAAGGTGGTCCAAATGATTAAGGACAGTGATTTAGCGGGGTTCAACAGCAATCGATTTGACATACCACTTTTGGCCGAAGAGCTTTTGCGCGCGGAAATAGATATAGATCTTCGCAAACATGCCGCGATAGACGTCCAAACCATTTTTCATAAAATGGAAAAACGCACCCTTACCGCGGCGTATAAATTCTATTGTGATAAAGATCTAGAAAACGCCCATAGTGCTGAGGCGGATACTTTGGCGACTTATGAGGTGCTTGAAGCACAACTTGAGCGTTATCCGGAGCTTGGCAGTGATGTCGCATCATTGGCTGAGTTTAGCGCACACAAAAAGTTTGCAGATTTTGCGGGGTTCATTCAATATGACGATCAAGGCCAAGAAATTTTTGCTTTTGGTAAGCATAAGGGTACCTCTGTGGCACGAGTTTTAGAGCAAGAACCAGGGTATTTTGGATGGTTATTAAACGCTGACTTTCCGCGCTATACCAAAAAAGTCTTGACACAAATAAAATTAAGAGCCTTAAATACAAAACAAGATTCATGAAAATAATTTGCGTCGGTCGGAATTACTCGGAACATATCAAGGAGTTAGATAATCAGCGTCCTGAGGAGCCGGTATTATTTATGAAGCCTGACTCAGCGGTTATTCTTAAGAACAACCCCTTTATTATACCAACTTTTTCTTCAGACATTCATTATGAAGTTGAGGTGCTGGTTAAGATCAACAAGATTGGAAAACACATCAGTCGTGAGTTTGCTTCGGACTATTACGAAGAAGTAGGTCTGGGGATTGATTTTACTGCTCGAGATTTACAATCTAAGTTGAAAGAAAAGGGCCTGCCGTGGGAGCGTGCTAAAGGTTTTGATGGTTCAGCAATGATCGGTCAATTTGTAAATAAACAAACGCTCGGCGATTTGGAAAATCTCGAATTTTCACTGCAAAAAAATGAGGAAATTGTCCAAAAGGGTAATACTTCTGACATGTTGTGGAAAATTGATGAGTTGATTGAATATATTTCAAAATATTTCACTTTAAAGATTGGAGATATTATCTTTACCGGTACCCCCTCAGGGGTGGGGCCAGTAACCCATGGGGATCAATTAGTGGGGTTTGTCAATAACCAGGAGTTTTTCTCCGTAAAAGTTAAGTAGATGAGTGTTTATTCTATTGATAATTTGAAGGAAGTAATGGGTGATGATCCCGAGTTCATCGCTGTAGTGGTACAAACGTTTTTAGATGAGATTCCGCCAGACCTGGAGGGATTGAAAGCTGCTGTGGCCGAGGGTGATCGCAAACGCGCTTATGGATTTGCCCACAAAATGAAGCCGAACATCGAAATGTTTGGTGTGGATTTGATGAAAAATATTCGCTCTATTGAGACTTGGTCCCGCTCCTCTAAAGACATTGATGCGGTACAGCCCTTGGTCGATGAGGTGAATGACGTCCTCCAGGCGGTTTTTATCGAACTGCGACAAGATTTTAATCTGTAGATGCTTGCCGAAATTATTACCATTGGTGACGAAATTTTGATTGGTCAAATCGTCGACACCAATAGTGCTTTTTTATGTAAAGTTTTAAATGAAGCTGGAATTGAGGTTTATCAAATTACCTCAGTTCACGATGAACGAAATCATATTTTAAAAGCACTAGAAGAGGCTTCGAAACGCGTTTCACTGGTTCTAATTACCGGAGGTCTTGGTCCGACCAAAGACGACATTACCAAATCTTGTTTTGTTGAATTTTTTGAAGATCAGCTCGTGGTGCATGAACCGACCAAAAAACATGTCCAGCATCTTTTTGAGACGTATATCCAAAAAGCCCCATCAGACCAAAATCTCAATCAAGCTTTGGTTCCTTCTCGGGCTCAAGTTTTACATAACGCTCATGGCACGGCACCCGGACTTTGGATGCAAAAAGAACAAACCGTATTTGTCGCTATGCCCGGGGTTCCTTTTGAAATGAAATACCTCATGAATCAGGAGGTGTTGCCCAGGCTGATTGCGCATTTTGACAGACCTTTTATCTATCATAAGACCTTAATGACTTATGGTATGGGCGAAAGTTCCATTGCAGACCGAATTGATTCGTGGGCGGATCAATTGCCCTCTTGGGTCAAATTGGCTTATCTTCCTTCCTTCGGTAAAGTGCGGATTCGTCTATCAGCAGCCCACCAGGATGAGCAAATTTTGCATCAAACCATTGATGAACTTATGGAACAGTTAAGTGCCATGCTCTCTGATATTGCTGTTGGCTTTGAGGGGCAAACGTCAATGGTCGCTCAAATTGCCTCGCTTATGACGGAAAGAGGACTCAGTCTCGGAACCGTCGAAAGCTGCACCGGAGGTAACATTGCCCAGCAGATCACAGAACTAGCCGGGGCTTCGGCTTATTTTAAAGGATCGATAATCCCCTATGATACAAGTTTAAAGTCCAGTCTTTTAGAGGTAAATCCTGAGGAAATAGAAAAGCATTCTACGGTGAGTTTAGAAATTGCCGAGGCCTTGGCCACGGGAGGAAGAAAAAAATTGGGAGCAGATTATGTGGTAGCGACGACAGGTATTGCTGGTCCAACAAAAGGAGATGGCGTTGGGCAAGTTGGGCGTGTATGTATTGCCATAGCCAGTCCGCATGGTGTTTTAAAGGAAGAATTTACCTTTGGAAAGGCGCGTGAGCGGATTATTCAAAAAGCAGTTGATAAGGCACTGGAATTGCTCCTAAAAGAAATTTCTAAAAACTGAAATTCATTTGTTGTACGAGCAAATTAATTTTCCTAAATTTGCAGCCTGTTTAAAAAAATTTAAAAGTTCAAGCGATGTCTAGAGTTTGTGAGCTTACCGGAAAAAAAGCAATGGTTGGGAACAATGTTTCTCACGCCATGAACAAGACCAAGCGTAAATTTAACGCCAATTTGGTTAAAAAACGCTTTTACATTCCAGAAGAGGACAAGTGGATTACCTTAAAAGTTTCTACTTCGGCCTTGAAAACCATCAACAAAATAGGAATTTCTGCGATGCTTAAAGAAGCTCGTGCAAACGGTTTTCTTAATAAGTAATTGGCCAACCATTTAATAAAATACGATTATGGCAAAGAAAGGCAATAGAGTACAGGTGATTTTAGAGTGCACAGAGCATAAAGAAAGCGGTTTGCCTGGAACTTCTAGATACATCACCACGAAGAATAAGAAAAACACTCCGGACCGTATGGAATTGAAGAAATTCAATCCTATCCTAAAAAGAATGACGGTTCATAAAGAAATTAAATAAGACGCGTCATGGCAAAGAAATCAGTTGCATCATTACAGACCGGGTCAAAGCGTTTGACCAAAGCCATCAAAATGGTTAAATCACCAAAAACCGGTGCCTACACTTTTGTTGAAGCTATTATGGCTCCAGAGTTGGTAAACGAGTGGATGAGCAAACAATAACGCATTCAAACCGATACAGGCCACTTTTTAGTGGCCTTTTTTTTTGACCTCAAGACATTTGCAAAGTCTGTGAATCCCGCGTAATTTTATCCTAGAATAACGTCTTGATCACAGGACGTTTAAATAATCAAATATGGGACTGTTCAAACAGCTATTCAACAAAGAAAAGAAAGCAAAACTCGATGAGGGTTTGGCCCCATCTAAAAAATCATTCTTTGAAAAGCTTTCCAAAGCTGTTGTGGGAAAAAGCAAAGTTGACGACTCAGTCCTTGATGAGCTCGAAGAGGTGTTAATAGCCAGTGATGTTGGAGTGGCGACAACACTAAAAATTATTCAACGCATTGAACAACGTGTGGCTCGCGACAAATACCTCGGCACAGATGAACTCCAATTTATCTTACGTGAAGAGATTGCGGCTCTATTGCAGAACCAAGAGGGTCAAGCTAGTGGACATGCTGAGGTGTTTTCTGACCCGGGAAAAAAGCCCTTTGTCATAATGGTTGTGGGCGTGAATGGTGTAGGTAAGACGACGACCATAGGCAAATTAGCCGCTCAATATAAGGCTCAAGGTCTTAAAGTTGTTTTGGGGGCCGCCGATACATTTAGAGCGGCCGCTATTGATCAACTTCAAATTTGGGCGGACCGAACCCAGACCGATATTGTCAAACAAAAAATGGGAAGTGACCCTGCCAGTGTCGCTTTTGAGACTTTGACCTATGCCCAACAGCAGGGTGCCGATGTTGTTTTGGTAGATACAGCAGGGCGTTTGCACAACAAAGTAAATCTCATGAATGAGTTATCAAAGATAAAACGGGTCATGGATCGCGTTGTGGCTGATGCCCCACATGAGGTGATGCTCGTTTTGGATGGCTCTACGGGACAAAACGCGTTTGAACAAGCCAAACAATTTACTGCAGCAACTGAGGTTACAGCATTGGCGATTACTAAACTCGATGGAACTGCCAAAGGTGGAGTGGTTATTGGTATAAGCGATCAGTTTAATATTCCAGTGCGCTATATTGGCGTAGGAGAAGGTGTTGAAGACCTTCAGGTTTTCGATAAAAAAGAATTTGTGGACTCGTTTTTTAAAATTAACTGAGGGATTCAGTTCAAACTATGCGTACTAAAAGCACAAAAAAGCACACCATTAATGTCGTTACTCTAGGTTGTTCCAAGAATGTCTACGATAGCGAGGTTCTCATGGGTCAACTGCGCGCCAACAATAAGGATGTAGTTCACGAGCAGGAAGGGGAAGTGGTCGTAATCAATACCTGTGGGTTTATTGATAATGCCAAAGAAGAATCGGTTAACACAATTTTATCTTACGTCCAAAAAAAACAGCAAGGCCTTGTGGAAAAGGTTTTTGTGACGGGTTGTTTGTCTGAGCGTTATAAGCCGGATCTAATTAAAGAAATCCCAGATGTCGATCAGTACTTTGGGACCACAGAACTACCGAGTTTACTCGCTGCGCTTGGAGCCGATTACAAGCACGAGTTAATCGGTGAGCGATTAACCACCACGCCAAAAAACTATGCCTATCTGAAAATTGCTGAAGGTTGTGATCGACCTTGTTCTTTTTGCGCTATTCCGCTTATGCGCGGTAAACACAAAAGTACGCCTATTGAAGACTTGGTTATCGAGTCGACTAAACTCGCTGCTGATGGCGTAAAGGAACTGATTTTAATTGCTCAGGACCTCACTTATTACGGTTTGGATTTATATAAAAAGAGGGCTCTAAAAGAGTTGCTTGAGGCGCTTGTAAAAGTTGAAGGCATTGAGTGGATCAGACTCCATTACGCTTTTCCCTCTGGCTTTCCATTGGAGGTTTTGGATCTAATGCGTCAAGAATCTAAGATTTGTAATTATATCGATATTCCCCTGCAACATATTTCAGATCCTATACTCAAGTCAATGCGTCGTGGGACCACCCAGGAAAAAACAAATGCGCTTATTCGAGAGTTTAGAGAGCGCGTGCCGGGTATGGCTATTCGTACCACTTTAATAGTGGGTTATCCAGGAGAGACCGAGGCCGATTTTAATCTACTGAAACAATGGGTAAAGGATACCAAATTTGATCGATTGGGCTGCTTCACTTACTCTCATGAAGAAAATACTCATGCCTTTAATTTAGTGGATGATGTGCCCGACGAGGTGAAAATGGAGCGCGCGAATGAAATCATGGCGTTACAGTCTGATATTTCATGGGCGCTGAACCAAGAAAAGATTGGTAAACAATATCGCGTGGTGATCGACCGAAAAGAAGGCGAATACTACGTAGGGCGCACCGAATTTGACAGTCCTGATGTGGACAATGAAGTCTTAATTGCCGCTCAGGATGGTTATCTCAGACAGGGTGATTTCTATATTGTACACATTACTGAAGCCGAAGACTTTGATCTTTATGCCAAAGTGATAAAATAATATGAGGACGCGGCAATACATATTAGTTATGCTTGTCGGACTATTCGCGTCATGTCAATACGGTAAAAAGAAATCAGAAGAAAATCCAGATGCTGCATTAATTGCAAAAAGACCTGAACACGCTATCAACTCTCAGGTAATGCAAATTACTGGGCCATGGAGTGACAATAAACACACAACTACACCAAACTTAATTTCAGAAGGGAAAAAGCTCTACCTCTCTTGGGTTGAACGAGATAGTACTCAAGCTTATTTACGATATAGTGTCAATGAAGATGACGTCTGGGGTTCTGAAGACCTGATCGCTCAGGGCAACAATTGGTTTATTAATTGGGCCGATTTTCCCCAAATCGCGGTTTATGGTGATTATATGATGGCAACATTTCTTCAAATGTCTGCTGATGGGACCTATACCTATGATATTTATTTCACTATAAAAGAAGGTCAAAACCCATGGAAAGCGCCAAAGAAGTTACATCGGGACGATACAAAATCGGAACATGGATTTGTGTCAATTTCGCCGGGTAGTGAAGGTTTTTTAGCGAGTTGGCTGGATGGGCGCAATACGGTTGTCGAAAAGCAGAGTCTTCATAATACTCAAAATAATCATGGGGAACACTCTGTTGGAGCCATGACTCTGCGCAGTGTATTGGTGAACTTTGATGGCAGCCTGGGCAGTGAATCTTTAATTGATTCAAGAGTTTGTGACTGTTGCCAAACGGCTATTGCGTTGGCTGAAAATGATGAAGCTTTTGTTGCCTATAGAGGAAGGAGTGACAGTGAAGTAAGAGATATTCTTTTGCGTCGAGGTCATCCAGAAGAAGGATGGACTGACCCTATGAGCACAGATGATAACTGGTTGATTCCCGGTTGTCCTGTTAATGGGCCATCAATAGACACCTATGAGAAAACAGTTGCTCTAGCATGGTTCACCGCCGCAGAAAATGAACCACGCGTGCTAGTCACATTCAGCAGTACAGATAGTTTAGCTCTAAATGAAACAATTCGGATGGACTCAGGAAATGCAATTGGTCGAGTAGACTTGGTTCAATTATCCTCAGACACGGCTATAGTTTCATGGGTTGAGCCTATGGGCGATTCTGATTATATTAGGGGGCAATGGGTCAATAAAAATGGCGAAAAGGGTCCGTTAGTCACCATAAGTAAAACTTCGGCGGAACGGGCGACAGGTTTTCCCCGTATGGTCAAGCATAAAGAGAATTTATATTTGGTCACAACCCAGTTAAAACCGGACAAATCTAGCGAGATTTCTTTGAGGGCTTGGCCCATCTCTATAATGCTTCCCGAGCAAATCAATGCTCTCAAAATCAATGACTGAGCCTGAGAAAACCGTATTATTTATCGGAAGGAATTGGCCGAATCCTAGGATGACGGCTGCCGGTTGGCGCATGATGCAGTTGGTCAATCATTTTGATAATGAAAATTTTGAGATACACTTCGCAACAACTGATTCACTCAACAATGCCCAGGTTTTTGAAAAAATGGCCCAAGTCAAGACTTGGCAAATTGCGCTTAATGATGATGGCTTTGATGCTCAAATAAAGATAATTGCCCCAGATTATGTGGTTTTTGACCGCTTTATGACCGAAGAGCAATATGGATGGCGGGTAAGAGACTGTTGTCCTGAAGCTATAACCATTTTGGATACCGAAGATTGTCATTTTTTGAGGTTGACTAGAGCCCAATACATTAAAGAGCGTCCTGATATTTTTGATGCATCCGATTGTCCAGAAGAGTCATTGTTTAATCAACACAGCATGCGCGAATTGGCCAGTATTTGGCGATGCGATTTGAGTTTAATCATCGCACAATACGAATATGAGTTGCTCCGTGATGTTTTTTCTATACCAGAGGGTTTATTGTACTATCTCCCATTAGCCATGGCCTTTGATCCTACTGAGTCAAATCAGGCAGATGCCCCAAGAGATTTGGCGTGGTCAGAACGTAAAGACTTTTTATGGGTAGGCAATCGCAAACACGAGCCTAATGATGACTCATTAAAGTATTTACTTCAAGTCTTATGGCCATCGATACAGGACGCCCTGCCAAAGGCAGCGTTGCACATTGTAGGGCCAAACGGTACAGAGTCACAAAGGCAATTAATTGTAAAACACAAATCTGTGGTTGATTTGGGATGGGTCGATGAACTACCCGAACTCATGTCACAATACCGCATTAATCTTGCCCCATTGCGTTTTGGTGCGGGGCTCAAAGGCAAAATCATGCAGTCCTTAGGTTTAGGTCTTCCGACGGTCAGTTCTACAATAGGCGCGGAGGGACTTTTTACGAATACTATTCCCGTACTGGCACCTGCGCAAAATGCAGATGAATTTATAAACAAGGCCATCAAACTTTATACTGATGAGCAATATTGGCAACAGGTAAAAATACAAGGCATTCAGTGCATGAAACAGCATTTTTCACTCGGGCCTAGCTTTGCTCGATTTAATAAAGATTTGCTGGCGATAAAAAATGACCTAAAGGCCCATAGAAAACGTCATTTTTTGGGTCAAATCTTGCAACACCAGTCGCTTAATGCCTCCAAATATATGGGGCGTTGGTTGACGCTTAAAAAACGCTCGGATTAATCCAATATAAAGACATTCGCATCGACCATAAACAAACTGTTTACAAAAAACAGCTTGCCATTTTCCCAGAAGGAACGAAATAAAATGTCGTCGGTCAAATAAACCATACTTCCTTGACCTAAAGGATATTCGCCAAAAACAAAGCTATCGCTCAGTTTTTTCTTCGCATCAGACCCAGAAAACCCAGAATAAGATTCTGCTGCACCATCGAAATAGCCCACATTGTATCCGCGATCGAGTTTTAAATAAGCGTCGTCATCTTGCTTTAGGCTAAAGTATATATCAGGATAACCAAAGGCTAGGGGGTGTGTTGTATCCAGGAGAACCTTATAAATGCTTCCGGTAATTAAATCCTTCACACTGTGGCGCTCGCGGTCTCCGTAAGGAATCATATTTGATTCCTCTGAAGACTCTGGTTCCACCGATTTCAAACCAAATCCATCTTGATCCGCAAAGACATTGACGGCTTGGTCAATGGCAATAAGCTTCCCACCTGAGCGGACCCAATCTTTAAGTCCATTGAGCTGCTCTTCTGAACGCAGGTTAGAGTAATAACCGCTGGGCATGACGAGTATATCAAATTGGGATAAGGTCTTGGCAGAAAAATTAGCCGTATTTAATGGGGTAAAAGGATAATCTAATTCTTGCTCCATAAAGTGCCAAATTGTCCCATAACTGAGTGATGAGACCCCATCTCCTTTGAGAATCGCAATACGATGTGGGTTAATTAGTTTGATGTCTGTGGACCCCAAATCAACACCATTATCACTAAAACCGCTGCTCAATGCGGTAATCTTTCGTTTATGAGTGTTGGCTAAGTTTCGTATCGTTTGATTAAAATCCTTTCGCTTTACGTTATCACCTTTAGTAATGACTAAACTTCCTTGGGGAAATTGTTTGCCTCCAAAAGAAAGGGGCTTTTCACTAAACCGAACGCGGATGCCTTTTTTTAATAAATCAGTTAGAAAAGTAGCGTCGGCGAGATCACCCCAGGGGGCAATAAAACCGGCGACAACTTCAGGCTCCGCGGGCAATTGAAATCGACTATTGAATGGATTGTTTTGACTGGTTTCTAAAGACTTGTCCGTAACCAAGCAGTTCAGGCCAAAAGCATAGGGTAAGCTCCAAGCGGTAATGTCATAGGTCAAAGGATCCTCTAAAGCCGCTTCCGCTTCAAAAAGTACTCGAACCATGGCGCCTTGCGGCTGATCAGTACTAATGACAAGAGCATCAGCTACATTGCGTTGCGTATTTTTTTGGGTAGTGTAGTCCCATCCTTTTACAACGGCTGATTTTGCAAAACTGTACTGGATTTCATGACGGTCTAAGAGCTCTGTAAGGGCTTGAATTTTATCCGAATTGCCTTGAAGAATATAGTTTTGTAGCGGTTGAGGGGTACGGAAGTAAGATTTGAACTCTTTATTGAGTTTTAGGGCATTTTTCGAGGAGATTTCTACTGTTGAAAGCCCAGTGGTCGTGTGGTGGGCCGCGCGATCAACCAAGGTTAACTCAACGCCTTCATCGTTCAGTATTCCTAATCCGGCACGTCCATTACCGGCTTGTTCATAGGTCATACCAATAGCCCCTAGATAAGTGGGGTAGGTGTCTCCATAACTTGGATAAAGTAAGTCGAAAAATTGCCGCGTAAAGTACAGCCAACCCTCTTGATCAAAATATTTGGCATTGTTTTGGCCGATTTCCACTTGGAATTGTTTTTGCCATGGGGTGATGACCTCGTGATAAGGGACTGCTGCAGGCGCAAAATAATAAGGTTCGTTGATGCCTTGCTCGTGAAAATCAACATGAACATGGGGCATCCATTTATGATATAAAGGCAATCTTTGCTGACTCTCGACTTGTTTTGCCCAAGCCCAATCGCGATTTAAATCAAACAAGTAATGATTCGGTCGTCCTCCTGGCCAAGGTTCGTTGTGTTCATCGGCTGATTGTAGGGGGTTGTATGGGCTAGTGCCTACTTGATTATACCAATTGGCGTAACGATCCCTTCCATCGGGATTCACGCAGGGGTCCATGATGACCACTGTATTTTTCAACCATGCGGATTGAGTGTTAATGAGTTCATAGGCGGTTTGCATTGCTGCCTCCATACTCGAGGCTTCATTTCCGTGGACGTTATAGCTCAACCAAACTATAGCTACATCAGGACTGGCATCCCCAGGGAGCATTCCAATTTGACGCAGATTGTTTTGACGTATTTCCTCTAACCGGGCACGGTTTTCGGGTGTGGTGATAATCGCGTAGTTCAACGATCGCCGTTCATTCGTTTTACCGTACTGATCAAAACTGATCCAATCTGAGTTTTGTGCCAAATGCTCAAAATAGGCAACCATTTGATGATGTCGAGAGTATTTTGTCCCGATAGGGTAACCCAAAAACGCCTCAGGAGATAGGATTTGACTTCCGACCAATTGAGTGCAGAACAATGTTAGAGCAATGAGAATACGCTTCATTTTTTATAAAAATTAAAAGGGGGTTATGTTTAAAAATGAGGACTAAATATAAGAATTCCTATTGTACGCATAACAAACCCAAATGGATAATGCCAAACACGACGAAACATCGTATTTTTGTCACTGCTTTAGCGAGATTGACACGGGTTAGCCGTGTGATTATGGAAAAACAATTGCTGACATACAAATCCACGAGACAGTTCTCAGACTTAGTCCTTGATTATTTGGAAGGAAGCGATAAGCTACGTCCTTTTTTTAATCGAGCGCCTCATTTAGAGCAAGTTACGGGCCAGATTCAAGAGAAGTCCCAGAACTATTCCTCCTCTACGCGTGCAAAACTCGTCCAAGCCCTAACGAGGCAGTACCAAGATTTTTCCTTGAATGAATCTTTTGATCAGCGCATTAAGGAGGAGATCCAAGCCTTATCGAGTGAAAATACCTTTACCGTGACCACGGGGCATCAACTTAATTTATTTACTGGACCGTTATACTTTCTCTATAAAATATTTGGGGCGATTAATTTGGCCGAACAGTATGCAGCGCAAAATCCAGGGTACCGGTTTTTACCCGTTTTTTGGATGGCGAGCGAAGACCACGATTTTGAAGAAATCGCTCATTTTAAAACCGGTGCGCACAAGATAAATTGGCATAAACAAGGGACTGGACCAGTCGGTCGATTAATGTGTACGGACCTAGATGAGGTGATCAATACCCTGGATAAGCTCTGGGGGGACACAGTCATGGGACGCAGCATGCTCGACCTATTTAAATCAGTCTATACCCCCGAGAGAACTTTAGCTCAAGCAACCCGAAAATTGGTTCATGAGCTTTTTAAGGATTATGACCTGATCATTGTAGATGGTGATGACGCTGTTTTAAAATCTGAATTTGCCTCTATAATGCGTCTTGAGTTAACCGAAAATGGCTGTAGTCAGGCGATTGAAAAGACAACTCAGGCGCTATCGCTCAAGGGGTATCACAAACAAGTCCACCCGAGAGAAATTAATTTGTTCTATTGCGACAGTGGTTTGCGCGAGCGAATTATTGCGACCGAATCTGGCTTTGCTATTGATCAAACCGATATGCGTTTTACTCAAGAGGAACTTCTTGATCTCTTGGAAAAACGCCCTGAGTTATTTTCTCCCAATGCCTTACTTCGTCCGTTGTATCAAGAACAAGTTTTACCGAATTTGGCCTATATCGGAGGAGGGGCTGAAGTGGCCTATTGGGCTCAACTTAAAGATTGTTTTGCCGCCAATGGCTTGACCTATCCTATGGTTTATTTGCGTAATTCTGTGTCTTTAATCCCGGCCAAAGTCGAAGCCAAGCTTAAGCGTATTCATCTTGAAATCAGTGATTTATTTTTACCTATGGATGCGTTGTCTCGGCTATACGTTACGCGCAATAGCGGCCTTGAGGTTGATTTTTCTGCCCAAATCACGCACTTAAAAAAGCAGTTTGAACAATTATACTTGATCGCTCAGCAAACGGATGCCTCATTTATGGGGGCCGTGGGGGCCCAAGAGAAAAAACAAATCAAAGGGCTTGAGCGTCTTGAGCACAGATTGTTGCGCGCAGAAAAAAGAAAACACGCTCAAGATATTGAACGGCTTTCACAAATGCGTGAGTGGCTGTTTCCTGGAGGAACCCTCCAAGAGCGAAAGGAAAATATGAGTTGGGGCCTCACACAAATAGGGCCTGAGTTTTTAGCGCTGCTTAAAAACCATATTGACCCTTCCGATCACAGATTTACTTTATTGATTTATAATTCATAAACCCTCAGGTCCCTTTCCCAAAAAGGAGTTATTTTTGACTATGCAGAACAATGTCCTCATTCTTGATTTCGGCTCACAGTACACACAACTCATCGCGAGACGCGTGCGTGAGCTCAATATTTATTGTGAAATTCACCCCTACCATCATCTTCCAGAAGATCTCTCTGGCTTTAAAGCGGTAATCCTTTCTGGTAGCCCATTTTCGGTCCGGGCAGACGATGCGCCCCACCCCGATTTAAGTCAAATTAAAGGTCAGTTACCCTTACTCGGGGTATGTTATGGGGCACAATACATGGCCCATTTTAATGGAGGCTTAGTTCGAGAGAGTAATATTCGTGAATACGGTCGCGCAAAATTAGAAGTTAAAGAAGTGGATTCTCCATTGTTTAAGTCGATCCCTCAAGGGTCACAGGTATGGATGAGTCATAGTGATACAATAGCCGAGCTTCCCACTGGGGGCGTACGATTGGCGAGCACCGAAGATGTTGCGAATGCGGCCTATAAAATTGAGGGCGAGGAGACTTATGCCATTCAGTTTCATCCAGAGGTTTACCACAGCACCCACGGAAAACAACTTTTAGAGAACTTTTTAATTGATGTCGCCGGTATTGAGCCCACATGGACTCCAGCGGCTTTTGTGGATACAACCGTTCAAGAATTAAAAGATAAATTAGGTGAGGATCGTGTCGTGCTTGGACTCAGTGGCGGAGTCGATTCCACGGTCGCTGCGGTACTCCTACACAAAGCCATTGGAGCGAATCTTTATTGCATTTTTGTCAATAATGGTTTATTGCGAAAAAATGAATTTCAAAGTGTTTTGGATCAATATCAGCACATGGGCCTCAATGTAAAAGGCGTTGATGCTTCGGCGCGATTTTTGGATGCCTTAAAAGGTGAAAAAGATCCCGAGACAAAACGCAAGGCCATCGGAAAAGTTTTTATCGACGTATTTGATGACGAGGCGCATTTAGTCGAAAATGTTACCTGGCTTGCACAAGGAACCATCTATCCTGACGTTATAGAAAGTGTCTCAGTTAATGGACCTTCGGTTACGATAAAGTCTCATCACAATGTGGGTGGACTGCCGGATTATATGAAATTAAAGATTGTGGAACCTCTGCGCATGTTGTTTAAAGATGAGGTGCGTCGTGTCGGTGCACAGATGGGAATAGATCCAAACCTCTTGGGCAGGCATCCTTTTCCAGGACCTGGATTGGCCATTCGAATTCTGGGCGACATCACGGCAGAAAAGGTGCGCATTTTGCAGGAAGTCGATGCTATTTTTATCGATGGATTACGCAAATGGGATTTATATGATAAAGTTTGGCAAGCGGGTGCCATTTTATTACCCGTTCAAAGTGTGGGCGTAATGGGAGACGAACGGACGTATGAAAATGTGGTGGCCTTACGCGCTGTAGAGAGTACCGATGGAATGACTGCTGATTGGGTCAACCTTCCTTATGCTTTTTTACAAGAGACGTCAAACTTAATAATCAATAGAGTAAAAGGGGTGAATCGCGTGGTCTATGACATCAGTTCAAAGCCACCGGCCACCATTGAATGGGAATAAATGATGAAACGCTGCATCCTGGTATTAAGTATTTTATTATGGACCGCAATCCAAGGGGTGGCGGGGCAAAACAGTGCTTTGGATGTCCAGATTTACCACGTAAAACAGGGGGACGAATTACCGCAAATCATCAGAAAATTCAAGACATGCCGTGCTTATCTCATGGCATTAAATCCTGAACTTAAATCCACTTTAGTCCCTGATTTATCCCTTATTGTTCCGAAAGCTTCTGCGATGGAAAACAGTGATGAATTGTCCGTTGGCTTTGTGGAACATAAAGTAAAGCGCAAAGAAACCCTATTCGGGATCGCTCAATCCTATGGGCTCAGCCTGATTGACTTACAAGCCTATAATCCAGAGGTGACGGCCGAAGGTTTAAATAAGGGGGATCGACTAAAAATCTACACCGCGTGTAATGTCCCGAGTCCTGAACAAGTCCAATTGATTCGGGATGAATTGACCAATAAAATGGTATCATGGCATGTTGTTATGGCCAAAGAAACCTTGTGGTCTCTGGGTCATCGCTATAACATGAGTATAGAGGAGTTAAAAGAGCTCAATCCTGATTTAACTCAGAATTTGGTTGTCGGACAAAGGATTAAGGTCCGCGGCACAGCTTTAGACTCAATTGCAGTTGGGGACCCGAATTTCGACTATTACGCGGTGCAACCTAAAGAAGGTTTTTTTAGATTACGCCAGAAATTTGGTTTAACCAAAGAAGAAATAGTGGCCTTAAATCCCAATGCCGCTGAGGGCCTTAAATTGGGTATGGTCCTAAGATTGCCAAAGGCGGTAATATCCTATTTAGAGTCCGAGCATGAAGCATTGATCGATTTACGCGATTTTAAAACCGACAGCAGCGCGCAAAAAATAACCTTGATGCTGCCCCTGCAACTCGATGGATTTATACAAGATTCGCTGGACTTAAATCAGCAGTATATTCAAAGCAATCGCTTGTTGCGTATTGCATTAGATTTTTATACCGGAGTGCTCATGGCTCAGGATTACGCTCAGGCCTATGGACTAGAGGTGTCTCTTGATGTGTTGGATACGCAGGCTAAAAAGTCAGTAGTGGATAGTCTTTTGAATGTTTATGATTTTAGCCAAAGTGATATGGTCATCGGGCCATTTTTGCCGGCCAATGTTATAGCCGTTGCCGAGCATTTAAAGCGGTCTGACTTGCCGGTGGTGTCGCCTTTGAGTCGTCCAAATGGAACAGTGCCTGATAATCTCGTACAAACCATCCCTGATGCGGTCTCTATGCGTCTAGGGTTAATGGATTACATAAAGAACAACAAACGAGATCGAAAAATGCTTTTTGTGGGTGATGCTGATGCGCCCGGGCTCGCTGCAATGCGTGGTCAGTGGCCGAAGGTTAAGGTGCTTTTGCCTCGTGAGCAAGGCTATGTTGATCCTGATGATATACTTCCTCAACTTTCTGATAGTATAGAAAACTGGGTGGTTCTGGAATCCCGAAAGCCGGTAATTATTAGTAATGTTATTGGGGTACTTAATGGGATGGAATACTATCAGCAAAAAAATGAAGAAAATGACACCATCAAAAAGACCTATGATGTGCGCTTGTTTACCACCGCAAAAAATGAGTCTTTTGATTTTGATGATATTTCTAATATTCATCTTTCTCATTTGGAGTTTAGTTATCCATCTTCCAGCAGACCGTATAGTATAGGGGAGACACTCGAGCCCTTTGTTTTGACCTATTTGGAGCGCTTTGGAACTACGCCAAATAAATATGCCACCCGTGGTTTTGATTTAACCCTAGACCTGATTTTTCGTAAAGCCTCAACCACGGAGTCGTTAACTCAGGCACTAGTAATGCCCGAGACGACTCAGTATATAGAAAATAAATTTCGCTACGAATTGGGCGCACAAGGGGGTTATGAGAATAAAGCATTTTATTTATTGAAATACACCCAAGATATGGGTATAGAAGAATTGATAAATTCATTGGGTGCTCGCAATTAATATTTTATCTTTGAATCCCGTATAGGTAACAACAAGCACACCACATGAATACGACAAAGTATATCTTCGTTACGGGCGGGGTTTCATCATCTTTAGGAAAAGGTATTATTGCCGCCTCACTGGCTAAACTATTGCAAGCCAGAGGATTTACTGTGACCATTCAAAAATTGGATCCCTATATCAACGTCGATCCAGGGACGCTTAATCCCTATGAGCACGGTGAGTGCTATGTTACAGACGATGGTGCAGAAACCGATCTTGACTTAGGTCATTACGAACGATTTTTAAATCACCCGACCTCACAAGCCAATAATGTTACCACGGGGCGTATCTACCAAAGTGTTATTGAAAAAGAACGTCGTGGAGAATTCCTGGGAAAAACAGTGCAGGTTATCCCGCACATCACTAACGAAATCAAAGAACGTATCCAACATTTAGGACAAGATGGTCGTTACGACATTGTCATTACTGAAATTGGGGGTACGGTCGGAGATATTGAATCTCTGCCTTACATTGAGGCCGTACGCCAATTAAAATGGGAGTTAGGCAGACACAATAGCTTGTTTATTCATCTCACGTTGATTCCCTATTTGGCGGCTGCAGGAGAGTTAAAAACAAAGCCGACACAACACTCGGTCAAAACACTTATGGAAAGTGGAATACAAGCAGATGTGTTGGTTTGTCGCACAGAGCATGAACTTAGCGATGATCTACGATCCAAGTTAGCCTTGTTCTGTAATGTGGAAAAAGAAGCGGTAATTCAGTCAATCGATGCCAAAACCATATATGATGTGCCAAATTTGATGCTGGATGAAGGTTTGGATAAAATTGCCCTTAAAAAATTGCGTCTTGAGTCAAGTCAAGAACCCAATTTAAACCAGTGGAATGAGTTCCTAAGCCGGCATAAAAATCCCAAAGGCGGGGTGACCATCGGTTTGATTGGAAAATACGTCGAGCTACAAGACAGTTATAAATCAATTTTAGAGTCTTTTATCCATGCAGGAGCGGCTAATGAAGTCTCAGTTGAGGTTATTTCTATTCATTCGGAGCATCTGACTGCTGAGAATGTAGCCGAGGAAGTCGGTGCGCTTGATGGGCTTCTCGTGGCTCCTGGATTTGGAGAGCGCGGAATTGAAGGAAAGATTGCAGCGGTGCAATATGCCCGAACACACGATATTCCTTTTCTCGGAATTTGTCTGGGCATGCAAATGGCTGTGATTGAATATGCACGCAATGTCGTTGGCTTAAAAGGAGCGAACAGCACCGAAATGGATGCGAAAACGACATACCCGGTAATCGATTTAATGGACGCCCAAAAATCGATTAAAGATAAAGGGGGAACGATGCGATTAGGCTCCTGGGCCTGTACCTTAGTCCCTGACAGTATCGTCGGATCGATATATCAGTCTAAAGAAATTCAAGAGCGTCATAGACATCGATACGAATTTAACGATGACTATCGTACTCAAATAGAGGCAGCAGGAATGCGCGTTACAGGAGTGAATCCCCAAACCGGACTTGTTGAGATCGTCGAAGTTCCTGAGCACCCATGGTTTGTTGGAGTACAATATCACCCCGAATATAAGAGTACCGTAGCCAATCCGCATCCCCTTTTTGTGGGATTTGTGGCCAAGGCCTACGCACTTTCAAAAAACAAGAAATAAAAGGTTCAACAGGCGTTGAGTCGACTATAGCATTATGGAAGAAAATAAATTTGACCTCAATACATTCATCGGGTTTATGCTTATCGGGGCAATATTGCTTTGGATGCTTTATCAAAATCAGCCTACCGAGCAAGAATTACTTGCTGAGGCCGCGGCAATAGAGCAGGTCACATCAGAGACCAATCAGGAAAACGCAGAGGCACAAATCGATTCGGTTAAGCCTGCAATAACTCAAGACACCACCCAAGTAGACCTGACTGAACAGACTGAGCGTCTGAAAAATCAATTTGGGGATTTTGCCTATGCGGCCACCCAGCCTTCTTGGACTGAGGAGACTACAGTTCTGGAAAATGATCTTTTGTCTTTAGTGATCAGCAATAAAGGGGGTTACATAGTTTCGGCGCAATTAAAAAACGAGACGCAATATCAAGGCGCTCCAGTTTATTTGATTAGAGATGGAAACAGTGGCTTGGATTTAAAATTCCAAGCACAAAATAGACTGCTTTCCACAGCAGAGATGTATTTCGAGCCTAATTTGACAAGAGACGGCGAAGATCAGGTTCTTTCTATGAAGCTTAAAACTTCAGAACAAGACTACTTGGAATATATCTATCGCTTACCGGCTTCGGATTATATGCTAGGGTTTGATATCGTCACGCGCGGCCTTGAGGAGGTTATCGAATTTGATCAGCCCATAGAGCTTAATTGGTCTTTAAAGGGTTATCGTCAGGCCAAAAGCATCAGCTATGAGAATCGTTATTCGCGATTGACCTATGCGTTTGACAACGGAAATGAGTTTGATAAATTAGGACCCGTGGGGTCCGATGAGGCCAGCGAGCGCGGTGTAACCTGGATCAATTTTAGACAGCATTTTTTCAGCAGCATGCTGCTTACAGATAGTCCTTTTCAGGAGGTTGGTCTTTACTCAGATGATTTAGTAAAAGACGAAACCATTGACACTACCTTTACAAAAGCCTATCGTGCAAAGGTGCAACTGACACCAAAAAATAATCGTTTGGACCAAGCCATGAGTCTTTACTTTGGTCCTACAGATTATAAAGTATTCAAGTCTTACGATAAGAATTTGGACGAGGCGATGCCCTTGGGATGGGGTATTTTTGGTTGGATAAATAAGTATATAATTTTTCCAGTCTTTGGCTTTTTAAGCCAATGGTTTCCAGCGGGAATTGCCATCATCTTACTCACCGTCTTTTTCAAATTATTGCTCTCTCCAGTTCAGTACAAGCAATATGTTTCTCAAGCTAAACTCAAAGTATTGAAGCCTGAGATGGACGAGATTCGCAAGAAATATGAGGGCAATCAGATGAAAATTCAGCAAGAGACAATGAAATTGCAAAATACTGCGGGAGCCTCTCCTTTAAAGGGCTGTCTTCCGGCTCTATTGCAGATTCCTGTCTTTTATGCCTTGTTCACTTTTTTCCCTACTGCCTATGTTTTGCGTCAAAAATCGTTTTTATGGGCAGATGATTTATCAAGTTACGATGTGGTCTTAGAATTACCATTTTCTATTCCATTTTACGGAGATCACGTGAGTTTGTTTCCAATTTTGGCCTCCATTGCGATTTTCTTCTATATGATGATGAGTACGGGGCAGCAAATGCAGCAACAGCAACAACCGGGTATGCCGAACATGAAGTTTTTGATGTACTTGTCGCCTGTATTTATGCTGGTCTTTTTCAATAACTACGCCAGTGGACTATCCTTGTATTATTTTACTTCCAATGTGATTACCATTGGGATTATGCTCGTGATAAAGAACTTTATCATCGATGAGGATAAAATCCATGCGCAAATACAAGAGACAAAAAAGAAGCCTAAAAAGCAAAACCGTTTTCAAAAGAAAATGGCCGAGATGATGGAGCAAGCCGAGGCTCAGAAGAAGGCTCAGCAAAAGAAATAACGCGCAGCCTAAGAAGCGATTTTATTTGGTTCTATGGATATAAAACGACACATATTTATCTGTGTTATAGCTTTATTGGTCTTGGGTGGAAGTGCTCAAGCTCAAGAGCAGGTCAATCAATTTGACGAAAATGGTGCTCGTCATGGTCTTTGGAAAAAGTATTATGAGGGGACCAATCAACTGCGTTATACGGGGACCTTTAACCATGGAATAGAGATTGGTGTTTTTAAATATTACTGCCAAAGCTGTGGGGATCAGGTGGTGGTCATAAGGGACTTTGATTCAATACCTGGGGCCTGTGCTGTTACTTTTTATACCGATCGTGGTCAACTGGTCGCACAAGGGCGAATGCAAGATCAAAAGCGAATAGGGCCTTGGGTCACTTATCACAAGGGTGGTAAAACCATTATGACAAAAGAGCACTACATCGACGATTTACTCGATGGGGTTAAAAATACCTATTACCCCAATGGTCTGCTTGCAGAATCTTGTACTTATCAAAAAGGAATACTTCAAGGTAGATGTTCTTATTATGGTCCTGGGGGTCAATTAATCAAGACCTTTACCTTTGAAAATGATCAATTGCATGGTCCAGTGGAGTTTTATGATTTGTCGGGGAATCTGGAGCGCACGGGTATCTACAGTCGTGATAAAAAATCTGGCGTTTGGAAAACCTATGTCAATGGCGTTGTAACTCAGGAAGAAGACTTTAATGATCAAAAACGATCCAATGAGCGCTAGATTAAATAAACGGGTCGTTGTGGGACTCAGTGGTGGCGTTGATTCGAGTGTCGCAGCCTACTTGCTTAAAGAGCAAGGCTATGAGGTTTTGGGTTTATTTATGAAAAACTGGCACGATGACAGCGTGACAATTTCAAACGAATGTCCCTGGCTCGAAGACAGTAATGATGCCATGCTTGTGGCCCAGAAACTAGGGATTCCTTTTCAAACTGTCGATTTAAGCGCACAGTATAAAGAACGCATCGTGGACTATATGTTCCGTGAATATGAAATGGGCCGTACCCCTAATCCCGATGTATTGTGCAATCGCGAGATAAAATTTGATGTGTTTTTGGACATAGCTCAAGGACTCGGCGCTGATTATGTCGCCACGGGACATTATTGTCAAAAGCAGACCTCTGAAATTAATGGAACCCCAGTACATCATCTCTTGGCGGGGGCTGATGGCCAAAAAGACCAATCTTATTTTTTGTGTCAATTAACACAGGATCAGCTTTCAAAGGCACTTTTTCCGATTGGTCATCTTCAAAAAGATGAGGTCCGGGCTATAGCTAAAGCACAAGGGTTAATTACCGCCGAAAAACGAGACTCTCAAGGACTATGTTTTATTGGTAAGGTCCGATTACCCGATTTTTTACAACAGCAGCTCAAGGCAAAAAAGGGTGAGATTATAGAAATTCCCGAAGATAGTGCCCATTACCAAAATGGTCCTGAAAACGGGGCTTCTCAAGAGCAGTGGCACGAATATTGGCACAGACCATTTCGGTATGAGCCTACTGATGGAACCATCGTGGGAACCCATCAAGGCGCTCACTTTTTTACCATAGGTCAACGCAAGGGTTTAGCGGTAGGAGGCAAGGAGGAACCACTTTTTGTTTTAGCCACAGATGTCGCAGAAAATATCATTTATGTAGGTCAAGGAAAAGCCCACCCTGGTCTAAAGCGCCGCGGCCTTCGTGTGCGTACAAATGAAGTTCATTGGATCAGACAGGACCTGCGCTTGTCCTCTGGTCAGGAACTCAAAGTAATGGCGCGTATCAGATATCGTCAGCCCTTGGAATCTGCGCAATTATTCCAAAAGGATTCCGGTCTTTATGTTATCTTTGAGAAAGAACAGACCGCCATCAGTTCTGGACAGTTCGTTGCGTGGTATCATGACAATGAACTTCTAGGCAGTGGAGTAATCGAATAAACATGAAATATTTTTTGACATTAATGGGTTTGCTGATTGGATTATCAGGGCAAGCCCAAATTCAAGATGCCTGGATTTATTTTTCGGATAAAGAAAATGTAGAGGCTTCAATCAATAATCCCATAAGCATCTTGACTCAGGAAGCCTTGGATCGCAAAGCGCTACATTCGGTGGTTATCGACGCGCGTGATGTCCCTGTAACAGAGGCTTATATACAGGAGGTCAAAAATAGCCCTGGCATTACTTATTGGGCTAAGTCAAAATGGATGAATTGTGTTTATGTTCAAGGGACAGTCAATGATCTTGAAGCATTACTTGATTTGCCTTATGTGGTCGGTATTGAGTATGCCGATAAAGATTTAAATTTCCCAAATCCACAACCGGTTCCTGATAAATTTAAGGTGCTTGCAGACCCCCAGAGCCGGGTTGAGTACAATTACGGCGCCGCCGCAAACCAAATCGAGATGATTTCTGGCGATTATCTACATCAGCAAGAGTTCACCGGTGAGGGGATGATCATTGCGGTCATGGATTCGGGCTTTCCAAATTTCGCTTCAAACCCAGGTTTTGCGCATATTGTCGATAACGGAAGACTGCTTGGAACTTTTGATTTTTATTCGAGAACAACTGATGTCACTGGGACAGGGTCACATGGAATAAAAACCACCAGTGATATTGGCGGGTATTTGGATAACCAATTTGCGGGTACAGCTCCTGAAGCCTCATTTTATTTGTTCCGCACAGAATATGGCCCCTCTGAAAACCCGCGTGAAGAAGCTTGGTGGGTAGAGGCCTTAGAGCGTGCCGATAGCTTGGGGGTGGATGTGGTAAACACCTCACTGGGTTATCAAGCTTATGATAACGCAAATTATGATCACAGTTATGAAGACCTCGATGGTGTGACGACCTTTGCAGCCCGAGGGGCGAATTTGGCCTAT
>Ga0075474_10000095_pt1 | contig 27071 bp, 28 predicted proteins | sample DEB08_DNA_2_FD_71485 | JGI IMG/M metagenome (GOLD analysis project Ga0075474, IMG submission 71485) | Aqueous microbial communities from the Delaware River and Bay under freshwater to marine salinity gradient to study organic matter... | ecosystem: Environmental > Aquatic > Marine > Coastal ...
AGGCAAGAAGAGATGAGTAACGAAGCAACCATGCCCCTCACCGAACAGGCCGTGCTCGCTGAGCAGTTCGTTGCTGGTTTGGCGGAGAAGTTTGGCTCTACCGTTTCCTTTGCCCATGAACAGGTTGAAGAGGACGAGATCCGCATCACCGTGAGCGGTGACAACCTCGGGCGAATGGTGGGTCACCGTGGTTCGACCGCCATGGCCATTGACGACTTGGTGCGTACCGTGCTCCAGCGACAAGCAGGAAACAGCCGAAACGGCCGTATCCGGGTTGATGTTGGTGGAATCCGAGCCCGCCGGGCGGAAGCGCTGGCGACGTTCGCTCGTGCGCAGGCTCAGCAGGTCGCTGAAACCGGCACGGCTCGTTCGTTGGAGCCAATGAGCAGCTCAGACCGCAAACTCGTTCACGACACTCTCGCCGAGTTTGCTGGCGTTGCCACCACTTCTGCGGGCGAAGACCCCAACCGTCGGGTAGTTATCGTTCCGGTTGGAGATGCTGACTGACGTTGAACAGGCTGCACTTGAGGCAGCCTGGCAGCCAGCCCGAAAGGCTGGCGTACTCGGCCAGGCAACGGTCGAAGAACTGTATGAACACACGGCTGGGTTTGTCTCAGCCGTGTGTTCTGCTTTTGATACCCCACCCAACGATCTCCAGATGCGAATCGTTGACGTTGGTACCGGAGCTGGAGTGCCGGCGGTGCTTCTTGCTCACGCACTCCCCTCCTGCTCTGTGGTTGCGGTGGATTCTTCAGAACAACGACTTGATCATGTACGGCGAGCCGTACGAGCGCTAGACCTCGGTAGCCGGGTTGACGTGGTGCATGGACGAGCCGATGAGTTGGGCCGCACGGTGATGCACCGTGAGCAATACGACATCGCGGTAGCCAGACTTCTGGCCGAACCCGGAGACTCGGTGGAGTTACTCGCACCACTGGTTCGGCCAGGGGGAGTGCTTGTGGTGTCAGCTCGCGGGTCGGCACAGCCCCAATGGGATCAACTCCCGGTAGCGGGATTGCCGCTCGGACCAGCCCGCTGGTCGGCAGATCGCCGTGTAGACGAAGCAAGCGCTAGGTCAGAACACTCGGGTGGCGTTTCACAATTTGTGACCATCGAACGCATTGGCGAATGTCCGACCACACTCCCCCGCCGCCCAAACGCCCGCAAACGCCAACCATTTCTCGCTGAGACCTAATACCGCCGGTGTGTTTCACGTGAAACGTTATGGTGGGGCACATCCCCACCGTGTGGCGCCCCGTGTTTCACGTGAAACGTTATGCCAGAGAACAGGCCCACGTTGCGAAGCTAGGTGTTTCACGTGAAACGTTGTGGTGGGGTACATGCCCACCGTGTGGCGCCCTGTGTTTCACGTGAAACACTGACGAGACTCATCAATTGCCACGAAAGTTCCTCAATTCGCAAGAAAGTATCGTGAGGGTGCTTGCATGGAACCCCGATGGCGGCGATGATGAGGGACGTCGATCGGAAGGGAGACACCGTGGACGAAGCGATCGCTTCTGGACCCCGTGTGTTTGCGGTAGCGAACCAAAAGGGGGGTGTTGGAAAGACCACAACAACGGTCAATCTTGGTGCTTGTTTTGCTGAACTCGGGCAGCGGGTCTTGGTGGTGGACCTTGACCCTCAGGGGAATGCGAGTACCGGTTTGGGAGTGAACTCCCGGGAACTTGAATACTCGCTGTACGACGTGCTGCTTCAGGACATTCCGATGGAGGACGTGCTTGAACCCACGTCCATCAAAGGGTTGTTTGTCGCACCAGCCAGCCTGGATCTTGCCGGCGCAGAAATCGAACTGGTGCCGGCGTTTAGCCGCGAATCGAAACTCCGTGATGCCATCCGATCAGTGGCGGACGATTTTGACATTGTATTGATCGACTGTCCCCCATCGCTGGGCTTGCTCACGATCAACGGTTTGACTGCCGCCACCGAAGTGTTGGTACCGATCCAGACCGAGTACTACGCGTTGGAGGGGTTGGGCCAGTTGATCCGGAACGTGGATCTCGTTACCCGCAACTTGAACCCGACACTTGAGCTCAGCACCATTGCCTTGGTGATGTACGACGCGCGTACCAAACTCTCAGCACAGGTGGCGGATGAAGTGCGTGAGCACTTTGGTGACAAGGTGATGCAGAACGTGATCCCCCGAACGGTTCGATTGAGCGAGGCTCCCAGCTTCGGACAACCGATCACGACCTTCGATCCACAATCTCGAGGGGCTGAGGCCTATCGGGAGCTAGCAAAGGAGATTCTGGGTGGCCACCAAGCGTAGTGGACTAGGAAAAGGGCTTAGCTCACTGATCCCCTCGGAGGGGCAGTCAACTGGGGGAGCGTTACGGGAACTTGATGTTGAGCACATCGTTCCCAACCAGTACCAACCCAGAGATCATTTTGATGAAGAGTTGCTGACCTCGCTTGCCGCGTCTATCGCGGAAGTTGGGGTAATCCAACCGATCGTGGTTCGCACCATCGACGAGGGATACGAACTCATCGCGGGGGAGCGGAGGTGGCGTGCGGCCAAGCGTGCAGGCCTTCGGGTAATCCCGGCCCTCGTTCGCGAGTCCGACGACATGGCTTCGTTGGAAACCGCGGTGGTGGAGAACCTTCATCGTCAGGATCTCAACGCGTTGGAAGAAGCGGCGGCCTACCAGCAACTCATCGACGATTTCCAGATGACGCAGGCCGAAGTCGCGACCCGAGTGGGGCGATCGCGTTCAAGTATCGCCAACACCATTCGCCTGTTGCACCTTCCACCATCGGTCCAGGGTTTGGTGGTGACCGGCGCGCTAACTGCTGGCCACGCCCGAGCGTTGTTGTCGGTTGAGGATCCCACTGAGCAAGAGGCTTTAGCGAAGGTCATGGTTCGTGACCAGCTAAGCGTTCGCCAAGCCGAGGCTCTGGTCAAGGCCGATGATGAACAAGGATCTGAGAATTCAGCCTCGCTATCATCGCCGACCGCCGCGACTGGTGGGTCGACCAAGGATGCCGGGCTGCTTGAGCTTGAAGAGTTGCTAGCCAACCGACTCGATACCCGGGTGCGAGTTCAGCTTGGGAAAGGCCCGGGGCGTCTGTTGATCGACTTTGCCGATCTCGACGACCTAGAACGCATCTACCGGGTTATCTCCGCATCCTGACCACCCAGGAGATCACCAACTTGAAGGTGTGACAAATGTCACACCATGGTGACAACCTGTGGATAAGTCGTGAACAACCCTGTCCAAAGACGGTTTCCATCGGTGGAAAACGCTGGGGTCATTGTGGATAACGGTTCAGTCGGGCGGCTCGACTGGCGACTCGCTCCATAACGTCAACGAATCACGAAACCCCTCCGCCACCGTCGATGAGCGTTCGACCACCTCAGCTGGTTGTCCCAACCGGCACCAGATCGCTGGCATTCGCGTTTCCCGCAGGATTGGAATACGAAGCCCGCGCACAGGATGTTCACCCGTCAACCGACTGGTGAGCGCCCGGGAGGCCTGAAGGGCGAGTTGACGGCCACCGCGCGAGTGAAACCCTTCCGTCTGGAAGAACCCAACCGAAAAATCATCAGGAGAGAGGGTCACCCCCAAATAGACGGTGGCGTTCCATTCGTTGGCAATTTGTGCCTGCTGTGAAAGATCGGGTTGGTGGAGGGTGAGCACCGTCGCCCCATCCGCCAACAATCGCCGGGCGAGCGTCTCAATAAGGCCAGGAAGACCACCTGATTCGCCGAGCACGATCCGATGCTGATCAAGTCCACCTCGACCCTGACGGAGCCGTTCGGCTTCACGCACTTCGGTGATGGTCTTTTCACCGGCCCGCCGGCCCGCTAGCCGAGCAAGGGCATCGACCGTGTCCGGGCCGACGATTCCATCGGCGGGAATGCCGGAATTGGTCTGAAAAGCGCGCACCGCGTCAACCGTGTCGGGCCCAAAGATGCCGTCGACGTACCCTGCGTCAAAACCAAGCCCCCCGAGGCGCTGCTGCAAATCGGTGACATCATCACCTCGAGTCATCGGAGAACGCAGATACAGCATTCGGTCACCGAGATGAAAATCGGCTTCGACCAATGCGGACCATGTTTGAGGGCCGCACATTCCGTCGTCCACAAGCCGACGAGACGCCTGAAAAGCTCGAACCGCAAGCACGGTGTCGGTGTCGTACACCTCAACGTTGCCAACCGCAGGAAACCCGGCCGCCACCAAGCGACGGTGCAGATCCCGGACGGTTGGCCCAGAATCACCGATCTGGAGCGGTATCCCTTCGACCGACATTGGGCTGAGACTACCGGACGCCGGAGAACGATCGGGGAGGGGAGTGGCTAACTACAGATAGCCAGCGATGTCATCAAGCAGCGCCTGCTTCGGCTTAGCTCCAATGACCTTGGCTACCGGTTCACCATCTTTGAACAAGATGAGCGTCGGGATCGACATCACTTCGAAGCGACGGGCGATGTCTCCGGCTTCGTCCACGTTGAGCTTGGCGATCCGAAGCTTGTCACCCTGCTCGTCAGCGATTTCTTCGAGAATGGGGGCGATCATCTTGCAGGGGCCACACCACTCCGCCCAGAAGTCGACCAGTACCGGTGCGCCATCGGAGGCGATGGTCTCGTCGAAGGTGGATTCGGACAGGGTGGTAACGGCTCCAGCCATCGGAGGTCCTTTCGTACGGGACGGTCGCAATTCACCGACCAGGGTCTTGTCACGTTAGCGCGCCGAGGAACCCGAGAGGTGCCGAGTTCGTCAGCTCGCGTCGTGCAACGACTCCAACCAGCGTTCGGCTTCCAACGCTCCGGCGCATCCTGAACCTGCCGCGGTGATGGCCTGCCGATACACCTCGTCCTGTACGTCACCGACGGCAAAAACTCCAGGAACATTGGTTGCGGTGCCACCCGGTTGGGTAACGAGATAGCCGTTGTCTTTCATCTCCAACTGGTCGGCAAACAGCGACGTGTTGGGTTGGTGCCCGATGGCGATGAACAGACCCGTGACCGGCAGCTCAGAGGACTCGCCGGAATGCACGTTTTCTACCGTCACCCCGGCCAACGAGCCCTCGCCGAGGTAGGAGGTCACGTGGCTGTCCCAGAGGAACTCAATTTTGGGATTGTTGAAAGCCCGGTCCTGCATGATTTTTGATGCCCGCAACTCCGACCGACGGTGGACGACCGTGACTTTGCTGGCAAAGCGGGAAAGGAACTGTGCTTCTTCGAGCGCCGAATCGCCACCGCCGACCACCGCGATTTCCTGATCTCGAAAGAAGAACCCGTCGCAGGTTGCGCACGTCGAAATCCCATGTCCGACCAGTTCGGTTTCGCGATCCAACCCCAACATCAGCGCCTGCGCCCCGGTGGCCACGATGATCGCGTTGGTTTGATGCGTTGGTTCTGGAGTGTCAGGCGAACCCACCCAGACGCCGAACGGCCGGGCCGAGAGGTCCACCCGAGACGCCTTTACCGTCTGGATGTTGGCCCCGAACCGGGCGGCCTGAGCACGAAAGTTCGACATCAACTCCGGACCCATGATCCCTTCAGGGAAACCGGGGAAGTTCTCGACTTCGGTGGTCAGCATCAACTGGCCACCGGGCTGATCGCTGGTCGAAGACGGCTCACCTTCGAGCACCAACGGCGAAAGACTGGCCCGAGCCGTGTAGATCGCAGCGGTCAAACCGGCCGGACCGGAACCAATGATGATGACGTCGTGAAATTCGGACATGCCGTTCCTTCTGGATTGCGATAGGTGCGAACGTAGCCGACCGGCACCGGCGTCAGGTAAGTCCGCGAACAATCCCGACGCAAACCACGGCCACGATCAACAATCCGTCGGCAATGAGCGCCAAGGTAAGCGGTCGGGAACTTGATCCCCGAGACATCCACAGGCCCGCACCCAGCGAGGTTAGGAGCGCACCGACGAACAAGTGAGCGGCCCAGGTCGCATCCCCAACGCCGCCACCAAGGGGAAGATACGCATCAGCCAACCGCAGCAGGGCAACGAGCACCAGCACCAACAACGAGCTGGCCAAACCCACGAACAGCAACCCGATCACCAACGCCCGAACCAACAACACAACGTTGTCGGTGGTGAGACGCTTGACCTGATCGATCAGCGCCACAATCCGATTGGTTTGCCGGGTCGCCCAGTCGGGGGAGGGTCCGGCAGCGTCGGAAGGCGGAACAGCGGTCATCCCCCGATCCTACCTGCTTACGGGGTGGGAATACTGAGCGCTTCGGCCACCGGGCAGGCCCCTGGAACGAAGCTCACCATGGCGTTCTCACCCGCCTCGGTCCGGGCCTGGACGACCTCGACGGGGCTTCCGGCCACCAGCGCCGAGACCACCCGAAGCGCGACCACCGGATCGACAAGTGTTTCGGTTAGGACCGCTAGCGCTTCGTCACACACCGGGTCGTCGGGGCCAGACGGCCACGACAGTTCGATAACCGCTGAAGCCAACTCGGCCTGCGAGGCGACCGTGACCAACGGTGAAGCATCGTCCGCGGCGGCCATGTCGGTGCTTTCGTTCGTAGTGGCCGCCATGTCGGCGGCTCCGGCCTCGGCGAGTTCGGCTGGTTCGGCAAACTCGTCAGTTTCCGTGAGCTCGGTGGCTGCCGTCAGACCTTCGGCGCCATCGGCTGCTGCGTCCATTGATGCGACTTCGGTCGCGGTACGCGAACTGCTGTTTCGAAGCAGCGCCCCAGACCCCAGCACGAGGGCCACCAGCGCGGCAGCAGCCCCCAACCAGACCGGTGCTCGGCTCCCTCGGCCACGCATCTGGCGAGCGTGGTCCAAGCCCACGACGTTAGGAGAAGCAGCAAGCGCCTCGGTGCGTAGACGATCCACATCGGGAGCCGGCGTATCAACGGAGAGCAGGTCGGCGAGCGACCGAAGTGTTTCGACGCGCGCCATCAGCGCCGGATCAGCTTCCACTCTGGCGGCTTCCGCCTCGGTGGTTTCGCCGTCCACGTGCCGCGAAAGCAGCTCGTCGGTGATGGGGTCAAAAGTCATGGTTCACTCGTCGGACGTTGGCCGGGGGTGGTTTGGTTCCCGTCTCTTTCGTCGGGTGAGGTCAACAGGTCAGCGAGACGGCTACGGCCACGAGCGATCCGGCTCCGTACCGTGCCAGGGGCGACGTCGAGAATGGTCCCGATTTCGGTGTACTCCAATCCCAACAAATCTCTGAGCACAACCGCAGTCCGAAACTCCCACGGCAACTGTTCGAGTGCCTGATCGATATCGATCCGGTCCGCTACCAGGTCAGGCGATTCACCATTGACCCCGTCGTGACGGTCGAGAGGGGTGTCGTCGGTGTCAAGCGACAAGGCTGGACGTCGTTCTCGGCGACGAAACTCATCGATGCAGGTATTGGTCGCGATACGAAAGCACCAGGTGGAAAACGCGGAGCGACCATCGAAACGTGGCAGACCTCGCACGATCGCGATCAGGGTTTCCTGCGTGGCGTCAAGGGCGTCGGCGTCGTTGCCGGTCAGGCGGCGACAAACCGCGTAGATGCGATCCTGATGACGTTGCAACAACTCGTTTAACGAGCTGCGATCACCGGCACGAGCGGCGTCCAACAGGTTCTGTTCCGAGCGATGGGTGGTGATGTTCAGACCTTACCGGTCGCTGGTGTCGCCACCAGGGAAACCGGTTGCGACTACTGGGGTGAAGCCACCTGGAATGCGTAGCCGATTACCCGGGGACCACCGTGGGTGCCAACCACCGGGCCGATGGTTTCCACGCGAGCCGAACTGGTGTCGGTCACTTCGCTCAGGAGGGCGACGAAATCATCAATGTCTGGGGCTTGCCCGTGCATGATGGCCAAACTCTCAATCTCGCCATACTTGGCCAGGTTGTCACGGAGCCAGATCAACGACTTCTTTCGGGTGCGCTGCTTCCCGGCTTCTTCCACCGCTCCCGACGAGATGTCGATAATCGGTTTGATGGAAAGCATCGACCCAAGCAGAGCCTGAGCGTTGCCGATCCGGCCACCCTTTTGCAGGTTCTCCAGCGTGTCGAGCGCCCCAAATACGAAGGTGTTGGCACTGAGTTGTTCCGTGAGCGCGACCACCTCGTCGATGGATGCTCCCGCCGCGGCGGCCCGGGCCGCTCCCAACACGATCAGGCCTTGTCCGGCCGTTACCGACTTCGAATCAACCACACGAATATCGGCGTTCATCGACTCAGCCGCCGTCACCGCCGATTGCATTGTCGCGGAAACGGCTGAACTCAAGTTGATGCAGACCACCCCGCTGGCACCGTCGTCGAGTTGCCGCTGGAAAGCCTCGGCGAAACGCCCAGGGGAGGGAGCGGCGGTTTCGGGGAGGGTGTTTGCTTCAGCTAGCAGACGGTAGAACTCGTCAACCTGCAACTGCTCGCGGTCAACGTATTCATCATCACCGAAACGGATCGACAGCGGCACAACCTCGATGTTGAGCTCAGCAACTTCGGTACCGCGCAGGTCGCAGGCAGAGTCGGTAACAATTCGAACAGTCACGATGGTGATCCCTCTTGGTTCGTGGTCAGAGTTGGTGCCTGCAAGCTAGCAGCGAGGCGAGTTCGGCGAAGACGTTGGAAGGTACGAGCCCACCAGACCAGCAGAACCAGCCCGGCGATGAGGGTGACGATCAGTCCCAAACCGGACAACACCGTGGAACGAACCGCGACGGCACCGGTCGTCAACAGCAGTTCGCCGTCGAGAGAAAACACACTGATCTGCAGGCGGGCATCACCGGATCCCACCGAGGCCACCGGAACCGACAACTCGGTGATCCCGGGTTCGGCGAGCACCACAAATTCTTGCCCGTTGGGGAAACGAAGCTTGTCGCTCGACACCCGAACCATGAGCGAGAGGGGAGTGTCGCTGGCGTTGTCGATCACCACGGGAAGCGGTGCTTCTTTCGCGGCCAACGTGATGCGTTCCGGCTCGCGAACGGTCACGGTGGAAACCACCGTCTCCACTTGATCGAAGATGGAGTCGATGAAGGTCAGGCGCTGCTCGGCGGTGAGTTCGTCGGCCAACGCCACCCGCAGCAACTGTTCGATGGACCGTTCGGTGGCTTGGACTCCGGGCAACATCGCACGAAACGAATCAAACGCCTCGTTGGCATTCAGGAGCGAAGATGCGCTGGCCGAGTAGTCGTCGGGTGGCGAGCTGATCAACTGAGCCTGTGGCGGAAGCGTGTACGGCGAAGGCGAGCCATCTCGGGCCAGCAGCGCTTCTATCTCTGCGGTACCAACCCGTTGGTTGGAGTTCACCAGATCGATCAGTGCGGCAAGGGCCGCGGGGTTGACCGCTGAAACATCAACCACCATGGCTTCGTCGTAATCGCTTCGCCACCCCTGCAACCAGAGCCGAGCGTATTGCTGCTGGGCGAGCAGTTCGGGATCGATCCCGTCGAGCGCCGATTGAATGGATCGGTTGATGGGAAGCACGGGGATGGTCTGCCCGTCTTCGTCGCGTAGTAGCAACGGGTGACCGGGGAGCTGCTGCTGACCAAACCAAGAAATCTGCTCGGCTTCAACTACGGCGCCCCGAAGGCCGGCAGTCCTGAGCAACGAAAGGGTTTCCGGAGTGGTGTCGGCATCCAACCAACCGACGGTCGACGTTTCCCGCCCCAGCACTCGGTCCACTTCCGACACCCCGTAGGCATAAGCGTCAAGTACGCGATCAGCGGCGCCAGCAACCCGCCAGGATTCCTCATCAAGGTTGACCCAGGGCGTCAGCGAAAGGCTGTGGTCGCTGAGGAGTTGTTTGAGGCGGGCAAGTGCAACGGAAGCATCCGACTGGCCGGCCGCACCCTCGCTGGAATCCGTAGCCGGATCACTTTCTCGCTCGACTTCGCTTACCACGAGATCTTTGAGCGCTGATAACGCCTCCGGTTGCACCGCAACCAGCGCCCCATCACGAACTAGCTCCAGCGCTTCGGCCACCTGAGAAACCATTTCTTCTGGATCGAGGTTGATCAGACCGTTGGACAGATGGCTGAGCGGCAGGTCGGTGTCAACCAGAAAACCGAGATCGAGCCGTCCACCGCTCGTCGGTTCGTCGACGATGATCGAGGTGGTGATCGAATCCACCAAATCACCGTTTTCGATCAAGTCGATGGTGACAGGAAGCACGCCTGGAGCCCGTCGGAGAATCAACCCGATTTCGTCGTCGGGGAGCTGGATTGAGACGATCCCGGTGGAGCCAACAGATCGCTCGGCAAGATCCGAAACCGTAAACAGGCTGATCGACGGACCACTTCGCCCAAAGCGGTAGGCGTAGTCCAAGGCTTCCAAGTCAATCAGGGGCCCCCCGACTCGGATCTCTAACTGTTGCGGAACGTTGCTGGACGGAACCCGCAAGTTGATCTCTACCGACTCGGTGTCAACAAACGTGGTTTGGGATACCAGGTCAAGGCGCCCGCTTCGCTGAGCCGATGCCGGACCGACCGGGAACGAAACGAACGACGAGGCCATGATGACGGCGAGGAGACAACGAACAGCTGATGATCTGGTCATAGTTCACGCTGCATGACGGAAAGTTGGTGCGAGGCGGGCACGAAACCCAACCGGGTGTAGAGGCGCAGCGCAGGTTCGTTGGCTTCTTGGGTGTTGACCCAACAGGTCAAGCTGTGACGGCGGCGCAGCCAATGAAGTGCATCGGCAACGAGGGCTTGCCCCAGCCCGGTTCGTTGGCTTCGGACCGAAATAGCCAACCGTTGAAGGTATCCCTGACGTTGGGCTTGGCCGGTTATGGCATAACCGAGCAACTCGTGGTCGCGCGCTACCCGCAGTCGTGCCACCGGCGTTGCTCCGATCGCCTCGTCGAGGCCATCTCGATCCAACTGCCAGAACGGCTCGAAGGTTTCTTTGTCGAGTTCCAAAATGCTCAACCGGTCCCGGGCGGTGGCGCGCCGAAGGCCGAGCGAGCGGGAAGGGCGGTCGGGGAGAGGGAGCGTGAGGTCTCGTTGGAGAAGGTGAAGTGCTTCTCGTTTAACGAAACCTGCCTCACCGAACTGGTCTCGTTCGGCGGGTCCCACCGCGGCGGTTATCACGGTTCGAAAACCTTGCCCGTGAAGGTGCTCGACTGCTTGTCCGAGCGCCACCGGGGTGAGCGAGGACGCGTTGCTCAACGGAACGAGGTAGGCAACGTCGGCGCTGCCGCGCCACCGTCCCATCCGAAGGCGTGCCGCCTCAACCGAAAATGGATACGTCCCCATGGTTGGGTACACGATACGCGCTGCGTGAACGGGGCTACGCTCCAGCCATGTTGTTCCCCGTTTCGGTGGCTGGCCGGTAGCACGATGACGGTCACCTTTGGCGCCAGCCTGAACGACGCGTTGGAGGCGGTTGGTCCGCTCGCTGAGCGGTTCGCGTCGGCTGGGTATCGGCTGTATTTGGTTGGTGGGGTGGTGCGTGACGACCTGATGGGCCGAGTGCGACCCGACAACGATTACGACCTGACCACCGACGCTCGCCCCGACGCGATTCGGGCGCTGGTGGCAGAACACGCCGAAGCGGTTTGGGCCCAAGGTGAACGGTTCGGGACCATTGGCTGTCGGATCGCGGGGCGAGACTACGAGATCACCACCCATCGTTCTGATGCGTACGGTTCGACTTCTCGAAAGCCCGAAGTGGTGTTTGGCGACAGCATTGAAGTGGACTTGTCGCGTCGTGATTTCACCGTCAACTCGTTGGCGGTTGACACCGTGAGCGGCGAACTCTTCGATCCGTTCGGTGGTGTCGATGATCTGCAGGCGGGAATCCTTCGGACCCCAAGTGGACCAGATATTTCGTTTTCTGATGACCCGCTGCGCATGGTGCGCGCCGCTCGCTTCATCGCGACTCTGGGGCTGGAACCGTCAGAGGACGTGGTTTTCGCGGCACAGGAGTTGCGGTCCCGGTTGGGGATTGTTGCCGTGGAACGGATCCGTGAAGAACTCGACAAGACGCTTCGGTTACCGGACCCTCAGCCTGGTTTGGCGTTTCTTCGTCGGTGCGGGTTACTGACCGAACTCCTGCCGGGCCTGGCCCGACTCGATGCCGCCCAGGTTGGTGCGAAAGTGGGTCGGGTGGAAGATCGCCCCGAGATGCGCTGGGCTGCGCTGCTGTCCGACCTTGCTCCTGACCTGGCGGTGGAGGAGCTTCGGCGGCTGAAACCAAGCAGCGATTTGGTTACGGCGGTGACCTGGTTTCTGCGTTCCACTGGTTGGTCCGGGTCGGTGGGCGTGCCCACAACCCGTGAACAGATCCGGCGACTGGCGGCGTCCACACCAGAAGGCCAGTCACTGGAAGACCTCTTTTCCTTCGCCAAACTCCTTGGCGACAGCCCGGACGGGTTGGTTGAAGCCGTCGAACTGCTGGCTTCGCTGCGGGTTGAAGAACCAGACTTGGATCGGCCGATGCCACCACTGAGCGGAGATCAGATCGCCAACCTGCTTCGCGTCGAACCAGGACCGGTGCTCGGACAAGCACACCGGATGTTGCTCGAACACCGTTTCGTTCATGGCCCGGTCAGCGACGATCAAGCCGAGCTTCTGGTTCGATCGTGGTTCGACGAGCGCCAGACGTCGGCGGGGAGCTAGGCGCCGAGCCGCCGCCCGCGAACGATCAGCGTTTCGGGGGTTACACCGTGTCCGGGCCGTTCCAGCAAGGCGTCGACGACGAACTTGTTGCGGCTCAAAATGGTGACCAATTCCTCGGCCGGATGCACGAAGCGTTCACCAACCGGCTGCCCGGCGATCCACGGGATGTCCGCAGCAGAGGGCGTTTCGGATCTGGCGCAGAGCGCGGCCGGGTGGGGGAGCGCGAGCAGGAGATGGCCTCCGGTTCGCAACACCCGATGCACCTGGCGAACGACGCGTTCGAGATTGTCAGTCAGGCTCAAGCTCCAGACAGAAACGACAAGGTCCACGTCTTCGGCTCGAAGAAACGCCAACTCGGCCGGGCCCGCCTGGTGAAACTCGACGGTCACGCCTTGACGGGTCGCAAGTTTGCGGGCGGCCTGCAACTGGTCCACGTCCGGGTCGGTAGCGAACACGCGAGCGCCTCGCTTGGCTAGACCCACCGCGCTATGTCCGGCCCCGCATCCAAGGTCCACAATTCGACGGTTGGTCGGGTCGCCAAGCAACCGGCGGTCAAGGTCGGCCCCGAGGCGAGGCCCTAACTCGACATGGCTGAGGGGGCGGGCGCTGGGGCTGCGAACGTCATAGCCGGGCATAGCCCACAGTACAGCCGGAGCGAACCGCGAGCGGGTGGAGGGCTACCCTCGGGGGGTATGTCGAGAAGCAAGCTTGGGCTTCAGTCGCTGGGGGCAGACGGTGGCGTCAACTATCGGTTGGCGCGCGAAGCAACGCTGGCGGCCTGGCGGGAGGGTGAACTGAGCCGGGAGCAGGTGTGTGACGGCCAACCGGAACTGCAACGCAACGCGCAGTTTTGTGGAACACCGACCGGACGGCCCTGCCCGGTGTGTGACGAGCTTGAACTGGTTGAAGTCACCTACGTGTTCGGCCCTCGGCTTCCCAAACATGGACGCTGCATCACCAGCGATGCCGAGCTAACCCGGCTCGCCGCCCGAAAGTCGTCCTTTCTGGGGTTTGTGATTGAGGTGTGCGTGACCTGCCGCTGGAACCATCTCATGGAGCGGCGGATGATCGGCGACGACCGGTAAGTTGCCGACGCGAAAACCCTTGTTGTTTGCCCTTTGATAGGGGTAGCATTTCTTTACCGCTGGCAGCCTTGTGCGCTGGACGGGAAAGGAGAATCACATGGGCCTCTCCGCCCCAAGTATTTCCTCGGTGAAGGTGCGTAACGGCGCTGACCCGTTGGTCATGGTGACCGCCTACGACGCGCCCGGAGCCCGGATCGCAAGTGCGGCTGGTGCCGACATCATCCTGGTTGGCGATTCGGTAGCGATGGTGGTGCTCGGTTACGACGACACGTTGCAGGTCACCGTTGACGACATGGTGCATCACATCGCCGCGGTGGCTCGGGCGAAACCGAACTGCCACATTGTTGGCGATCTGCCATGGATGAGCTACCACGTGTCACCCGAGGACACGGTGCGCAACGCGGCGGCGCTGATGCGGGCCGGTGCGCATTCGGTCAAACTTGAAGGTGGCCGCAAACGGCTCCCGATGATCGAAAAGATTATTGACGCCGAGATCCCGGTCATGGGCCACATCGGCCTTACCCCGCAGTCGGTTCACGCCATGGGTGGATTCAAGGTGCAGGGCCGCCAAGCGGAGCAGGCCCGCAAGTTGGTGCAGGCCGCGAAGTCGCTGGAACACGCCGGCTGTTATGCCTTGGTGCTCGAAGGTGTTCCGGTCCGGGTTGCTCAGGCGGTGACCGAAGCAGTTTCGATCCCCACCATTGGAATTGGCGCAGGTCCACACACCGATGGTCAGGTGCTCGTGTACCACGACCTGCTCGGGCTTGAGGATCGGATGATTCCGAAGTTCGTTCGTCGCTACGCCGATCTCAACTCGGCGTCGGTCGAGGCGATCCAGGCGTTTGCCAGCGATGTGCGCAGCGGCGCTTTCCCCGATGAATGCGAGTCGTACCACATGGCCGATGACCAGGCCGCCGAACTGCTGGGCCTGTACGGCCACACCGACTAACCACTGGTCACCGAGACACGAAACCCTTCGGTGCGGGTTGACGCTTAGGTTTCTTGTTCTGGGCCTGATCCGGTTACCCAAGGGGTCGGGCGTGGGGCACACTGTGGGGCATGTCCCCTCCGTTGGTTGTTGAGGTTTTGCGTGGTTCGGCGGTTGAGAGCGTCCACGAAGTTGACGTCTCGGTGGTGGGTCGCGACGGGCATCGCTCCGGTTGGGGAAACCCGTCGCGTTTGGTGATGGCCCGTTCGGCGCTGAAACCGATCCAGGCGCTGCCGCTGATCACTTCCGGTGCCGCCGACGCGTTTGGGCTAAGCGACGCGCATCTGGCGCTGGCGTGTGCGAGCCATGGTGGCGAACCCGTTCATGTCGAACTGGTTGACGACTGGTTGGAACGAATCGGGTGCACTTCGGAGGATCTGGAATGTGGGCCGCAGCTTCCGTCGGCGCTGGCAGCCGGCCATGAGTTGGTTCGGGCCGGACAAACCCCTGATCGACGCCATAACAACTGTTCAGGCAAACACTGTGGCTTTCTGACGGTGTGTCGACACGTCGGCCTTGACCCTCGGGGCTACATCGGGGTCGATCATCCGCTGCAACGTGACCTCATCACCCCGGCCATTGAGACGATGTGTGGGGTGTCTCTGGATGGGCAGACCCCGGGTATCGACGGATGTGGAATACCGGTCTGGCAGTTCCCTCTGGATCGGCTGGCGGCGGGATGGGCTGGCATGACTGAGCGGGTGGAAGGCCAGCGGCTGATGGCGGCGATGGTGGCGAACCCGTTTCTGGTAGCCGGAACCGATCGCTGCTGCACGAACGTTATGGAAGCAGCTGCTGGTGCGCTGGTGGTGAAAACCGGGGCAGAAGGTGTGTTTTGTGGGGCTCACCCTGAGTCGGGGCTGGCCTGGGCGATCAAGTCACGCGACGGGGCGCAACGGGCGGCGGAGGCTGCGTTGCTGTGGCTGATTGCCGATCTGGGATTCTCGATCAACGTGGAGATGCCGACGTTGAGGAACTGGTCGGGACAGACCGTGGGTTCGATACGGGTACGGCCCTAAGGGCAGTACTTCTGCAAGCCAGTGTCACAGAAAGCCAGTGTCACAGCCGTGGTTCATGCTGGGGGCATGACGCTTTGTGGCCCAGTTTCTTTCGTTGCAGCAGTTGAGCCTGACGGTGGCAGTCGGTTCACACCGATGTGGCAGGTACCCTTAGACCGTTCCTTCGGGAACACCACAACCGAACCAACCCCTGCCCCGGGAAGGGGCCCCGAGATGCTCGGGTCCAGAGGAGGTAATCGCCTGTGATTACACGGGTATACGAATTGATGATCATCATTGACAGCGATGTTGCCGACGGCGACATCGAAGCGGTGATGACTCGCACCGAAGAACTTGTTACCGCAGAAGGTGGCCGCATTGCGTCGACCAACAACTGGGGACGCCGCAAGTTTGCCTATGAGATCAACCACAAGGTCGAAGGCACCTACGTTGTCTGGGAGATCGTGACCGAATCGGCCGGTCTTCCTAACACGGAGCGCCAGTTGCGGCTCGCGGACGACATTGTCCGCCACAAGGTGTTCCGATTGCCGGAAAAGGAAGCCACTCGTCGTGGCTTGCTCGGCGCCGTCGTATCGGACTGATCGAGAGGAAGCGAACAAATGGGTATTGATAACAACGTCAGCGTGGTCGGAAATGTCACCCGCGACCCGGAACTGCGGTTTACGCAGGGGGGTATGGCGGTTGCGAGTTTCGGGGTGGCCTGGAACCGGCGCAAGCAGGATGGCGAAGAAGAGGTTTCGTTCTTTGACGTGACCTGCTTCCGTCAGCTCGCCGAGAACGTGGCCGAGTCGATTACCAAAGGCACTCGGGTGGTCGTCACTGGCACCCTGAACCAGAGCAACTGGGAAACTCAGGACGGAGACCGTCGTTCGAAGGTCGAGATTCTGGCCGACGAAGTCGCTCCCAGCCTCCGCTGGGCCTCAGCCGAGGTTCGTCGCAACGAACCTCGTGGTGGGGGAGAACGTGGCGGCAACCCAAGCTCCGGTAACTCCGGTGCCAGCAACGCTGGCGCCCCTGCCCCCGCTCCGGCCTACGACGTCGACGAAGAGCCCTTCTAGCGAACCGCTGGAATCCAACCCGAAACAAGATCGAGAAACAGGAAGAACAATGGCGAAAGTCAAGAAGCGCGGCAAGGTCATGAAGAGCAACGACCGCGGCCGCAAGAAGAAGGTCAGCATCCTCTCTTCGGAGAAGATTGAGTACGTCGACTGGAAAGACGTGAACTTGCTCCGGCGGTTCGTGTCCGACCGAGCGAAGATCCGGGCTCGTCGCGTGAACGGCAACGACACTCAGCAGCAGAAAATGATCGCCGATGCGATCAAAGTTGCTCGTGAGATGGCGTTGATTCCCTACGCCAGCCGCGTGACGTCCCAGCGGGGCGGCCGTGGTGGCCGCGATGACCGTGGTGGCCGTGGCGAGCGGGGCGATCGACCGCGTCGTGACGATGACCGCGGGTTCAACGAAGAAGAAGCCACACAGACCGACGAGTTCGTTGCTGAAACGAGCGACGCGGATGTTGCTGCCGAAGGAGATGAATGATGAAAGCCATTCTTCGCCAGGACGTTGATGGCCTGGGCACCAAAGGCGAGATCATTGATGTTGCCGACGGTTATTTCCGCAACTACCTGAGCCCCAAAGGGTTGGCGCTGAAAGCGACCGCCGGTGCGGAGGGTCAGGCAGAGGCGATGCGACGGGCGGCCGCGATGCGTGACGCTGCGACTCGCGAGCAAGCCGACGCGGTTGCTGCGAAGCTGGCCAGTGTGGTCGTAACCATTTCGGCTAAGGCCGGTGACGGTGGCCGACTCTTCGGTTCGGTGACCAACGCCGACGTGGCCGACGCGCTCAACACGCAGGCAGGTATCACCGTGGATCGTCGAAGCATTGAGCTGGAAACGCCGATCAAAGACTTGGGTGACCATCAGGTCACCTGCACCATCCATGCTGACGTGTCGGCATCGTTCACCGTTTCGGTGATCGAGGAATAGTACGAGGAGGATTGCTGTGGACAACTCCTGGAGTTGTCCACAGCAAATCCCACGTAATTCTGCCGGTTTCCACTGGTAGCACACAGGCGAAACAGGGCACGATGCAGCAATGGTGATGGCCGAGTACGAAACAGGTTCTGCGCAGCGGGTTCCGCCGCACAACCTTGAAGCCGAAGAATCGCTGCTGGGGGCCATGCTGCTTTCCCGTGACGCCATTGCTGATGCGGTGGAACACACGGCAGCCGATCACTTCTACCGGCCGGCCAACGCCCACGTTTTTGACGCCATTTCGGGCCTGTACGCCAGTGGTGACCCCGCTGACCCAGTGACGGTCTCAGCCGAGCTGGAACGGATGGGTGTGCTCGACATGGTCGGTGGGCTCGATGGGCTCATCACGTTGCAGGTGAACACACCGGCCACCTCCAACGCGGCGAAATACGCCCAGATCGTTGCCGAGCGCTACACCTTGCGCCGACTGATCGAAACCGCCAACCAGATCGCCGATCTGGGGTTCTCCCGGCCTGACGACGTCACCAGAGCCGTGGACGAGGCGGAGAACATGATGTTCCAGGTCGCTCAGGGGCGAGTGGCCGACACCATGAGTGAGATCAAGGTGCTTCTGGACGCCACCCTTGACCGACTCGAACAGCTCTACGAGAACAAAGGCGGCCTCGTCGGAACCCCCACCGGCTTCCTTGACCTTGACGAACTGCTTTCGGGACTCCAGCCCAATGCGCTCTACATCGTCGGTGCCCGACCAGCCATGGGCAAAACCGCGTTCGCGCTCAACGTGGCAGCCCACGCCGCCGTGCGCGGCCAGCAACCGGTGCTGGTGTTCTCGCTCGAAATGGGCCATCTCGAACTCACCCAGCGAATGCTGTGCAGCGAAGCCAACGTCGATGCCAAAAACATGCGCGACGGCAAACTCAAAGAGGAAGACTGGACTCGGATCTCAAACGGCATTGGACGGCTCGCCGAGGCACCGCTGTGGATTGACGACAACCCGAACCTCACCGTGATGGAGATCCGGGCCAAGGCTCGACGACTCAAGAGCAAAGCGGGGGGCTTAGGGCTGATCGTTGTTGACTACCTGCAACTTATGACCGGCCGGTCAGGAGCAGAAAGCCGGCAGGTAGAAGTGGCAGAAATTTCGCGAGGGCTCAAGATCTTGGCCCGCGAACTCCAATGCCCAGTACTCGGACTTTCGCAGCTTTCCCGAACCCTTGAAATGCGCCAAGACAAGCGGCCGATGTTGGCCGACCTGCGCGAATCAGGGGCGATCGAACAAGACGCGGACGTTGTGATGTTCCTCTACCGCGACGAGGTCTACAACCCAGGTGGCGAATCGGAAGGCATTGCTGAAGTGATCGTGGCGAAGCACCGTAACGGACCCACCGGCACGGTCCAGCTGGGGTTTGTTCCTCGCTACACCTCGTTTAGGAACCTTCGCCGACAAGACGTCTAATCGGATGCTTCCAGTTGGCACCGCATCGGTTTCGCGGCGAAGCTGAACCGGTGTTCCTCGGAGAAGACCTTCTGGCGTGGCTCGTACTGGCCCTTGGTTCGGCCATGGCAGTCGGTAATGGGCTGGCGCTGATACGCCCACCGGACAATCCCCGTCGAGACGACGCGCTCGACAAAGCTCCGAAGGCGCGCAGCGCGGCCTCCATTGTGGTTGGTGTCATCGCCGCGATTTGGGGTTTGGCCACACTGGTCTCCTAAACGGCCGCGTCCCCCCGTTCACGCACCGCGGCGAGTGCACCCCGGGAGGCCCATCCAAGGCCCAAGACTGCCGCTAGCGTTCATTCACGTGGTGAACCGGTTTTCGCTCCTCTCTCGTGTGCTTGTCGCGCTGGTCCTCACCGGCTCGGTGCTGGCTTCGGTAGCGCCGGTGCACGCTCAGGTCATCAGCGAGCCCACCCAACCGGGATTGATGGTGCAGGCCAACACCGAAATCACTGTCGATCCGGAGGCCGGATCGCTTGAAGTCACCCACACCTACCTCATCAAGCATCAAAGGGGCCGCGCCGCAGCAAGCGAGTTCAGCGAGGTCATTCCCGCTGACGCGCAGGAGGTCGAAGCCCGTTCTAACGGCCGGAAACTGACGGTTACGGTGCTTCCAAGTAGCGAAGGGTTGAGCGAGCTCACGGTGACTTTCCCGCGGCCGCTCAACAACGACGAGGAAATCCGCGTTGACGTCACCTGGCGGCGCACCGTCCTCCACGGCAGTGCCAACACCTTCGACCGGGTATCGCTAGGGCTGATCTCGCTTGCCCCGTTCGCGGTAGGGGGGACCGAGTCTTCGACGCTGGCCATTACCGTCCCGACCGGACGCGAGATCTACCTCAACGACAGCTACACCGTGATCGAAAATCCCGACACGGTCCGGTTCGAACTCAACCGTTCTGCGGTTGATACCTACATCCCGGCCCCGCTTGTACTCGAAGACCCCAGCCAGTTCCTTTCGACCGTGGTATCGGACCTGCCCCGCGAGGTGGTGTTGGCCACCAGCTCCGGCGCCGATGATTGGCTCGGCGAGGATTTCCCCGCGTTGATGGCCGTGCTGGGTCGGTGGTTTCCGCGAGAGTTGACCAAACCGATTGAGTTTCGAGAGGGCTACACCGGCGACCAACCGGTTCGACGGGTAACCGAAGGGGTGTACGCCATTTCAAAGCCCACGTCGGGCACGGCTACCGTCGCGGCGCTTCGGGCGGTAGCGAGTGCTTGGATGGAGCCGCTGTCGTTCACCGACCCGGCGCTGCGCTCCGAGTTCGCTGAAGCAGTTGCTGACCGGGTGATGTCGGCTCAGGGGTTGTCGCTACCACCACGATCGGGAACGTGGGTCACAGCGATGACAGCCCTGGTCGCGGTTAGCGACAGCAGTGCGGTCGTTGATGTGCTTACTGCGCTACAGGCCGGAACCCCGGTCTACCCGGGAGTCGATGACCTCCCCGAGCGAGGTTCGATCGACTGGAGAAGGTTCACCGATGTCTACGAACACCTTGCTGGTGTCGAATCGACGGGTGATGCCATGCGGCTTTCGGCCACGCTCTCGCAGGTCACCGAGATCAACCAGCGAGCAGGCGCAGTCGACTACTACCGCCTCCTTGAACAACGCGCGTCGCCTTGGTCGTTGCCAGTGGTGCTTCGCCGGCTCATGACGGACTGGGATTTTCAAGAAGTTGAACTTCTCCGCGAAGACATTTCGGAGCTGCTGCGCCAGCGTGACGAGATGATCACGGAGGCGGCCACGGTCGATCTTGGGATCGGCACGGTCGTGCAACGCCAGTTCGAAAGCGCAGCGGGCTCACTCAACGAAACGAGGGAGGCCCTGACCGAACAGCAAGAGGCGCTGGATCATGTGGCCGAAGCATTGCGGCTCGAAACCGGCGACCGAGGCCTGTTGTCGTCGCTGGGAATGTGGGGCCGCAGCGTCGATAGCCAGCGAGAACGAATCCTTGATCTGTGGGTAGAGGGCAACTTCGTTTCCGCCCGTCGGCAAGCAGATCGACTCGTCGACGACTTCGAAGCATCGGTCGGGCGTGGCACGTTGCGTCTGATGGTGCCCCTTGCGGCGATCTCCGCATTGCTGTTTGCGGCGGCCTGGGTTCGCCGCCGTTTCTTCGTGGCGCGGGGCCCTCAGCGGACCGACTGGTAGCGGTCGCGCAACTGGTTCTTTTGCACCTTGCCCATGGCGTTGCGGGGTAGTTCCGGGACACAAAACACCTGACGGGGATGCTTGAACCGGGCCAGGTTCTCCTGCAATACCGGCTGTAGGTCGGTAAGGGTCAACGGTTTGCCGTCACAGACCAGAACCGCAACTACCTGTTCGCCGAGGTCCTGATCGGCGATCGCGATCACCGCAGACTCCACGACCCCTTCGATTTGGTCGAGAACCATCTCGATCTCTTTCGGGTAAACGTTCTCGCCGCCCGAAATGATCATGTCGCTGGCCCGCCCCTGCAACGTCACCCGCCCCTGGGCGTCCATCCAACCGACGTCGCCGGTAAGAAACCAACGATCACCGAAGAACGAAGCCGCGGTTTCGTCGGGCCGACCCCAGTATTCGAGCATGGTCTGATCGCTGCGAATCGCCACCACCCCCACCGTTGTTCGCTCAACTTCACGGTGAGCCTCATCGACGATCATCGCTTCCACCCCAGCCAGCGGGAAGCCGACCGTGCCCGGCTGTCGATCGCCACGGTACGGGTTCGACAACGTGATACCGGTTTCTGACATTCCGTACCGTTCACAAATCTGGTGGCCTGAACGGTCACTGAAACGAACGAATTCGGTTTTGCTTAACGGCGCCGACCCACTGGTGAACAGGCGCATTGGCGCACAGGCTGCAGGTGTCAACGCCGGGCTGTCGCTGAGCCGTTTGTAGTGGGTCGGGACCCCCATAAACACGGTGCTGGTCGCGAAATCGGTAATCGTGCGTTCGGGATCGAAGCTCCGATGGAAACGCACGGGAATGGCCGAGAGCATCGCGGTGTGCAGAGCAACGAAGAGCCCATGCACGTGGAAGATCGGCAGTACATGTACCAGCTGGTCGTGTTCGTCAAACTGCCAAGTCTGGTGAAGCGCCTCGGCGTTTTGGCCCAGACTGCGGTGGCTTAGCGCCGCCCCTTTGGGCTTTCCGGTGGTGCCTGACGTGTACAAGATGGCGGCGAGGTCGTTGTCGTCTCGTTCCACCGGGGCGTCAAGGATTCGTGCGGTCTTCGCGAGCTCGGTGAACGAACCCGTTCCGTCAGCCTGCAAGGTCAGCCAGTGACGGGAGCGTTCGGCCATCAGGCGGGTCTGGTCTGGTGGGGGACCGGTTGGCTCAGCGGTGACCACCACCCGGGGGTCGGCGTCGTTGACGTAGTACTCCAACTCGACGTTGGTGAACCGGGGGTTGAGCGGCACGTGCACGGTTCCGGCCCAAAGGCAGGCCACGTAGAGCGCTACCGCCTCCGGTGATTTCTCCACGTGAACCGTAACCCGGTCCCCGGGGTTGGCTCCGGCGGCCTGCAACGCCCCTGCGAAGCGGCGGACCGTGGCGAAAAACTCCCCGTAGGTCCAAACTCGTTGATCGTCGATCAGAAAGGTTCGGTCGGGATGCGGTTGGGCGGCCGCCCAAAGGGCAGCACCGAAATTGGCGCGTCCCGACACGTCACCTTCCGTTCGTTCAGCCTTGGAACAGGATCATTGAGGTGTACACCAGCGATGGTTTGGCGCTGTCCTTGACGTGGATCGCCGACTCAAACGACAGCAAGGTACCGACCTTGTGTTTGGTAGCTCCGAGCAGACGCGAACGGGCATGGATGGTCGAACCGGCAGGCACCGGACGGCGAAACTGCAAGCCTTCCGAACCGAAGTTCACCACGTTCTTCTGGCCGGTCAACTCGATCGGGATCTTGATCAGGCTTGGCATCAGGCTCAACGTCAGGAACCCATGGGCGATGGGACCCCCAAACGGGCTTTCACGCTCGCATCGTTCAACATCGACGTGGATCCACTGATGGTCGCCGGTCAGGTCGGCGAACCCGTTGATCATCTCCTGAGTGACGACCACCTCGTTTCCCCAGTCGCCCCAGTCTTCGGAGACCTCGGCGTTGATGCCGTCAATATCGTCAAAAGCAATCGCAGTCATAGGGCCACTGTAGGCGCAAGCGTCCCGCCTTGACGGATCCTTCAGTTTCGCAGAGCATGACGCCATGGCCATTCCTTCCATGACCCGTCAAGGAGACTGTTTCATCATCGACTTTGGTGATGACGAGAACGTCACCACCGATGTTTGGGGGTCAACTATGAGCTCCCTGCTCGACGAATTTGAGGCGGTTGAGGGCCCTCGTTGCCTGATCACCACTGGAAGTGGCAAGCACTACTCGAACGGGCTGGATGTGGCCTTTATGGCTCAAGCCAGCGGTGAGGAGATCGGGGCCTACGTCGGCCGGGTGTGTCGGATCGTGTACCGGATCATGCTGCTCGACGCTCCGACCGTGGCTGCGGTCAACGGGCACGCATTCGGGCTTGGGGCGTTTCTGGTGCTGGCCCATGATCAGTCGGTGATGCGGCAGGACCGTGGTTATTGGAATCTGCCTGAAGTGCATTTGTCGATGTCGTTCCCGCGACACCTCATGTGTCTGCTCGACGCGACCATGTCGGCCCCGGTTCGACGGCGTGCGGTGGCCACCGGCCATCGCTACACGGGCCCCGAAGCCGTCGCGGCCGGCATTGTGGACGCGGTAGAACCCCTCGAGTCGTTGGTTGCTTCGGCTCTGGAACGAGGTCAAGCCTTGGCGCAAACGGCAGGGCCGAACCTACAGCTGGTGAAACGACAACTGTTTCACGAAGTCGCCGTGTTGCTGGATCGCTCAGTTGAGACCGGGCGCTGAGGACTTAGACCGCGAACCTGACTAGCCGCGGGGAACGTCGATCCACGGGAGTTCTTTGTCGACCCGAGGTTCGCCCGGCAATCCCAGCACCTGTTCGCCCAAGATGTTTTTCATGACCTCGGTGGTGCCACCTTCGATGGAGTTGGCCCGAGCTCGCAGGAAGGCATAGCCGACACCGGCGTTTGATCCCTGAAGGTCCACTTCGGCGGGGCGACGGAACGTGTAGTCGTAGTCGATCTGGCCTTCCATCCCCATGAGGTCCACGGCAAGCGAAAAGATCTGCTGGTTCAAGGTCGCCATCATCGACTTGCCAACCGAACCCTCAGGTCCAGGGTTGCCGGATTTGGCAGCTTGAGACGCCCGAATGTTGGTGAGACGAAGCGTTTCGGCCCGGATCCAGAGTTTCATCACCGCTTCGCGGTTCTGCGCGGTCCGCTGCCATTCCGGCAGTTTCTCCCAGATGTGGACCAGCGCACCGATGGCGCCTCCGCCTCGCTTTGGGCCGCCCCCGCCACCACCACCGATGGCGGTTCGTTCGTTCATCAGGGTGGTCAGCGCCGCTCGCCAACCTTCGCCTTCGGCCCCTACCCGGTGGGCGTCAGGGACCCGAACATCGGTCATGTAGACCTCGTTGAACTCAGCCTCGCCGGTGATCTGACGCAACGGTCGGACCTCAACCCCCGGGGCTTTCATGTCCAGCGCGAAGTACGTCATGCCTCGGTGCTTGGGCACGTTGGGGTCGGTTCGGGTCACCAGCATCCCAAAATCGGCGATGTGGGCCAGCGTGTTCCAGACCTTTTGTCCGTTGACGATCCACTCGTCACCGTCCTTGATGGCTTTGGTCCCGAGTCCTGCGAAGTCCGAACCGGCGCCGGGCTCGGAGAACAACTGGCACCAACGTTCCTCACCGGTGAACATGGGCCGAAGGAAACGGTTTTTCACCTCTTCGGAACCGTGGGTCACAATCGTTGGTCCGGCGAGCGCGATGAAAAACATGGAGGCGTCGGTGGGTGCCGCTCCAGCCTGGCTCAGGCGCTGGTTGATTACGGTCTGAAGCTGAGGACGCAACCCCAACCCACCGTGGCCGACCGGGAACGTCACCCAGGCCAGTCCGGCATCAAACTGGTGGCCACGAAACTCGGCATAGTCCTCGGACTTCGGATCGTGCTCGGCGAGGAGTGCATCGAGGGCTTGTTCAACGGTTTCAAGTTGGCTGTCACTCATGGTCGATAGTTTGCCCGAATCCCAGTCTGAACGCGGCACCGAAGCCACGGGGACTTCGGGGTCCCTTTCGGAGGGCGGCAGCGGGAACTAGGTTGCTTCGGTGACCACACTTACGGCGTACACCGATGCCCACCGCCAAGTCTTCGATGAGATCGGGCAGGTGCTCGCTTCGCTTGATGAGGACGGCCTCGCCATCCAGTCGTTGTGTCCCGACTGGGATCTCCGAGCCTGCCTCGCGCACGCCGTGGGGATTGACAAGGTGATGACCGGTTGGGGCCCCGATCCGGACAACCTTTTTGACTTTGCCGCGGTCGGCTCGTTTATGAAAGAGATGGCCGGTGTCGACCGAGATACCTTTGTCGAAACCCTGGCCCAGATTTGTGCGGACCGGCTGACTGATCTCGAAGGTCGTGACCCGTCGGTGGTTGACGAACCTTGTCTGACCCCGGTTGGGCCGCAGACCTTCGGTGCCATGTTAGAAATCCGGGTTTTTGATCTTTGGGTGCATGCGCGAGATGCGTCGCTACCGGCCGGGCTCACGCTCAGCGATTCAGGAGTGGCGGCTGAAATGGCACTCAACCAGGTCCATCGTTCGATGGGGTTCATTGCCGGTAAGAAGATCGGCTTGGCTGACGGTATGAGCATGACCGTCAACGTGACCGGAGGAGCGGCTCGGACGTTTCATGTGAACGTGGACGGCCGCGCGCAACTCGTTGATGAACTGGCCAATCCCGACGTGACGCTGACTGCGGACACGGAAACGTTGCTCATGTTGGCCTGCGGTCGGGTTGATCCACAGGAACGGATCGATGCGGGACGGATCACGTGGAGCGGTGACGCGTCATGGGGGGAGCGAGCCGCTCGCAACCTCCGTTTCACGATGTAAACACCGGGCTAGACAAGCACCGGGCTAGGCAAGCACCGGGCTAGACAAGCACCGGGTCGGGTTCGCTCAAGTCCCTTGATCGACCAGCGCCATTGCTGCGTAGAGGGCTACGCCCCGGTTCAGGACCGACTCGTTGACCCGCATCAGGTTGGAATGGTTTGGGGCGGCTGACGCGAACGATTCGTCCTCAGGGCACACCCCGAGGAACGCCATCGAGCCCGGCACCTTTTCCAGCACGTAGCTGAAGTCCTCGGCACCCATGACCGGCGCCGGCATGGCGAGAAACGAGCCTTTCCCCAGCAGCGACTCGGTCACTTCGGCCACCAATTCGGTCTGACCAATGTGGTTTCGAGTTACCGGATAGCCCGGGTGGATCGTGGTGGTGCAACTGCAACCATGGGCTGCCGCCGAACCCGCCGCTACCCGTCCAACGTTGTTCTTAAGCGTCTCCCGGGTTTGTTCGTCGTGGGCCCGGATGGTGCCTTCCATGTACGCCGAGTGGGGGATCACGTTGTTGGTGGTGCCCGCCTCCACATGAGCGACGGTCACCAGCCCCGAACGGGTTGCTTCTACTGAGCGACCCACCATGGTGTGCAGTCCGGTGATGGTGGAAGCCAAGGCGGGGATCGGGTCGAGGCACTGATGCGGGGCCGAAGCGTGCCCGCCTTCACCGTGGATGGTGATCTCGAAACGGTCGGCGGAAGCCAACAGCGCACCGTCTCGAGTGGTGATCATCCCGGCTGGCATGTTGGTGAACACATGAATGGCAAAGGCCCGATCAACCCCGTCGAGTACCCCTTCGTCAATCATGAACTTGGCTCCGCCGTAACCTTCTTCGCCGGGTTGGAACATGAAACGGATCCGCCCCCGCAGCGAGTCGCGGTTCCCGGCGAGCAACTTGGCGGCACTCACCAACATCGACACGTGAGCGTCGTGTCCGCAGGCGTG
>Ga0075474_10000099_pt1 | contig 26855 bp, 21 predicted proteins | sample DEB08_DNA_2_FD_71485 | JGI IMG/M metagenome (GOLD analysis project Ga0075474, IMG submission 71485) | Aqueous microbial communities from the Delaware River and Bay under freshwater to marine salinity gradient to study organic matter... | ecosystem: Environmental > Aquatic > Marine > Coastal ...
AAGCCCCAGCCAAGAAAGCCCCAGCCAAGAAAGCCCCAGCCAAGAAAGCCCCAGCCAAGAAAGCCCCAGCCAAGAAAGCCCCAGCCAAGAAAGCTGCGAAGCGTCGCCGCTAAGGCACCAAAGAGAGCGAAGTACCGCAGCCCCGGCATCCGTGCCGGGGCTGCGGCCGTTTTCTCGGTAGATTGCCCGCCATGGCTGCCCAGTACATCTTCACCATGCACAAGGTCGGAAGGTTTATTCCCCCCGACCGCGACGTTCTCAAAGACATCACGCTGGCCTTTCTGCCGGGAGCCAAAATCGGAGTCCTTGGGCCCAACGGGGCCGGAAAGTCGACGCTGCTGCGGATCATGGCCGGTATCGATACCGACTTCACCGGTGAGGCCCGTCTGACCGACGGTTTCACGGTAGGGATGCTGGAACAGGAACCAGAGCTTGACCTGTCCAAAACGGTGCTTGAGAACGTCATGGATGGAGCCGGTGAGGCTTCGGCTCTGCTCGCCGAGTACGACGAGATCATGGCGGGATGGTCAGACCCCGACGCCGACTACGACAAGTTGGGGGCCCGGCAGGCGTCGGTTGAATCCAAGATCGAAGCATTGGGGGCCTGGGATCTTCAACGTTCGGTAGAGATCGCCATGGACGCCCTTCGGACTCCACCGGGCGACTCGCCGGTGGTGAACCTTTCGGGTGGCGAAAAACGGCGGGTGGCGTTGGCTCGGCTCCTGCTGTCAAAGCCCGACCTGTTGCTGCTCGACGAACCCACTAACCATCTTGATGCCGAATCGGTGGCCTGGCTTGAGCGCACCCTTCAGGACTATCAGGGCACCGTGGTCGCCATCACCCACGATCGTTACTTCCTCGACAACGTCGCCGGCTGGATTTTGGAGATCGACCGGGGCCGTGGCTTCCCGTTCGAAGGAAACTACTCCACCTATCTTGAGAAGAAAGAGGAGCGTTACGCGCTCGAGCAACGCCATGAGGACAAACGGACCCGAACGCTGAAACGGGAACTGGAATGGGTTCGCATGGCGCCGAAAGCTCGTCAGGCCAAGGGACGAGCCCGGCTCGCCGCCTACGACAAACTTCTCGAAGAGCAGAAAGCTGCTGAAGGTCGGGCCGAGGAACTCGAAATCGTGATTCCCGCCGACCGGCGCCTCGGCGACGTGGTGATCGAGGTTGATCACCTGTCCAAGAGTTTCGGTGATCGCCTCCTGATCGACGACCTCTCGTTTTCTTTGCCACCTGCCGGCATCGTCGGGGTCATTGGAGCGAACGGCGCCGGAAAGTCAACCCTGTTCAACATGCTGATCGAGGCTCACGAACAAACCGGTGACCCGGCGGGGATCCCCGACGCGGGAACCATCCGCATCGGCCCCACCGTGCAGCTCGGCTATGTCGATCAGAACCGGACACTTGATCCCAGCAAGACGCTCTATGACGAGATCACTGGCGGAGTCGACCATCTCGAAGTTGGGGGTCGGGAGATGCACGGCCGCTCCTATGTCGCCTCATTCAACTTCAAAGGCCCCGACCAACAAAAGATGGTCGGCAACCTCTCGGGTGGTGAACGCAACCGTGTTCATCTGGCGAAGGTGCTCAAAGAAGGAGCCAACGTGCTACTTCTCGATGAGCCGACCAACGACCTTGACGTGGACACCCTCCGTGCCCTTGAGGACGCCGTCGAGGCCTACCCCGGGTGTGCGGTAATCGTCAGCCATGATCGTTGGTTCCTTGACCGGGTAGCGACCCACATTCTCGCCTTTGAAGGCGATTCAACGGTGCGTTGGTTTGAAGGCAACTTCAGCGAATACGCCGACTACCGTCGCCGCGAACACGGAGTCGACGCCATGCGCCCGCAGCGGATCACCTACAAGCCAGCTACTCGGAACTAACCGGCGGGACTACCGTTGTCTGATGCCTGACCTCAACGATCATCAACTCGCGGCCGAACTGGCTTCGGAGGCAGGACAACTGCTGTTGAACCTGCGGGCCGAACTCGTAGCGAACGACGCTCCCCCGGCGCTGCTGAAAGCCGAAGGCGACGCCCGGGCCCACCGGCTGCTCATGGAACGTCTGGCCGAGCGTCGTCCAGATGATGCGGTGCTCAGCGAGGAAGGCAAAGACGATCCGGTTCGTCTCGACGCTGAACGGGTTTGGATCATCGACCCGCTTGACGGGACCCGTGAATTCAGTGAGCACCCCCGCAGTGACTGGGCGGTTCACGTAGCGCTCGTGATCGATCATCAACCGGTAGCCGGAGCGGTAGCCCTCCCCGGACTGGCTCTCACGTTGAGCACCGCCGATGCCCCCACCCTCAACCCGTCCGCTCCGGCCACGCCGCGGGTGATCGTCAGCCGGAGTCGCCCACCAGCCGCCGCGCTGCATGTCGCCGAATCGCTCCACGCCGATCTGGTAGAGATGGGTTCGGCCGGAGCGAAAGCGATGGCGGTGGTTCGTGGGGAGTGCGAGGTGTACGTCCACAGCGGCGGCCAATACGAATGGGACAGTTGCGCCCCGGTCGCAGTCGCAGCGGCGGCGGGCTGCCACGTGAGCCGCATCGACGGTTCGCCCCTTCGCTACAACCAGACCGACGTGTATCTGCCAGATCTGGTGATCTGTCGGCCCGAACTCGCCGACCAGACACTGGCGGCGTTGGCCTCTTTTACTGACTAATCGGTTTCTGGCCGATCGCCGCGGGTGTGTCGGACAACACGCCAACCGAGGTTGGCGTCCGAAGCCAGCACGGCAACACTGTGCGGGTGACCGGTTCCCCCTCCGATCTTGTACACGGTGCCTTCAGCGACCAGCCTCCGTGGCTGGTCGACCCGAGCACGATCGCCTGGCTTGACGACGTTGACGCGCTGCGTACCACCACCCAACGGCGACTTCCTTCCCTGATCCGTCCCCCTCGCATTCCCCCGGTACGGCGTGCGATCACCGTCGTTGGCCATCTAGCCCGTGGACTGCTCGGATGGTTGGTGTTTGGCCGTCGCAAAGACGGTCCGGATCGCCGGGCAGACCTTTCTCGCCGGATGCGAGAAGCGGCCGAACGGTTGGGGCCGACCTACATCAAGCTCGGTCAAATCATCTCCAGCGGTGAAGGTCTGTTCCCCAGCGAATTGGTGGCCGAGTTTGCCAAGTGCCGCGATCAGGTACCGGCCGAAACGTTTGCCGTGGTGCGCCGCGTGGTCGAATCTGAACTCGGCGGTTCGCTAGAAACCCATTTCGCTCGTTTCGAGCGGGAACCGATCGCCGCTGCCTCCATCGCCCAGGTCCACGCGGCTCGTCTTCACGACGGAACCGAAGTGGTGGTCAAGGTCCAACGCCCAACCGTCGATGAGCTCGTGCACGACGACCTGCGGGTCATGGCCTGGCTTTCGCCGTTCCTCGTGGGGCGTATCCCGGTGGCCTCGTTGGCCAATCCACCGGCACTCGTTGAGGTGTTCGCTCAGACCATTAGCGAAGAACTCGACTTCCGCATCGAAGCCGCCAACATGCTGGACGTGGCGAAGGTGTTCACTGACCTCGGCCAGACCCAGTTCGTCGTACCAAGGCCGCACCCGCAGATGGTGACTCGTCGGGTGCTGGTCATGGAACGCCTTGATGGTTTCCGTTTCGATGACTTGGACAGCTACGAGGAACACAACGTCGACACTCAAGCGGTGGTCCGGGCCGGAATGATCGGTTTTATGGAAGGTGCGCTCATCCACGGCGTGTTCCACGGTGACCTCCACGGCGGCAACCTCTACGTGCGACCCGACGGCAAAACCGCCCTTTTGGACTTCGGCATTACGGGCCGCATGAGCGAGGCTCGGCGGCTGGCGTTCGTGCGACTGTTGATCGGCGGGATGATGAACGATCCGGTCGGGCAGCTAGCAGCGATGCGAGACCTCGGAGCGCTCCCGGCCGATACCGATCTTGAGGTCGTGGCCAAAGACCTCGGCCTACTCGACGAAATCATCGATCCGACCACGTTGACCCCGGAGCAGCTCACCGAGGAACTGCAGCGGGTCGTCAAGGCGTTGCTCAGCTACGGCGCCCGGATGCCTAAAGAACTGATGCTGTTCGTCAAGAACATGGTGTTTCTCGATGGGGCAATTGCCCGCCTGGCCCCCGATCTGGACCTGCTCGCCGAGATCGCCCACGTCGCCACCTACTTCGCCACCACCCACGGAACCCGCCTCGCCGCCGAAGTGGGCATGAAGGTCGAAGAGTACGCCTTCGACCCGGACGGGGTGCGGGCCGCGTTTGGCGTGGACCGGTCGGTGGAGCAGATGACCTACCGGGAGCTTCAGGAGCGGCGAGACATCATCCGCCGACGCCTGCAACAACGAGCCTGAGCAAGCGCGACCTCACCGGTCGAACCGTCTAGGTTCGTTGCCATGCGTCTCGTCGTCGCCCGCTGCACCGTTGACTACCAGGGTCGACTTCAGGCCCATCTTCCGTCGGCGGTTCGCTTGGTCATGGTGAAAGCCGATGGTTGCGTGGCAATTCATGCCGACGGTGGCGCCTACAAACCGTTGAATTGGATGAACGCCCCCAACCGGATCAACGAGGACGATGATGCGGGAGTTTGGACGGTGACCAGCCCCAAAGGCGAAGTGTTGACCATCACCTTCGATGAGGTCATCAGCGACACGTCAGTTGATCTCGGGATCGACCCAGGGCTGCAAAAAGATGGGGTTGAGGCGCACCTCCAGGAACTTCTGGCTGACAATCCGACCACGATCGCCGACGGGCTGCGATTGGTGCGTCGCGAATTCCCCACCGACATCGGCCCGGTTGACCTGATGTGCCGTGACGCTCAAGGGCAGGCTGTTGCCGTCGAAATCAAACGGCGAGGCGAGATCGACGGGGTTGAACAACTGACCCGCTATCTGGAGTTCCTGAACCGCGATCCCCTGCTCCGACCCGTCCGTGGCGTGTTTGTCGCCCAAGAAATCAAACCCCAAGCCAAAGTCTTGGCCAGCGACCGTTCGATTGACTGGGTTGAAGTTGACTATGACGAGCTACGGGGCATCGAATCCCCGAACCTGCGCCTCTTCTAGCTCAGCAACGCAGTAGTTTGCTACGAATGCAGCGCTCAATTTGGGTGATTCTCGCGGGGCTTGGCATGTTCGTCGGCCTCTGGGTCCTCGACGATGTAGCGTTCGGTGCCGACATTCGACGCAACGTTGACGTGACGGGAATCGATATCGGCGGGTTGAGCCGCACGGATGCCATCGACCGGTTAGCAACCGAGTTCGACGGCGAGGTAACCCTTCGTTACGGCGACGCGGAGACGACGCTGCCCCTCGCCGACCTCGGAGTGTCGCTACAGGTCGACGAGGTCACCGCGTCGGCTTCGGACCGGGGAACGTTCGCCTGGCGACCCTTCACCTGGCTGGCCTCGCTGGTCGCCTCCCGGTCGGTACCAGGCCAGTATCACATCGACGAAGATCGCCTCGATACCTTCCTTGACGACCAAGGCGACGCGTTGTTCGACCTTCCTGATGGTGCCCCGTCGGTTTCGCTGATCGAAGGAGAACTGGTAGCCACCGTTGGTTCCGGTCATCCCCCGGTCGACGTCGCCGCGCTCGTCAGCGAACTGGAACGGGTACTGACTGCACCGGCGGATCAGCGAACAATCGACCTGCCTACGCTGCAATCCACCCCGGCCGATGGGCCGCTGGTACGCCTCGTTGCCGACATGAACGAACTCACTGCTGAGGGGATCACGGTGGAGGTGGTGGGTCAACGCAAGCGGGTGCTGCTCCGAGCCGAGGACCTGAGAGCCTGGTTGGTGTTCGAAGGGACCACCTCCAAGCCGACCGTGTCGCTTGCCCCCGACGCCGTTCAGGCCGCGCTGCATGAACGGTTCGGTGAAGATGACCAGCCCGGCGCCGAACCCCGTTTCGAGGTTGCTGGTGATGGTTCGGTCAAGATCATCGGTGCTGCCGCCGGTTCGGTCTGCTGCGACGCGGATTCTCCTGAACGGATTTGGAAAGCGCTAGAAGAACAGAAGTCCAGCGTTTCGCTCGTCCCGAGCGAAGATCCAGAAGTCCGGGGTGTGGCCTGGGCCGAGTCGTTGGGGATCGTGGAACTGGTCGGCGAGTTCACCACCAACTACACCGCCGGTCAGAGTCGGGTCACCAACATTCGGCGGATCGCAGAACTCACCCAAGGCGCAGTGATCGAACCGGGCGAAACGTTCTCGGTCAACGATTACGTCGGTCGGCGCACGGTGGAGAACGGTTTCGTAAGCGCTGGCATGATCCTCAACGGTGTCTTCTACCCATCGGTGGGGGGTGGGATCAGCCAGTACGCAACAACGCTGTTCAACGCCGCGTTCTTTGCCGGGTTGGACTTCGGCGAGTACCAGAGCCACTCGATCTATCTCAGTCGCTATCCGTACGGCCGTGAAGCGACCGTCTCGTTTCCCAACCCCGACCTTCAGATCACCAACAACACCGAATACGGGGTCCTGATCTGGCCGACCACCACCGACCGGTCGATCACCGTTCGTTTGTATTCCACCAAAACGGTGACCGGCGAACAGACCGGGCAGACGTCACGCCAGGTCGGCGCGGCCTGCACGCTGGTAACAACCGAACGGACCCGCACCTGGCTGAGCGACCAGCGCACCGAAACGGATTACGTCAAGGCCCGCTACCGCCCGGAAGGCATCTCCTGCGACGGGCAATCAAGCGTCCCCACCACGACCACGACCCCACCCGCCACCACCGCACCACCCACCACGACCACGACCCCACCCGCCACCACCGCACCACCCACTACCGCACCACCCACCACCGCACCACCCACTACCGCACCACCCACCACCGCGCCACCCACCACCGCGCCACCCACCACCGCGCCACCCACCACCGCACCACCCACCACTGTGGCGCCGAGCAGCACACCTGCCCCCACTGTGGGCCCCACCGAGCTTCGGTGAGGGCAGCCAACAAACTCTCTGCCCCACGGTGCCAGCAGACAGGTGGCTGCCCTAGCCTCTCGACATGACCGCGTCCCCCGCCCGCGAGATCGCCATTGTCGGAGCCGGCCCGGCCGGGACCGCTGCCGCGATCGAATTGTCCCATGCTGGCCATTCGGTTCACGTCTTTGACCGTGCCACCTTTCCTCGCGACAAATGCTGTGGCGATGGGCTCACCACGTTGGCGCTCCGAGAACTCGAACATCTCGGGTTTGATCCGCAACAAGTCTCCAGTTGGATCACCGTCGACGAGGCCCACATCCGGTCCCCCCGCGGCACCGAACGTCGCTACCCGCTGCCAACCGGCGAGGGGTACCACGCGGCGGTGGCCCGACGGATTGATCTCGATGCTGCGCTGGTCGAACTCGCCGGTCAGGCCGGGGCCCACGTCCACGAAGGACACCGGCTCACCGCCATCGACACCAACGACGACGGGGCCACCCTCACCTTCTCCTCCGGCGATCCGGACACCGCCAGTACGACTGATCAGCAAACATTCGCCGCGTCCTACGTGATCGCGGCCGATGGCATGTGGTCGCCGGTCCGCAAGATGCTCGGCCTGTCCGTCGATGGTTACCGCGGCGAATGGCATGCCTTCCGCCAGTACTTCGTCAACGTCAGTGACCGAGCGGCGCGAGAACTCATGGTCTGGTTCGAAAAAGATCTCCTTCCTGGTTATGCCTGGTCGTTCCCTTTGAGCGGAAACCGAGCCAACGTTGGGTTCGGGATCCAACGCGGAAGCGGCCTTCACGTTGGCGACATGAACGCGCTCTGGGAGGACCTACTCGCCCGGCCGCACATCCGGGCCTTTCTCGGCCCCGACGCTGTCGCCGAGGACTCACACAAGGCATGGCCGATCCCGGCTCGAGTTGGCCGAGTGCCGCTCACCGGTCCCCGCACCTTGTTCGTTGGTGACGCGGCAGCGGTTACGGATCCGATGACCGGCGAAGGCATCGGGCAGGCACTGCTCACCGGCCGCCTCGCGGCCAAAGCGGTCCTGGCCGGTGGCGACCCGCGTCGAACCTACGAAGCTGAGGTTCGACGCGAACTCGTGGCTGACGACCGGATGGCTCGCCTTTTGATCCCGCTGCTGGCTCGCCCCACCGTGGCCGGAGCTGCGTTGCGCGCAACCGGACTCACCGACTGGACCCGACGCAACTTCGCCCGCTGGATGTTTGAGGATTATCCGCGGGCGATGATTGCGACTCCACGACGCTGGCACCGAGGCATGTTTACCGGGCCAGGAGCCAAGCTGTAACGCAGGAACGTGGCGCATCAGCGTCGCCGTGAAGCCAACGTGGTTGCTTCCCGGGACCCAACGAGTGACCCAATGTTGCGGACGGGTCCTAACCTGTGCGAGTGGCCCACTTCATAGACCGATGGGACGATGACATTGATCGTCGCTGGGACCGCTGGCGGGGACAGCCAGCGGTAGATCGCTTGTTCTACTCCGCGTCAGAGGCTGGGAACTTCTCGGTGATCTGGCACCTGCTCGGCCTGATCCTGGCCTTCGCCCACACCGACCCGATGATCGCCGTTGTCGTGAGCGTGGGGTTGGCGGTTGAATCTGCACTGGTCAACGGTCCCGTCAAAGCTGCGTTTCGTCGCTCCCGACCGATCCCGGAAGGCAACCATCCCTACCGGTTGCGTACACCGCTCACTTCCAGCTTTCCTTCGGGTCATGCCTCGGCGGCCATGGTGGCCGCTGCGCTGCTCTCTCGGCAGGGCCTCACTCCACTCTGGTACGCCGTAGCAGCGATCGTGGCGCTGAGCCGGATCCATGTTCGTCTGCACCACGCGTCGGATGTCGCCGGTGGATTGCTGGTCGGTTTCTTGCTCGGGGAAGCCGCCCGGGCGCTCGCCGACGTGCTGGTCTAGCCGGCCCCGGCTGGTCAAAACCCCGGTTGGTCGAGGCTCCGGCTGGTCGAAGCCACGGCACGAACTCCACTGGCCTACGATCTTCGGCATGCAGATTTCCGGAGCAACGATCGTGGTTACTGGCGGTGCGAGCGGTATCGGCAAAGCGATGTCGCGTCGGTTTGTTGAACACGGAGCAGCGGTGGTGTACGTCGTTGACCTTGACGGGCCGGGAGCAGCCGCAGTAGCCGACGAGATTGGTGGGGTTGGAGTCGAGTTGGACGTCACCGACGAGGCCGCCATCGTCAACCTGATCGAGCAGATCGAACGAGACCACGGCCCGATCGATCTCTGGTGCGGCAACGCTGGCATCGGTGCCAACGGAGGCGTCGAGCTTGACGATGACGTCTGGAACGCCAACTGGAACGTCAACGTGCTTGCCCATGTGAAGGCCTGTCGGCACCTGATCCCCCGGTGGATCGCCCGGGGAAGCGGCCATCTGCTCATCACCGCCTCGGCGGCCGGATTGTTGACCAACCTCGGAACCGCGCCGTACGCCGTGACCAAACACGGCGCGGTGGCTTTTGCCGAATGGGTTCGTATCACCCACGGCAATGACGGGGTTGGCGTGTCATGCCTGTGCCCGCAAGGGGTTCGGACCCCGATGACCGAAGCCGATGGCGAACTCGCGATCGAAGTCGTGAAAGCCATGGGGATGATCGAACCGGAGGAAGTGGCCGACGCGGTGGTGGCGGGTCTGGCCGAAGATGCCTTCCTTATCCTCCCCCACCCGGAGGTGGCGCAGTTTGAGCAACGCCGTGCCGGCGACCGGGAACGTTGGCTTCAGGGGATGCAGAAACTCCAGGCCCGACTCCTCGGCTGAGTTCACCGATCAGTTCGCCGATCAGCTTCGCCGATCAGCTTGACGGAGCAAGCGCTTCGATGGCCTCGTCAATGTCAACCCCAGGGAACGGCATAAGCGCGAGCGCTGGGCAGCTCACCCCCGCGTCAATGAACCGCTGAATGTGGTTGCGGCATTGGTCAGGCGAGCCGTGGATGATCAGCTCATCGATCACCGAGTCAGGGATCTTTTCCAACGCCCCTTTGCGATCGCCTGCGGCCCACTGTTCCCAGTGTTCGGCCAGCAGATTACCCCGCCCCATCCATTCGTGGAACGCCCGATACACCGGCACGTTCAGGTAGGCCGCCGCCGCGAACTTGCCGAGCGCACGCGCCGTTTCGGTGTCGCTGGTTGGCGCTACGAACAGGCGGGCCACGATCTGGGCCTGAGGGTTTTCTTCGCGGACAATTGCGCTCACCTGCGCGGCGTTGTCAACCGAGAGCCAGTTGATGATCGCTCCGTCACTTTCGCGGCCAGCCATCCGGAGCATGCCTTCGCGTAGCGCAGCCACCAGAATCGGAACTGGTTGATCGGGGATCAGTCCAAGCCGAAAACCGGAAATCGAGAACGTGTCGTAGGTCTCGGTAATCTTTTCGCCGCTGAGCGCCGCTTTAAGAAACCGAACCGTGTCCCGGGTTCGCTGGTAAGGCTTGTCGAAGGCGATGCCGTTCCAGCGTTCGACGATCACGTTCGACGAAGAGCCAATACCGGCTACGAAACGACCAGGGGCAGCCGAAGCCATGCTGGCTACCGACTGAGCCAGCAACGCTGGTCCACGGGTGTAGGCCGGGAGGATGGCAGTGCCGAGGCGCATGGTTGGAGCCCAGACCGCTCCCAACGCCAGCGGGGTGAGCCCGTCCGCCCCCATCGCCTCGGCGCTCCACAGGTCGGTGTAACCAAGTCGTTCAAGCCGTTGGAATCGGTCTTTTTGGTTGGCGAGTTGTTCCCCATCGAACGGGACGGTCATTCCGTAGCGGTGCATAGCTGCATCCTTGCACCTACCCACCGGGCAGTGTCACACCCCCATCGCATACTTGAACCATGACCAAACAGTTACTTCTCGTAGACACTTCGCCGTCGTGGCGGATCGACGCTGCATCACGGGCGTGCGGGCTTCGAGGTATCGCTGAGGCCCGCAAGATTCTTCGTGAAATCGATGCTCGCCAACACCCCGACGGACGGATCGCTTTGCTCAGCTGCCAAGATGAAGCCAATGAAGGTAAACCGCACACCGAGCAGCAGGCGGCGTAGGCCATTCGCCAGTTACGTGCTCATCGCGGCGCTGCTCACTGGTTGTACATCGCCAAACAGCAGCGAACAGACCTCACCCGTGAGCCTCTTTACGGGGGACCCGGCCTCTGCCGAAGCTCTACCCGCCAACGCGGTGGTCGCTAAGATCGTTGACGGCGACACGCTCGACGCCCAGTTCGAGGGCGCGGTGACTCGGGTGCGACTGATCGGCGTGGACACTCCCGAGTCGGTTGACACAGGCCGCGCCAAGCAGTGTTACGGAGCCGAAGCCTCTCGTTTCTTAGCCGACCTCATTCCCGTCGGTACAAACATCGTGCTGGTCCGCGATGCCGATCTGAAGGATCGTTACGGGAGATTGCTGGCCTACGTCGTACGCGCCGAGGACCAGTTCTTTATCAACCTGGCGCTTATCGAATCTGGCTACGCCGCCACCATGTTCTTCGAACCAAACACCAAGTTCGAACAGCAATTCACCGAGGCCGAACGCGTCGCCCGAGAGACCAACACCGGACTCTGGGGAGTTTGTGGTGGACCCGACGTGCCGCTCGACTAGGTTCAGCGTGTGCTGACGCTAAATGAGCAGTTGGGGTTCGCTCCCGAACAGCGGCTCCTGATCCTCTCCGCCGATCGGATGGGTGCGACTCATGCCGCTACCGCCGCCGGTTTGGCTTCGCTTCGCGAGGGTGCCGCCACGACGGCAACGTTGATGATGCCCGGAGCGTGGGCCCGTCATGCCGCTGACCAAATCCTTGGATACTCCGACCTTGACATCGGGGTGCATCTCACGCTCAACGCCGAACTCGAACATTTCCGTTGGGGGCCACTCACGCAATCTCCCAGCCTGCTCGATGGCGACGGTGGGTTTCCCCGAACCGTTGACGACCTTTGGAACCACGCCGATCTCGATGAGGTACGCCGCGAATGCCGGGCGCAGGTCGAACGGGCCATGAGTTGGGGACTTGACCCCACTCACCTCACCACCCACCTGCTCGCGCTTCAGCAACGACCAGAGTTTTTCGATGTACTGGTCGATCTCGCCATCGAAACCGACCTGCCGATTCGGCTCGAATCTGCCGACGCCGAACAAGCCGCGGGGTTTCCGTTCCGGCAACTCGCATACAACGAAGGTTTGCTGTCACCAGACAGGTTCCGGCTGAGAACCAGCAACACCCGGGCCCACCTCGAATCAGTGCTCAACAACCTGCCCGCCGGCGTGACGGAGGTGGCGTTCTCTCCCGCCCTCGCCGCCGAAGAGATCCGGGCCGTTGACCCGCAGGCTTCTAGCCGCTTCGACGATCTCGCCGTGCTGACCGAAAGCCGACTACCGGAACGACTCGAAGCGATGGGGGTCACGCTCATCGGATACCGAGCCTTGCGCGACGCACAACGAAGCGCCCGAAGTCACTGAGCGTCGTTCAAGCCAACGACGCCAGCGCAGGCAACGCGGCCCTGCGAAGCGGATCAAGACTCAGCATCCACACGGCGTGGGCGCCCTCCACCTTCAACCCGCCGGTCATGTATTCGCCGTGGGCGTCGCGACGCCCCGCCACCAGATCGACCGCTAGATCATAGGAACAGGAAACCGTTACCTCGGCCGCGTCGGTCGTGCCAGACGTGAGGCTCACCACCCTGCCATCAGCTACCACCGCTTGCAGCAGCACTTTGCCGTGCGGCGTTGACGAAATCTCGTAGCGCACGGTCACATCGACTGCGTCTACCGGTTGCAGTCCGGCAAGCACCTGCGATGCCTCGGCAATCCATTCGGGTGACAGAAACTCGCTCACCGCGGTGCCGCCAGATCACGCAGTCCCGCAAAGAGATCATCTTCTTTGAGACCAACATCGTCACCGTCGGCCGAACCATCGAGACCCACCGGGTCAGAACCGGTAGTGGCTAGCTGGTAGTCATCAAAGGGGTACACGGCTTCGTCTACCTCGGGAGGCAACCCAAACCAGAACGGCGAATCAGGATCGATTTGCGTGGCGTGGGCCAGCAGACCTTCGCGGCGCACATGAGTAAACCCTTCGATCGACACTCGGGTCGTCACCAAATGGTCCATGTCGGGACGCTCAAACCAGCGTTCGTCGTAGGGCGACTCCAAGCCGCGTTCAAGAAACGCCTGATGCCGGGCCATGATCCTCGCCCGTGACCACATCGTGAAATAGACCTTGTCTACCTGCCAGGGTGCTCCCAGATCCGGGCGATGGTCAGGATCAGCGGCCCGCTCCACCGCCGGCTGGGTGATGTCGTAAACCCGCAGATGATCGGGATGCCGATACCCGGACTGTTCTTCCGGGTAAGTGACGACCACCTGAGGGCGTTCACTACGCAGCAGCACCACGAGACGATCAACCGCCTCATCTAACGGTGCCACCGCGAAACACTCCGGGTGGAAATTCGCGTCGCTCTCCGGCATCCCCGAATCCCGATAACCCAGCATGTGTACCTGGTCGTAACCGATGATCGACGTTGCCTGTTGCAGCTCCGCACGGCGAACAGCCGCCAGATCTGCGATCACCTCAGGACGATCCATCGCCGGGTTCAAGATCTCGCCTTCTTCGCCGCCGGTGCAACAAACCAATACCGTGCGCACCCCTTCGGCCTGATAACGGGCGATCGTTCCCGCCCCCTTCGACGCTTCGTCGTCAGGGTGGGCGTGGATCGTCAGGAGGCAGAGCCGGTCAGCCATGCAACGACGATACTCAACCCAACGAGTCGAGCGGTTCGAACGCCATTTCGCCATCGGGATCGACGATCTGCCAACCGCACCGAAGCGCTAACCGTTCCCGGCCCTCATCGGGGCCGCTAGCGATCAGTTCGTCGTCTGCGAGCAGTCGCACCCGGCCACTCGGCCGGTACAAATATCCGCCGCCTCGCCGGATGGCCAAAACCGTGAACCCGGGTTCGATGCTGAGTTGTAGATCAGCCAGTGTCGCGCCGTCGGCTTCGCTATCCAATCCGACCGGAACCTTGACCACCACCTCATCGCTGTCGCCAAGCGCCAAGCTCAACACCGGATGCACGTCTTCTTGTTGTTCGATCAACCAGACCATGGCCTGCGCCTGATCGCCAATGTCCTCGGCCGCCTGCGACAGGTGTAGCAACCCGCGAAGCACCGACGGGTCGGGCTTGCCGCTGGCCGCCCGCAGAACCCAAAGCTCCAGTCGGTCTTTCATCTCGTCGAGTCGGTCTTCCAACTGACGAACTTCGGCTGCGAGCCCACGGTCCTGAAGCACCAGCGCCGAGTAGGCCAGACCGACCGCCACCTCGGAAAGGTTTTTCATCTCCACCAACACATCCACCGCCCGGTCAAGGTCGGTGAGGATCGGGTCATCGCTGATCGTCGGCGGCACCCACTTTTCGGCGGCGGCCAACTCGCGTAGCCGGGTGATCCCGTCCGGTGAGCCACGCAGGAACAACGCATCGCCAGGCACCAAGATCAGGTCACCGTTGACATCGGTAATCCAGCGCCGTTCCCGACGAACGGCCATCACCCGCATTCCGGTCTGTATCGGCAACTCGTGGGCGGCCAACGGCCGGTGAGCCAGATGACTGCCTTCAGACACCAGCACCCGATGGCTGACTTCTTCGGCGGCTGACAGGTCCGCCACCAGCTCGGCGGGGATTCCTACCTTGTGGGTCACAATGCGGGCGATGTCCACGGCGTCGTTGGCGATGCGTTCAATGGCCGAAATGACCTGAAGCACCGACGACATCCCTTCGGATTCGCGCGGGTTGCGGACCGCCATGATGCAAACCCCTCGCATGTCCTGCACCAGTTCAGACAGCGTTTCTTCAAGCGCCCCGACTTCTTCAGCCATGCCGGGGTCGCCGAAAAACAGCGCGGCGTAAGCCAGGTCAACCATCAGTTCGGAGCTGTCCTTGGCTGCGGCCAGCATCTCTCGGAGATTACGAGGTCTATCTTCCATCACGTTTCCTCATTCAATCATGCAACGCCCACGGCAACGAGGGCGAGGATCAGGGCAAAAGTGCCAACTAGGTCAAGTGACGAGGTCACCATCGGCATTCCGTAGGTGTCCGGGTCAAGCCCAAAGCGGATCGCCACGACCGTGGCGTAGTAGGCCACCAGCACCACCGCGGCGCAGGCCAACAAACCACCCAACACCGACACCGCGACCAACGCCGCCAATCCGGGGCTCGCCGAACCGGTCAACAAACCACCAACCTCGGCCATACCTCCCGCGATCGCGAAGATGGGGATGCTTAGCGACACCACCATCACCACATCGGGACCGGCTTGGCCTCGAGGAATGGCCTCTGGGTGAAGCAAACCCAGGTGCACTTTGGTCGCCAGACGACTCGACAACACCCCGCCAAGGGCGCCTGCCGTGCTCAGAAATCCGGGAAGCAAGATGAGCAGCACCGGATATTCCACGAAATCGGAAAGTCTTTTCTCGATGCTGATACCGGCGATCAGGTCGATCACCACCGCCATAGTCAGGATCGGAACCGATTCCCGCATCACGGTATGCAGCAGACGCAGCCCGGCTCGCAACGCCCAGATCACCCCAATCACGCTCAGCACCACGCTGACCGCAGTGATCGCCACCGTGACCGAACCCAACCCCGCCAACGAAGCGGCCAGCACCAACGCCGGAAGGGTGATCAAGTCTCCGGTTGCGGTGACCAGCGGTGCCACCACGTTGTCGAGGTCCCATCCAAACTTGACCGAGCTGCTGGCCAAAGCCAGCGTGATGACCAGCACCACCAGCGAGGCCAGAACCCCACCGGCCACGCTGACCGCAACGAAATCGACCAGCGTCATCGACGGGGAAATGTCGAACACGATGGCCACACCTTTGGCCAGCATCGCCATCTCGACCGATGTCACCAAGCTCAGAACCAGTGCCGCTGCCGCGTTCTGCCCCACCACCGTGTCGAGGCGAGGCGAAACCTGAAATACCCCGGCATGAATTGAGGTGCCCAACCGGCTCCCCAAGGCCCCAAAAATGTTGCCTTTGACGGCCAACGCGGCGGGTACCAGCAGCAATAACCCGGGGAGATCTTCTAGCGTTCCGGTCGTGGTAGCCAGCGTCAGTCCGGCTACCAGGCTCGCCGCCGCCGCGACCAGAAACGCAATGAACGCGTCGCGGTAGGCAATGATGTCGCCTCCGACCAGCGGGGCGAGACGGGCCGACATGGCCGAACGGTTCGGACGCACCCGCTAAGTGTGCTCGTTTTCGAGACAAATAGGGCCAATGCCCCGAGTTCTAGCCGTCTACAGCGTCGCCCGCATCGGCCCCGAGACGGCGCAGGACTCTCTGGCAGTCGTCCCAAGTCGAACGCAGCACCTCAGCCACCGGGCGAACCGAATGGATACGGCCCTGAACCTGGCCGCTCATCGCCAACCCGCTGTTCATGTCCCCACCGAAATACGTGCCCATCATCGCCTCAATGTCCAACGTGGCTGCTTCACCGTTCTGGTCAAGTTCGCGGGTGCGATCGGTGGCCAGCACCCGCATGGCCGGCCGGTGCTGACGGTTGACCATCACCGTGTCCACTTCCCGTCCCGACACAATCGCCTGTTTCCAGTTGTCGTGGATCGGAGACTCAATCGATGCCACCATGCGCGTGCCCATCTGCACCCCGTCGGCGCCGAGCGCCAACGCTGCCGCCATCGACGGCCCATCGACAATGCCCCCGGCGGCGATGATCGGAACATCGAACCGTGCCGCGATTTCTGGCACCAACACCATGGTCGATGCTCCGTCAGCGTTCTTGAAACCACCCCCTTCCGCTCCTTCCACCACCAGCCCGTCGACCCCTGCCTCAACGGCCTTCTCTGCCCCGCGCACCGTCGGGACCACGTGAAACACGGTGATCCCCGCATCTTTGAGACGGGGCACGAGCACCGCGGGATCTCCGGCTGAGGTCGTGACGAACCCGATGTCGTTTTCGCTCACGAAATCCACCATCGACAACGGGTCGCGGATGAATAACTGAGCCAGGTTCACCCCAAACGGGCGGTCGGTGAGTTCACGCATCGCCGCAATTTCGGCCTTGATCACGTCGAGTTCACCCGAAGATGTCTCAATGATCCCCAACCCTCCAGCCGCCGAAACCGCTGACGCCAACTGCGACCGAGCGATCCAACCCATCGGAGCCTGAACGATCGGGATTTCGATACCCAACATCTCGGTGATTCTGGTCTTCACGACAATGCTCCTCTTCCCCGGCAACGACGGTTCACCGTAGCGCCCACTACACCGGCCGAGCACGGCTCCCGCTCAGTGAAAATCTCGAGAACGCGACGTCGGCCCAACCGGCAACACCTCGATCTTGTCGGCGATGACATTGCAGACCTCTCCCTGTTTTTCGAGACGACCCCGTATCAGCAGCGCCGCAGCCCCTCGGGCCACCGTCCGATACCGGGCCCAACACCCTCGCGAAACCACCACGTTGGTCAACCCGGTTTCGTCTTCGAGGCTGAGAAACAACACGCCGCCGGCGGTTGGCGGTTGCTGCCGATGGGTCACCACCCCCGCCACCAGCAGCCGTTCACCGTGACCTCGCCCCGCCAGCTGGTCGGCCGTGACCACCCCCCGGTCCGCGAGTTCTTCTCGGAGGTAGCGAGTGGGGTGACCGTCGGGAGCGATCCCGGTCGCCCACATGTTGGCGGCTGCCACCTCAACCGGCGACATCCCGGGCAGCGTTGGAGCCACCGCACCGGTCACGATCCCCGGGAGCCGATCGGCAGATGCCTGCACCACTGCCCCGGCGCTCCACAGCGCAGAACGTCGGTCGATCCCAAAACAACTAAACGCTCCCGCCGTAGCCAACGCCTCCAGAACGGGCAGCGAAAGGCCAGAAACCCGACGGCGGAGATCTTCAACCGTTTCATAGGGACGGCCCGCCGCGATCTCCGCCGCAAGATCGTCACCAATCCCTCGAACATGGTTGACGCCGAGGCGAACCGCAACCCCACCGGTGCTGGTCTCGTCGGGTTCAAGGGTGGCCGTGGCCGCTGAGGCGTTGAGATCAGGAGTTCGCACCTGGACGCCGTGCCGGCGAGCATCACCGGCCAGCGTGTGCGGCGACCAGAACCCCATGGGTTGCGCGTTGAGTAGCGCAGCACAAAACGCAGCCGGATAATGATGCTTGATCCACGCTGAGGAATACACCAGATAGGAAAACGCCACCGAATGGCTTTCGGGAAAGCCGTAGTTAGCGAACGCAGCCAGCTTCAGCCAGATCTCTTCTCCGGTTTCGTCTCCGATGCCCTTGGCTCGCATCCCGTCGAAGAAGCGAGTTTTGAGTTGCTCCATCCGCTCCCGGCTTCGTTTGGAACCCACGGCCTGGCGGAGCTGGTCTGCTTCAGCCGGGGTGAACCCGGCAACGTCGATGGCGATCTGCATGAGTTGTTCTTGAAACAACGGAACCCCCAACGTTTTCGCCAGCGCATTTTCGAGCAACGGATGCAGGTAGGTGACCGGTTCGAGACCGTTGCGACGCCGGATGTAGGGATGTACCGAGCCACCTTGGATCGGGCCGGGCCGAATCAACGCCACCTCCACCACCAGGTCGTAGAAGCACCGAGGTTTGAGTCGGGGCAGCGTGGCCATCTGCGCCCGTGACTCAACCTGAAACACTCCGACCGAGTCGGCCCGTTGCAGCATCTGGTAGACCGCTTCTTCCTGAGGTAGCGCGGCGAGGTCCACTGTCACGCCGTGGTTCTCGGCGATCAGATCGATGGCGTAATGAAGCACCGACAGCATCCCCAACCCCAGCAGGTCGAACTTCACTAGACCAGCAGCCGCGCAGTCGTCTTTGTCCCACTGGAGCACACTCCGGTTCGCCATCCGGCCCCACTCCACCGGACACACTTCGATCACCGGACGGTCGCACATCACCATGCCCCCGGAATGAATCCCCAGATGCCGAGGGAAATGCTCGACTTCGGCAGCTAACTCCAGCACCGGAAGCGGAATGTCGACGTCGGCGTCGCTGGCCAGACGCGCCACGCCCTGCCAGCGGTCAACCTGCCTAGCAAACGCGTCTTGTTGTCCAGTGGCGTAACCGAGAGCCTTCGCCATGTCCCGGATCGCCGAACGCGACCGGTACGTAATGACGTTGGCGACCTGAGCACAGTGATGGCGACCGTGCCGCTGATACACGTACTGGATGACTTCTTCACGGCGGTCCGATTCGATATCGATGTCTATGTCGGGCGGCCCGTCACGTTCCGGAGACAAAAACCGTTCGAAAAGCAACCCCAGCGAAACCGCATCGGCGTTGGTGATACCGAGGGCGTAACAGACCGCGGAGTTGGCGGCCGATCCCCGGCCCTGACAGAGAATGTCGGCCTGCCGACAGAACTCCACGATGTCCCAGACAATGAGGAAGTATCCGGCGAACCCGAGCTTTTCGATCAGGTCAAGTTCATGGTCGAGTTGTTTCCAAGCACCAGATACCCGTTCCCCGGCGCGAGTTCCGTATCGGTGGCTGCCGTGTTGCTCGACCAGTCGGCGTAGATACCCCATCTCGTTGAGGCCGTCGGGGCACGGATACGGGGGCAGGTTGGGAGCTACCAAGGCCAGATCAAACGCACACTCAAGTCCAATGGCGGCGGCCCGTTCGACCGCACCGGGGTAGCGAACAAACCGACTGGCCTGTTCGGCCCCAGATCGGAGATGTCGTCCAACCGGTGGAAGCCAGCCGTCCACCTCGTCAAGGCTGCGTCGTGAACGCACCGCGGCCAACGCCGATGCCAACCGGGCTCGAGCCACCGAATGGTGATGCACGTTGCCGCTGGCCACCACCTCAATGCCGGTCGCCTGAGCCAACGCCACGAGGGCATCGTTGCGGACCGAGTCGGTAGGCAGGCCGTGATCCCACAGTTCCACCACCACGTTGTGGCGGCCAAAGTCGGCGAGCAGGCGGTCGAGTTGACAACGAGCTGCGGCCGGCCCGTCGGTGAGCAGCGCAGCCGGCACCGGTCCCTTGCGACAGCCGGTCAACACCAGCCAATGATCTCCGGTGCCGTTCCCACCAAGTTCGACCAGCCGCTCGTAGGGGATCCGGGGCGCCCCCTTCTCCCCCGCCAATTGCCCTTCGCCGATCGCTCGAGACAGCCGGGCGTATCCTTCCGGGCCACGGGCTAGTACCAGCAGATGTTCGCCACCCGGATCGGCTGGTCCGTTGCGGTTATCGGGAACAACCCGGGAACCAACGGTGAGTTCAGCGCCAAACACCGTGGGCAGACCCACCGTTCGGGCCGCTTCGGCAAACCTGACCACCCCGTAGAAGCCGTTGTGATCGGTGAGGGCCAACGCGGAGAGCCCCAGCCGGGCCGCCTCGTTCACGAGCTCTTCGGGATGTGACGCCCCATCAAGAAACGAAAAGTTCGAGTGGCAATGCAACTCGGCGTAAGGAACCAGACCAGGCCGAAACCCGTCCCTCCTCTGCTCCGGTCGGGCAAGCCCAGTCGTCGCAGCCATCGGAGATCGCTCCCCTCCGGTTCGAGCCAGCGGGGCAACACGGGGACGATCGGAGAGCCGCTGTTCAATCTCCTTCCAGGAAACACCAGGGTTGTGAAAACTCATCGTTGTCAGTCCCATTCCGCCGTCATTGCCCAACGCTGATCCATCAACACCAGCAGCTGCGCTCGACCATCGGAGGTAACGACCTGTAGTCGAGCTTGACGGACGTGAGCGTCGTGATCCCACCATCGTTCGTCAACCGGCCAGGGCCCAGCCCAAGCCACGACCTTCAGCCGTTGCCGAGCCATCTCGATCACCGCCGGCGGTGAGGACAGCAGCCCTCGTCCACTAATCGACACCGAACCGCCGTGCTCATCGAACACTCCAACCGGGATCGCCGTGGCCAGAACCCGACTCGGGGAAGGCGCGGGCAGCGCGCCCGGCCACGGCTGCTCTCCTTGCTGAAGCACCCGACCCGAAAGTTCCACCGCGGCGGCGGGCACCAGTTCGAGTTGCTCACCGGGGTGACGGCCTCCCCGATACTCCGGCACCAGAACCGCCTCGGTTCCTAGTTGGCCCTGTAACCGTGCGATCGCCCGCGCCGCCCGCTGATCCGACTCATTTTCGCCACCCCAAAACCCAAGCTGACGACCCCTTGCGGCCACAACACCGTCCGGGATCAAGACGAGCCGGGTGATCCCGCCGCTGGGACGCTGGGCCGAAGAACCGTTGAGCCACCCGTCAAGCTGCCAGCGCACCCGATCGGCCACGGCCGCATCCGAAAGCGCACCTTCGTGTCGCCAGAAACGGAGACGTTCCTCGCCGTATTCGGTTTCTGCTCCGATCCCGATCCGAAGACAGGTCACTCCTTGCTGGCCCAGCCGACGATGTAGCTCATCGGCTAACGACCGCGCCGCGAACGCCGCCCGGTCGATCTGCTCAGCTGGCGGATCAATTTCGGCTGTCACCGTCCAATCGATCGCTGGTCGGTGGGCATCGGGAAGATGCTCATCAAGACCGCTCGCCAATCGGTGAGCGGCCCGGCCTTCGGATCCGAACCGAGCCAGCACATCGGCCGCCGGAAGCGCAGCAAACAAGCCCAACGTGGTCAACCCCAAACGGCGAAGCACGTCGACGAGTTCGGGAACGTCAAGAACGTCAATGCGAAACGGAGCGAGGAACGCGGCGGTGGCCCCGGCCGGCACCCACCGGACCAACCGGCCGGAGGGATCTGTCGACGCGGCTCGGGCCGCGAGCCCAGCTGCGAACGGCCCATCAGCGACCCCTACCGCAACTCCGGTTCGACCGGCCAGCACCCGTTGCAGCCGGTCAATGGTCCGTTCAACAACGACCTCTTCACCGCCGAAGTAACGAGATGGACCGCGCAGCAGAAACGCACAAGTCCCGGGACGGATCACCTCAACTCGGTGGGTGATCTCATCGAGCGCAGCGACGACCGGTTCGAAAAGGCGAGCCTCACGGGCCTCGTCTCGGTCGTAGAGAATCAGCTCGGCACAGCGGCGCTGCGCCGACCGCCGCCGCAGCCCCCGGACCACACCATGGCGACGCGCCCCCATTGAGGCGGCGACCACCCGGTTGGCGCGCATCACCGCCACCGGTTGTTCAGGGTCGGCGCCGGTAGCCACAATTGGCCAATCCGGACACCAGACCACAAGGGTCCGGGCCGGATCGGTCATGGCGAGGCCGGAGTTGCTGACCCGGAGGGGCCAGGGAGATAGAGGTCCACCGACCGAGGTCGAGCCGCCGCCCCGCGACCTGCGCCGTGGACGGTGGTCGGTCGGGCTGTCAACACACCATGCCCCCACCCGAGACCGATCCACTGGTCGGCCGCAACCTGCAGCTGGACATCGGCCCCACCCGGCCACCGCCCATGCTCACTTTGCGCAGCGAGATGGATCAGCACCGACCCTCGTTCGCGGAGTCGGGCGCTGACCCGTCGGGCGTCGCCGGCGGGGATTCGATGGTCGGCTGTGGTCACCACCACATCGACCGCGCCGATTAACGCCGCCACCGTCGATCCCCACCCTGATGATTCCGAACGGATCACCAGCAAGCGTTCCAGCGATACTCCCAACTCGGCGACGGCCTGAAGTCCCAGATCAACGTTCCCGACGACAGCAACCCAGGAACCAACCGAGGAAGGACCGGCCGCCACCGCGAGCGCCAGCGAGGTTGCGCCCCGGCCGGAAACCTCAACCACGGTGCCCCGCCGCAGGGCCGCATCCGGAAACAACCGAGCCAGAACCGGCAGAACCGGCAACGTCTGTTCTTGGGCAATCGCGGTTGGGGCAACCCGATCAGCAATGACCTGCAACTGGGCGCGTCGATGCGCCGAGTCGGCACGGCCGGCCGTCTCAAATGACGCCACCGCCAGATTGCGAGCTGAGCCCGTACGCATTCCGCCAGTATCGAACATACGTTCGCTTCTGGCAAGCCCAACTTTTCTTCCTTCGCGATTTCTCAAACCCAATCTTTCTCAAACCAATGTTTCTTCTCTCCCCGCCGCTGACCACCGACGACAACGGCTTCGGCGGGTAGTGTCTCGGCCATGACTGCTGAAGATCGTCTGGCCAAAGACGCAGCCCGGTTCGCCGAGTGGGCGCGGATCGCCCGCGAGGACGGCGACTCGCCTGCAATCCCGGCGGCCACAGTGGTCGTCTTGCGAGACAGCCCACGTGGCCCTGAGACGCTGATGCTGCGAAAGAACTCCCGAATCGCGTTCGGTGGCATGTGGGTGTTTCCGGGAGGCCGGATTGACGATGAGGACTGGAACGGCGGCGACGACGACATCGCTGCCGCCCGCACTGCCGCCGTTCGAGAAGCGGCCGAGGAAACCCAGCTGTCGGTTGACCCTAACCAGATGGTGATGTTCTCCCATTGGATCCCACCGGCGATCGCTCCCAAACGGTTTGCGACCTGGTTTTTTGCCGCTTCCGTCGCTGAGGACACGGTCGTGATCGACGATGGCGAGATCGTTGACCTTGACTGGACAACCCCCGAATCTTGTCTGGCTCGCCACCATGAAGGAGAGATTGAGCTGGTCCCCCCGACGTGGGTGACGTTGCACACCATCTCCGGTTTCGATTCGGTGCCGGCCCTGCTGACCTCACTGTCCACCCGCCAGGTGCGCCGCTACGCCACCAAAGTCATCTCCGGAGCGAACCCGCCGATCGTCATGTGGGAAGGCGACGCCGGATACCGTGACGGTGTCGCCACCGTTGACGGACTGCGACACCGGCTCACCATGGGGACCGAAGGCTATGTGTACGAAGACTCCGGGGCGGTCTGAGTGAGCGACATTGAACACGGCCTGACCGCGGCTGAGGTGGCTGAACGAGAGGCCGACGGCCGGGTCAATAACGTTCCCGATGCTCCGGTGCGCAGTGTCGGTCAGATCATTCGTGCCAACGTCGTGACCCCGGTCAACGGGATCATCGGGGTGCTGCTGGTGCTGATCCTCATCGCCGGGTTCCCCGCCGATGCACTGTTCGCGGGGGTCATCGTCTCCAACTCGCTGATCGGCATCGGTCAAGAACTTCAAGCCCGACGAACCCTCCACGCGCTCGCAGTCTTGTCAGCGCCGCACGCTCGGGTGCGTCGAGATGGAGCGGTGCACGAGATTGGGGTCAGCCAGGTGGTGGCCGACGATGTGCTGGAGCTCGCCCCCGGTGATCAGGTCGTCGTCGATGGCGATGTGCTCGAGGCCCGCGGTTTAGAGATCGACGAGTCGCTGCTCACCGGAGAGTCCGATTCGGTCGAGAAACATCCGGGAGATCCGCTGCTGTCCGGGTCGTTCGTGGTGGCCGGCTCGGGGAGATATCAGGCGACCCGTATCGGTGGCGAGTCGTACGCCGCCCAACTCGCCGAGGAGGCACGACGCTTCGAGCTGGCCAGCAGCGAACTCCGCCGCGGGGTCAACGTCGTGCTCCGCTGGTTGACGTTCATCATCCCCCCGGCTTCGCTCCTTCTCCTGCTGCGCCAGCTCCAGACCCAAGACCAATGGCAGGATGCCCTTCAGGGAACGGTGGCCGCCGCGGTGGCGATGGTGCCTGATGGTCTGGTGCTGCTCACCAGCCTGAGCTTCATCACTGGGGTGGTGGTCTTGGCCCGTCGCCAGGCGTTGGCCAAAGAGTTGGCGTCGGTGGAGCTGCTGGCCCGAGTCGACACGCTGTGTCTAGACAAGACCGGCACGATCACCACTGGGGATATCTCGCTGTCGTCGGTCGAGCCGGTAGCGGGAGTTGACACCACGTTTGTCAACGAACTGCTCGGGGCGCTCGGCGCCGCGGACCCGACCCCTAACGCCACGTTGCAGGCGGTGACCGGCTCGTATCCGGACCCGGAAGGCTGGACACTGACCCGGAACCTGCCGTTCTCCTCCGCCCGAAAATGGGCAGCCGCCGAATTCGATGGGCAGGGAACCTTCTACCTGGGAGCCCCGGACCTGCTGTTTACCGACCGCGATTTCGACATTGAGCAGCGAGCGCACGAACTGGCCAGCGAGGGCCTACGGGTACTGCTGGTGGCCCGAGCCGACCACGGCTGGCAGGGCGAGCAGCTGAGCGAAACCCGAACACCGTTGGCGTTGGTGCTGCTTGAGGACACGGTGCGGGCCGACGCCCCCGAAATCCTCGCGTTTTTCCGCGAGCAGGGCGTGACGCTGAAGGTCATCTCAGGGGACAACCCCGCCACCGTGGCCGAGGTGGCCCGCCGGGCGGGCATTGACGACGCCGCATCGGGTTTCGATGCTCGCAACCTTCCCGACGACCTCGATGAACTCGCCCAAACCTTGGAAAGCCACACGGTGTTTGGCCGGGTAACCCCGCATCAGAAGCGAGCCATGGTGCATGCGTTGCAGCGGCAAGGACGGACCGTGGCCATGACCGGCGATGGAGTCAACGACGTTCTGGCGCTCAAAGACGCCGACATGGGAATTGCCATGGGGTCCGGGTCGTCATCGACGCGGGCGGTAGCCCAGCTAGTACTTCTCGATAACCGATTTGCCACCCTGCCGCGGGTGCTGGCCGAAGGCCGCCGGGTCATCAACAACATCGAACGGGTCGCCAACTTGTTCATCACCAAAGCGGCCTACGCGGTGCTGCTGACCGCGCTCGTCGGTCTGGCCGGATCCCCGTTTCCGTTCCTGCCCCGCCAGCTCACGCTCATCGGGACGTTCTCGATCGGGGTTCCCGGATTCTTCTTAGCGCTGGCCCCGAACCACGCCCTGGTTCGTCCCGGGTTTCTTGATCGAGTACTTCGTTTCTCGCTACCGGCCGGAGTCGTGGCCGGCGCAGTGACCTTCAGCCTGTACGAATGGGTACGACGCCTCGATGGAGTTTCGTTGGCCGAGGCCCGCACCAGCGCCACCATCACCTTGCTCGCACTGGGGCTCACCATTCTGGTTCAGATCAGTCGCCCGCTGCGACGCTGGAAAGTGCTGCTCGCCGCGGCAATGGCCACGTTGTACGGCGCCACGATGGCGGTACCGTCCGGCCGCAGCTTCTTCGAGCTCACGGTGCCTCCCGGGACCGGTTGGGCATCCATTGCGGTCGCGGTGCTCGCCGGTTCGGCGTTGCTGGTCGCGGTTGACCGCTGGGCACCCAAGCGAGCCGGGTAACTGACTGAACGGCGCCAGTGGCGAGCGCCAGAACCGGCCGGGTGCGCTCTGGTGGCGAATCAGATCAATCACCTGGCGCGTGAACTTCACCTTCTCCAAATGGGGTGCGATGATGCCCGGGAGGGAGTGCCGGCGTTTCTCGAACGGTGTGCCCCCGATTGGAAACGCAGCCCACCAAGGAATGGCCGTTATGGCTCAACGAAACGCCCTCGTCGTAGGCACCGGTGTCGCTGACCGAATCGCCGCGGGTTTGACCGGTTCGTTTTCGGTGTCGCGCACCGTGACCGACCAACCGCTGGATCTGGTGGTCTGGGCGGATTATCCGGCGCTGGCCTGCCAGCCCCGTCCGTTGGTTGATTTCACCAGCGACCAATGGGAAGCAGCCTGCGACAATCCGTTGCGTTCGGCCATTGACCTAGCCCGCCAGGTGCATCCTCAACTGGCGGCGACTCAGGGAACGATGGTGTTTCTGGTTCCGCTGATGGCCTCAGCCGGAGGCGCCGGATACACCGCGTTGTCAACGGTGGGTGAAGGCGTACGGATCCTGGCCAAGTCGCTCGCTAAAACCTGGGGGGCTGACTGCATCACCGCCCACGCGGTAACCCTCGACCCCCACGCTTTTCTTGATCACGAACTCGCCGCCGGGATCGCCGAAGCCAACTCCCTGCACGATCCTCCCTACGGTCGGGTGCCCGACGACACCAGCGAGGTGGCACCGATCATCGAATGGCTGGCCTCAACCCAAGCTGCCCCGCTAACCGGAGCTTCACTGGTGGTTGATGGTGGCCTCTG
>Ga0075474_10000102_pt1 | contig 26551 bp, 24 predicted proteins | sample DEB08_DNA_2_FD_71485 | JGI IMG/M metagenome (GOLD analysis project Ga0075474, IMG submission 71485) | Aqueous microbial communities from the Delaware River and Bay under freshwater to marine salinity gradient to study organic matter... | ecosystem: Environmental > Aquatic > Marine > Coastal ...
GTCGAAGATCCGGCCCCGGCTGCCAAACCGGCGTCGACCACCCGCCGGGTGATCTCTTCAAGTGGACGTGCCGCTCCGGCTAAGCGTCCTAGCGAACCCGCGTCTGCGGAGGCACCTGCTGCGGCCCCCGTGGTCAAAAAGGTCGTCAAGAAGGTTGTCAAAAAGGTTGTGAAGAAGGCGGTTGCTCCGGGCGAAAGTGCCCCGATGTCCGGTTCGGGTAAACCGATCCCGCCTCCTCCCATGTCGAAGTCGGGCAAAGCGATTCCGCCTCCTCCGGGTGGACGCCCCCGGCCGGGTGGCCCCGGTAGTCCGGGTGGCCCGATGCCTGGTCGTCGGTCAAGCGGACCCCGTGATTCGGTTCCGGGTGCCGGCGCTCCCCCTGGTGGCCGTGGTGGCCCTGGCGGCCCTGGTGGTCCTGGTGGCCGTGGTGGCCCTGGTGGTCCTGGTGGCCGCGGTGGTCCTGGTGGCCCGCGCCCGGCCCGGCGTAAAGGTCGTCGCCGTCGGACCCGTGAAGAACTGCAACCGATGGACGCACCGTCGTTTACGCCGGTCGACGCCCCGGTACCTCAGGGTGTCATTGTTGTGGAGCGGGCATCTACCGCGTTGGATCTCGGCCCGAAAGTCAACCGTACGGCCGCCGACGTCATTCGTTTCCTGATGCAAGCCGGCGAGATGGTGACGGCAACCCAGTCGTTGTCCGATGACATGATCGAACTGTTCGCGGCCGAAGTCGGTGCCGAAATCCGTCTCGTTGATCCCGGCGAAGAACAAGAAGTTGAGCTTCAGAAACTTCTGCAACTCGACGACGACGATCAAAGCGCCCCGGTCCGCCCGCCGGTAGTGACGATCATGGGCCACGTGGACCACGGCAAGACCTTGCTTCTGGACCGCATCCGTAACTCAACGGTGATCGAAGGCGAAGCCGGTGGGATTACCCAACACATCGGGGCCTACCAGATTGAACGAGATGGTCAGGCCATCACCTTCATCGACACTCCGGGCCACGAGGCGTTCACGGCGATGCGAGCCCGCGGCGCCGAGTCGACCGACATCGTGATCCTTATGGTTGCCGCCGATGACGGTGTGATGCCGCAGACCATCGAGGCCATCAACCACGCCAAAGCGGCCGAAGTCCCGATTCTGGTGGCGGTCAACAAAATTGACCGTGACAACGCCGATCCTGACAAGGCCATTGCTGGGGTTGCCGAGCACGGATTAGTGCCCGAAGAGTGGGGTGGCGACACGATTTTCCAACGCATCTCGGCGTTGCAGGGCACCGGCATCGACGAGTTGCTCGACCAGTTGCTGGTCCTTGCCGAAATGGAAGACTTGCGGGCGAGCCCCGAGGGTCGAGCTCAGGGTGTGGTGCTCGAATCGAACCTGGACATTGGCCGGGGTCCGGTTGCCACCGTGTTGGTCCAGCGAGGCACGCTACGGGTCGGCGACCCGATGGTGGCTGGCGCAGCCTGGGGCCGGGTACGGGCCCTGATCAACGATCAGGGCGAGAACGTGACCGAAGCCGGACCCTCAACCCCGGTGCAGGTTCTTGGCCTGTCTGAAGTCGCCGGTGCCGGTCATGACTTCGTGGTTGCTCCGAGCGACAAGCTCGCAGGTCGGGTCGCTTCTACCCGTGAACACTGGCAGCGGCAGTCAAGTCTGGGCCGGGAAGCACATGCGTTGGCTGGTGGCGCCAAGCTCGAAGATATTTTCGAACAGATCCAGCGTGGCGAGGCAGCAACGTTGAACCTGATTGTCAAAGCCGACGTGAACGGTTCGCTGGAAGCGGTTACCGAAAGCCTTCGCAAGCTCGAACGCGACGAAGTCAAGATCGGGTTTGTGCATCGCGGGGTGGGCGGGATGACCGAGAACGATATTCAGCTGGCTGCGACCGCGAACGCCACCATCATCGGCTTCAACGTGCGACCCGATCGCAAAGCCCGCGAGTTGGCCAGCAACGAAAAGGTCGAGATTCGTACTTACGAGATCATCTACAAACTGCTCGAGGACGTCGAGTCGGCCATGGTCGGCATGCTCGCTCCCGAGTACGAAGAGGTGGTTACTGGCGACGCCGAAGTGCGCGAGATCTTCAGCGTTCCCCGCATCGGCAAAATCGCTGGTTGTTACGTGCTCAACGGGGTCATCACCCGCAACTCCAAGGTGCGGTTCCTGCGCGAGGGGACGATCATCTGGAAGGGCACGGTGCAGTCCCTCAAGCGTTTCAAGGACGACGCCCGCGAAGTGGCCGCCGGTTACGAATGTGGTATCGGCCTGTCCGACTTCCAGGATCTCAAGGAAGGCGACATCATCGAAACCTACGAGGAACGCGAGATCGAGCGGACGCTCGACTCTTGATAGCCGTCATCGGCTGATGACGGGAGGTTTGTCGTGAAGCGTGGACGGAGTCGTCACAACCGGCGTGGCCCTGAAGGGACCCGCACCGCCCGGGTCGGTGAACTGATCCGCCGGGTGGTGGCTAGCGAACTCGAACAGGTTGACGATGAGCGTCTCGAACTCGTTTCGCTCACGGGAGTTGACGTCGACCGTGACCTGCACCGGGCAGTGGTCTGGTTCACGACCTTTGACCGCGATGACGACCCAGAAATTGCGGAGGCGTTCGACGAACTCAAGGGTCGGCTTCGTCACGAGGTCAGCATCCAAACTCGGCTGCGACGAGCACCGGAGCTGGAGTTTCGCGCCGACACCACGCTGCGAGCGGCGGAACGGATCGAGGAGCTGCTGCGTGCACCTCGGCCGGTAGCGGAGGAAGATGATGGGGAAGCGGACGGCTGAGGCCGCCGGGCCGAACGGGGTGGTCGTGATCGACAAACCTGCCGGCTGGACGAGTCACGACGTTGTCGCCAAGAGCCGGGGGGTGCTGGGGACCCGCAAAGTCGGTCATTCAGGGACCCTTGATCCGGATGCCACCGGAGTGCTGGTGCTCGGGGTGGGCAGCGCCACCCGACTGCTGCGGTATTTGACCGAACTCCCAAAAAGTTACGAAGGCGAGATCGTGCTGGGGGTCGAAACCTCCACCCTTGATGCGGCCGGTGAAATCACCGCCCGCCACGACATGAGCCAGGTAACCGATGCGCAGGTTGTCTCCGCCGCCGCAGAGTTGACCGGAGACCTGATGCAGGTCCCACCGATGGTGTCGGCGCTCAAAGTCGACGGGCGGCGCCTCCATGAACTGGCCCGGGAAGGCATCGAAATCGAACGGAAACCTCGGCCGGTGCGGGTTGATCGGTTCGATGTTGAACCGATCGAGCCCGGATTGTGGCGGTGCTGGGTGGATTGTTCCTCAGGTACCTACATTCGGTCGTTAGCTGCCGATCTCGGTGCTGCGCTCGGGGGTGGAGCCCATCTTCGCTCCCTGCGTCGAACCTCGGTCGGGGGTTTCGATGAGTCCCAAGCCGGTTCGATCGAGAATCCGACGCTGCTTGACGTATCCGCCGCGGTGGCCCACCTTGAACGCTGCGTGGTGGACGAAGCGACCGCGTTGGCGGTTGGCCACGGCCGAGTTCTTCCCCTTGAGCTGTTAGGGGTCAGCGGCCCCGGACCCTACGCCGTGCACGATCAGGACGGGAACCTGCTGGCGGTGTACGAAACGCACCCCAAGGGCAGCAAGCCGTCTGTCGTGGTTGCCCGGTAGATTCTTTGGCGAGAGAGCTGACCTGATGCCGATGAAACTCCTTCACGACCGAATCGATCAACTCCCCGACGGCGTCGCGGTGGCTGCGACCATCGGGGTGTTCGACGGCGTTCATGTGGGGCATCAGCAGGTGCTTGCTCAGGTACGTGCCGCCGCCGAACGACTGAAAGTTGCCTCGGCGGTGGTGACCTTCAGCGATCACCCCGCCCACGTGGTTCGCCCCGAGAACGCCCCGTTGTTGCTGACGACTTTGGATCAAAAACTCGAGCTGATCGAGGCTCAGGGGATCGACTACGTCTACCTGATCGCCTTCGACCGGGAACGGGCCGACACCCCGCCGGAAACGTTCGTGGAGCAGGTGTTTGTCGATGCTCTTCACGCTCAGGCCATCGTGGTCGGTGAAGATTTTCATTTCGGTGCTGGTCGGTCCGGCAGTGTCGACGCGTTGGTGGAAATGGGTCAACGGTGGGACTTCGAGGTCCATCCGTTGGCGCTGATCCGTCATCGCCAAGATGCCCGAGAACCGGTTTCGAGTACCAAAATCCGGCGGGCGTTGGCCGGCGGCGAAGTTGAGCGTGCTGCGGCGATGCTGGGACGACCCTTTGAGGTTCGCGGTGTGGTGCAGGCTGGCGACCAACGGGGGCGGTCGATTGGCTTTCCCACCGCAAACATTCCGGTGCCGAAATACATGGCGTGGCCCGCTGACGCGGTCTACGCCGGGTGGTGTCGCCGGGCAGACGGTTCGCTGCATCCCTGCGCGATCAACGTCGGCCGGCGCCCCACGTTCTATGAACACGCCGAACAGTCGCTGCTCGAAGCCCACCTGATCGATTTCGACGGTGACTTGTACGGTGAAGAGGTGTCGGTGTCGTTCTCGCACTTTCTGCGGAGCGAACGAAAGTTCAACGGGATCGATCAGCTCGCAGCCCAGCTTGCCGACGATATTGACGATGCCCGCCAGCTGCTGGTGGCGAGCGGCACCGAAACCACAGGGGATGCTTGATGTTTACCGGATTGGTTGAAGAAGTCGGGACGATACGTTCGGTTGTACCGGCCGGGGGTGGAGCGCGAGTAGAGATTGCGGCGTCGCTGGTGCTCGACGATGTGGAGATGGGCGCGTCGATCGCGGTCAACGGATGCTGCCTGACGGTGGTCGCTTGGGGCGATGACTGGTGGGCGGCCGACGCGGTTCCTGAAACACTTGAGCGAACCAATCTGGGGATGTTGACCACTGGCGATCCGGTCAACCTCGAGCGTCCGCTGGCAGCCAATGGGCGTTACGGCGGTCATGTCGTGCAGGGCCACGTTGACGGGACCGGCACGGTGCTCAACGTCGAACAGCTCGAAGATTCGTCCTGGTTCTTCACCTTCTCCCTTTCGGATTCGTTGGCACCGTTTGTGGTGGAGAAAGGCTCGATTGCGGTGGATGGGATCAGCTTGACCGTCGCCGCGGTCACCGATCAGACGTTTTCGATCGCCATCATTCCGCACACATTTTCGGTGACCACGATGGGTCATCGGATGGTGGGCGATACCGTCAATCTGGAAGCCGATGTGCTGGCTAAGTATGTTGAGCGGCTCATCCGACCGACCCTGTGAGTGATCCTGTGACCGACGCACAACCGCTTGTTGAGATCTCCACTGCCTTTGAGGCTCTGCGTCGAGGCGATGTCGTGGTCGTGGTCGATGATGACACCCCGGGGGCGCACGCTGCGTTGGTGGCAGCCGCCGGTTCGGTCACCGCGGAGCAGTTGGTTTGGATGGGTCGACGTTCGGCTGGCCCGGTGTCGGTGGCGATGACCGACCAGTGGGCCGGCAAGTTGGCGCTCACCCCGATGGTCAACGAAGTCGCCGGTGAAGGACGTTCAGGGGTCACGGTTTCGGTTGATGTCATCTCCGGTAACTCGTCGGGTAGTTCCCCCGCCGATCAGGCTCGAACGGTTATGGCGTTGGCCGACACGGATTCCCGGGCTGACGATTTCGTTCGCCCCGGTCATGTGTTCCCGGTGCGGGTGCGTGACGGTGGGGTGCTGAAGCGGGCTGGCCATGCCGAGGCCGCGGTCGATCTTTGTGCGCTCGCCGGATTGGCGTCGGTCGCGGTGGTCGCCGATCTGGTTTCGGATCTGGGTGAGATGATGGTGGCGGCTGAAGCGGCGGTGTTGGCCGCTGAACACCACCTGGTGATGGTGTCTATCGCCGATCTGATCCGTCATCGACGCCAGAGCGAGCAGTTGGTTGAACATTTCGCCGCGGCTCGCCTGCCTACCGATTTCGGAGAGTTCACTGCCCACGCCTACCGGTCGCTGGTTGACGGGGTCGAGCATGTGGCCTACGTCATGGGCGATGTCGACGGTGGCGAACCGCCGCTGGTGCGGGTCCATAGCGAATGCCTGACCGGTGACATTCTGGCGAGCAACCGCTGCGACTGCGGACCTCAGCTGCGGTTGGCGTTGCAGATGATTGCCGATGAAGGACGCGGCGTTCTGGTCTACTTGCGAGGCCATGAGGGGCGGGGGATTGGTATTGGCCACAAGATGCGGGCCTATGCCTTGCAGGATGAAGGGTTGGACACGGTTGACGCCAACGCTGCGCAGGGCCTCCCGGTTGATTCGCGAGAGTACGGGGTCGGTGCCAACATGTTGGCTGATCTTGGCGTGACTCAGATGCGCATCATGACCAACAACCCGGCCAAGCTGACCGGGTTGAGTGGTTTCGGGTTGGAGATCGTGGACCGTGTGCCGATCGAGATCCCTTCGAACCCCGAAAACCTCCGGTACCTCGAAACGAAACGGACCCGGATGGGCCACGAGCTGTCATCGGCACCGAACGAGGACGCCAGCTGAACGGACCCGGCCACGGGTCGAAGCGTTGACCGAAAGCGTTGACCGAAAGCGTTGACCGAAACGGTCCCGGCTGGTGGCAGTTGTTTTAGCGTTCGGCGCTGAGCAGGTGTTCGCTGAGTTCGTGGCGAGCACGATCTCGCAGGGCGGCGTTGATCGCCTGGCGTTCACGATGCTGATCGACCTGTTTGCCGGCTTGTGGAACCGGATGAGCGTCGAGAAACGCCGCGACCTGCTGGACCATCTCGGTGGTGCCGAGCGCGGTGATACCGGTCAGCATCCGAGCGATCGAGTTGCTGGGGAAACGTTCGTTGAGTTCGTCCCAATGCTCGCTGACGAACTCCCAAACTCGTTCCCCGTGGTGGCGGTTCTGAAGCGCGCGGGCCAGCACGTAGGGCCCGTCTTGTGAGCGGATGCTCCCGTCGAGCACTGCCGCGAGGAGCCGTTCGATGCAGGCCTGATCGGGGAAGTCGGCGAGCGCCCGAAGGTTTCGTTGTTCGGTTTGGGGGTCGCTGGCGTGCCGCCAACGTTGCTCGATCGCCTCAAAATCGTTGCGGTCACCGTGATGGGCGGTCACGACCAGCGCCGCCGCGGCCAGCGACGGGTCGTGATGGTCAAGACGGTCGCGGCACAGCGCCCGGACTGGTTCGGATTCGCCGGTGGTGCCAAGCAGTCGCACAAGGGTTGCTCGCAGCTCGCGGGTCCGGTCATCGTCGGTTGCCGACGGGTCAACACCAAGCTGGTCAAGTACCGGTTGGGCGAGTTGTCGAACTCGGGCCGCAAACGGCACCCGGGCTTCGCGGGTGGTGAGACGGTCAAGTCCGTGCAGCGCCGTGGCGAGCGCCTGCCAGACGTTCAGGTCGGTTTCTCCTGAGAACGTTTCGAGAATCGTCAAACAGTCCACGGCGCTGAGATCTCCGGCGACCGTGAGCGCCCAGACGTCGTCAACGATGGAGTGACGTTCGGTTGCCGAAGCACGGGTGCGGATCGCGTCGCCAGCGCGGACAACGTCGCTGGCGTTGATCGCCGATCGAAAGAACCCGGTGCCGCCCGCGTTGAGCGTGTCGGGTAGCTGGTGGACGCCGGTCAGGGTCATTGACTCGTCGCTGAGCAGATAGGTCTGTTCGATTCCGTCGACGTTGACCCGCAGCGGGATGACCCAGCGCCGGTCGTCGGCCGCGTCGGGGTTGAGAGTGAAATGGCGTTGGCTGATCCGCAGCCCGTGGGTGCTGAGTTGCGCGTCAACCAGCGGATGCCCACCTTGGTAAATCCAGGGGTCCATCAGGGCCCGCACCGGCTCACCGCTGACGTGCTCCAACGCATCCCAGAGGTCACGAGTTTCGGTATTTCCGTAGGAATGTCGTCTCAGGTACTCGCGTACACCGTCGCGAAACACGGTGGCGCCGAGGTACTGCTCCAGCATGCGCACCACCGCGGCGCCTTTTTCGTAGGTCAGGAGGTCAAACATTCCTTCGGCGTCTTGGGGGGTGACCACCGGAAACTCAATGGGGCGGGTGTGGTGCAGCGCGTCAACGTCGAAGGCCGCGGAGCGGGCCCGGGCGAAGCTGTCCCAAACGTTCCAGTCGGGACGGTAGGCGTGGCTGCAACTGACCTCCATGAACGTGGCGAACGCCTCGTTGAGCCAGATCCCTTCCCACCAGCGCATGGTGACCAGATCACCGAACCACATGTGCGCCAGCTCGTGGTTGATGACATCAGCAGCCCGTTGCAGTTCGGGCTGGCTGGCCTCGTTGGGGTCGATGAGCAGCAGCACTTCCCGGAACGTGACACATCCAAGGTTTTCCATCGCACCGAACGCGAAGTCGGGGATGGCAACCAGATCGACCTTGTCGGACGGGTAGGGGATCCCGTAGTAGTCGGCGAACCAGCGCAGCGCGTGCACTGCCACGTCGACAGCGAATCCGGTCAGGTGCCCTTGTCCGGGCCGGTGAACGACCCGCACCGGCACCCCGAGGGCATCGACCGGTTCGGTCGCTTCGAGTGGGCCGACCACGAATGCCACCAGATACGTGGACATAGGCATCGTAGGGGCGAAGGCGATGCGGCGCCGTCCGTCGCTGAGGGTCTCTTCGCTCACCGGGTTGGTGTTGGTAATGGCAAGATGTTCCGCCGCAACAATCAGCGTGGTGGTGAACACGGCTTTGTAGGCCGGTTCGTCCCAGCAGGGGAAACAGCGTCGGGCATCGGTGCTCTGGAACTGCGTGGTTGCGATGGTTTGCTGGCTGCCGTCGGTCGCGGTGTACGTCGAACGGTAAAACCCGTGGAGTTGATCGTTGAGGGTTCCGGTGAACCGGATGTGCAGCGTGGCGGACCCGGCCGGGAGTTCAGTTTCGGTGTGCAGGGTCAGACGCTCGGAGGCTTCGTCGAGCTCGACGCGGGCGGGCAGGGTCACGTCACCGTGCCTAAGGTGCGCGTCGCTGATGGCGAGTTCGGTGGCGTTGCACACCAACGTGCGGGTGGCAGTGGGGATGTCAAGGTCAATCTCGACGGTCCCGTCGAAGGTGAATCGTTCCAGATCCGGAGCCAGTTCAAGGCGGTAGGCCACCGGGGTGGCGGTGAGCGGCAGGCGAGGATCGGCGGCGGTGTGCATCCCGTCAGACTAGTGGCTGGCGAATTGGCCCTCTCCCGGTCAGAGAAGTGACTCGGCCGCTAGGGTTCTGGGGTTCCCTACCGCCCAAATGAGGACGTGTTTTCGTGGCTGAGTGTGCCTTTGATGTGGTTGGTGTTGGAAACGCCATCGTTGACGTGATCGCCAACGTCGCCGAGCAGTACCTGGTCGACTACGACATGGTCAAAGGGTCGATGACGCTGGTGGAAGCCGACGACGCGTTGCTGATGTATGACCGGATGCCTCCCGGTGTGGAAATCTCGGGAGGTTCAGCGGCGAACACGGCGGCGGGAATTGCCAGCCTAGGGGCCCGTTCGGCCTACATCGGCAAGGTCCGCAACGATCAACTTGGTGAGGTGTTCCGTCACGACATGCGGGCCGGTGGGGTGGAGTTCGCCACCGAACCCGCCGGTTCCGGTGAGCCGACCGCCCGCTCCTTGGTCCACGTCACTCCCGACGGTGAACGCACAATGAATACCTGTTTGGGGATCTCGGCTTTTCTGAGCCCAGATGATGTCGACGCGGATCTGGTCGCTTCGGCGGCGATCACCTACTGCGAGGGGTACCTCTGGGATCGCGAGGTTGCCAAAGACGCGATCCGTTTCGCGATGGAAGTCGCAGAGTCAGCGGGCCGGGTGGTTTCGTTGACGTTGAGTGATTCTTTTTGCGTGGACCGGCATCGGGACGAATGGCTCGAACTGATCGGTTCCCACGTCGGTCTGGTGTTTGCCAACGAAGCCGAAGTTTGCTCACTGTTCGAGGTCGATGATGTAGATCGGGCGTGTTCCCTGCTGGCCGAAATGGTGGATGTGGCGGCCGTAACCCGTTCGGAAGCAGGCTCGGTGGTGTTGTCTAGAGGAGACCGGTTCGATGTCCCCGCCACCCCAGTAGCCCGAGTGGTGGATGCCACCGGTGCCGGCGATCTCTACGCGTCGGGTTTTCTGTACGGGCTCTCAACCGGGGCGTCGTTGGCTCGTTGCGCGGAACTTGGGTCGATTGCGGCCGCTGAGGTGATCACCCATCTGGGGGCTCGCCCGTTGGTGCCGCTGCACGGTTTGATCTGATCACTTCTGCGGATCAGGCCGCGGTCACGTTCTGCTTGACATCGCAATAATCAAGATTATTGTGTCGTCATGGTCTTGAGTTCCGCTCCGACAATGATCTCCGATGAGGTTTCGGATCGACTGATTGACGCGGCAATTGAGGTGTTCGCCGAGCGAGGTATCGAAAAGGCCGGGGTTGCGTTGATCGCCGAACGGGCCGGACTCACCACCGGCGCCATCTACAACCGTTGGTCTGGCAAACACGATCTGCTCCTCGACGCGTTGGACGTGGTGCTGGTCAAGCAGGTGGCCGAATTGTTAAGTATCGGCCCGGACTCGCAAACCACCGACGTGCTGGAAACGATGGGTGATGAACTGTTGCGACGCGATCCCGCCTCGGACGCCATCGTGCTCGAAGCGGTAGTGATGGCTCGCCGGGATCCCGATTTTGGCGAAGTGTTCGCGGCCCGCCTCGACGACGGACGGCAGCGTCTGACCGATTTGATCGACCAAGGGAAAGCGGCCGGTGCGATCGATTCGGCTCTTTCAACTCCGGCGATCGTCGCGCTCTGCCGCTCCATTTCACTGGGGTTTGTGGTGATGAGCGCGCTGGGTCAGTCCTTGGTTGCTGCCGAGGAATGGAACCCGGTGGTGAACCGACTTTTGACCGCTGCGACCCCAACTCTTCCCGCCGACGAACCGGCGACAATCAACGGAAAGACACAAACATGAGCATTGTTGACAAGCCATCCAACCGGTCGGGGTACGACGACGCCAACGACGTCGACCGGATCATGGATATCGCCACCGCGAACACCAACCCGGACGAGATCATCCACATCGTTCAGGACAACGCCGACGCGATCTTCACCTGGAACTACGACAAAGGCGAACGGGCCAAACTCGACAAGCTTTATGAGAAGGCCAAGACGTCTCAGTGGAACGCCACTACCGACTTGGACTGGTCGATTGAAGTTGACCCCTACGAGGCGCTCAACCTGCAAGCCGAGTTGCAGATGGACACCACGTTGACCGACGACCCGACCTCTCCGCTGTACAAGTGGGGAGACAAAGAATGGCGCGAGTTCGGGCACCAGTCGGTGAAATGGCGGCTGAGCCAGTTCATGCATGGCGAGCAGGGCGCCTTGTTGTGCACCGCCAAGATCGTGGAAACGGTTCCCTGGATCGACGCCAAGTACTACGCCGCGACCCAGACCATCGACGAGGCTCGCCACGTAGAGGTGTTCGCCCGGTACCTCGATGAGAAGCTCAACGGTGGTTATCCGATCAACCCTCATCTGCGGCTGTTGCTCGACGACATCATCAACGATTCCGAATGGGACATGACCTATCTCGGAATGCAGATCATGGTGGAAGGTTTGGCGTTGGCCGCCTTCGGGTTCATGCATGACCTCACCGAAGAACCGCTACTCAAGAAGCTGCTTCGCTACGTCATGAGCGACGAAGCTCGCCATGTTGCCTTCGGGGTTCTCAGCTTGCAGGAGGTCTATCAAGACATGACCTTGGCCGAGATTCAGCACCGGCAGGAGTTCGCGTTTGAAGCGGCATTGCGAATGCGAGACCGGTTCTTGCAGCAGGAAGTCTGGGAGTACATGGGAGTTGACACCCGGGTGATGACTGAACGGATGCTCAACGCCCCTGAGGAATCCAAAGTGTTCCAGCGAATGTTGTTTTCCAAGATTGTTCCCAACTGTCGCAAGCTGGGCCTGCTCGACGCGGGCGAAGGCTGGCTCCGAGAAAAGTTCACCGAAATCGGGGTAATCGAGTTCGAACACATGCCGGACACGGGTGCCGAGTTCATCGACTACGACCTGACGGAACAAGACTTCGAAGGCAAGTCGATTCAGAAGCACCAAGCCGCGGCCACCGTGGCGTTGGGCGACAGCTGAGCCGGGAGGCGCTCGTGGGTTACCGCTGTTTCGACGTGGACGAGTCCGAAGGTGTGGCGCACATCATCTTGTCTCGACCAGATGAGCTCAACACGATGGTTCCCGAGTTCTGGTCGGAACTTCCCCAGATCGTGGACGAAATCTCCGATCAGGGACGGGCCCGGGTCATCGTGCTGTCATCCACGGGCCGTCACTTCTCGGCCGGCATGGACCTTTCCGTGTTCACCTCTGGACCAGTCGGTAGTGACCCGCAACCGTCCGAGGTAGGTCGACAGCGAGCCAGCCTGCGCTACAACGTGCTGCATTTACAACGAGCGTTTTCCAGCTTGGAGCAGGCCCGAATGCCGGTATTGGCTGCGGTGCAAGGCGGGGTGGTTGGCGGCGCAGTCGACCTCGTAACGGCCGCCGATTGCCGGTACGCCACCGCCGACGCCTGGTTCTGTATCCAGGAAATCAACATCGCAATGACCGCCGATGTGGGCACGTTGCAGCGCCTCCCGAAACTGATCCCGGATGGCATCGTGCGCGAACTGGCCTACACCGGACGGCGGATGTCGGCGCAGCGGGCGGCTGAGGTCGGGCTGGTCAATCAGGTGTTTGACGACCACGACGCGTTGCTTTCGGGGGTTCATGAAGTCGCGGCGGAGATTGCCAGCAAATCTCCGCTGGCGGTGCATGGCACCAAACAGGCGGTGCTGTACGCCCGCGATCATTCGGTAGAGGAGTCGTTGCGTCAGATCGCGCTCTGGCAGACCGGGATGTTCCAACCGGGCGACATGATGGAGGCCTTCTCGGCCCAAACCGAACAACGACCCGAACGCTTCGATGACCTTGGGCCGCTGCAGCGAGGGCTCTAAAACGCGGCTGGCGAGGGGTCTAGGAACCGTTGAGTTCGACGTCGCCAACCCGCACCAGCGTCCCGGCAATCCAGCCACCTAAGGCCGAGAAGTCCGTGTCGAGTGTTGAACCGTCGGCGAGGCCGGCTTCGGTCAGTTCGTAGGCCCCGGAAAACCCCACTTCGATGGCGTATTCGGGAGCGTTGAGGTCGTTGCCGTAGAACGATTCGACGGTCGGACCGGTACGAAGAAGTTTCTCGCCTCCGATCGCCGGCGATTCGGCGGGTAGTACCTCAAGCAGGCGCCCGGGTTCGGGAAAGTTGGGGAGTTGCTGGCGGCGAAGCACGATCTCAATTTCGATCCGGGGTGGTTCGGTGAATTCATCATCGACGTACCAACTGCGGTACGCAGCCTGACTCCACGTCGACCAGGTGCAGGAAATATCGGCCTGCACGCGAGGCGGGAGCCCTTCCCCAGGAAGGCTGTACGAGGTTTGCCACATGCTGTCGCCCAGCAGGATGTCGGACTGGAAACGTTCCTCGAATGCTTGGCGTTCGAGTCGGGCGTGTTCGAAAGCGTCGCGCAGCGCACCGATAGCGTCGGTGAACACGTGGTCAAGCATGGTGCAGAGCGTAGTTGGTCTAGTACCCGGCCTCGATGTTGATGGTTCCGATCAGTTCCTCACCGGCGATCCAACGCCGGGTGTTGTCGGCAACTCGCCGAGCGATCAGCGGCAAACCCATCTCGGGCGTGTTCCCGACGTGCGGTGTGATCAGGCAATTGTCGAGGTGCCAGAGCGGGTGGCCGTCGGGGAGTGGTTCCGGGTCGGTGACGTCAAGAACCGCACCGGCGATGGTGTTCTTCGTGAGAGCATCGACGAGATCGTCGGTGACGACATGCCCACCGCGACCGACGTTGCAGAGCCACGCGTGGGCGGGCATGGCCGCCAGCGTGGTGCGGTTGATGATCCCTCGGGTCTGGTCGGTAAGCGACAACGCCACGATCACCGCGTCGGCGTCACGAACTGCGTCGAGGAGTTGGTCGGTGGTGACGACCCGGTTCGCGCCCGGCATCGGTTCGCTTTGGCGACGGACAACGGTGACGTCACAACCCCACGGGGCAATGAGGCGCAGAAACGATTCGGTTATGCCGCCGGCTCCGAGCACGGTAAGCCGGGCGCCAAGCAGGTTACGGCCGGCTTGACGGGGCCACGATGTTGCTTGGGCGTAGCGGGGGATGTCACGAAAGGCGCTGAGCAGCGCAGTAAGGATCCATTCGGCAACGGGTTCGGCGTAGACGCCTTTGCCGCACGTCCACTGGTGGGTGGTGTCGAGATGCTCCCCAAACCCATCGATCCCGGCGTAGGGAAGTTGTACCCATTCGATTGCCGGTCCGGCGGCCAAGATCGCGGGGAAGGCGTCGGCGGCGGCCGGGTCGGCAAACACCAGCCCGCTGGCTTCGGCGGGAGCAACGACCGTGCCGCCGGAAGCGACCACCGCTTCACAGAGCGCGGCGTGCATAGCTGGCCGGGTTGCGGGTTCGACAGCGATGAGGTGGCGGGCGTTCATGGTGGTTCTCCGAAGGTTACTGATCGCCGAATTGCCGGTCACCGGCATCGCCAAGGCCGGGGACGATGTAGCCGACGTCGTTGAGGTGGTCGTCGATCGCGGCGGTGACCAAGCGCGTGACGGTACCGGATTGGGCAAGTGCAGCGATCCCTTCCGGCGCGGCGAGGAGCGAAACGAGGGTGATCGGACCCGCCCCCGCGGTTTGGATGATGTCCGCAGCTACTTGCGCGGAACCTCCGGTGGCCAGCATCGGGTCCAGCAGGAACACCGGTTCGCCGTTGAGCTGAGGAATCGTGTTCATGTAGACCACCGGGGTCAGTGTTTCCTCGTTGCGGCGCAACCCCACGAACCCGGTTGGGCTTTCAGGCAAGACATCGAGGGCGGACGGCAACATGCCGAGTCCAGCTCGAAGAATCGGCACCAGCAACGGTTGGCTGGCCAACGAAACGCCGACGGTGGTTCCCATCGGGGTCGTGACCGGGATCTCTCGGGTAGGTAGCGGTCGTGCTGCGTGAAAGACCAGCGCCCGGGTGATGTCACTGACCAACGTCCGAAACCGGGGGTTCGGTGTGTCTAGGGCCCGCAACTCGCTGAGTTGGCTGGCAACGATGGGATGATCCAGAACCTCGACCTGCACGCAGTGAGCATGCCACGAAGCGCCGTGATCTGCTGCGCCCGCGTCGCGGGCGCGGGGTTTGCGGCAGCGATCGTTAGTCTTTGGCGGTGTCTGAGCGTCGCGGTTCGTTGGTGGTGATCCTGGTTTCGACCATGGTGGCGTCAACCTTTTCGATCTTCGCGATTTCGGTGTTGGCGTCGCCGATCATCGATGATTTCGGGATCAGTCGCACAACGGTCGGGGTTATCGGCTCGGTCAACACCGGGGTGGGGGCGTTGACCGCACCGTATTCGGGCCGGATCACCGACCGTATCGGTGCGAGGCGAGCCGTGCTGGCCGTGTTGGTCCTGTCCGCGGTGTGCATGTTGCTCATGGGGATAGCCCAGAGTCCGTGGTGGCTGGTGTTCGCGGCGCTCGTTGCGGGTCTGCCGCAGGGGTGGGGAAATCCGGCGACCAACGCGTTGATTTCGGAGTCGTTGCCTCCGGGTCGCCGCGGGGTGATCACAGGAATCAAACAGAGTGGGGTGACGCTGGCGATTTTCGTGGCTGGGCTTTCGCTGCCGGGGATTGCCCGGTTCTGGTCGTGGCAGGCCGCGTGTTTAACCTTCGGAGTGTTTTTCGTGGGGTTGGCGGTCCTCTCGTGGGTGCTGCTACCCGCCCACATGCCGCAACCAACGCCCGTCGGTGACCCCGCCGACCGTCAACGGGCCGCGCTTCCACCGTTGATCAGCCAGCTTGGTGTGTACGCCTTGCTGATGGGTTTGGCCAGTGGCTCGATCGGTCGGTTTCTTCCGTTGTTCGCCGAAGAAGAACTGGGTTACAACCTTTCGGTGGCGGGGTTCGCTGCCGCGCTTTCCGGCTTGTTGGGGATGGGGTTTCGTATCGGTGCTGGTCGCTTGACCGAAACCACCGGTGCACCGCGAGCCATTCTCATCCAACTGTCGACGGTTGCTTTGGTGGCGTCAACACTGCTGGCCATCTCGCCCACGGCCGGGCGTTGGCTGCTCTGGCCAGCGGTAGTGGCCTACGCCTTGGGGCACACCGCCTGGAACGCGGTTGCCAATCTGGCGGTGATCATGAACGTGCCTTCACGCGATGCCGGTCAGGCGTCGGGGATCGTCATGATGGGGTTCCTGATGGGGTTGACGCTGGCTGGGCCGGTCACCGGCGCCATCGTTGATGCCCGCGACGACTACGTGATGGCCTGGTGGTTGTCTGCGGCGCTCGCCGCTACCGCCGCGCTGGTGCTACTGCTTCGGCGGTCGGACCATGGCCCGCAAGGCGACGTCGGTGTCGATGGTGACAGTCGCTAGGTTCGTAAAACCGTGGCGGGTGTACAGCTCGGCATTGCGGGCACTGCTGGCTTCAAGAAAGGCTGGGAGCCCTTCGTCGTCGCAGATTGACAGGACCCGGCCCAACAGTGCCGATCCGAGTCCTTGACCCCGGGCCTGACTTCGGGCACCGATCAAATGCAGATAGAAGTGGGGTTCGGTGGGTCGCCAATCGGCGATTTCCGCGAACGCTTCCATGGCCCGGGCCATGCGTTCCGGTGGCGCATACCTAGCAAGAAAACCCCCGACTTCGGTCAGATCAGTGTGCACCCCAGGTGGGTCCCAGAGGGCGGTGGCGTCGTCACCGATGACGTAGGTATGCCCGGCAAGGACATGAAGGTCATGTTCGAGTTCCATCACCGGTGTCATGCGTTCATCCGGCACGGTCAGGTCGTCACCGGCAAGCAGATACACCCAGAACGGGTCGGTTGAGAAGGCTTCGGCCAGGGTCGCGATGGCCGCGTCGCGGTCTTGGGGTAGTGCGTGGCGGGTAATGCTCACCCGACGAACCCTCGCAGCGGATGGTCGTCACCGCGTTGGAGCCAGTTGTCGTCGAGATACTGAGCGCGGCCGTCGATGACGTGGAGCGTGTAGGCGTGGCGGCTCTGGGTCGAGGTGTTGGGGGCGCTCCAGTGAGGCAGCGTGCCGTGTAAGGCGATCAGGGTGCCGGCCGGGACTTCTAGGGGAACACCGTCGGCTTCCGGATACGGGGTTTCATCAAAGAAATCGTCGGTGGTTCCACCTTGACCGTCGAGGCGGAAACGCCGTTTGACTGGGGTTCGGTGACCTCCGGGGATGGCCCACAGACAGCCGTTGTCGACGGTGGCGTCCTCCAAAGCAAACCAGAACCCGACCACCGACTGTGGTTCGGTCCACAGGAAGGTGTGGTCGGTGTGGCAGATCACTTCGCCACCGATCGTGGGTTGCTTGAAGATGTACATCGACTGGAGCAGCTTGGGATCCACGAAGCCGAGGTCGGTGGCCAGCTCGGCTAACTCTGGGGTTCGGCTGAACGCGCTAAAGACCGGGTCGAGGTCATGCATGGCGTGCCCGAGTTTGTTGACCGCGGCCGGTAGTTCACGAACGAGCTGGCCTTGCTCGAACGCCCCTTGTTCAAAAAACCACCGGATTTTGTCGCCCGATTCCAAAAACCAGTCGTCGCGGGCATGGGACTGTTCGGTGGTTGAAAAGATGCTCAAGGCCCCTTCGGTGGTGGGGTCGATCGTGGCCAGCAGCTCGTTGACGTGCTCGGAGAGTTCACGGCAACGACTGGTTGGGACGAAGTCCTCGAGGACCAGAAAACCGTCCCGTTCCCAACGTTGGTGTTGCTCGGAGCTCAGCACCGGAAGGCCTTAGTGATCTTCGCCGGGCCGGTACGGGGCCCCGGCCTGAGCGGGAGGCCGCAGCCGTTGACTCGCGGTGGCCAACACGATCAAGGTGATCAGGTACGGCAGTCCCTGAGTGAGCGAATCGGGGACTTCGTTGATGGTCAGGTAGGCCACCATGGCGAGGATCAGCGCCACCGCAGCGGCGATACTCCGCCGTTGTTTCCGTTGCCCGGCCGAGATCAGCAAGGTGAGCGCGCTGATCAGGGCAATAAACAAGAACAACCCGGTGATCGATCGTCCAGCAACCAGCTTGATCCCTTCGGAGTAGCCGAACAACGCCGCTCCGCCCAGCACGCCGCTGGGCCGCCAGTTTCCGAAGATCATGGTGGCGAGACCAATAAAGCCGCGCCCGGCGGTTTGCCCCTGGCGGTAGTACGACGAGGAAACGATGGACAGGAAACCGCCACCGAGCCCAGCCAAACCACCGCTGATGAGCAATCCGTAGTAGCGAAGCCGGATCACGTTGACCCCGAGGCTTTCCGCCGACTGCGGAGATTCCCCGGATGAACGGAGACGCAGCCCGAAGCTGGTACGCCACAAGATCCACGCCGAGATCGGAACCAGGCTGAGCGCGAACAGGGAAGCCAGCGAAACCCCGGCGGTGATCCCTCGCAGCAGTCCCGCAATGTCGGCGATGACGAACCAGCCGCGTTCTTCAAACCAGAGCAGCACGTCGGGTGATTTCCATCCCCCGATGTTTCCGCCAGCCAGAAACGGGAAGTCAATGGTGGGGATGCCGCTGGACTGCGGAGGGGACTGGCTGATGCCGCCTTGCCGTTGGCCAACGAAAAACAATTCGCTGAGATAGCGAGCCCCGAACAAGGCCAGCAGGTTGATGACCACCCCGGAGATGACCTGATCGATGTTGTAGCGGATGGTGGCGATCGCATGGATTCCGCCGCCCAGCATGCCGCCGACGATGGCCAGTACGAGGCCAGCCCACGGTCCCCACTGCCAGGCCCCGTAGGCACCGAACCAGGTACCGAAAATCATCATGCCTTCGATACCGATGTTGAGCACACCGACCCGTTCGGCCCAAAGACCGGCGAGACCAGCCAAAAGGATCGGGACCGTGAGTCGCAGCGCAGCGCCGGTGGTCCCCGACGACGTCAGATTGTCGAACCCGGTCCAGATGCGGGTTGCTGACATCAACGCGACGAGCGTGACCGCGGTGAGCAGGAACCGGCCGCTGCGCCCGATGGCAGGAACTTGGCGGGCGGTGGTGGTGGTTTTCGTGGTGGGTTCGGTGCTCACGAGGCACCTCCTGTCTCGAGCTTGGCTCGGGCCTGCTCGGCGGTGCGAACGTTGAGACGCCGGATGGTGGCTTCGTTGACGATGACCACAGTGAGCACGATGATGGCCTGCATGACTTTCACGATCGAGTTGGGAACATCGGCCAACTGAAGTGCGGCCGACGTTGAGTCAAGAAAGCCGAACAAGATCGCCGCGATCACGATTCCGATCGGGTGGTTGCGCCCCAGCAATGCGACAGTGATCCCGGCGAAGCCGTACTGGATCGGGGTGGCGCTCGGCCCGTAAGCGAACGCTTCGCCCAGCACGCTCTGCATGGCCACCAACCCGGCGATGGCACCGGAAATCAACATGGAGATGATGATCATGTGACGGGCGCTGATCCCGGCGGTGGAGGCGGCGGCGGCGTTGTGCCCCGACGCTCGTAGCCGGAACCCAAATCGGCTGCGGTACACCAGCACCCAGAACACGGCGACGACCAGCAGTGCCACCAGGAACATCCCGTTGAGACGCCCGTCGACGATGTCGGGGATCCGGGCGCTGTCGGGAAGGATTGACGTTTTGACGTTTAGGTTGCCTTCGATTTCTTCGCGGAAGAAGCTCTCAAAGAGCCATTGGATGACCGCCAACGCGATGTAGTTCAACATGATCGTTGAGATCACCTCATGGATGCCTTTGTAGGCCTTGAGCAGCGCAGCGATGGATGCCCATGCCGCCCCGGCGATCATGGCCACGATCAGGATGTAGCTGACATGCAGCGGGGCGGGAAGACCGACCCAGCTGCCGGCTTCGGCCGCGATCAGCGCAGCAAACAGGTACTGACCCTCAACCCCGATGTTGAACAGGTTCATCTTGAACCCGACCGCTACCGCGGTCGCCGAGAAAATCAACGGGGTGGCTCGTCGCAGCGTCTCCAGCAGCTTGTTGGTGTCGGTACCGGTTTCGATGATGGTCGAGTAGGCGTCGAGGGCGTTCTTTCCGGTGATGGCCAGCATCACTGCGCAGATCGCTAACGCCAGAACCACCGCGAACAACGAACCGCCAACGGTGGCGATCATGGTTTGGGTACGGGGAGACTGGCTGGGGGTCAGAACCCGGTCCAGCAGGGTTATTCGGGTACGGGTCTGGCTCATGAGTTCACCCCCTGGTAGGCGCCGGTCATATAGCTTCCGAGTTCGGCGGGGCTGATCCGGTCAGGGTCGAGTCGAGCCGTGATCTTGCCGTCGAACATGACCGCGATGGTGTCCGAGAGGCCGATGAGTTCTTCAAGATCGGCGGAGATCAGCAGAACGGCAAGACCCGAGTCGCGTGCGCCGCGAATCTCATCCCACACCGCGGCTTGAGCACCCACGTCGATCCCTCGCGTGGGATGCGCTGCGATAAGCACCGCCGGGTCGGAAACCAATGCCCGCCCGACCACCAGCTTCTGCTGGTTACCTCCGGAAAGCGCGAACGCAGGAGTTGTTTCGTCCGGGGTCTTTACCCGGAACCGTTCGATGATTTCCCGTGATGACGCTTTAGCTTCGGCCTGGTTGATGAGCGGACCTTGACGGAAACGGGGTTCGTCGTCGCGGCCGAGGAGCGTGTTCTCCCAGAGCGACGAGTTCAACATAAGACCTTCGCGTTGCCGGTCAAACGGGATGTAGGCCATTCCGGCCTGGTGGCGTCGACGAGTTGGGGCGTCGCTGAGGTCCACACCATCGACTTCGACAACACCCCGGGCGGTCTGCAACCCCATCAGGGCGGTGCACAACTCGTATTGGCCGTTGCCTTCGACACCTGCGATGCCGACGATTTCTCGGGAACGCACCTCTAGGTTGGCCCCTGAAACCACTTCGCGGCCTTCCTGGTTGTGCACGCTGAGTTCACGAACGCGAAGCCGAACGGTGTCACCAACGGTGGTCGTGCGACCCTCCGGGGATGGCAGTTCCGAACCAACCATGAGCTCAGCGAGTCCGGACCGGTCGATTTCGCCCGGCAGGGTTTGGGCAACGGTCGTTCCCTGACGCATCACCGTGATCTCGTCGGATACCTGAAGCACCTCATCGAGTTTGTGTGAGATGAAGATGACGGTGGCGCCGTCGTTGACGAGATGACGCAACGTCGCGAACAGTTCGTCGACTTCTTCGGGGACAAGCACCGCGGTCGGCTCGTCAAGAATAAGGATGCGGGCCCCCCGGAACAGCACCTTCATGATCTCTACCCGCTGCCGTTCACCGACCCCGAGGTCGCTGACCGGAGCATCAAGGTCGAGGTCAGTGTTGAGCGAAGCCATGATCGTTTGGAGCCGAACCCGAGCAGCGGCGAAATCGATCACGCCGCGGTGACCGGGTTCGCTTCCAAGAATGATGTTTTCGAGCACGGTGAAGTTGTCGGCCAGCATGAAGTGCTGGTGGACCATGCCGATCCCGGCCGCGATGGCGTCACCCGGTGAACGCAGGACCTGTCGTTCGCCGTTGATGGTGATCGTGCCCGCTTCGGGTTCGTGCATCCCGTAAAGCACTTTCATCAAGGTTGATTTCCCGGCACCGTTCTCACCGACGATGGCATGGATCGTCCCGGGATGAACCCGAAGGTTCACGTCGTGGTTCGCGATCACTCCCGGGAACCGTTTTTCGATGTTGTCGAGTTGAACGGCGAGGTTTTCAGCCCCGTTGGCTGCGTCATTGGCGGTTGACATCCCCTGTGTGTAGCCGATCGGGAGGTCAAGAGCCAGCGGAGAGCCAACGAGTGTCGATGAGCGGGGCCGATTGGGGAGTAGCGGCGGTATCGGGTGGCTGATCCCCGCGGTCAAAACGCGAAAGAACCCGGGCCTACAGACCCGGGTTCTTTACGATTGTTCTGTCAGGTGGTGTCGGCGTTTACGCCGTCACTCACCTAAGAAAACGGTGGCTCAGGGTGCCGTCGGGACGACGATGTCGCCAGCAACAACCTGGGCCTTGAGGCTCTCGAGTTCGGCAATGACATCATCGCTCAAGTTGCCACAGGTGGTGGCGTAGCCCACACCGTCGTTGGCCAGGTTGAACGGAACGAACCCGCCTACGGCGGTGCCTTCCTGAACGGCCTTGGCAATCTCGTACACGGCGACGTCTACCCGCTTGAGCATTGAGGTCAGGCGGTGCGCCTTCTGCTCTTCGGAGTCGAAGGCACATTCATCGCTGTCCACACCGATCGCCCACTTGCCGGGACCGGCTTCAACCGCGGCTTCGATGGTGCCGCGACCGGAACCACCGGCTGCGGTGTAGACCACGTCGGCGCCGTCAGCGAACCAAGCCAGAGCGATTTCCTTGGCCTTGTCGGGCGAACCCCAAGCGGCGTTGTCGCCGGCAGCACCGAGGTACTGCGACTCGACGACGATGTCGGGGTTGACCTGACGAGCACCGGCTGCGAAGCCAGCTTCGAACTTCTTGATGAGGTCGATTTCCTGACCACCGATGAAGCCGATGTGGCCGGTGGTGCTCGACAGCGCAGCAGCGGCGCCGACCAGGAACGAACCTTCATGCTCGGCGAAGCCGGTGGTCATGACGTTCGGGGCTTCGAAGTAGCCGTCGATCCATCCGTACATGGTGTCCGGGTTGGCGGTGGCGAGCGGGCCAAGCGCGTCGCCGAAGGCGAAGCCCACTGCGATAACGGGGTTGTTCCCGTTGGTGGTCAGAGCCTCAAGGTTCGGGCCACGGTCGCTGTCGGCGGTTGCTTCGAGTTCGTCGAGCGAAAAGCCGAGTTCGGACACGACACGGTCGGCACCAACACCGGCCATGTCGTTGAACGTTCCGTCGCCACGGCCACCCGTGTCGAAGGCGATGCCGAGGCTGCCGCCCGATTCTCCACCTTCGTCGTCACCACCGCACGAAGCGGAGACAACGCTGAAAGCAAGGAGTACCGAGAGCAAAAGCATGAGTCGTTTGCGCATTTGTTTGTTTCCTCCAGGACCGCCGGTCGGCGGTGTGCATTGAAACCCGGGACGAGGGTCGTCTCCGGTGTCGGCAGAACCGTAGTCGCGTTCGACTCAACGCGCGCACGTCAAAGCGATGCATTTTCTTTCCTGCGTCGGTAGCAACCGTCGCGACGTTCAGTAGAAGACGCAACGGCTTCGATGCCGGGGGATCGCTTTGTAGGTCGGGTCCGCTCCGGTGTTCCAAAGCAAGTTGTCGAGATGGCCGGTGAGCAGGTCCGGTCGCGGGTCGGTGGCCCGAACCCGGATCGCTTCGGTTAGCAGTTCCACCGCGTGAACACCGCAGGCCCGGATTTCGAGTTCGGGCTGGGTGCCGACCGCTATGTTGTCGCCTCGTTCGATCGCGGCCAGCAGTTCAGGATCAAAAACCAGCACTTGCTCAACCCGAAGCACGTGGGGCACAAGGTTGTCAGCGAACATGGTGAGTTGATCAAGATCACCGAACTGCCCGAGGCCTTGATGGTTGAACGCCACTGCGAGGTCCTGCACCGTGATCTGTGCCCGTTTGTACAACGCCACGGTTCCCACCTCAGGATGCTCATGCACATCGCGATAGAACGGCATCGCGGTGAGGGATTGAGCGAGTTCGTCGGCGCAATGGTTGGCGGCCTCGACCACCGCCGAGAACCGGCCTTCACCGCGCTGATCGACAAAATCGGCGAGGTCGGTGAGTGCGACTGCAAACAACTCCATGAGTTCCTGAGCCGGTGACCCGTCGAGTTGCTGACCAAACACCACCGCCCAATCAGCGATGGTCTGTTGCCGCAGGCTTTCGGTGGTGATCGGACCGTTGGTGCTCACCCAGTCTCGCAGGCTGGCCGCAACCGTGTGGTAGCCGCTGTGGCCTGGTCGTTTCCGGAGCGAAGGAAAGTAGCCGGAACCGAAATTGATCGCGTCGAGGGTGAGGACAAACGCCGCGGTGCTTTCCTCGTCGTTCATCGGTTGTTGACCAGGATCGTTACTGGGCCGGTCCATGTCGATCTTTTCGGCGTACGCAGCGAGACGTTCACGGTCGATCCAAACGTGGCTGCTGTGCTGCGCGACGTCAGCGCAGCTCGAGCGAACCTGATCGAACAGGGTTTGGGTGGGGTCGATCACAAGCCGCGGTGGCGGCGCCAGGCCGCGTAGCTAGCGAGGTGGTGAAGCGACCGAACTGCCCGACCCGCGCTGGCGTGACAGAGCCGACCCATGGCGCGCAGCGTGGCCGGGGCCGGGTTGTTCGGATCGGTGTTGGCCAGTTCGGTGGCGGCCACCACGGGGGTTCCGGTCGAGGCGCTGATCTCGGCTGCTGCTTCGGCGTAGCGGGTGTCTTGGCGTTCGTGAAAGGCCACGATTCGTTCCAACCCGTGGTCTGGGAAGAAGCCGCCACTGCGAAGCATCGCAGCGGTTCTTGACTGGATCCCGAGGCCGAGCAGCACCACGGCATCCACCTCATCGTGCCCAGCCACCAGCTCAAGGATCTCGGGGACCGTGTCGCGGGTTTCGCCACCCGCCATGTCGATCGGATTGTTTTTCGACCATCGAGGCGGGAGCTTGTCGTTTATAGCGGCGAACAAGTCATCGGGCAGCGCGGCGGTGGTGAGTCGGGTATCGGCGATGGCATCCACCGCCGCGACCCCCCAACCACCGACGGTGGTGACGACCACCACCCGGTCGCCTTTCGGCAACGGCTGGGTGGCGAACGTCGCAGCAGCTTCGAACGCTTCTTCGACGTCACGAGCGCGAATTAAACCGGCTTGGCGGCACATGCCGTCAAAGACCGCGTCGTCGGTGGCGAGCGCACCGGTATGGGAGGCCGCGGCTCGGGCGCCGGCCGCGGACGCCCCGCCTTTGACCACCACGATTGGTTTGCGTTCGCTCAACGGTCGGATCCGCTCGAACAGTTCACGACCATCATCGACCGATTCGAGGTAGACCAGCGACACCGCGGTTTCGTCGTCGTCGCTGAAGTACTCCAGGTAGTCGGCGATGCCAAGCACCGATGCGTTGCCGGCGGCTACCGCCCGAGAAACACCAACCCCGGTGTGGTTCGCCATGTTGAGAAACGACGAAACGAAATTGCCGGATTGGCTGGCTATCGCGATGCGCCCCGGGGGTGCGTATGGAGCGACGATCTGAGCACACATGTTGGCCGGGGTGGACACCACTCCCTGGCCGTTTGGCCCGGCGAGGGCGATCCCCAAATCGGCACAAAGGGCAACCAGTCGAGCTTCAGCCTCAGCCCCGTCGGGTCCCGCTTCTCGATAGCCACCAGCCGCGCAGAACGCGGCGGTAACCCCTTTGGCTGCGGCGCGACGCAGCAGGTCCTCGTTGAGCGCCGGTGGTGTGCAGATGAACAGAAAGTCGGCTGCCCCATCGGGAACGTCGTCGATTGATGCCAGCACCGGCACGTTCAAAACCTCACCGGCTTCTCGACCTAGAGCAAACACCGGTCCTTGAAACCCGCACGACAAAATGTTGTGGAGGGTGACGAAACCAAATTTGCCCGGATGGTTAGAAACGCCGCTGACGATGATTCCGCGGGGGTTGAACAGGCTGCGGAGATCAGGCATCGATCAGGTCCGTATCGTCGGCAACTTCGACAAGCGCGTCGACCGCCACCGGTTTGCCGTCAACGAGGATCAGCGGGTTGAGATCGGCTGAGCGAACCGAAGGTTCGTTGATCGGGAGCCGGGACAGCGCAACCAGCATCTGGATCAGCGCCGTGCGATCGGCTTGCGGTTCTCCCCGGAACGGACCGAGGAGCCGTTGCGTCGCCAAATCGTCGATCATTTCGGCGGCGTCGACTTCGGTGATGGGCGCCAGACGGAAACTCACATCGGCGATGGCTTCGGCAAGCACCCCGCCGATCCCGACCATGACCGTCATCCCGAACTGCGGGTCGTCAACCAGCCCGGCGATCAGCTCCCGGCTCCCGGCGACCATGGTGGAAACCAGCAGTTCCACGTCGCCGTCTTCGGGTCGAGACTTAGCGAGGAGTTCGTCACAGGCCTGACGCAGCGCGGTTTCGTCGTTCACGTTGAGCCGAACCAAACCTCGTTCGGTTTTGTGGGCGATTGCCCGACCGCAGAGTTTGGCTACCAGCGGAAAGGTCACTGCCGGGTGGGCCTGAGCCGCCGCAACCACCTCGTTCGTGGTGCTGCCGGTTACGAACGGTGACACGAAGATGTCGTACTCGGCCATGATCTGCCGTGATTCTGCTTCGGACAGGGTGAGGGTCACGAGATGTTTGTATCACGCTCGCCGGGTGGGTACGACGCCGCACCGCTCGACGTCTCAGCCCCAGAAACCCCGCACGACGCGGTGGCTCCCGGAAGCCGGTGCCGAAATCGAGCCACCAGCCGGTAGCCGACCGAGGCAGCCCAACGGATCGGTGGGATCAGAAGCAGCAAGCCGACCGCTGACCAGAAACCCCGGCTGGCCATCAAAGCCCGGCCGATCGCCAGATGCCCCCGGTGGCTTCGACCCGACCGGTCAATCCAGTGGACTGCCTGGCTCACTTCGGTCACCGTCAGGTTCAGTTGCTCAAGGTCAAGGG